>Ga0315277_10010593_pt1 | contig 11662 bp, 3 predicted proteins | sample YL17G05_15_MG_FD_203695 | JGI IMG/M metagenome (GOLD analysis project Ga0315277, IMG submission 203695) | Sediment microbial communities from Yellowstone Lake, YNP, Wyoming, USA - YL17G05_15 | ecosystem: Environmental > Aquatic > Freshwater > Lake > Sediment | place: USA: Wyoming | collected...
AAAGCATGGGCTTCACCGTATCCGTCATCACCGAGACGACCTGGGCCGCGATGACCGGACAGACGCCCAATCATAAAGCCGAGAAAATCCGGGAATGGCTCAAGTCGAACTATGCTTCCAGGGGGATAAAATACGTTCTTCTCATCGGAAATCCTTCCCCTTATGAAAGCGGAGAGGGGGATGTGCCGATGAAAGAGTGCTGGCCCCGGCTGGGCAGCGGCTCGGACGAAGACTCGCCGACCGACTATTTCTTCGCCGACCTCACCGGTAACTGGGATAACGATGGAGACGGATACTACGGCGAATACTCGCAAGACCAGGGGACGGGCGGAGTCGATTTCACCCCCGAGGTCTACGTCGGGCGCATCCCGGTCTATTCCGGCGCTTATTCCACCCTGGACGGCATCCTGCAGAAGATCATCAACTATGAGACCGAAGCCGGAACCCTGGCCTGGCGGAAGTCCATCCTGCTCCCCATGTCTTTTTCAGCAGCGGCCTACGACGGCGCTCCGCTGGCGGAGCAGATGAAGGATGACTATCTGTCGTCCGCGGGCTATACGGTTTGGCGGCAATACCAGCAGGGGAGCGCCTTTGCGAGCGACGACTCCGCCTATTCAAGCGAGGAGGAACTCCGGGGGGGCTACGTCGTGACCAACAGATGGGCCGGCAACGACTACGGCATCGTCTGCTGGTGGGGCCACGGCAGCAGCACCAGCACGGCTGTCGGTTACGACGGCCATTGGGACGGCAACCTTTTTTATTATACCTACTGCTCCAGCCTGGACGACGCCCATCCTTCCTTCACCTACCAGTGCTCCTGCACGAACGCCTACCCGGAAGACACCAACAACCTGGCCTACTCCATCCTCAAACAAGGCGGAGTGGAGACGGTTTCCGCAAGCCGGGTGAGCTGGTTCAACACGGGTGTGGGCTACGGTTCTTTCGACGGAAGCACGACCAACTCCGGCATCGGTTATGAGTACGTGAAACGCCTGGCCGTCAGTGAATTGGCGGCGGGAGACGCCCTTTACCTGGCCAAGTCATCGATGACACCCGAAAGCGGCACCCGCCTGATGAACTATTACGATTTCAACCTCTACGGCGACCCGGCCGTCTCGCTGGTCGACGTCATCAGCCCCTCGTCAATCTTCGTCACCTCGCCCAATGGCGGGGAGCAGTGGCCCGTCGGCTCGTCGCAGACGATCCGGTGGACGACGTCGGATAGCTGTCCGACGATGAAGGTCGAACTCTCGACGAACAACGGCAGCACCTGGTCGGCGATCGCAGCGGCAACGGCCAATACGGGAACATGTCCCTGGACGGTGCCGGGCTCGATCTCGTCGCAGTGCCGGATCAGAGTCAGCGACTCGACCGTCGGCGTCCCCTCCGACATGAGCAACAACGCTTTCTCCATCGTGGCCGTCCAGTCTTCGACGCTTACGGTCACAAAACCTAACGGTGGGGAGAGCTGGGTCGCCGGGTCCGCGCACGATATCACCTGGAGCTCGACGGGGACGGTCGCCAACGTGAAGATCGAGTATTCGACCAACGGCGGGGCAAGCTTCACTTCGATCGCGGCCTCGACGGCCAATGACGGCACGCATCCCTGGACGCTGCCGAGCGCGGTCTCCTCGAACTGCCTCGTCAGGATATCCAATGCGGCCAACGCGGCGGTCAACGACATGAGCAACGGGAAGTTCTCGATCATCTCGATGGCCAGCAAAAGGCTGACCTGGACTTCGGGCTATTCCGGGGCCCCCGCCATCGCCGTTGACGCGTCCGGCAAGCTCCATGCGGTCTGGCAGGATAACACCCCGGGGAACTATGAGATCTATTACAAAAAGAGCACGAACGGCGGAGCCACCTGGATGGCCGCCAAAAGGCTCACCTATACGTCGGGATTATCCGGGGCCCCGGCCATCGCCGTCGACGCCTCCGGCAACCCCCACGTCGTCTGGCAGGACAACACGCCTGGGAACTATGAGATCTATTACAAAAAGAGCACGAACGGCGGAGCCACCTGGTCGACGACCAAAAGGTTTACCACCACCTCGGGCACCTCTCAAAACCCGGACATCGCGATTGACGCCTCGGGCAACCCCCACGTCGTCTGGCATGATAACGCCCCGGGGAACGAGGAAATTTACTACAAGAAGAGCACGGATGCGGGCGTCAACTGGGCCGCCAACAAAAGACTCACCTGGACCTCGGGCGGTTCCGGTTTTCCGGCCATCTCCGCCGGCCCGTCGGGCAGGATCCATCTGGCCTGGCGCGATTATACGGCCGGGAGCTATGAGATCTATTACAAAAGGAGCACGAACAGCGGCGCCACATGGACCGCCAATCAAAGGCTCACCTGGAATGCAGGAGTGTCCGATGCTCCGGCCATCGGCGTTTTCCCGTCCGGCAACCCCCACGTTGTCTGGCGGGATAACACATCCGGGAACTATGAGATCTATTGCAGAAAGAGCACGGACGGGGGAGCCAGTTGGGCTACCAACCAAAGGCTCACCTGGACCTCGGGCGTCTCCAATTCTCCGGACATAGCGGTGGGGCCGACCAGCCATATCTCCGTGGTCTGGGCGGATTCGACGCCCGGCAATGCCGAGGTCTATCTCAAGAGAAGCGCTACCTGGGGAGGGAGTTGGGCTGCGAACAAAAGGCTCACCTGGACCGGGGGCGGGTCAGAGGCGCCGGCGGTGAGCGTCGATTCTTCCGGAAGCCTGCATATCTTGTGGCAGGAGAACACTCCCGGCAACTATGAAATCTACTACCTGAAGTTCTAGGGGCAAGAGATTTGCGGCCCAGCCCACATCTGAAGCGGCGAGCACTCAGCCATGGGGAATGATCGAAGAGCCTGCGGAAGACGGATTCTCCGAGCGGTCCTTATCCTCTATTTGGCGGGGGCGGCGGCCGGCACCACCAAATCCAAGGAGGAGCCCGCGGTTCCCGACCCGACTCCCCCCAGCTCTGACCCTCTCAATCCCAACCCCCCCGCCCAGCCGGTGCGTTTGATCTTCATCCATCACTCGACGGGGGAGAACTGGCTCTCGGATGAGAACGGCGGATTCGGCAGAATCCTTCGCGACAACAACTACTTCGTGAGCGACACCAACTACGGCTGGGGACCCGACGCCATCGGCGACCGAACCGACATCGGGAACTGGTGGGAATGGTTCCGGGGACCCAGCAGCGCGACGTATCTCAACGCCCTCTACAGCGAGGGAGCGCAGAATTGTTCTTATTCCCGGCTGTCTCCGGCGCCGTCCGGAGCCAACGAAATCATCCTGTTTAAATCCTGCTTCCCGAACTCCGCACTCCAGGGAAGCCCGGACGACCCGGTCCCGGCGATCAATGAGAACCCCCTGCGGGGGGAGGGGAGCGGGAGCGAGTATCACACGGTGGCCAATGCCAAGGGAATCTATATCGACCTTCTGGAATATTTTGAGACGCGTCAGGATAAGCTGTTCGTCGTCATTACGGCGCCGCCGCTGAGCGACCCGACGTACGCCGCCAATGCCCGGGCTTTTAACCAGTGGCTCATCAACGACTGGCTCAAAGACTATCCGGATAGAAACGTCGCCGTCTTCGATTTCTACAATGTCCTGACCACGAACGGGGGAGGGCCCGATACGAACGACCTCAACCAGGAAACAGGCAATCACCACCGCTTTTGGCAGACGGCCATCCAGCACAAGACGGACGGGGACGACGACGGCAATCCAGATATCCTGGAATATCCGAGCGGGGACGATCATCCTAGCCGGGCCGGGAATCTCAAGGCCACGGGTGAATTCACGGCTTGGCTCAACGTGACCTATCATCTCTGGAAAACCGATTTCGTCACCTCGCCCAACGGCGGGGAGCAATGGACCGTGGGCTCGTCGCAGACGATCCGATGGACGACCTCGGGGAGCTGCCCGATGGTAAAAGTCGAGCTTTCCACAAACAACGGAAGCTCCTGGTCGACGATCACGGCGGAGACGGCGAACTCCGGGACTCATCCTTGGACCGTCCCGGGCTCGATCTCCTCCCAATGCCGGATCAGAGTCAGCGACTCGACGGACGGCGTCCCGGCCGACATGAGCAACAACGCTTTCTCCATCGTGGCCGTCCAATCTTCGACGCTGACGGTCACAAAACCTAACGGTGGGGAGAGCTGGGTCGCCGGGTCCGCGCACGATATCACGTGGAGCTCGACGGGGACGGTCGCCAACATGAAGATCGAGTATTCGACCAACGGCGGGGCAAGCTTCACTTCGATCGCGGCCTCAACGGCCAACGACGGCATACATCCCTGGACTCTGCCGAGCGCGGTCTCCTCGAACTGCCTCATCAGGATCTCCAACGCGGCTAACGCGGCGGTCAACGACATGAGCAACGGGACGTTCTCGATTGTCGCCATGGCCAGCCAAAGGCTCACCTGGACTCCGGGCTATTCCGGGAGTCCCGCCATTGCCGTTGAAGCGTCCGGCAAGCTCCATGTGGTTTGGCAGGATAACACCCCGGGTAACTACGAGGTCTATTACAAAAAGAGCACGAACGGCGGAGTCACTTGGACAGCCAGCAAGAGGCTCACTTACACCTCGGGATTCTCCGGCGCCCCCGCGATTGCCGCAGATTCCTCCGGCAACCCCCATGTCGTCTGGCAGGACAACACGCCGGGGAACTACGAGGTCTATTATAAAAAGAGCACGGACGGCGGAGCCACCTGGACAACCTCTAAAAGGTTCACTTACACCTCGGGCCCCTCTCAGAATCCGGACGTGAGCGTCGATGCTTCCGGCAATCCTCATGTCGTCTGGCAGGATGACGCCTCGGGGAACGAGGAAATCTATTACAAAAAGAGCTCGGATAGGGGAACCAGCTGGGCCGCCAATAAAAGATTGACCTGGACTTCCGGAGGTTCCGGATTTCCGACCGTCGGCACCGGCCCCTCGGGAAGGGTCCACTTGGTTTGGCGCGAATACACGGCCGGGAACTATGAGGTCTATTTCCGGAGAAGCACAAACGGCGGTCTCAACTGGACCGCCAGTCAAAGACTCACCTGGAATTCGGGAGCGTCCGAAGCTCCGGCGATCGGCCTTCTCCCCTCCGGAAACCCGCATGTCATCTGGCAGGACAATACGCCCGGGGACTATGAGGTCTATTACGCCAAGAGCGCGGATGCCGGAGTCACCTGGGCGGCCAACCAAAGGCTCACCTGGACCTCGGGCGCTTCCAATTCCCCGGACATAGCCGTAGGACCCACGAGCCATGTTTCCGCTGTCTGGGCGGATCCCACTCCGGGCAATTCCGAGATCTATCTCAAAAGAAGCGCGAACTGGGGAACCAGTTGGACCGCGAACAAGAGGCTCACCTGGACTTCGGGCGGGTCCGAGGTTCCGGCCATCGGTGTCGACTCCTCCGGCAATCTCCATATCGTCTGGCAGGATAATACACCTGGCAACGATGAACTCTATTACCTGAAGTTCTAGGGCGGCTACTTCTCCCCAAAAAGAGATTGACATATGGGCGGGTATCTATAATAAAATAGTCAACAAGTAAACTGCCAATGGAACGCGGGGAAAAAATGGCTAAAAAAACCCTTTTGCCCTTGTTGATCTTTTTCACCGTCGGAGGCTGGGTGTTCGGCTCTCAGTATGAATTCGGCAAGCCGTCTTATGACAGCGGCTGGCTGGCCTTTGCCCCGAATGAGATCAAGATTTTGACCCACAACCTGGGCGGCAATATCAACGATTATGTCGTGGATATGCAGTTCCTGGACAACGGGGCGAATAAAGTTAATCAGATCTACTTTGGCAGCCGGGACGCCGATTCGGTCGGAACGTATTGGAGCAATCTGACGGCCTCCACTATCAGGGTGGATCGGTGTTCTTCCGATGTCAATTGTGAGGAAATCCGGGTGAGGATATGGAAGATAGAGCGAGCCAATTTTGACAGCGGCTGGAAAAATATCTCCCTGGGACAGACCCTCGATCTCACCCACAATATCGGCGGCAGCTCGGACGACTATGTCGTCTGCCTGGAATTCAAGGATAACGAAGGCTACGGCGTCCATCAAAGGATTTATGGAGGATCGGTCTTTCAACCGGCATCTTCAGCACCGGTCTCTGTCGGTGCTTATTGGCGCAACCTCAACAGCTCGACCGTTCGAGTCACCCGCGGTCCGGAAGATACGACAGCCGATCAAATAAGGCTCAGGATCTGGAAGGCGAACCACCCGGATTATGACAGCGGCTGGCAGAGTCCGGGCGCGGAGACGTCATTCCATCATAATCTGGGCGGTCCTTGGAACGACTATGTCGTCGACCTGCAGTTTAAAGACATTGACGACCATGGTGTTAATCAAATGTTTTACGGGGGAGGCCCTTCACCTAATGAGGCGGGCGCCTATTGGAAGGCATTGAACGGCTCGCAGGTTTCTGTTGTGTGGCAGACGGCTGGCCACATCGACCGGGTGAGGGTCAGAATCTGGAGATGCTCGGCGCCGAAATATGACTCCGGCTGGTTCAACTTGAGCGCTGGCACTTCGCAAACCCTGACCCACGGCCTGGGTGGAAATTCTGATGATTATGTGGTCGACCTGCAGTTCAAGGATTCACTCTTCGGCCTGAACAATCGCTATTACGGCGGCCGGATGTGCTACGATGGGTCGCCCTATACCAAATACCGGGGCGCCTATTGGTACGCCCTCAACACCAGCCAGATCACGGTCTATCGGTCAGGCGATGATGCCATGGCCGGGCAGGTTCGGATCCGCATCTGGCTGGCTCCCAGCGCTGATTTTGACAGCGGCTGGCGGACTTTGTCCGCGCCGGGAAGCATGGATTTTAACCCGGGGCTGAGCAACGAGGACGATTGTGTTGTCTATTTGGAGTTCAAGAACAATCTCGGGGTCAATCATATGGACTATGGCGGCAACTGGTGGTGGGACAGCTCGGATGTCCTCCATATGTACGGCGCCTACTGGAGCCATCTCAGCCCGACGAACATTCGAGTCACCCGTCAGCAGAATGACACCTATATGGAACAATTCCGAGTGAGGATCTGGAAGAATGACCCCTCCCCAGTCCCCTGCTATGCTTGGAAGAGTGATTGGACGTGGTATGAGGTAGCCCTGTGGAATGTTGTGACTCATGGTCTGGGCGGGAATATCGATGACTATGTCCTGGACATGAGGTTCCAGGATACGGGATTGTATCTCGAGAATCATTTCTTTTATGGGTCGATGTACGGGAAACAATTGAAAGCCGGCGCCTTCTATCAGAACTTGAACTCCAGCTCGCTCGAAGTCGTCCGGGAGCTCAATGACGGTGTGGCCGCCTCTATCATGCTGCGTATGTGGAATACGGGATATGCGGCGAAGACGGTCTATGTGAGCGGCCACGTCAGTTTTGCCGGGAACCCGCTGCCCGATGTCGCTATCGCCTTTTCCGGGACGGGCGGAGGGACCTGCTATACCGATTCGAATGGCAATTATTTTATGTCCCTGACCTACGATTATTCCGGAACGGCGACACCCTCGCGGATCGGATATGTTTTTACTCCAACCCACCGGGATTACAGCTCTCTCGTTGCCAATGCGACGGCCGATTATACGGCCGGTGCAGTCCCCGCGATCAGCGTGACTCAGCCAAATGGCGGAGAAACGTGGGCCGTCGGGTCAAGCCGAAATATCACCTGGACTTCGACGGGAGTTTCGGCCAATGTCAAGATCGAGTACTCGGCGAACTCCGGATCAAGCTACACTCTGATCACGGCTTCGACGGCCAATGACGGCACGCATCCCTGGACGATACCGGGCCCAGTTTCAGCGAACTGTCTGGTCAAGGTGAGTGATGCCGCCTCTCCGAGCCTCTTCGACGTAAGCGACGCCGCATTTTTCATCGTCCCGTTTGCCGATAAAAGGATCAGCTGGACTTCGGGCACTTCCAGGAATGCCGCTATTGCCGTTGAGGCATCCGGCAAAATCCATGTCGTCTGGCAGGATGACACATCCGGAAACTATGAGATCTATCACAAGAAGAGCCCGGACGGGGGACTCACTTGGACAACAAGCAAAAGGCTCACCTTCACCTCGGGCCTTTCCGGGAGTCCTGCTATTGCCGTTGATGCCTCCCTCAATCTCCATGTCGTCTGGCAGGATGATACATCCGGAAACTATGAGATCTATCACAAAAAGAGTACGGACGGGGGAGCCACCTGGACAGCAAGCAAAAGGCTAAGCTGGACTTCGGGCGGTTCCGAGGTTCCGGCCATCGGCATAGGCTCCTCCGGCAAACTTCATGTGGTTTGGTCTGATGACACCCCGGGAAACGAGGAGATTTATTACACCCAGAGCAAAGATAAGGGAGCCAACTGGGCAGCAAACCAAAGGCTCACCTGGACTTCGGGCGGTTCCAAGATTCCGGCCATCGGCGTTGATTCCTCCGGCAACCCCCATGTGGTCTGGCGTGACGACACGCCCGGCAACTTTGAGCTCTACTACAAGAGCAGCCCGGATGGGGGAGCCACCTGGGCAACAAACAAAAGGCTTACCTGGAATTCGGGCACTTCCAATGAACCGGTCATAGCCGTTGATGCTTCCGGCCATCTCCATGTGGTCTGGACGGATGACACGCCCGGGAACGATGAGATTTTTTACAAGCAAAGCCTGGATGGGGGAGCCGCCTGGGCAGCAAGCAAAAGGCTCATCTGGAATTCGGGCTCTTCCCATAGTCCAGCCATGACCGTTGATTCCTCCGACCATCTCCATGTGGTCTATGTGGATCACACTTCCGGACGTATCGACCTCTATTACAAAAAGAGCATGGACGGGGGAGCCAACTGGACAACAGGCAGTAGGCTTACTTGGACTATTGGCTCTAAGGGGTCTCCGGCCCTTGGAGTTGACTCCACCGGCAATCTCCACCTAGTCTGGGAAGAGATGACACCCGGGAATTATGAGATCTATTACATGAAGTTCAAGTAAAGAGATAAGAAGAAACTGTTGTCTGATGGCTGATCGAAAGTTTTGCATGAGGCGGATTATCCCGATAATTCTCATTGGCTTGTTGATGGCGGCAGCGGCCTGCGGCACCAAATCCACGGATAAGCCTCCGACTCCCGACCCGAATCCTCCCAGCCCCGATACGCTCAACCCCAATCCTCCCGCCCAGCCCGTGCGTCTGATTTTTATCCATCATTCGACGGGTGAGAACTGGCTGTCCGACGACAACGGAGGCCTAGGAATGGCCCTTCGAAATAACAGCTATTATGTCAGCGACACCAACTATGGCTGGGGACCCGATTCCATCGGCGACCGGACCGACATCGGCAACTGGTGGGAGTGGTTTCGAGGGCCCCAGAGTGCAACCTATCTCAACGCCCTTTACAAAGAGGGAGGGCAGCACTGCTCTTATTCTCGACTTTCCACGGCCCCATCAGAGGCCAACGAAATTGTCATGTTTAAGTCCTGTTTCCCAAACTCCGCCCTTCAGGGAAATCCCAATGACCCGGTTCCTCCGATCGATGACAACCCGCTACGGGGGGAGGGAAGCGGGAGCGAATATCATACGGTCGCCAATGCGAAGGGGATCTATATTGACCTTCTGGAATATTTTCGCACCCGCCAGGACAGGCTATTCCTGGTCATCACGGCGCCGCCGTTGAGCGATGCGACATACGCCGCCAATGCCCGGGCGTTCAATCAGTGGCTCGTGAACGACTGGCTTAAAAATTATATATATAAAAACGTCGCTGTCTTCGATTTTTATAATATTCTGACCACAAATGGAGGTGGCCCGAACACGAATGATCTCAATCAGGAAACCGGCAACCACCACCGCTTCTGGCAGAACACTATTCAGCACAAGACGGACGGGGACGATGATGGAAATCCCAATATTCTGGAATATCCCAGCGAAGACGACCATCCCAGCCGGGCCGGCAATCTGAAAGCAACAAGTGAGTTCGCCGCCTGGCTCAACGCGACCTACCATCTCTGGAAGGACGATTGACATCTCCGGCCGCAATTTTGATAATTGACTTCCTGAATCCTATCGACAAAGGAGAGACCTATGTCCCTTTTCTCCCGCAAACCGAAGTCCCGATGGCTGTTCCTTTTCTTTTTCCTGGCCCTTTCCATCGGCCTGTTTTCACTCTCTCAGCAGCCGCCCCAGGCCAGCCCCTGGGACGAACCCGAACTCGGCTGCACGAGCATCATGGCCGGACGGCTGGCCACGACCGACGGCTCCGTCATGACAGCCCACACCTGCGACGGCAATTACCGGCAATGGCTCAACATCGTGTCCCCCGCCCAGCATTATGAAGGCGGGATGGCCAAAGTCTACATGGGCAAGATGCACACCGAGACCTCTACCGACCCCCGGAACGTCACCGAGAAGGGGGAGGTCCCCGACGTCAAGGAGACTTATGCCTTCCTCAATACGGCCTATCCCTGCCTGAACGAACACCAGTTGGCCATTGGGGAGACGACGATCGGCGGCAAGAAGGAGCTTTTCAACGCCTCCGGCATGTTCATGATCGAGGAGATCGAGCGCCTGATGCTGGAACGGTGCATGACCGCCCGGGAGGCCATCAAACTGGCCGGACAACTGGTCAAGGAGTATGGCTACGGAGACTGGGGGGAGTGCATTACCATCGCCGACAAGAAAGAGGTCTGGCAGTTCGAGATCTTCGGCTCCGGCCTGCGCGAGAAGGCGGCCATCTGGGCGGCCGTCCGCATCCCCGACGACCACGTCGGAATCTCCGCCAATATCCCGAGGATCAGCGAGATCGACCTGAAGAATCCGGACCGCTATATGGCCTCGGACAACGTTATCTCCTACGCCGTCGCCAAGGGCTGGTGGGACCCCAAGAGCGGCGAGCCGTTCAAGTTCTGGAAGGCCTACAGCGGGGAGAAGCCCTTCTCGATCCGCGAATTCTATGTCTTCAGCAGGCTGGCTCCCTCTCTCAACCTGAAAATGGAGGCCGAGGAGCTGCCGTTTTCGGTCAAGCCGGACAACAAGGTTTCGGTCCGCGATCTTCTCAAGATGTACAGGGAGACCTATGAAGGAACCGAGTACGACATGACCAAAAATCTCCTGGTCGAGGACCGGAAGAGCGGCGGAACGGCCAAGAGCCCTCTGGCCAACCCCTGGATGTCGAGGGACCTGTTCGCTCTCCTCAATACTTTGAAGCCCGGGGTCATCGAACGCTCGCGGACGATCGCCATCGCCGGCTGCGCCTACGCCACGGTCCTTCAATGCCGCTCCTGGCTTCCGGATCCGATAGGCGGTGTCTGCTGGTTCGCTTTCGACAACCCGGCTCAGAGCGCCCGGATACCTATCTTCGCCGGCGTCACCGAGCTCCCGCCGAACTTCGAGATCTGCGCCCAGCACCGCTTCCGGACGGATTCGGCGGCCTGGGCCTTTCGGCGCGCCAATCGATTGGCCACGGTCCGCTGGGGCGAGGCCAAGCCGCTCGTCGAAGCCGCCATCAAGGAATTCGAGGACAAGGCGTTCGAGGACTTGCCCTACCTGGAAAAACGCGCCGCCGAGCTCTACGGCAAAGGCGACAATCCGGAGAACATCAAGAAGACGCAGCAGTTCCTGACCAAGTACACCAACGACTTCGCCCGCGCCGCCATGAGCAAGTATTGGGAGCTCGGGGACAAGTT
>Ga0315277_10010594_pt1 | contig 11662 bp, 6 predicted proteins | sample YL17G05_15_MG_FD_203695 | JGI IMG/M metagenome (GOLD analysis project Ga0315277, IMG submission 203695) | Sediment microbial communities from Yellowstone Lake, YNP, Wyoming, USA - YL17G05_15 | ecosystem: Environmental > Aquatic > Freshwater > Lake > Sediment | place: USA: Wyoming | collected...
AGCCGCGCAGAGGTGCGGGGTGGGGCGGGGGAGGTCGAGTCGGGTCCGACCCCCGTGGTGCGCGCGGCCTGGCAGCCGCCGGAGGAGGCCCCGAGCCTGGAGATCGACCTGCGCGGTATGGAAACGGATGAGGCGTTGCGCAGCCTGGATCAGGGTCTCGACCGTGCGGTCTTGACCGGCTTGTCGGAGCTGCGCGTGATCCACGGCGTGGGCCGGGGGGTGTTGCGCGCGGCGGTCGAGCGCCACCTGAGGGGGCACGCACAGGTGGCCTCGCAGCGGATGGGGGTGGTGGGCGAGGGAGGACGGGGCGTGACGGTAGCGAGGCTGCGATGAGGAACGGGGACTTGCACCGCGGCGGCGCGGGCGGACAGGCCGGGGGCGGGACCGGCGGCATGGACGACTGGGTGGAGCGCGTGCGCGCCGCGAGCGACGTGGTGGAGGTCGTGGGACAGAGCGTGGCGCTCAGGCGCACGGGCCGGAACCTCGTCGGACTCTGCCCGTTTCACAAGGAGAAGACGCCTTCGTTCTCGGTGAACCCGGAGAGGCAGTTCTTCCATTGCTTCGGGTGCAAGATGGGAGGCGACGTCTTCCGCTTCGTGCAGGAGACCGAGAAGGTGGGCTTTCTCGAGGCGGTGGAGATGCTGAGCCGGCGCGCCGGCATCGCGGTGCCGGAGCGGCGCGAGCGCGGCGAGCGCGGAGCGCGCGGCCGGCTGCTCGAGGCGCTCGAGGCCGCGGCGCAGGCCTACGAGCAGTGGCTCGGGGACCCGCAACGTGGCGCGGTGGCGCGCGACTACCTCGAGCGCCGGGGTCTGACTCGTGAGACGCAGCGCGCCTTCCGGCTCGGGCTGGCGCTCGAGGGCTGGGAGAATCTGGCGCAGCGACTGCGTGGCCGCGTGGAGGACGAGGTGCTGGTGCAGGCGGGGCTCGCCGCGCGGCGGGAGAGCGGGCGCGGAGGGCTCTACGACCGCTTCCGCCACCGTCTCATGGTGCCGCTGGTGGCACCGGGGGGCAGCGTGGTGGGATTCGGCGCCCGGGCGCTCTCGGACCAGGACAGCCCCAAGTACCTCAACTCGCCGGAGACCGCCGTCTACCACAAGGGTGCGTTCTTGTTCGCCTTCGAGCAGGCGCGGCGGCAAGCCGAGCCCGACGGCGAGCTGATCGTGGTGGAGGGCTACTTCGACGCGATCGCCCTGCACCAGGCGGGGCTCAGGAACGCCGTCGCGACCTCGGGGACCGCGCTCACGCCGGACCAGGCGCGGCTGCTGAGGCGCGTGGCGCCGCGCGTGGTGCTCACCTACGACGGCGACGCCGCGGGACAGGAGGCCATGATGCGCTCCCTCGGCGTGCTGCTGGCCGAGGGGCTCGAGGTCCTGGTGGCGGACCTGCCCCAGGGCGAGGACCCCGACACGCTGGTGCGCGGCGGCGGACTCGACGCGTGGTCGGGGATTCGCGCGCGTGCCGCCGACCCGGTGGAGTTCATCCAGAGGCACATGCTGCGCGGCCTCGCGGCGGGGCGCGACCCGCGCGAGCGGGCCCTGCAGGCGGTGGTGGAACTCGGCGTCCGGGTCACCGACCCCATCCGCCGGCAGGTGCTGGTCGAGCGGGCGAGCCAGGTGTTCCGCCAGCCCGAGCGGGTGATTGCCCGTGCCATGGCGCTGCGCCGCTCGGGCCAGGGGGCGGAGCGCCCGCTCGCGGCGGCGCTGCGAGGCCAGCGCGAGGGCGAGGTCCACGGCGAGCGCCGGCTGCTCGAGGCGTTGCTGCACCGGCCCGCGAGCCTCGAGGAAATCGAGGTGCTGGTCTCGCCGGAGGACTTCAGCGATCCCGTGTGCGCGGAGCTGGCGGTGTGGCTGTGGAGCCGGCGAGCGGGCCTGCCCGCGGAAGGGGACGCCGCGGCCCTGGCTCGAGAGCTGGCGGCCTCGGAGCCTGAGGACTGGGAGGCGGAGGCACGTGGTGGGGCCCGGCGCGTGCTCCAGCACCGCCTCACCCGGCAGTGCGGCGAGAAGGAACAGGCGCTGCGGCGCGACCCCCAGGGGTCGGGGGCGGCGCGGCTGATGCAGGATATCCACGAGTTGCGGCAGTCGATTCGTGCGATCGAGCTTTCGATCCGAGAACCCTCGCGCTGAGGAGATCCAGAGCCCATGGCGACCGCGTCGGCGAAGACCAAGCAGGTGAAGCTCAAGGAGAAGGCCGAAAACCGCAAGCGCCTCGACGACATCAAGGGCCTGGCGGTGCGGCAGGGCTACATCACCGAAGACCAGGTCGTGTCTCTGTTGGGCGACGACGACGACCCCGAGGTGCAGGTCGAGCAGATGGAGGAAGTCCATGAAATGCTCAACCAGCTCCACCTTGAGGTCTTCGCCAGCGAGGAGGAGGCGCACGAGCGCGCCAAGCAGCTCCGCAAGATCGAGGACAAGAAGACGTCGGCTCCCGCGAAGGCGCTGCCGCAGCAGCCGGTCCGCTACGATGACCCGGTGCGCATGTACCTGCGCGAGATGGGACGCGTGCCTCTGCTTACCCGCGAGGGGGAAGTGGAGATCGCGCGCCGCATCGAGGCGGGCGAGCGACAGGTCGTGGCGGCGCTGTTCCGCGCGCTGCCCTCCAAGCTGGAGATCCGGCAGCTCGCCAAGCGGCTGCGCGAGGGCCAGCTCAAGATCGAGGACTTCATCAAGGTGGACGAGAACGCCACCACCGAGCAGGCCCTCAAGCGCGAGCGGCAGCGCGCACTGAAGATCCTGGAGCGGGTCTTCGTGCTGCAGAAGCGCTACGACGAGCACCTCGCGCGGCAGGGCAGCCGCATGAGCGAGCGGGCGCGCCACACCTATCACGCCAATTTCGCCAAGATCGAGGCTGAGCTGACGCAGGAGCTGCACAAGCTCTCGATGAACCCGCGGATGGTGGAGGACCTGGCGGCGCCGGTGAAGCTGTTGGCCCGGCGCGCGCTGGTACTCGACGAGCGCGTGTCCGAGCTCGAGCAGGAGTACGGCCACGGCGTGGACGAGATGAACCGGTTCGCGAAACGCCAGAAGCGGGGGGGGCGCGAGCTACGGGCCGTGGAGCGCGAGTCGGGGCTCAGGTACACGAAGATCGTGGAGTTCCAGAACGAGCTCAAGCAGCTCAAGAAGGACAGCAAGGCGCTCGAGACCGAGGGGCAGATGACACGCGACCATCTGCTCAGCCTGCATCGGCAGATCGTGGACGGTGAACGGGCCACCGCCCAGGCGAAGAAGGAGATGATCGAGGCGAACGTGCGGCTGGTGATCTCGATCGCCAAGCGCTACACGAACCGCGGCCTCGAGTTCCTGGACCTGATCCAGGAGGGGAACTCGGGCCTGATGCGCGCGGTCGACAAGTTCGACTACACGAAGGGCTACAAGTTCTCGACTTACGCCACCTGGTGGATCCGGCAGGCGATCACGCGCGCCATCGCCGACCAGGCGCGCACGATCCGCGTGCCGGTGCACATGATCGAGCACATCAACCGGGTGGTGCGAATCTCGCGCCGGCTGGTCCAGGAGCTGGGGCGCGAGCCCACGCCGGAGGAGATCGCCGAGCGGCTCGACCTGCCGGTGGACAAAGTGAAGAGCATCCTCAAGGCCGCGCAGGAGCCGATCTCGCTCGATCGGCCGATCGGCGAGGACGACGACTCGAACCTGGGCGACTTCATCGAGGACACGAGCGTGGTGAGCCCCGCGCACTCGGCCGCCTCGGCCATGCTGCGCGACGAGGTGAACGACGTGCTGAAGACGCTCACGCCCCGAGAGGCCAAGGTCATCCGGCTCCGCTTCGGGCTCACGGAGGACGGCGCGCAGCGCACGCTCGAGGAGGTCGGCGCCTTCTTCAACGTGACCCGCGAACGCATCCGGCAGATCGAGGCCAAGGCGCTGAGGAAGCTCCGGCACCCGACGCGGAGCCGCCGGCTCAAGGCCTACACGGAGCTGCTGTGAGGGAGTGCTCGGCGTGCGCCACGGGTGCATTGCCCAGCGGGTGCGGGCGGTGCGTCTTGACACCCCAAGCGCACGGGTGCTAGAAACAGCCCGCTTCTGGCGCCGGTGTCATGAGGCCTACGCGCTGGGCCCATAGCTCAGCGGTCCAGAGCCGCCGGCTCATAACCGGTAAGACCCTGGTTCGAATCCAGGTGGGCCCAGGAGGTCGTGGCGTGCCAGGTCAGCACGCCGGCCGTGGCGAGAAGGGCGGATAGCTCAGCTGGCAGAGCACCTGGATCACAACCAGGGGGTCACAGGTTCAAGTCCTGTTCCGCCCACCATGCCCCGAAAGGAACGCGCCAGCCGATGGATCCCCGAGAGCGGTGACACGGTGGTCGCGAGGAGGTGCCGGTGCCGGGGCGGGGGCGCCGGGGCGCCGGCGGATCACGCCCTGCCTGCGTCCTGCCCCCCGCGGGGCGGGCGCGCTCGTGGGCCCCATGGAGCGGGGACGTCCCTAGCGGATGTCCCCGCTCGGGCTATTGGCGGAGGGCGGATGAGGGTGAACCCGTGAGCGACGAGATCCACCGGCTCTGGACCCTGCGCGGACTCGACGAGGAGGCGCACGCCCTGCGTGCCGTCTTGGCGCGCTTCCCCGAGCAGCGCCGCGAACTGGAGCGCCGAGTGAGCGAGGCGCGCGCGGGGCTGGAGCGGGCGAAGCTCCATCTGTCGGAGCTCCAGAAGCAGCGCCGGGACCTGGAGCGCGAGGTCAGCGCGCTGGTCGAACAGGAGCGCAAGTTCCAGACGCAGCTCGTTTCGGTGAAGAAGAACGAGGAGTACACGGCGCTGCTCCACGAGATCGAGGCCGCGAAGCAGAAGCGCTCGGACCTCGAGACCGAGGTTCTGCTGCGCATGGATGAGGAGGAACGGGAGCAGAAGGGGCGCCCGGGGCTCGAGCAGGCGTTGCAGGCGGCCGAGCGTGCGGCGTCGGAAGGGGCGCACATCCTGGCAGGCGAGGAGGTCGCGGAGCGGGAGAGGCTGGGAGCGATCGAGGCGCGGCGCGAAGCCAACGTCGCGCAGCTCCCGCCGGCTACGCGCTCGCGCTACGAGCGCGTGCATGCCTCGCGCGACGGCCGCGCGGTGGTGCCCATCGTGAAGAACGCCTGTGGCGGCTGCTACCGCGCGCAACCCCCCCACGTGCTGCAGGAGGCGCGGCGCCGCGACCGCATGTTGAGCTGCGACGGTTGCGGGCGCCTGATCGTCTGGCCGCCGGAGGACGCGTAGGTCGGAGAGCAGCATGGCCCGGCTGCCTGGTGCGCGACGAGGACGAGGTCCCCGGTGGAGCGCCGGCGCATGAACCCCCGCCGGCTGCGCGCGGACCTGCCGTTCGTGCGGCCTGCCGTGCTGCTCTCGGGTGGCGGGGCGCTGGGGGCCTACCAGGTGGGCGTGCTCAAGGTGCTCCGCGCGGTGGGACTCGTCCCCGCGATCGTGAGCGGCGTGTCGGTGGGCGCCATCAACGCGGTCGCCTGGGTCGCCCAGGGCTTCGACGCGGCGCGCCTCGAGCGCACCTGGCTCCGGGTTGGTCCTTCGAGCATCGGCTTCCGCTGGACCACGCTGCTGCTGCGCGTGGCGGGTGTCTTTCTGGCTGCGCTCGCTGTGGTCGAGGTCCTGCTCTCGCTGCTCGGCTCGACGGACTCGGGCGTGGCCCGCCTCTTCTTCCACCGGGTCCCGCCGGTCGAAGCCGCGTCCTGGGCCTACGACTCCGTGGCCTGGCTGATCGTCGGGACGGCCGGGCTCCTGGCCGCGTTGCTCGCGCCCCATGCCGAGGTCTGGCTCGCGAGCGCCACGTTCGCGGGAGATCCGGAGCGCTGGCAGCGCTGGTCCGGTCGCGTCCTCGCTGTGGGCATGGCCGCGCACCTCGTGACCTGGGCGTTCGGTTGGCCCTGGCCGCATCGCTTCAGCGCCACGATCCTGCTCGTGGGTGGCTTGGCGTGGCTCGCCAACCGGCAGGGCCGCTCCGGCCGTTGGCTGCGGCGGGTGCTGGCGCGGCTGCTGCCCGAGAGCGGGGGGCGCGGGTTCTGGCGCGGGCACGCCCGCCGGCGAGTGCTCGAGAGCCTGATCGCCGATGGCGATCCGTCGCTGCTCGTCTCCGGGAGCGTGCGGTTGCTGCTGGCGGCCGTGGCGGTGGACACGGGCCGGATGTGCTATTTCGTCAACTGGAGTCCGGCCGAGGCGTCCTTTCGAGCGGCAATCGACCGGGCGCTCGGCGAGGTCGAGCTGCTCGAAAGCCCCCAGGACGTCGTCCTGGCAGCTTCGGCTTCCTCGGCCATCCCCTTGCTCTTCCAGCCCGTGCGCGTGCACGGCCGGGATTTCGCCGACGCCGGCCTGTTCTCGAGCCAGGTCGTGCGGGCGACCGTGGCGGCGGGGGCCGACTCCCTCCTCGCCGTCCTCATGTCGCCGGCGGTCTTCCCGCAGGTTCCGAGCGACGGCCTGCACCTGTTCGAGGTCGGCTCGCGCCTGCTCGAAATCGGCACGTGGCGGGACCTCAGGAGCGAGTTGGGCGCGCTGCCGGCGCCGTGGAGCCGCGATGGCGATCCGGCGAGCGTCTGCGTGGTCGAGCCGGACACCGCCCTCCCCGGAGGGCTCCTGCGCTTCGAGCCCCGCGAAGCGGTCGAACTGGTGCGGCGGGGTGAAGAAGATGCCTGGCGGGCGCTGGAGCGCGCGGGCTGGCTCGAGCCCGCGGCTGCCTGCGTCCCGTGAACGGCGCCTGCGCTTGTGATGCCAGGGTGCTTCGTCTACCCTCGACACATGCGTGCCACGAAGGGGGCGGAATGGACGTTGCGCTGTGACGGCGGCGCCCGGGGGAACCCGGGGCCGGCGGCCCTCGGCTTCGTGTTGCTCGGTCCTTCGGGGAAGGAGGTGGAGGCACGCGGCGAGTACCTTGGGCCGGCCACGAACAACGTGGCCGAGTACCGGGCTCTCGTGGCGGGTCTGGCAGCGGCCGCCCGCGCCGGGGCCGATCCGCTGGTCGTGTGCATGGACTCCGAGCTGGTGGTGCGCCAGATGACGGGTGAGTACCGGGTCAAGAACGCGGGGCTCAAGCCGCTCCATGCCGAGGCGCGGCGGGCGGTGGCGAAGCTCGGGCGCGTCCGCTTCACTGCGGTTCCGCGCTCGGCCAACGCGCATGCCGACCGGTTGGTGAACGAGACGCTCGACGAAGTCCTGGGTTCCGAGTCTCCCAGGTGATCGCGGGCGGCGCGCCGACGCTTCCGCTCAGGCGGTCGCCGAGGACGCCGTCCGAGGAAAGTCCGAACTCCACAGGGCAAGGTGCTGGGTAACACCCAGGGGGCGCGAGCCCACGGAAAGTGGAACAGAGAGCAGACCGCCAGCGGGCGCGCGGCAGCCCTTCGGGGCGCGGTGCGTTGCGGGCAAGGGTGAAACGGTGCGGTAAGAGCGCACCAGCGGTCCCGGTGACGGGGCCGGCTCGCCAAACCCCACCTGGAGCAAGACCGCATAGAGGGGGAGGGGTGTGTCCCGCCCCGCTACCACCCCAGGGTCGGTCGCATCGAGGCGCGCGGTGACGCGCGTCCCAGACGAATGATCACCACGGAGCAATCCGACAGAATTCGGCTTATGGGGGACTCGGGTTGAACCCCCGGCGCCGCCCGGCGAAGCGCCGGGCGCGCGCTCGGGGGTTGGACGCTCCGTGACTCCTGCGCCCGGCGGAGGGTGGAGTCGCGGCACGCGAGCCTCGGGCGAGCTCCGCTTCGCGTGGGCCGGGAGCGCTGTCCCCGCGCATCGTGCAGGTCATCAGCCTCGCACTGCTCGCGGCCGCCAGGGCCAACGCGCATGATCACCGTGTGCCATCCGACACCATTCGGCTCAAGGGGGACTCGGATTGAAGCCTCCGAGTGATCGCCGGTCCCGGACTGGGCGCGAAGACGGACCCCGCCGCGCCGCCGGCGGCGGAGACGTCGCCGGCGGCGGCCCGCTGGCGAAGCGCCGTCTCGGGAGCGGGACGCAGGCGGTGCTGGTGGCCGCCCTGGCCGCCGTGGTGCTCTACCTGCCCGGGCTCAGCGGTGGCTTCGTGTGGGACGACCACCTGCTGATCGAGCAGAACCCGCTGCTGCGGTCGGGCGCGGGTCTGTGGCGCGCGCTCACGGTGGACTTCTGGGCGGCGAGCGGTGGGGCGAACGCGTCCGGCATCTGGCGCCCGTTCATCACGCTCTCGTATGCGCTGGACGGCGCGCTTTCGCATTGGAACGCCACCTGGTTCCATGCGATGAACGCGCTCGCCCACGCCGGAGCGTCGGCCCTGGTCTCCGCCCTGGCTCTCGGCGCCGGGGCGTCGCCTCTCGTCGCGGGGCTCGCCGGGATCCTGTTCGCCTCGAGCCCCGCCCACGTCGAATCGGTGGCCTGGATCTCGGGTCGCACCGACGTCTACTGCGCGCTCTTCCTCCTGCTCGCCCTGCTGCTCGACCGCCGCGCCCGCGCGGCGGGACGCCGCTGGCCGGGCGCGTGGCCGCTCCTGGCGCTGGCCCTGGCGCTCCTGAGCAAGGAGACCGCGCTGTCCTTCCTGCTCGTGGCGGCGGTGGCCGAGCGCGTGGGCGTGGGGGCGCGCGGGCCGGATCTGCGCTCGAGCGTCCGCTGGCTCGCGCCCTACGCGCTCCTCACGGCGCTCCACCTGCTGGTGCACGGAGTCTGGGTGCGCGCGCCGCAGGTGAGCGCCGTGCTGGCCCCGGGGCGGCAGGGGCTCAAGGCCGTGGCGCTGATGTTCCCAGGTTACCTGTGCTTCGCCTGGCCCTGGTTCAACCACACGCCGGCCGTGACTCTCGAGCCGGCTCGTGCCGGGACTTGGACGGTGGCAGGCGCGGTGGGAGTGCACTTGGCCTTCGTCGTCTGGTTGGGCTGGCTCCTCCGGCGGCGCGCGCCGGCGGCGCTGCCCCTGGCGCTCTTTTGGCTCACCTCGCTCCCGACCATGGCAGTTGACCTCGCCCACGGGTACTTCCTGTACGCGGAGCGGTTCTTCTATCTGCCCTCGGCCGGGCTCGCGTGGGCGGCTGCGGCCGGCGTCGAGGCGCTGCGCGGATCGCGGCGGGTGAGGCTCGCCGGGCTCGCCGGGCTCGTGGTGCTGGCAGCCGGGAGCGCTTTCGTACTGGTCTCCCTGCTGCCCGCCTGGCGTGACGATGCGGCGCTCTTCCAGTCCATGGTGCGGCGCGCGCCGCGGAACTACATGGCGCGAACGCAATGGGCGCGCCAGCTCGCGCTCGGAGGCCGCGACGCCGAGGCCGCACGCGAACTGGATGCGGCGCAGGCGCTCGATCCTACCCGCCCCGAAGCGCCGAGCCTCCGGGCTTTCCTCGCGTATCGCCGCGGCGAGTGGGCGGAGGCGGTCGCCGCAGCCAGCCGCGCCATTGCCCGAGGCAGCACCGACCTCGAGCCCCACCTCCTGCGCGTCGCGGCGCTCCTGTCTCTCGGTCGGGTCCAGGAGGGGCGGGCGGCGCTGGAGGAGCTGCGCCGGCGGACGCCGGGGCAGCCCGCGGTGGAGTCGCTGTGGGGCCAGTACCTGCTTCAATACGGACGGCCCGAGGAGGCATACGCGGTGCTGGGTCAGGTGGTGCGCCTGCTGCCCCGGGACGCCGACGTCGCATACAAGTTCGGCTTGGCGGCGGGCGACGCCGGGCACAGGGTGGAGGCGCGCACGGCGTTCGAGCGGGCCGTGCTCCTCGATCCGGCGCGTTACGATGCCTGGCTCGAGCTGGCCCGGCTGAAGGGGGCTCTGGGCGACCGCGCCGGTGCGGCGGCGGCGCTCGCCCGCGCGCTCGAGCTTCCAGCCGCGGCGGACGGCCGTGCCGCCGCGCTGCGCGCGCAGCTCGAAGCGTCGCGCTGACGCGGACGGCTCGCGGTCCGCCCGCAGTGACGTCCGCGCCACGATGCGGGGCACAGCCCTTGACCCCCGCGACGCACGGCTGATAGCGTGCCCTGGTCGGTCTCCTGCAGAGTCGGCCGGGACGGTGCACGACGCCGGCGCTACCCGGGGCGGCCCTACTTTCCGCGCCGGGGGACCCAAGTCGTCCCGGTCAGCGGCCCCCTCTTCGAAGGCAACCCGTGATCGCTCCGACCTCCGTTCCCGAGTGGGTGCCCCATCCCCGGCGTGACTTGGCACGGGCGCGAGAGCTCGCGCGCGAGCTGAGCGCGCCGCTGCCGGCGGCCCACGCACTCGTGAACCGCGGCGTGGAAAGCCCGGACGCGGCGCGTCGTTACCTCGACCCCGTCATCGAAGACCTGCACGACCCGTTCCTACTGCGCGACCTCGACGTGGCGGCGCAGCGCATCCACGAGGCTCTGGCCGGCGGGGAGCGCATCTTCGTCCACGGCGACTACGATGTGGACGGCATCACCTCGACCTTCGTGCTCTACTCGGTGCTCCGCGAGCTGGGCGGCCGGGTCGAGGTGCGCATCCCGCATCGCACCCGTGATGGCTACGGACTCTCGCTCGATGCCGTGGAGGAGGCGCACCGGCACGGCTGCGGCCTGGTCATCACCGTGGACTGCGGGGTGACCGCCGTGGAGGCGGTGGCGCGAGCCCGCGCGCTCGGCCTCGACACCATCATCACGGACCATCACGCGCCCCCGCTGGCGCTGCCCGCGGCGGTGGCGATCGTGAATCCGCGCCGGCCCGGCTGTGCCTATCCGTTCAAGTCACTCGCCGGCGTGGGGGTGACGTTCAAGCTCGCCGAGGCGCTGCTCAAGGGCCGCGGCGGTCTGGAGCGGGCGCGGGAGTTCCTCGACGTGGTGGCGCTGGGGACCATCGCCGACGTGGTGCCGCTGGTGGGGGAGAACCGCGTGCTGGCGCGCCTCGGGCTGGTGTGCCTGAATCAGACGAGCCGCGCCGGGCTCCGGGCTCTGATGGGGGTAGCCGGCTTGGCCGGGCGGCCGGTCACGAGCGGGCAGGTGGCCTTCGTGCTGGCGCCGCGCATCAATGCCGGGGGACGCATGGGGAACGCGGAACAAGGCCTGCGGCTGCTGCTGGCACGGGATGACGCCGAGGCCAAGGACCTGGCGCAGAGCCTGGAGGACGACAACGCGCTGCGGCGGCGCTACGACGAGGAAGCGCTCTCCGAGGCTGCGGGGCGGGTGGAGAGCGAGTTGGGGTGGCCCGAATGCGCTTCGATCCTGCTGTGGTCGGAACGCTGGCACCCGGGGGTGATCGGCATCGTGGCCTCCCGGCTGGTCGAGCGCTTCCAGCGTCCAGCCGTGCTGGTGGCGTTGCAGGGCGAGCGCGGGCGTGGCTCCGGCCGCAGTCTTCCCGGGCTCGACCTGAACGCCATGCTCGGGGAGTGTGCCGATCTGCTCGAGGCCTACGGGGGGCACGCCCTCGCGGCGGGGCTCACGGTCCGCCGCTCCCGGCTGCCGGAGCTGCGCGAGCGGCTGGACCGCCTGGTCCGGGAGCGGATCCCGGCGGAGGCCTTCGTGCCGCGGCTCACCATCGATGCGGACGTGCGCCTCAACGAATGCGACCTCCCCTTGGTGGATTGGATCGAGCGCATGTCCCCCCACGGCCTCGACAACCCGGAGCCCCTCTTCCAGGCGGCCGGCCTGGCCGTGGACGCGGTGACCACGGTCGGCCAGGGGCGGCACCTGCGGCTGCAGGTGCGGGACGCCACGGGGACGGCCGAGGCCATCGGCTTCGGCCTGGGCGAGCGCGCGCAGGAGATGGCGCGCGCTGGGCGCTGTGCGCT
>Ga0315277_10010595_pt1 | contig 11662 bp, 12 predicted proteins | sample YL17G05_15_MG_FD_203695 | JGI IMG/M metagenome (GOLD analysis project Ga0315277, IMG submission 203695) | Sediment microbial communities from Yellowstone Lake, YNP, Wyoming, USA - YL17G05_15 | ecosystem: Environmental > Aquatic > Freshwater > Lake > Sediment | place: USA: Wyoming | collected...
CGCGAGAAGGAATCCGAGCGCCGCCTTGGCACTCTCGAAACGGCGGGCCGCGAGTGCAACGCGCTGAACGTCGTGCTCGCCGAGCGCCTGCGCCTCGACGAGATCAAGACGGTCCAACTCGAAGGCCGCGCGACCTTGATCGAGTCGAACCACAACAGCGCGCTCACGTCGCTCCGGGAGATCCGAGACCAGCAGGTCCCGCGCTCCGAGTGGGAGCAGCACAACAAGCACGTCGAGGGTCAGCTCACGACGATCATCGCCAACCAGGCAGCGGCGAACCAGCGGCACCGCACGGGAGATAGAGAGTAATGGCTGGCGAGCCCAACGGTGCGACGCCCGGCCAGCTCCTGGCCGACGCCCTCGGTCACGCGGTCGCGCCCAAGGACGACCCGGCCTGGCAGCCGCCGCGCGACCCGCTCAAGGGCGTCGACCTCAAGGCGCAGGCCGGCGCCGTCACGCGCGAGATCCCCCTCGTCACCGTCGCCACTGGCTGGGACGTTACCGCGACGCGCGCGGCCTACAACGACCTGGTGATCGGGCTCTTCGATCGCCCGGCGCAGCTCGTCGACTCGATCGTCGGCGACTCCCGAGTCCAGGCGGCGATGGCTTCGCGCACCGGCGGCATCCTCGGTCGGCCCGTCGACTTCCTCCTCCCACGCCGGTACCGCGACAGCGACCTCGCGCGCGAATGCCGCGACGCCTTCGTGGACGCCTGGCCGACGATGGCGGCCGAGCCCATCCTCGGCGAACTCCAGCAGTGGGCGACGATGCTCGGATTCGGCCCGGCGCAGATCCTCTGGGACACGGGCGGCGAGTACGCCATCCCGCACATGCGGCCTTGGCACCCTCGCTACACCTACTACCACTGGATCTACCGCTGCTACGTCGCCATCACGATGGACGGGCAGACCCCCATCCTCCCCGGCGACGGGCACTGGGTGTTGCACGCGCCCCACGGCGAATACCGCGGTTGGATGCGCGGCGCCGTTCGCGCGATCGCCCCCTGGTGGCTCGCGCGGAACTACGCGCTCCGGGACTGGGCCAGGTACTCGGAGCGCCACGGTCTGCCGATGATTCTCGCGAAGTCCCCGGCCGCCGGCGACCCGGTGATCCAGGCACGTTGGCGCGCCTCGCTCGCGACCCTCGGGCAGGAGACCGTGGTCCACCTCCCCCAGGGCGTGACCCCGGGGACGAACTACGAGATCGGGCTCCTCGAGGGGAGCGACGCGAGTTGGGAGGGCTTCCAGAAGCTCATCACCCAGTGCGACACCGAGATCACCCTGGCGCTGCTCGCTCAGAACCTCACGACGGAGGTCAAAGAGGGCTCGTTCGCGGCGGCTCGCGTCCACGCCGACGTGCGGCAGTCGCTGCTCGAGTCCGACGCTCGCGCCCTCGCCGGCACGATCTACATGCAGCTCGCCCGGCCGTTCGCCGCGATGAACTTCGGCAACGCCGACCTGGCGCCGAGGGTGATCTGGAACGTGCAGCCGTACGAGGACAACCTCACCGCGGTCCAGACCCTCATGCAGTTCGCGCAGGCGATCTACGCGCTGAGGAACGCGGGCAAGGCGCCGAAGGACCTCGAGAAGCTGGCGAAGGACTTCGGGCTCGACCTGGGCGAGCTGCTCGACGTGGCGCCTCCCGCGCCCGGAGGCGCGCCGGTGAAGCCCGACCGCGACGAGGAGAAGCGCCAGGCCAAGCTCGAGAAGGAAGAGAAGCGCCGTGAGAGCGGGAGCTCGGCGCGCGCCGTCCGGTTCGACCCCGCGGTCGGAGCACGCGTCGAGGCGCCCCGTGTCCGCATCGCGGACGAGAACCACGCCGAGCTGCTCGAGGCCCTGGCGATCGCAGAGGCCGAGCAGGCGCGCTCGCGACCGAGACCGAGGAGAAGAGCATGAGAATCACGCCCACCAACCTCGTGTCCGTCAAGGACCGAGTCCGTTCCAACGCGCGCGGAGCCATCAAGCGCGCGGCGTTCCGCGAGTCGCCGGCCACCTTCGAGGCCATCGCGATGGACCGCCGGTTCGCGGGCTCGTCCGGCCCAGGGCCCGGCGCCTTCGGCTGGTTCGATATCCCCTCGGCCCTCTGCCACGACCCCGACGAGGTGGTCGACGGCGTGGGCGTGCTCTGCATCTCGGGGCCGCTTGAGCACCACGACTCGGGATGGTGGCAGTCGTACGAGGGCCTCATCTCGGCGATCGACTGCGCGCTGCAGGACCCCAACGTTCAGGCCCTGGTGCTCAAGCTCGACAGCCCCGGCGGGGTCGCTGCGGGAATGGGCGAGGCGCACAAGGCCATTCGCCGCGCGCGCAAGACCTACGGGAAGCCGATCTACGCGTACGCCGACGAGATGGCGTGCAGCGCCGCGTACCACCTTGCGAGCGCGTGCGACGAGGTGTGGCTCCCCGAGGCGGGACAAGTCGGGAGCGTGGGTGTCATCCTCTGCACCATCGACGAGAGCGAGGCCCTGAAGCGCGCCGGCGTCGCGGTGCGGTACGTCGTCACCGGCGAGCGGAAGGCCGACCTGCACCCCGGCCAGCCGGTCGACGACGCCGTGCTCGAGGTGGCCCAGCAGAAGGTCGACTTCCTCGGCGGGCTGTTCTTTCGCGCCGTCGCCCGCGCCCGAGGCATGAGCCCCGAGGCCGTGCAGGGCTTGCAAGCGGGCGTTTTCCACGGCTTCGACGCGGTGCAGGCTGGTCTCGCCGACGGCGTCGCGGGCTGGCCGAAATTTCTTGCGATCGTACGGGCGGCGATCGGTGCTACGATTTCATCGAATCGTGCTACGCCCTCTACGGGCGTCCCCCGCACCTCCGGCCCGAAGGCGAAACCGATGGCGAAGATTCTCAAGCTGATTCGAGCGGCAACGGCAGCGAAGGCCGAGAAGACGGCCGCCAGTGCGTCGCTCGCGGCGGCGTCCAGCCCCAAGGAGAAGGCCGTCGCGCTCAAGCGCGTCGAGCTGGCCCTCCGGGGGAAGATCGAGGCCGACGCGTCGCTTGCCGAAGCCAAGGGCAAGATGACCAAGGAGAAGTACGAGAAGATCGTCGAGGAGGAAGAGGAAGAGGAGGAGCGCAAGGGCTCCGCCGGAGAGGAGGAGGAAGAGGAAGAGGAGAACGCCGAGGAGGAGAAGGACGAGGAGGAAGAGGAAGAGTCCGACGCCGAAGAGGCTGAGGAAGATTCCGACTCCGACGCGGACTCCGACGCCGACTCGACCGGTTCCAAATCCGAGTCCGAAGAGGAGGAAGAGGAAGAGGAGAAGGCTCTCGCCAAGGCGTTCCGCGCCAAGGCCTCGGGCCCCGGTCTCCACACCCCCTACCGCCTCCTGCGCGCCGTGAAGCAGGCGACCGGGCAGAAGAGCATCAAGGGGGCGTTCGGCGCGCTCGCCGCGATGGGCCCGAAGCTCGCGGCGGTCTCGAAGCTCGAGGCGCGACTCGCCACGCTCGAGGCCAGCAGCCGCAAGATCCGCGTCGACGCGCTCATCGACGGCGCGAAGGCGGCCGGTCGGATCGTCGGCAAGGCGCACGCCGAGACGCTCCGCGCCGACGGCGCCAAGCAGGGGACGAAGTGGCTCAAGGCCCACCTCGCGGCCTTGCCGAAGCTGCACCGGACCACGGCGAGCGGCGACGCCTTCGTGCCGCGCGCGGACGCCGACGGGAATCCCATCGGCGGCATGAGCGCGGACCAGCAGAAGATCCTCGCCGACGCGACCGCGGGCATGAGCCCCGACGAGGCGCGGAAGTTCCAGGCCACCGTGCTCGCTCGCTCGCAGGCGAACGGCAAGTCCCCCACTCCGAGGAGCTGAGCGATGACCGCAGCGACGAAAGACATCAAGAGCGATCAGCTCGACACGCCGGATGCGGTCTACCCCCGCTTTCTGACGTTCCCGGTCGAGGCGAACACCACGATCTTCGCGGGGACCATGGTCGCGACCAACGCGGCCGGCAACGCGGTCCCGGCGACCGCGAGCTCCGCGCTCCGCATCTGGGGCCGGTGCGAGCGCACGGTCACGCAGGGCGCCGGCGACGGCGTCACGTCGCCGCCGTTCCTCGTCCACTCGGGCGCGTTCTACCTCAACAACGGCGCTGGCCTGCAGGCCATCGCGGCGGGCGACGTCGGCAAGTACTGCTTCGCGGTCGACGATAACACCGTCGGCATCAGCGACGCCGCGGGGACGCTCCCGCTGGCCGGCGTGATCCTCGCGATCGGCCTGACCGGCGAGGAGACGGGCAAGATCGCCGTCGGTCTCGGCATGGCCTCGCCCTACCAGGGGAACCCGCTGCTCGCGTCGAGCTCGACGGCCTTCCGCGCGCGCAACATCGCCGCGGCCGGCAACGTCGCTTCGCTCGCGGCCTTCACGGTCGCGGGCAACGACGGCGTGACCAACGTCGCCAACGACGTGATCATCCTCGCCGAGCAGACCCTGCCCGCGCAGAACGGGCCCTACGTGGTCGGCACCGTCGCTCTGGGCGTCGCGCCCCTCACGCGCCCCGACTGGTGGCCCACCGGCGCGACCCTGCCGACCGGCCTCGCCATCTCGATCGGCGGCGAGGGCACCGTCTTCAAGAACACGCGGTGGCGCGCGATGCTCGCGGCCGCAACCTTCCTGGTCGGGACCACCGATCCGAAGCTGTACCCCGACGAGGTGAACGGCGTGACGGCCCTCGTGGCCGGCACGTTCACCATCGCGACGGTGCCCCTTTTCTCGGCGAACTCGCAGGTCGCGCTGACCCGCAAGATCGCCAATACGAGCACCCTGACCGTCGGCGGGTACCACCCGACCGTCGGCGGTGCGAACGGCATCACGGCCGGCGTCCGCGGCGCCGCGGCGGCGATCGTCGAGGCGACGGTGGGCGCCGGGACCATCAACGTCGCCGACATCTCCACGCTCCACTGGACCGTGATCAACCAGGCCTGAGGAACGACGACGATGTTGATTACTCCCGGAAACCTGAATGTCTTTTTTACGACGCTGGACACCCTCTACTCGGAGGCCTTCCAGCTCGCGAAGCCGTGGCACGAGCAGATCGCCACGACCTACCCGTCGAGCTCCGAGACCTGGCTCATGGGCTGGCTCGGCATGCTCGACAAGCTGAGGGAGTGGCAGGGGCCGCGCATCACGCGCACGCCGGCGCCGCAGACCTACTCGGCGAACATCAAGAACTTCGAGGGCACCTGGACCATCGACAAGTTCAAGCTCGCCGATGACCAGCACGGCATCTACTACCCGCTCGCCAAGCACATCGGCCAGCAGGCGGCGAAATGGCCGGACTACAACGTCCGCGACCTGCTCCAGGGGAACCTGACCTACGCGGGCGCCGCGCAGATCGGCACCGACGGGCTCACGCACTGGAACACGGCCCACCCGGTCGACTTCTGGGACGCGGCGAAGGGCACGTACCCCAACGACTACGGCACCGCCGGCGTCGTGGTGAACGCCGTGACCGTCGGCGGGCTCTTCTCGACGAACTCCTACAACTCCATCTGGGAGGACATGGCGACCCGCAAGAACGAGTCGAACGAGGCCATGGGCCTGCTCGCGGATCTCACGGCGGCGCCTCCCCAGCTCTCGTCGGCCGCGAAGACCCTCCTGCAGTCGCAGTTCTTCGCTCCCCCGCAGCTCGGCCCGCTGGGCTCGGGCGCGGGCGCCAACGCGCCGTTCGTCGGAGCGATGGAGAACCCGCTCCGCGGCTCGACCGACCTCATGGTCGTCCCCGACTTCGCGGCGCAGCCGACGGCGTTCTACCTGCTCGCGTCGAAGTGGCCCATCAAGCCGTTCGGCTGGGTGCTGCGTCAGGCGCCGGTGATGATCCCGCGCATGGACCCCGCCGACCCGGTGGTGTTCGACCAGCACTCCTTCGTGTGGGGTGCCGAGGCCCGCGGTGTCGCCGTCTGGGGCCTGCCCTTCCTCTCCTCGCGCTCCGGCATCGTCTGAGCCGAAAGGGCCCCCGTGAGCTCGTACGCGTCCCCCAGCGACCTGGTGACCTCGGGCCTCCCCGCGACGGCCCTGGGCACCCTCACGCTCGTCCAGCAGCAGGCAGCGCTGGACAACGCGAGCGCGCTGGCGGACTCGTTCTTTCGGGGCCGCTATGATCTCCCCCTGCTCGCGTGGGGCCCCGAGGTCACCGAGGCCGTGTGCGTGATCGCCGCCTACAAGGCGCTCGCGGTGCGCGGCTTCAACCCGGCATCGGGCGCCGACATCAACCTGGCGTCTCGCTACCAGCAGGCGCTCGCGTGGCTCGGCAACGTGCAGCGGAAGGCCGCGCACCCGAACGTCACGCCGAGCGCTGCGCAGTCGCCGACCTACGACCAGCCCTTCGTCAGCTCGAGCTCGGTGGTCTCACAGAACGGGCGCGTCGCCACGAATCGAGGCTGGTGATGCTCACCGGCGATTTCGCGGCGCTCGAGGCGTGGCAGGCGAAGGCCCGTCAGCTCTCGACCTTGCCTCGCCGAACGGCGGCCGCGGTGGCCCCGAAGGTCGAAGCGGCGGTCAAGGCTCAGCTGGCGCCCGGCATGGGCAACGGCTGGGCGCCCCACCTCACCGCTCGCCAGACCGCCACCGGCATGGTCGTCGATCCTGGGCACCCCTCGCGGCTCCCGGCCGGCGTGCCCGTGCCGCCTGGCGTCCAGCAGTTCGTCGAAACGGCCGCTCGCGCCGAGTTCGTCGCCACGATGGGAGGCCTCTGATGCCCGGCATCATCGCCGTGATCGAGCGCCTCTCGCTCGACGTGGTCCGCGGCCTGGTCGTCGCCGGCTACGGGCTCACCTCGCTTGCGATCATCGGCGCCACGAACACCACGCCGATCGTGCTCGAGACCTCGGCGCCCCACAACTATCTGCGCCCGACCCACGTCATCGTCGCCGGCGTGACCGGCAACGCAGCCGCTAACGGCATCAACGCGCTCGGCGTCGCGCAGGGCCTGGTGGCGACCCCCATCGACGCGACCCATGTCGCCCTCTCCGCGGTCGACGAGGCCTCGGGGTACGTCGCTCCCCTCGCCGGGTCTGGCGCATACACGGGCGGCGGCACGGTCACGCACGCGCTCACCGACGGCGCGATCCTGGTCGGCCACGAACACATCTTCGAGCAGAGCTCCCCGCCGCGCATCGTCGTGGTGCCGACCGGTTCCCGATTCAGCGCGAAGTCGGCGTACAACCGGCGGCAGATCGGTGGCCCCCCGACGCCCGAGCTCCTGCGTGAGTGGGCGCAGCGAACGATCGCGACCGACCGCATCCTGCTCGACGTGCATTGCTGGGGGCAGTCGATCCCGCCGAACCCGGCGCGCGACTACGACGCGACCCAGGTGATCTACCAGCAGGTCATCCAGTCCACGCATCTCCTGACCGCGGGCACCTACGAGCTCGGCGACGGGCGCTGGCCCTCGGCGACGGACACAACCTCGCAGCTCGTCGTGGCCGGCCGCGAGTACGTGTTCTCCATCGGGCTCGGCACCCCCGTCCTCGACCGCGCGCTCGACTTCGTGCCCTCCGGCACCGCGGCAGACCCGACCACCATCCTTCAGCCCTCGGACGGCAGCCCGTCCGAGGTGTCCTGCACCGGATAGGGAGCGACCATGGCGACGACGACGGGCGATGTAGAGATCACGATCCTCGACGGCACGGCGGGCGTCGTCGTGGTGCCCGCGAGCACCGTGCAGGTGGTCATCGGCGTGGCGATCGCGGGCGCGGTGGCGGCCATCGTGGCGACGCGCAGCCTGCAGACGCTGCTCTCCCAGTTCTCCGGGGGGCAGCTCCCCGAGGCGGCGGCGCTCACCATCCAGGCCGGCGGCACCGTGCTCGCGATGCGCGCGGCGACGGCGACGCCCGGCGCGATCCGCGGGCTTACCCAGGTGGTCCCGGCCATCACCGGCACCGACACCGGCACGCCCATCAAGATCACGAGCATCGCGCACGGGCTCATCACCGGCGACGTGGTCACCATCGTGGGCGTCGTGGGCCAAACCGGCGCCAACGGCACGTTCAAGATCACCAAGGTCGACGCCGACCACTTCACCCTCGACGGCTCCGTCTCGGTGGGTGCGTGGATCAGCGGCGGCACCATCACCTTCGACGGCGTGGTCGAGATCGCCACCGGAACGAGCGTCATCACCGCGACCGGAACGCCGGTCGACGACACGTACATCGAGTTCCTGGTGGTTCACGGCGGCACCATCGCGGCCGCCGGGATCACGTTCCAGCTCTCGTTCGACGCGGGCCGCAACTTCGGTCCGGTGCTCGCCCTGGGCACGGCCGTCACCTACGTGATCCCGGGCACCGGCGTCACGCTCGCGTTCGCCGCTGGGACCCTCGTCGCGGGCGACTACGCCCGGCTCTCGACGATCGCCCCGGCGACGGACGACGCGGGGATCGCGGCCTGTCTCGCGGCGCTCTTCGCGAGCCCCTACGCGACGACCGGCTGGGGCTCGATTCACATCGTCGGCGTCTCGAGCGCGGCGAACGTGGCCTCGCAGGAGTCGACGGGCGTCCCCTCGCTCGACTCGTTCGCGACGAACCACGTCTTCACCGGCGCGTTCGACACGATCCGCGACGCCTCCCCGCCGCAAGCGTGGGGCGGACTCAGCGAGCCCGAGGCGGCCTGGATGACCTCCATCCTCACCGCGTTCTCGGCGACGAGCGCGAAGCGCGTGAGCGGCGCGGCTGGCTTCTACAATATGCCCAGCGCGTTCCCCACCCAGGTCGCTGGGACGCCGCGCTACCGGCGCCCGCTCGCGTGGGCGTACGCCGCGCGCGAGGTGTCGATCCAGCCGCAGACCCACGCGGGCCGCGTGCGCGATGGCGCCCTCTCGCAGATCGTGGTCGATCCGGTCAACGACCCCACCGACGGGTTCATCTATCACGACGAGCGGGTCAATCCCGGGCTCGACTTCAAGACCGGCGGCGCCGGCCGGTTCACCAGCGCGCGCACGCGCATCGGCCTGGGGAGCACGGGCGGGTTCTTCATCGTCAACCCGCTGATGCTTTCGCCGCTCGGGTCCGACTTCTGGATGTGGCCCTTCCGCGCGGTGATGGACGTCGCGTGCGACGTGGTCTTCCAGACCGGCTCGCAGTTCATCAACGACGACCTGCAGACGCAGCCGAATGGCACGCTCGCGGAGAGCGAGGTCGCCGAGCTGAACGCGACGTTCCAGGACGCGATCGACCAGGCGATGACCAACGTGTCGATGATCTCGAGCGCCACGGTCTCGGTCTCGCCGACGCAGAACGTGAACGCCACGGGGATCGTGAAGGTGACGGTCACGATCGTCGCGCGCGGCTACGTGCTCGAGGAGGACGTTTCGATCGGCTTCGCCAACACGGCGGCGGCCTGAGGTAGAGCGATGGGGCGCGCGAAGCAGTACACGGAGGACGAAGCCCAGGAGCGAGTCCTCGCCAACGCGCGGCGCTACAAGGCCAGCGCGAAGGGGAGGGCAACCGCGCTCGCCCGACGTCGTGAGCGGCGCGCGAGCGCGACCCCCGAGCAGAAGGAGCTCCGGCTCTCGCTCCGCCGAGCCTCGTACGCCTGCGCGTCTCCGACGAAGAAGACGCGACTCGCTGAGGACCTGAAGCGAAACTACCTCCGTCGCAAGGCGGCGGGCATCTGCATCGGCTGCACCGAGCTCGCGACGGCGGGCATCAGGTGCATGACCCACTGGTTCGAGGCCATCGGCAGAAACTACGGACTCACCATCAAGAACGGCGGCATCGAGACCCTTCGGGCGCTCTGGGAAGAGCAAAGCGCTCGATGCGCGCTGACCGGCGAACAGCTGATCCCGACCGCAAACGCGACGCTGGATCACATCCTCCCGCAGTCCCGAGGCGGCACGCACGCGAAGAGCAACCTCCAATGGGTCACGCGGAGGATCAATCAGGCGAAGAACGACTTGACCACAAGTGAGTTCTTGGATCTGTGCCGCGGCGTCCTACTCAGGCACGAAGGCGCCTCGAACATCATTCCGCTGAGAAAGGCCGGTGCCCATTGAGCACGCCAGTCCCTTATCCGCTCATCAACGGCGTTCGGCACTCGTTTTCGAGCATCATCCTGAAGCTCCAGGGGCAGGTTTTCATCGGCTTCAAGTCGATCGAGTACTCGCGCACCCGGTCGCGCGGGATCGCGCAGGGGAACCACCCGGATCCGCTCGGCAAGACTCGCGGCAAGAACGAGTACAAGGCCACTGTCGAGCTCTACCTCGCCGAGTGGAACGCCTTCCAGGCGAAGCTCGGCGCCGGCTATGGCGACAAGTTCTTCCACGTCACCGTGAGCTACGCGGAGAGCGGGTTCGACAACATCACGGACTCGATCCTGGGCTGCACCATGGACACGACCGACGGCGGCGGGTCCGAGGGCACCGACCCGAGCACGCGCAAGTTCGAGATCAACCCGCTGAAGATCAAGTTCAACGGGCTCGACGACCTGGCCAAGCCCCTGGTGGGCGTGCCGCAGTAGGGCTCGGCGCTGCGCCTTGACCGTCCCGGCGCAGCGCCGTAATCTCGATGTCACCGGGCACGCCCGGCCGCCGGTGGCCCCGGCGCGGGAAGCAGTGCCGGCGACCCCGGGAACGACTTCCTCCTTTCCCAACGAAGGAGGAGTCGCATGCTGACCGATGAGCAGCTCTGCAAGCTGGAAGAGACGTTTGGCCGTATCCACGAGATGACCGGCAAGGTGCGGGCGCGTTCGCGCTGGGCGCCGCCACCGCCGGCGGGCACCGCGGCCGGCCCTGCGCAGCCGCCCTATCAGGTCGTGTTCCGCAAGCCGACCCCGGGCGAATACAGCGCCTTCCGCGCCGCGGCCAACGCCGAGGGGCGCAAGGCGCGCTCGCAGGAAGACCTTGCGCGCGCGACCATCATCGCGGTCTCGACCGGCAAGGCGACCACAGTCCACGACGGCGAGCGCCGTGGCGCTGTCGAGATCGCGGTGCGCGAGGCCTTCGACCGGTTGCTCGACGACTACCCCGGTGTGGCCGAGGCCGCGGCCGATGGCATCGGCGAGCTCGCCGGCATGGCCAAGGAGGAGCAGGAAAAATAATCGGCGCCCTGCGCGTGGAGCAGCGCGGGGACATGGATGCCTACGCGGCCGGGCTCCGAGCGTGGTGGCGGGACGATGGCACCGAAGAGGCCGAGGCGGCGGGCAGGAACTTCGTCGAGGTGCTGGTGCTGTTCCGCAAGCGGTTGATCGAGGGCTGGAACGTCGGAGGGTAAGCGGTGGCCACTTTCGAGCTGACTCTGGTCGATAAGGTCTCTGCCACCGCGAAAGCTGTCGCGTCGGGCATGGGGACTGTCGGCACCGCGATGAAGGCCGCCGGGAGCTCGATCGCGGGCTCGATCCCCGGCGCCATCGGAGTGGCCAAGTCGGCGATCGTTGGGTTCGGGAGCACCGTCGGTCAGGTCATCAACGGCGACATTCGAGGGGCCCTGTCGGGGCTCGGCGGGATGGCGCAGGGGGCGGTGGGAGCACTCACCGGCGCGCTGGCGTCCCTCGGGCCATACGGCATGGCGGCCGCGTCGGTGCTGACGGTGCTGACCGGCGGAGTCTCGTCCCTCGCCGGTGCCTTGCTCGACGGGATGGGCGCCGCGATCGGGATGAGTGCAGCCGGGAACAAGATCAAGGCCACCTTCGCGGCGCTCGCCGGCGGGAAGAAGGCCGGCGGCGCCGTGCTCAAGTCGCTCGACGACA
>Ga0315277_10010597_pt1 | contig 11661 bp, 17 predicted proteins | sample YL17G05_15_MG_FD_203695 | JGI IMG/M metagenome (GOLD analysis project Ga0315277, IMG submission 203695) | Sediment microbial communities from Yellowstone Lake, YNP, Wyoming, USA - YL17G05_15 | ecosystem: Environmental > Aquatic > Freshwater > Lake > Sediment | place: USA: Wyoming | collected...
ACACGATGTTATGGATAGATAACTCATCAACCGCGATGTTTTTAGCCGACGGCAATTTTGATCAAACAGGAAATGTTCTCACTATGTATGGGAAAATGGATGAACCGACGACCGATGAGTACGGTAAGAATGTCCGGTATGTCATCAGGATCATCGATCATAATAAATTTGTTTTTGAGATTCATGATCCGCTTCTCCCGGAAGGAAAAACAAAAAGCGTGGAGATGGTTTGCTCATGAAAAGAATAAAACTGCTGAACCAAAAAAAATATCAATCTCACACTGAGTCCTGCGAAGGACTAAAGGACCTAATCAGTTCTGATCAAACATATAGACTAATCAAGATTCCAAGATTTCTCCGCCCTGCTCGGATTCGAATAAACCGGGGGGGAGAAAACCTATAATGTCCGCCTCATCTTCCGTAAAAAATTATCATCCGGCCGTTTGAAATATTTTTCAACAGTCCTTACATTCAATCGAATAGCAGCAACGATTCATATTCCTCAATATGATATAGAATATGGTCGTAAGAATTCAGGAACTTGACACTTTTTCCGGGAATGTATACATTCTACCTATGAAGTCACCCAATCATCGGAAGGATTTACCATCATGACATACACATATGAAGAGCTAAGCAAAATGACGGTTGCCCAGCTCCGTGAAATCGCTGACGGCATTGATCACGAGGCGACCAAGGGACATTCTACAATGCACAAAGATAAACTGCTTCCGGCGCTGTGTATTGCGCTGGGTCTAGAATCTCATGCACACCACCACGTCGTAGGTATAGACAAAACCAAAATCAAAGCTCAGATCCGTGAATTAAAAGGTCAACGCGAAGAAGCCATCAACAAACATGACGCGACCAAACTTGCAGAAATCCGGCACAGCATTCATCACCTCAAGCGTATCCTCCGGAAAGCGACCGTATGAAGGACCGGATTCTGCACGGTTTCGGGCCACTGTATCCAGGTTTGTAAAGATAAAAATATCGCACATACCCACTCATTACTCTAATAAAATGAATAATGAAAAAATACTGAAAAAACTCCGGATCAAACCGATCATGCAATATGCCGTCATCAACAGGCCTTCGGATCTTTCCGAGTACCCCGGCGAATCCGCAGGAATCAAAAAACAACAGGTATCAGATCTTGACGCTTTGCTCCTCTTCGTCGACTCGAAAGAAGACCTGCGAGCACGAGTACAAAAAGTTATGCCTGCACTTTCGCCCGATACGGTTTTCTGGATATCATACCCGAAAAAAAGCAGCGGCACAGAAACCGATCTGCACCGCAATGTCCTCCGGCAAACAATGAAGGATTATGACTACCACGCAGTATCGCAGATCGCCATAAACGATATTTGGTCTGCGATGCGATTCAAACCGGCAGAAAAAGTGACATCAAAAAAAGTGACTGCCACGGGAGTGGATGTCGTGAAACGGGCCATACGAATTCCGAAAGACTTACAGGCAGAATTCGGAAAAAATAAAGAAGCAAAGGCGTGCTTTGAAAAACTCTCATTCACGCATAAAAAAGAATATATTATCTGGATAGAGACTGCAAAAAAAGAATCGACACGGAGTGCCAGAATTGAAAAAACAATTATGATGTTGAAAAATAAAAGCAGGTAGGGGGACAGCATCCCGAAAAAAATATCAGGGAAAACCGGCCATACCAACATCCTATTGGCAAAGAGAAAAATGTTTGCTGTCATCGGATTGGTATGGTTTCTTTCCGGTACCTTCCTCGTGGTTATCTCTGCAGTTCAGGCTGTGAACTCATCAACCTTACAAGTCCTCGTGGTTTTCCTTCTGGGGGTTCTCCTGGCATTCGCGATATATTACTCAGCCGTCAGGAAGATCGTCACGAATAACATCCACCGAATCGTATCTATGCCGGAGAAGGTACACATGACAGCGATTGGCGCCCTGAAAACATACATGAGTGCCGTATTCTTGCTCCTTATCGGGATCGTCATTCTTTTCTCTTCCCTGCCGCATGAATATATTGCAGTATTTACGATCTCCGTCGGGGGATCACTCATAATCGGGAGCATCTCATTCTTCAGGCGATACTTTAATCAATCATTAAAAGCTGGATAATTGCATGAAACACAATCGATGGGTTAAGGAATTTCCCGGAGTTGTCACGGTCTGTGATCGCGAGGGCATGATTATTGAGATGAACGACCGGGCTATCGCTACATTTCTGGAAGACGGAGGGGAAAAGCTTCTGGGGAGGAACATACTTGATTGTCACCCCGAGCCTGCACGCACTCAGCTGATTCAGATGATGAAAGAGAGAAAGAGCAATATCTACACGATCGAAAAAAAAGGGAAAAAGAAGTTGATATATCAGACACCCTGGTTTTCCAACGGTGAATACGGTGGATTAATTGAACTATCGCTCGAAATCCCGCATGAGATACCTCACTTCGTGCGTTCGTAGGCACGGAAAATCCATTCCGGCATGGACATTACAATCCGATGCGAACAGATACGGAAATGCGCGCGGTCGTTGTACCGTCAAGCGTCACATCGGGACTGACGTTGAAATCATAAAGGTGAGCCCCTGCATAGGCATCAACGAGGTTGAGAATATATAGTGCGGCAAGAAACCAGGCAAACTTATCCCGCTCGTCCCTGTAGAAACCCCGCAAGCGGAGGTACTGTCCTGTAGGTTCCTTAATATAAAGATCACGAAAATTCCGGTACTCGGAATTCATCTGAATCCACTCGTAAATCCAGTATCCACCCACGCCCCAGATGATAGGTACTTTCCAGTAATTTTCCGTATAAATTTGTCCTGCACCGGGGAGTGCAGCAGATAATCCGAGCGCAAGCATGGGGGATTTTGCGGGCTTGTAGCCGATGTCGATGGGAGAAATAACAATCTGGGAATCGGAACGTATAGAAGTGTCAATCTGCGACTGGCCGCATACGGTTGAAAAAGCAGTGAGCAGCAAAAACCGCAAATTTCGATTCAGGAAACATTTGAAACGGGGCTGCACTAGAATGTTATACCTGATTACGAGTTCAGGACCGCAATAGCTTCAATCTCGACTTTAACATCCCGGGGTAGGCGTGCGACTTCGACTGCTGAGCGTGCCGGCGGTGCCGCGGTAAAGAACTCCGCATAGACGCTGTTCATGTCGGCAAAATCTCCCATACTCTTGAGGAAGACAGTCGTTTTGACAACATCGCCGAATGTCAGTCCGCTCTGTTCAAGAATTGCACTCATATTTTTCAGTACCTGGCGAGTTTGTAACTTTACATCCCCGTCGAGTACTTGTCCGTTCTGTGGATCGATAGGAATTTGTCCGGCGATGAAGAGAAAAGATCCCCGTGCGACTATCCCCTGACTGTACGGTCCTATCGGTGCAGGGGCCTGTTTTGTAAGGACAACGGATTTACTCATAGTAATTCTTTTTATTGTTCTATTGTTGAAAGTAAGTCGAAAAGCCGTCCGAGATCGTCGCTGTTATAAAACTCAATTATGATTTCCCCCCGGTTACCGTCAAGTACATTTACGCGCACCTTTGTAGCTAGGATTTGCTGAATCCTTTCTGCGATACTCCCCTCGACGGTCATCGCATTCCTGGCGGTTGACTGTGTTTTTTTTGTCGCCTTCCTGCCGAGATCCCGGACAATGTTTTCAACCTGTCTGACGTTCAGGTCGCGTTTGACGATCTGCTTAAAAATTTTCTGCTGTATATCCTCATTCGGCAATGAAATGAGTGCGCGCGCATGTCCGATCGTCAGGGTACTCGTGCGCAGGGCATCCTGAATATTTTTCGGAAGTTTGAGGAGGCGGAGGAAATTCACAACGGTTGTACGGTCCTTGCTAACTTTCTTTGCGATCCCTTCAGCCGTCAATCCTACATCGCTCACCAGCCGCTGGTACGAGATCGCGATTTCAACTGGATTGAGGTGCTCCCTCTGGAGATTTTCGATAAGCGCTAACTCAAGCATCTCCTCATCATTCTTCACCTCGATGATATAGGCTGGCACAGACTGCATTCCAAGATCGAGAGCCGCGCGAATCCGCCGTTCCCCCGATATCAATTCGTACATTCCATCCCGTGACTGCCGGATAGTGACGGGCTGGATGATACCCTTTTCCTTGATAGATTCACGCAATTCATCGAGAGCCTTAGGATCAAAATCAGCGCGAGGCTGATAAGGATTGGGCCGAATTTTCGAAATCTCTACATGGGAAATCGAGGCGACATCCGATGAGGTTGCTCGGGGACGCTGATCATCGCTCCGGTCGGTCTGCGCCGACGGACGTATCAGAGCCGACAATCCTTTTCCTAGTCCACCTTTGAGTTTTGCCATAGCGTCAGGAATTTGATGCTGCCTTCACAGCAGATGATTCTTGTCGTTTGAGAAATTCCTTCGCAAGTTCCATGTAATTTTTTGCACCCGATGAAATTGCCTCGTAGAGAAGGATAGGCTTCCCGTAACTCGGTGCTTCGCTCAGACGAACATTGCGAGAGATGATCGTTGTGTACACCTTATCACCAAAATATTTTTTTACTTCTTCAACAATTTGATGTGAAAGCCGCAGCCGGCTGTCATACATTGTGAGAAGAACCCCTTCGATTTCAAGGGTGGTATTAATATTCTTCCTAATTATGTTTATAGTATTCAGGAGCTGACCGAGTCCTTCCAGGGCGTAGTATTCACACTGAACGGGTATTATAACCGAATCACCGGCGACCAGGCCGTTCAGAGTCAGTAGACCAAGCGACGGAGGACAATCAATAAAAATGTAATCGTACTCCTGACGGAATGAATCCACAACTTCCTTCATGATCAATTCACGCTTTTCGAGATCGACCATTTCCACCTCCGCACCCACGAGGTTGATATTCGACGGCAGGAGCGAAAGGTACGGCACTTCGGTTTTCACGATCACCTCACGGGGATTGGCGCCGTTGATCAGAACATCATATATGTTCATCGCACTCTGGCGAGGATCAACACCGAGACCGCTCGTGGAATTTGCCTGAGGATCGGTATCGATAAGCAGGGTCTGGAACTCAGCGACTGCAATCCCTGCGGCGAGGTTGATGGCGGTGGTTGTTTTTCCCACGCCTCCCTTCTGATTTGCGATAGTGATTACTTTACCCATAGACATGCATCGCAGTGCCGAAGATGAGCGCCATCATGCCGAGGAGTATGGTGAGCTTCTGGTACTGATCAATCCGCTGTTTATATATGAGCACGCGTTCGTCGAAGCCGCCGTTGGAAGAAGGGGTACCCATGTACTTGAGCATGCGGGAATATCCGTAGAAAAAGAACACAACAAGGAGGAATATTATCTGTTTGAAAATAAGAAGGGTCGACCATCGGTTCTGAAACGAAAACAACGAAAACCGCGAGTCGGAAAGCATGAGTATGACGCCGGTAACGAGTAACAATCCCAGTGCACCATGGCTCACGGTGACAAATGATCGGTTAAATGCACGGATAATGGAATTACTCTGTTCCCATCCTTTGCTGACTTTGGAGGGAAAAATCACGTGCTGGTAGAACAGTCCCCCCAACCAGACACATATACTCATGATATGGACACTACGTGATATTAATATTAAAAAATCCACTTATCCCCGGAAATTTTCATAAATCAATTATAGCCGCACTCGGTTGGTTAAAATATAAGTCTTTTTTGTGCAGAATGCAACGGAACGTATGTTTCAGGCGCCTTTGATGACGGCTGTTTTAATGCCACCATAAGAAAAAATATGGACGCTCAGGAAAAGTAAGAAAACATCCTCTATAACGCGTATCCACGATACTTCGCTCCCACCTCCTACCCCGAAACAGCCGCAATCGATATGAAGTCCGCGGAGTATCGCCCACGACAAAAGAAAAATGAACGCAACGAGAAGAGCCGAGACCATGAGAGAACTTGAGCGAAGGAAGAATCCGGAAATAAGAAAAATGCCGCAGAGCAGCTCAATCCATGGGATAATGAGTGCAATGATATTGATGATTGGCGCCGGCATGATTTGATATGCCTCGACGTTGGCGGCAAACATTTCCGGAATTGCGATTTTTTCAATACTCGCAACGATAAATACCAAACCTAGACACAACCGCGACAAGAAAACCAGATATTTACTGGAAAGGATTGATTTCATGCTTGCCTCATCGGACGCCCGGATTATTTACCTGCATCTTTTTCTCGCTCCATTCATCCCATCCGCCGTCGTAATGGTACAGATTAGAAAATCCCATAACATTGAGAAAATCTCCGACGATGCGGCTTAGGTGACATTCAGAATTGCTGCAGTAAATCATGATCAGAGTATCCCGCGGTAGTATAACAAATTTTTCGAAATACTGATCAACTTCCAATCCCGGCACATTCCACGCTGTACGGATGTGGCCTGCTGCAAATGATTCCTTATCGCGCGCGTCTATGACAATGGCACGATTTTCATCGAGCAATCTTTTAAACTGTGTCAGGTTTATTACCCTCATGACGTGCTCCTCCGTGCCCGGATACAGCTGTGCCATAGAGTCCGGATTTCGGAGCGCCTTTTCGTGAAGAGGTGCGATAACGGGGATATTCCGTGTCGCTGTATCGCCGGCAGGTATGGAAGAAGTAATTAATCCGCCTGTGACTGGAAAAAGCACAGAATCGGTTACCGCCACCTTCCTGACTTCCTTCCGTATTAGCGATATTCCCTTCCGGGAGGCCGTATTATAAACAAACGCCAGCAGGACGGATAGAATTACTATGGTTGCAACTTCTTTTATTAATATCCCTGTGTCCGGCTTCATTTTCAGGACAACCTCTCTCCTTTCTGGAGTTTATAACCCCGGAGGAATTCTTCAGTAGTCATTCTCTTCTTACCTTCCTGCTGTATCTCCAGTATTTCCACAGATCCATCACCGGTTCCGATCGTGAGATTGCCATCCGCCCTGAGTATCGTTCCGCTATCGCCGTGACCTGCAGCGGATGAAATTTTTATCCGATAAATCTTCAAGAGCGTCGCTCCGTGGTGAGTAAAAGCGGTAGGTTTTGGTGATAGACCCCGGATAAAATTATGGATCTCTGACGACGATTTTGACCACGGTATAAGGCAGTCGTTTTTGTAAATTTTAGGCGCCGGGGAACTGAGGGTGTGATCCTGCCGATGCGGAGTAACGTTGCCCGTTTCGATGAGACGGATGGAATGCAAAACGAGTTCAGCGCCGGCAGTTGCAAGCGTGTCGTGGAGCTCTCCCGCAGTTTCATCAGATCCTATCGGAACGCGGGACTGGAGTATGATATCGCCCGTATCAACTTGTTCACGGAGGAAAAAGGTCGTGACACCTGTTTCTTTCTCGCCCCGGATAATGGCCCAGTTAATCGGCGCAGCACCGCGGTATTTTGGCAGGAGTGAAGCATGGAGGTTGAAAGACCCGAGTTTTGGCAGGCGGTAGACCTCCGGCGGAAGAATCCGGAAAGCCACAACGACGAATACATCCGCTTTGAGCTTTTCAAGTTCAGCGATGAACGCTGTGTCGCACAACGACTGGGGCTGTAGCACAGGCAATCTATGTTCAATCGCATATTTTTTTACACTGGAAGGCGATTCTCTGAGCCCCCTCCCTGCCGGTTTATCAGGAACCGTGACAACGCTTGCGATATCGTATTTGTTCTCGAAAAGAATTCTTAAACTCGGCAGTGCAAAATCGGGCGTTCCCATGAATACGACACGCATGCACACTCACCATTCAGTAATTAATGTCTGCTGCGGTAATGACGGGGTATTCAACATCAAGCTCACCATTCCTGATTTTTTTAAGGTTGTCTTCGTGTAATTTCCGTTTAGCTGGAGACAGGTGATCGATAAAGAGAACTCCATCGAGGTGGTCAACTTCATGAAGAATCACGCGCGCAAGAATACCCTCAGCATCGATGGATGCATCTTTGAATGATGTATCCTTGTAACTGACTCTGATTTTCTCTGCCCGTTCAACTTCATCCCTGATGTGCGGAACGCTCAGACATCCCTCCTCCATGATCGACGTGTCCTTACCCGTAATGATTTCCGGATTAATCAGAGCAAAAGGTTTGACATCCTCCAGTCCTTCCATTTCAGATACATCAATAACGATGACGCGCTTCAGGATGCCCACCTGATTTGCCGCCAATCCTATTCCATTTGCTTTGCGCACCGTCTCGAACATATCGATAATCAACTTGAGGATTTCGTTGTTGAAATTGCCGACGGATTGTGCTTTTTTCCGCAGCGGCGGAGATCCATCCGTATAGATTGGTAGTACTGCCATATAGTCGATTACATCATTTTATATTCAATATAAATATCAACAAAAATAAAAACAAAAGGGTTGCTTATATTCCAGAATCCTGCATGCGCCGAAAAATCTTCTCGCGTAATATTCACCATCCAGCAGGGATACTGTTACACCGCGCTTAATACTTGCATGTGAGAATAAACCATCCCCGATGTAAATGCCGACGTGGGAATGAAGACTGCCGCACAGAGCAAAAAAACCAGATCTCCGAACCTGAGATTTTCACGGTCGACATGTTTCCCGAACTCATACTGCGCCTGACTGGAATGCGGCATGAGGATTCCCCAGGTCTCGTAAAATATCCGCAATGTGAATCCGGAGCAGTCAAATCCGCTGCTGTCTTCGCCATTCTTCCTGTACCTCACCCCCAAGTATCCCTCTTTTCTTAATCCTGTTTTCGTAATCACTGCTGAAGAGTTCTTCACCGTCAGATCCGGAAGGGGTAATGCTGCTATTTCCCTGTTCAAAGAATCCCTCTTCCCCGAAATCACCGGCGGTTAATGTATCGCTTCTGCCTGAATCTCCCGGACGGTGCTGTGCGTTAATCGGTGAAGTAAGATATGAGAGCATCAGTCCGATGAATGCGACGGAATAATTGGAGCGGTCCTTATGCCGCCAGATGGATGACGGCCGACGCTCAGAGAGCATCATGGAGGTCCTCCCTGTGCCGGGAAGGCCCTTTGCCATCAGCCGAGGTATGCCCGGAGCTGTTTACTCCTGGAAGCATGACGCAGTCGTCTGATTGCTTTCTCTTTGATCTGACGAACTCTTTCACGTGTGAGTTGAAACTTTTCGCCGATTTCTTCGAGTGTAAGGGAATGCTCGCGTCCCAAGCCGAAATAGAGACGGATGACTTCAGCCTCACGCTCTGTGAGAGTGCTCAATGCGCGTTCTACTTCCTTGCTCAACGATTCCTTCATGAGCGCGAAGTCGGGCATCGGTGTTCTCTCGTCCTGTATGACATCGAGGAGGCGGTTATCTTCCCCCTGAATGAACGGCGCATCCATGGAGAGATGTCGTCCCGATATTTTCAGTGTGTCTGCGACTTCGAAGAGGGACATATCGAGTTCCTCGGCAAGTTCGCTGGCGCTCGGTTCTCTCTCGAACTCCTGTTCGAGGGTACTGAATGCCTTTCCTATTTTGTTGAGCGCACCTACTCTGTTGAGAGGTAACCTTACAATCCGCGACTGCTCGGCGAGAGCCTGAAGGATAGACTGGCGAATCCACCACACCGCATACGAAATGAACTTGAAGCCTCTTGTTTCGTCAAACCGTTTGGCGGCTTTAATCAAACCCAGGTTTCCCTCATTGATGAGGTCGCCGAGAGAAAGCCCCTGGTTTTGGTATTGTTTTGCAACACTCACGACAAAGCGTAAATTTGCTTTCGTAAGTTTTTCCAGGGCTATTTGATCGCCCTTCTTGATTCTCCGCGCCAGGTCGATTTCCTCTTCGGGATGGAGTAATTCAACTTTCCCTATCTCCTGGAGGTACTTATCGAGAGACTGGCTTTCTCTTGTGGTAAACTGTTTTGCTGCTTTTGCCATGCATATCCTTGTAAAAAATTCCCCTACACCTCAGAACACTGGTGCCGGGGTATTCGTTCATCGGGAACAATCTTCTTATCTCCCGGTGCAAACGGAATCCACCCGAGCGATCGGACCGTATTGTGCATCATCGGGTGATTCAGCTTTCTGCGATACAGACTCAATTCCGGCGGTTTCCCACGCATTAATATAGCACTAGTCCTCTCTACATGAATATCGATGGGATGTTACCCCGCACACATGGAGGAAAGATAACGCCGGTGTATCAGATATCTCAGCTGTAAATTTCTTTCTCATTGCACTTGCAGACTTGTACATGACGATGACTGAAGCGGATGCTCCCGTGTTTCGATGGTTCCGATTTTACGAGGAGCAACGGCTGCTTAATCGCTCCGCACGCGGAACATTTTTTGCCGTGCTGCATTGCTGCTTTTGCAACTTTATCTGCGAATGATTGAACTTTAGCCATGATTATTTTCCTGCTGTTTAAATTATTTTGTTAAAAAACCCTTACAACGTTCCCGCCCGCCTGCGACGCGGTGCCGAGAACAGCAACGGTATTTCCGATGAGTTCTTCCTTCTTCATTCCTTCGAGTGCACCGGCTACTCCGACGCTGATTGTAATTGAAAAACTCTTCCCTTCGAGATTGACGACGAGGCCTGCAATATGTTTTCGTATTTTTTCAGCCCAGAGGTAGGCGTCATTAGCGGCAGTGTTGATCAGCAGAATTCCGAATCGATCGCTGTCGAAGCGCCCGACGAGGTCGTAGGTTCGTACACATGCACGTATTGCCCGTGCGATCGTAACGGTAATTCTCTCAAACCCGTCGAATCCAAACCGGTTCCGTAGTTCATCCCCTTTATCGATTGTGATGAACAGAAGTGACAGTTCTGATCCGTTGTCGTCCGAACGCTGTAACTCTTCTTCCAGCCGCTGTGTGAAGAATTTCCTCGAGTACATCCCGGTGACATCATCCACGATGACATACTCATTGATCATTTCCTGCAGGTAGAACACCTCGAGCGCGGCGGCGGCATTTTCACTGAGTCGGTAGAGCATGTCGAGGTCCCGGCGCGTGAAACTGTGCTTCTCGCTGCTTTCGATCGTCAGGGCTCCGTAGCACTTGTTGATTGAACTGATTGGAACTGAAACAAGCGAACCCTTTGCGTCAATCTCCTCGCGGTCGTTGTACCGCGGGATTGTCTCTTTGGTGAGATCATGAACGAGAGCATACGTATTTTGCTTGATAACGTTGCCGGTAATGCTCGAGGGGAAATCGATCGGCTGATCCATCGTAATATACTTTGCATGCGACCGATTTGTCACTTTCTTCACGATCCATGCGCGTTTTGCTTCGTCAAAGAGGACAATGCCCAGAAAATCCCAGCTGATAATTTTCGATGATTCCTCGGTGAGCGTCTGGACGATCGTTGAAACAGAAAAATTCTTCCTGATTCGTTCCTGCATACGCCGGATTGAACTCAATAATTCGGCATCCAGAAGCAGTTCGTACTTGTCATTGTAACTCTTGATGAAGGCGGATATCAGCTTTGTAAACTTCCCGAGCAGAAGCATAGTCTCATGTCCGAATTCATCCGAAGCCTTACTGTCGATTGCGACGACTGCCACCGGCTGGTCGATTGCGACGTCGGAAGCCCCTCGCGTAAAAAATACCGGTACTCCGATAAAAGACTTTACCGATGCCGGTGTATCGTAGTAACGGAAGAGTTCGGCTTCCGATTTTGGATTGACCTCCGTAATGAATTCCGGTTTCCCGCTCACGGCCACTTT
>Ga0315277_10010598_pt1 | contig 11660 bp, 7 predicted proteins | sample YL17G05_15_MG_FD_203695 | JGI IMG/M metagenome (GOLD analysis project Ga0315277, IMG submission 203695) | Sediment microbial communities from Yellowstone Lake, YNP, Wyoming, USA - YL17G05_15 | ecosystem: Environmental > Aquatic > Freshwater > Lake > Sediment | place: USA: Wyoming | collected...
TACATACCACCCCGGGTATGCTCGTCGCTCGCGCCTCGCCAGCGGGCCTGCGGGCCTGCAGCAAAATGCCAAGTTATTCTTGCGCGAGCCCTAAGCAGTAAGTTCCAAGCCTGCCCGTCCAACTTGGGATCTGGAATCATGCGAGTTCTTTGAGGACACTCTCTAGAGTAGTAAATCTGAGAGCACTCACCCAGGTAGTTCGTGTTTCTGCCATTGGAGTAAAGGGCTGTTTTTAAAATGTTCAGTCATCTCCGTTGGGAAATAAAAGATGAAGCGACAGATTGGCATCCTGTGTTTGGTTGTGGCTGTTGGCATTATATCGGAGGCTGCTTTAGCCCCACCTGATTTGAGCGGAACTTGGATTCGCGACAAGTTTAAGAGCGATCCCACCATGAAAGCGATTCGAGTCAGCAAGAGTGGAGAACAGGTTGCTGAGCTTGAGTTCTCTATGGTCATCGATCAGGAGGGAAATAATCTGAGGGTAGCAACGCGAGTAGATGACAACATCGTATTGGAGGTATTATACAAACTTGATGGTACGGAGACATCAGCCTCGGTCGATCAAGGAGAGATCATCTCTTCGGCTAAATGGCACGGGGACAAGTTAATCATAGACAAAACGAGCAAGTTCGGTGAAAGAGAAGAAAAATCAAAAGAACAATGGTCCCTTTCTCCCGACGGAAAAGTCCTCACAATTACTGCCATCCGTTATGTCCCTCAAGGCGCACAGACAACAAAGCAAACCTATAATAGAAAGTGACCTTCGGCGCTTAGCCAGGCAGCTTCAGGAGCGGGGCGTTTCGTTACCTCGTAGGGTCAAAATATTCAGCCGAGCCGCAAACGGCTGTAACGGCTTGTTTTGCCCCGGACGCCGGCAACGCCGGGTTCGACGCTTGACAGGGTGCTAATGATCCCGGATGCTGCGGATCTTGACCGCGCATCCGGAGGAACATGAAGTCGCAGTTTCAGCCATGGCAGTCGTTGCTCCTGATCCTCGCCGGCTGGATCAATCGCGGACAACAGGACGCCGTCGAGTACCTCCTGACGGAGAATCGGGTCCTCAGAGAGAAGCTCGGAAAGAACCGAATCCTGCTCAACGACGACCAGCGGAGGCGTCTGGCCGTCAAAGGCAAGATCCTCGGGCGGAAGATGCTCGAGCAGCTGGCCACCATCGTGACTCCGGATACGATTCTCCGGTGGCATTGCGAACTCATTGCCAGGCACTGGGACTACAGCGGTCGCCGGAAAGCCACTGGACGTCCCGCTGCTACGCCGGAGATCGTCGACTTGGTCCTGCGGCCGGCGAAGGAAAGTCCGACCTGGGGCTATGACCGGATTCAGGGGGGCGCTGGCGAATCTGGGGCACCGCATTTCGGACACGACGGTCGCCAACATGCTCAAGGCCCACGGCATCGAGCCGGCGCCGGATCGGAGGCGCAAGTCGACGTGGAAGACCTTTCTCGAAGCCCACTGGGATGTGCTGGGCTAGGTGGACTGTTGCGCGGGCCCGAAAATTATGTTCTGAGATTTTCTGCCATAAGAGCTTATTGACTGATCCTGCAAGAGTTATAGCCAACCCCTCAATATCTGCAACTCATTTATCCACAACAGATTATAATAACTCAAAACATTACTTCCCATATCCACGATTCCGGCCAGCATAAGTTCGGGAGTAGCTCAGGCCAAATCCAAACTTAAACAACGGATCGTCCATGTCGAACGGCACGTCGGCGGCTTGCGCCATAACGGACGGCATGTCGCTGGGCAGATCGAAGGGCAGCTTGCCGCTGGGTGCAGCCTTGCCGAATACGATATCCAGAATCGCCGGATCGGCCGCGCCGAATGCTGCGAACACGGCGGCCACGCTGTCGATGAACTCCGTCAGGATGACCGGCTTGTCCATGTTCACAATCACGATCGTGGGCGTGCCGGATGCGGCCAGCTTCCGGATCGACTCCAGCACGTTCCAATTGGCCGCGTTGCCATAGGCCAGCGTGACACCGTAGGTCGGTGCAGGAGGTGGCCCGGCCGGTGCCGCCGCACCCCCGCGCCCGCCGCCGCCGGGGGCAAATGCACCGCCGTAAGGATACGTGCTGGCCGGACTGGCAACGCGCAGGATCGCGAGATCCGCACCCTTCGGATCGTCCACCATGGTCCCATACCGCGCCGCCGCTTCCCTGCCGATGCCTTCCACATAGATCTTCTTCCCGGCGGCCATCGGCAAAACGTTGTTGGCGTTTTTCACCAGCACGGTCGATTTCACCTGCGCCGCGTACCCCGCCTCCAGGAACCTGTCGCTGGCAACCGTGTTTTTCGCGTTCTCCGGATCGACATAGGGATTCTCGAACAGCCCCATCTGGAACATGGGCCGGAGAATCCGCCGCGCCGACAGATCGATCACCGCCATCGGAATGCTCCCGTCCTTGGCGCTCGCCAGAATGTTCTTGGGATCGTTGTCGCCGCCAATCTGATCTACTCCTGCCAGCACGATCGTCTTCTGGCGGTCCTTCTCCGACAGCTTCTCCACGCCCCACGGCATGTTGCGCAGCCAGTCGGTCACCACCAGCCCCTGGAAGCCCATCTTCTCTCGCAGCAGGTTGTTGATCATCGCCTTGGAGAAGTTGATCCCCACGGTGTCTTTGCCAACCGGGATGAAGTAGCCGCCCATGATTCCGCCTGTGCCGGCTTCAAAAGCTGCCTTGAAGGGGATCAGGTGGTAATCGAAATTGTTGCCGGGATAGATGGTCCACTTGCCGTAGGAGTTGTGCGGATCGTAGCCATCCTTCACAGGACCGTCGCCGGGAAAGTGCTTGGTTACGGTCATGACGCTCTCCGGGCCGAGTTGCTTGCCCTGAAAGCCTTCGACGAAGGCTTTGATCAGCGCTGCATTCAGGTTCGCATCCTCGCCGAAGGTGCCATTGATGCGGTTCCAGCGCGGCTCGGTGGAAGTGTCGGCCATGGGCCCCAGCAGGCACCGGATGCCGATGGCACGCAGTTCCTTAGCGGCAATCTGCCCGAACTGCCGCACCAGTTCCGGGTCGCGAGCGGCCGCTAGCCCGAGTTGGTCGGGCCATTGCGAAATGACGGGCTTCGCGTTTCCCGCTCCCCGCCCCGCGCCGTGTCGTGGATCGGTGCTGACCACCAGCGGGATGCCGAGACGGCTCGCTTCGGCGATCTCCTGGAGGCCGTTGTGAAACCTCGCCGTAATCTCCGGAGCCTCGCCGGCATTCGGCCGTACCAGGATGTAGCGGATGTTGCGTTCGACGATCAGCTGCGTTGGATTGGTGCTGCCCATAGGCTCGACGCCGTAGGGATTGTTGCGCCCCTGAAACGCGCGGTTGGTCGGGTCCCCAGGTGCTCCGCCGCGCCCGGGGCCCCCGCGCCCGCCGGCCGCAAGCATACCGAGCACCTCACCGTTCGGCCCCGTGAAGCCGGACAGGGAGGAGTGGATCATCAGACCCGTTTTCTCCTCCACCGTCATTTTGGAAACCAAGTCCGTAACTCGCTGCTCCACGGTCAGGCGCCAGTCCTCGTACCGGTCGAGTGTTCCGTTCTTGTTCAGGTCGCGGAACTTCAAACCGTCCTTGGTCAGCACCTGTGCTTTTCGAGCCTCGATCTTCGGTGGAGCGGCAGCAGCCGCCGAAGAGACATGACTTACCAGTATCAACGTGCATCCGGCTGCTAGCGCGGCCACCACCCACAACATGCAAGATTTTCGATTCATGAAGGATCTCTCCATTCGAAACCGCACAGGACTTGGCGCATCCCCATTACGACAAGCGGGCCCCACATCTTCGCGATATCATTTCGCTTCCACCGACACCACCGTCACTGGTCCGAGCAGACCGGACTCGGGTGGGCTCTGGGCTCCGCCGAATCCGCCAAACCCACCGCCTGATGCCTGAGCCAGAATCTTCTTCTCCGCAGGAAGCGCCCGGTCGCCCGCGATGCGATTGGTCCATTGATTGGTGACTTTGATTTCCAGCCGGTTCCGGCCGGCCTTCAAAACCCCCGTTACCTCCGCCACGTACGGCGCCTTCCAGAAAATCCCCAGCGTTTTCCCGTTAACCCGTACCTCGGCAATGTCCCTAACCGCACCCAGATCGAGTAAAATCTTCGCGCCCGCACTGAACCAGGTTTGGGGTGCCTCCACGTCCTTCGCATAGGTCGAGGTCCCCGAGAAGAACTTCACACCCTCCTCGGCGTGCGCCGTCAGTGATGCGAGGCTTTCCAGGCGGATTCTTTCCGGCGCTCCCAGGCCCGGCGGAAAGCTCACATCCCATGGGCCGCTTATCGTGGCACAAGACGTCCGTACCGGACGCGCCAGTTGCCTGGAGGGGGAAGTCGCTGCCCGCCGGAAGACAACGAACACCGACTCCCGCGCATTGAGGTGCAGTGGCACCGTCGTGCGGTTATCGGCTGTCGTGTATTCAGCCGGTTCGGTCGCGCCAGTGTCTGAATGCCAGAGTTCCGGAGCTTTTCCGTTGACGCGCAATCGCACCTGTACGTCCTCAGCCCGATCCCGCTGGTTCGAGATGAAGTATATATCGGTATTCCCCGCCCGCCGGTGGATCGACACAAGCAACGTGTCCGTCTCCGGATGCGTGTACTCGACATCCGGGGCAAGACCCTGCATCGCCATCACGTCCGCCAGCGGCAATCCCCAGACCACTTTCCCCTTGCCGTAGGAGTTCTGCCAGATCGTCCTGCCGTCGGCACCACCCCAGATCTCATTTGCGAGTGCTGCGACTTCCTTATCAGCCTCACCAAAGCCGCCGAGGCTCGGGGATTTTGCCGGCTTCGGTCCTACCACAGTCGCCCCTGCCTCCACCAGCTCGCGAACCTTCCGCAGCACATGCGGTGTCATCCGGTCCGATTCTGGTAACACCAGAACGGCGTAGCTCATGCCATCCGGCAACACCAGGCGACCTTGCTTTGTTGTCATGCAATGGAGCAGCACGTCGGTATTCACAAAGTCGTAATCGTAGCCGGACGGCGCTTCCGGCTTCACCTTCTCCCAGTACGGAACCGATGCCGGGATGCCCTCGCCCACGAAGTAAGCAACGTCGCCCACGAACTGACCCTGCTGCAGCAGAAAGGAGGTGCGCGCCAGGTAAGTGGTGAACGGAAGCGCAAGCTCTGCCCACGTGATGTTCCGGTTGAAATGAGTTCCCACCATCGTGTTCCCGGGCTTGGTGTCCAGCGGCTGGTGCGCTGAGGTGTGGAAGATGAAGCGGTTGATGCCCTGTGCGGCCCAGTAGTCGGCCATCCATTTCAATAGGGCGGGATTCTCATATCCCCCTCCGGTGAATGACTCGGCGCCCACAAATGGTTTGCCGTAAATGTGCGCTGCCGAAGCAGCTCCCCGACAGTCCGCCCAGTAGTCGTTCTGCCGGTTGTCCTGTCCCAGGTAGGGAATCGCCGGGACCGGGGGAACCCAACCCGCGCCCCGCACCCAAAACTCACCCATCGGAACATCCACATACTTCTTGGTGAGCAGCGTGTCTTCGAGGATCGGCAGCGAGATGCCCGCTGCTTCCGCATACAGCCCCATCCCGCGCTGGTGCAGAAGCTCGGACATAGTCCCGTAGTGACACTCAGCGAAAAGGTCCGCGAGCGTCCGCCGGAAATCCCACAGGAACCGGTCGCTTACCTCGCCGCTTTCCACCACACGGCCGGCCAGCGCCGGCAGGTACGGTGTGGGATCGTAGCCGCGCCGCTTCCGGAACTCGGAAATCATCTCACCTGTCCAGTTCTGAGAGTTGGCTTCAAAGCTGTCCATCAGAAGATAGCGCAGGCTTTTGCCGAACAACGGACCCAGCGCTTTCGAGATCGGGTCCGTGTAACCGAGAAAATACGCCTCGACGTGCCTGGGGCTCATCTTGTCTACTTCGAACCCCTGGGAGGCCGGCACCGCCGGATTGTTCTTTGCACCCGTCAGCGAATACCCCATCCGGAGAATCGTCCTCTTCCCTCCGGGCACTTCCCAGTCCAGCGTGCCGTCTTTCGAGAACTTCGAAGTCAGGTCAACGATGGTGCTGCGGTCGATTACAGCCGCGCCTCCCTCAGTCGGCGTTGCAGCGGAATCGTATTCGAACAGCGGTGCAAACGAGGCTTGATCCTCCCAGCGGTTCACGCGGGCGCCGGAGTGAAAGACCATTTCGGTGAAGTTGTATGGCCGGCCGCCCTGCGTTACTCCTCTGCCCCCTCCTCCGCCGCCTCCGGGTGCGCCGCCGAGGCCGGGACCAGCCGCCCCGGGAATCCTGATCCCGCGCATCCCATAGCTGGGCCGGGTCAGTTCCACCCGATAGTAGCGGGCGGTCGTCTCCGGGAAAGCGAAGGTTCGCACCCCAATCGGGCGAATGTTGTGCTCTTGGCCCGCAATACCACCAGTGTCCGGAACGTGTTTCCGTCGTCGCTGGCCTGAACTGTTCCCAGTGGCATGTTACTTCCAAAGCCACCCGTGCTGGCCACCGCCACCGAGAATGCGCGGGCACGAAATGGCCGTGCAAACTCGAACTGAATCCAGGCTGGTTTGCCGTCCTCTGGAATGGGCAGCGAAATGGATGTGGCGAGGCTCTCGTCCATCAACGCACCCGCATCGATCGTTCCCGCACTCGAGGTCACTTTTGGGTTTACGTCAGCCATGCGCACTTCGTCATCCGGCGTGCGATAGGCCAGAACCACACTGTCGTCATAGAAGGTCGGATCGGGAGGAGGGGGGGCCGCCTGCTTTCCCCCCATACTCCTTTCTGCGCGGCGGAGATCCCGGATCGGTCCGTTCACAGATGGCGGTTGTGGTAGTTTGCCGGAGAACCGGCGCGGACCTTCGACGTGAAGCTCGCTCCACACCACCTTTTTCATCGCCTGTTCGGGAGTCACCCACGGCCCGCCTGTCTCACTCCATCCGCCGGAGGCCGCCATCGACATCTCCAGGCCGAGCCGGTCCGCTTCCGCGGCGGCGTGCCGCAACGCGTCCAGCCATTCCGCCGTCATGAAGATCGTCTTCTTCTCGACTGATTGCCCACCGCCGGTTCCTACATCGAACATCTGCATGCCGCCAATCCCGGCACATTTCATCCACTCCAGATCTTTAGTGATCCCTTCCTTGGTGACATTACTCCCGGTCCAATGCCACCAGACCCGAGGCTTCGCCGAATCAGGGGGGTTCTGGAATCCCCGCTCCAAAGGATCGCCCGGAATTTGTGCCAGCGCCCAGCACGCGAGAATCAAGATCGAGGCCGCGCCTGCGATGCGAATCTGCTTCCTGTCCATAGCATCCTCTCTCAAAACGGTAACAGGCAACTATTTCACCAATTTCCAGGCAACAATCGGCAAATGCGCCTTATCCCCAATGCTGTTAACTTAAGGAGGAAGCCGTTGGTTTCCTCTAAAATGCAGCCACGAATTACACGAATAAACCAAATTCTCCTTCCAGAAGCTGGATTTTGTTCGTTAGATTCGTGTAATTCGTGGCTAAGTTTTTTGATTATTGCTTAAGTTAACGGCATTGGCCTTATCCCGAAATTGGTGAAATAGTTGCCTGTTCACCGTTTTTGCGACCTACTGGGTCACCGACTTGACTGTGAACCTGTAACTGCCGGAATCGACCATGTAAACCAGGCGAGTCCCCTCTTTGCGGACAAACATGGCGTACCGGGCGTCGCTGACCGCGACGGCGGCGGGATCCGAGGCCGGAACATAGACGAGGCCGGTGGCGTTTGGCGGCACGGTCACGTCCAGAGTCAGCGCCGATCCGCTCTTGGTCCACGATGCAGCGATCTTGCCGCGCACGCTGTCATACGAGGCTTCCGCATGGCCGAGCCCCGTTGGAACCGTGGGTCTGTACGCGATCCGCTTGTACCCCGGTTCCATTGGCTGGATGCCTGCCAGGTTTTCGTAAAGCCACTGCGTGCCGGTTCCGTACATGTGGTGGCTGCGCGTCCGGCTGGACTTCTCCCAGTACTCCCCGAGCGCCGTCCAACCCACCGAAATCCAGTAGCCATAGCTCGGATACGTGGTTTGCGACATTATGGTGTAGGCGGCGTCAGCCGCTCCGGGCACCCCTTCGTCCGCAGCCTGACTGAGCACCGGCAGAATCCAGCGGGAGCCGGCTATGCCAACCATCTCGTGCCCTGCCCGGGTCTTCATAACGTCCTCAACCAGCTTCGCTTGCAGGCCCGCACGCTTGTCGTCGGGGACCAGCCCGAACGCCAGCGGCAGGACAGCCATGGTTTGAACGAACACCTGCGCTGGATCCTCGCGGTAGTATCCCGCGCTCTCATCCCACCATTTGGCGTTGAAGTCCCTCTTGATGTTCTCGAAGAGTTGGTCGAAATGCGCGGCCTCATCGGCCTTGCCGAGGACGCGGGCCGTATCCGCCGCAATCTTCGCAATGTAGGCGTAATAGGCGGTGACGGACGGGGGGGTTACTGTGGGGACTCTGAACTTGGTGGACGCGCCATCGGGGGCGTCCGCGCCTGTCGCCGGGGCCCAGTCTCCCAGACCGGCGGTCAGCGTGTACTTGTAAGAATCACCGTCCCTCTCGGTCCACTGCGGAACCCAGTTGTCCAAATACTTCTGCATGAGCGGGTAGGTCACCTCAAGGGCCCGCACATCGCCGTAGCGCAGATGGGACTCCCACGGGACTACAAACCAGAACGCCTCCCAGATCGGCGACGCGCCGCCGTTGGATGCGGGTTTGAAGACCTGCCCCACGTGGCTGTAGCCCCTGGCGGTCGGAGCCAGCAGGGTTAACTCCCCGCTAGGCTCCTGGGCGTCGGCCATGTCCTGAAAACACTTCCAGAACTGGCGTTCGGCGTCGAACAACAAAGATGCCGTCGGCGCGGTGAGTTGCGCGTCGCCGGTCCACGCGTTCTTCTCGTACTGCGGCGTGTCGGTAATGATCCCGGACACGTAGTTCTCCGCAACCGCCGCACGCGTGTTCTTCTCGATCTGCGTAAGCAGCGGGTTGGAAGCGCTGAAAGAACCGTTCGCCGGCATGGCGGTCCGCACCTCATGGACAGACACAACATTCACAGTCACGCCTTCGGGCAACGGCTCCGGCGTGCCGCCTGGGTCGCTGCCCATGCCCCCGAAGCCACCCCCGCCGCCGCTGTCGGCGCTCGTGGGTTTCACGGGCGAGCTGATCTGGATGTACTGATGGCCTTTGTAGGTGAACTGCGGTGTGAATACCTCCGGCTTCTGAGCCGAGCCTGTGCCCTTGGCGATGTAGTAGTCGACCTGCATGGCCCCGGCACCAGCAGCGATCGTGCCGTTCTCCGCGGTCTTGTCGGAGTAGGCGATCTGGATCGGCGTCCCGGCAGGCGCGCCGTACACGCTGATCGTCGCCCACCCGGAGCGTTGTAGCCCGGTGTCCCAGACGTAAACGCCGGGCTTCGGGTTGGTTCGCTTGCCCGCCGGCCAGTTGGCGACCAGCCTGGTGGGATCTCCCCGTTGGGCGCGCATCTGCCCTTTCGGAGCGTCCACTACCTGGGCCGCGGGCCACGAAGACGCGTCGAAGCTAGGCTTGTCCCAGTTCGAGATCTCCTTGCGCGCGTCGTAGGTCTCGCCCAGGTAGTAGTCGTCGTAGCGAGTGGGGCCGTCGACGCTCATCTTCCAGGTGCCATCCGATTTGACCACCTGTTCCGTGCCGTCCGCATACTCGATGTACATGTCCATGCGGAACCGGGGCGTCTGCCGCCACTCGGCGGTCTCATAGGCCCAGTTGACGGTGGCCGACTCTTGATCGAAATGGCCTGACCCGAGTTGGGTGGCGATCACGTTCTCGCCCGCAGCGCTCTGTTCCTGCCGGATCAGCTTGGTGACGTCTTCGGTCCTGTAGTACACCGTGTCGTAGTAGTTCGTGAACGGCGGGTCCAGGAAGCTGTCTGAAGTGCGCGTGCTGTTCAGCGACATGTTGTTGTATGCCAGACCCGCAGAGTAGATCCGGGCGGCAACGACCTTGGCGTGCTTCGAGACCGGGTCCACATTGAAAGACTTGCGGAGCATCGGAGCCGGCCGGACTTCCCGGCAGGTCCCGGAATTGCCACGAACGCCTTTTGGCCGGCAGAAATCCGCGGGCTGCTCTCCGCGAACCGCTGTTCCGCTTGCGACGGCGGCCCTCAGCGCCGGCGTGAAATTGATGCCCGTCCCCGGGGTGGATACCGCCGCGCCCAGCGGCTGCGCCGAAGCCAGCGCCGGGGCGAAGCTGATGCCTGTTCCAAGACCTTCTACTACGGCATCCTGCGCGTGCGCGGAGGACAAGGCCGGGGTGATCGTGATGGTAGTGGGCTGCCCGAAACCGCCTCTGCCACCGCCTGGGCCACCGGCTCCGGGCGCTCCGCCTGCCATCGGCGGACCTCCAGCGCCCGGCATACCTCCGCTGCCGCCCTGCGGCGCTGCCACGCTCACAACCGTGCGGGACTCGCCGTCAACGATGATCGTATCGCCAGCCTGGATGCCGCCGCCAGCACCCATACCGCGACCGGGCCCGCCGCGACCGAGGCCGCCGGCGCCGGCAATTTGGACCGTCGTGGCGCCGGCCGCCGCTGCGGCTGCCAGGGTCGTGCTGACGGCGGCCGTGCCGACCGAGCTAATGGTGGCTCGGTGCGAACCGATGACGATCGGCAGGCCGGCCTGGAAGCCCGCGACGCCGGCCACCTTGATGTTGGTGGCGCCGGCTGAGGGCGCAGTCTGAAGCGTGGTCGAGGCCGCGGGCGTACCCAAATGGGTGGCGACGACCGCTTCCCCGCCGACACTGAAGCGCGCACCGGGCGCAATGGCCTCTATCCCCGTCACTCTGACGTTCGTCTCGCCCGCCGCCACCGGGGCGTAGAGCGTTGTGTTGAACTGCATGCAGCAAGCGTCGGCGGCCAGGCTCTGAGCGGGCGTCGGCGGCGCCTCGAGGCGCCTGGGCCCGCTGATCCAGTCGCCTTCCCATTCACCAGCGCTCAGATATGCCGTCTCAAACCACGTTGCGGCGGAGGCGAATCTCGCCGGCTCGCCGGCGATTGACACGCGAACAGTCCAGTAATACCGGGTTCGCGGCGACAGCGCCGGTCCGGCATAGATCGCGAAGGGATTGGAGGACCGAACGAGCTTTGAGTCCCAGATGAGACCCGAGCCCTGGCCCGAAGCGGCCGTCTGGGCAGAGGTTGCGACCACGATGCGGTACGCCGTCTGCTGAACGGCCGGCCGGCTCGCTTCCAGCCGCCAGGTGAATCGCGGCTTCGGGTTGTCGATGCCCAGCGCCTCGGACGTGGCCTCTGTTTTCAGTCCCGTGACGCGAACGGCGGCGCTCGCCGGCGCCTTGGCGGTGGACCCTTGGCCCCAGCCAACTGCAACCAGCAGGCAGAGCCCGAGGAAAAGTTGCATAAGCTGCTTCTGGATCTTCATGATTCCAACCTCAAGCGGCGAATTGAAGTAGTTGTGTGGCAAGAGAATGGACAACTCTCAACCGCGCCCGCGAGGCAGGCCATCGGTTTTAGTGGCCTGCCCTACGTGAAACCGACAACCGCAGACGACAAAAACCGAACAGCTGCGCCGCTTCAGTGCCGAACTAAGGGCTCGCGCAAGAATTAATTGGCATTTTGGCGCGAGCGCCGGGTGGGCAGATGCGAGGCGCCGCGACGCAGGCGATGTCGGTGTACATCGTCGAG
>Ga0315277_10010599_pt1 | contig 11660 bp, 11 predicted proteins | sample YL17G05_15_MG_FD_203695 | JGI IMG/M metagenome (GOLD analysis project Ga0315277, IMG submission 203695) | Sediment microbial communities from Yellowstone Lake, YNP, Wyoming, USA - YL17G05_15 | ecosystem: Environmental > Aquatic > Freshwater > Lake > Sediment | place: USA: Wyoming | collected...
TCTCCCGGAATGCGATCAATCCTCAGACCGGACACCCCCACCCCCCACAGCGAATCGAGATGGCAATGGAAGAGGCAAGGATCAACATCGACCCCTTCAAACACCTCGATGAAATGGTCAAGGAGACGGTCAAAGCGCTCCGTCCCATCATCCCGATCCGGTTTGAGGAGCTCAGGATTGCAGTGAAGATCCCCCCGGATTTCGCAGGACGTGCTTTCGGGGATATATCCTCTGCATCAACGATCGAAAAGGAAGAGTGGCAGAAGGACGGGTCATGGATCTGTGTTGTGCGGATACCAGCCGGAATCCAGACCGAGTTCTATGACCTGATCAATAAGATTACGAAGGGCGAAGGGGTTGTGAAGATCCTCAATCAAGTATATTAATTGTTACAACAAATAGTGTAGGACATACCGGTGGTTCTTCTCATGGCAGGCTCAAATCAGGCAGCAAAGGGAAAAGTAACCGGAAGTGCGGGGCGCTTCGGTTGCAGGTACGGCAGGTTCACCCGAAAAAGGGTCGCGGATGTCGAGAAAGTGTCACGCGCTTTCCACCGCTGCCCGCAGTGTGATACCGTCGCGGTACACCGGCAGGGAACCGGTATCTGGGAGTGCCGGAAGTGCAGCTACAAATTTGCTGGCGGTGCCTACCAGCCAGTGACCCCCGCACTCCGCATCGCGATGCGCACGATCGATCGGACTCTTGAAAAGGACACCAACGGTTCATAAGCCGGATCAACTATGGTCAGCTCCTATAAGTGTGCACGTTGCAAACAGAAAGTCGAGATTGACATCAATGTCCGCTGTCCGTACTGCGGTCACCGCATCCTCTTCAAGGAACGCGGGGCTGCAATCAAAGAGCTCAAGGCGCGGTAACAGCACCGGCATCCCGTACCCGAATCAGATCAATACCTTTTTTGCTGTCTGTTTCTGACTTTCCAGATTGAGGGAAGATGCCACCGATGCCCCATAAGGCGGAGTTCCGGTTCACCACAAAAAACGCTCTTGGCATTTACCGGGCGCTTCTTCCGGAGCTTTCTGATGAGGTGAACCCGCGATCAGAGGCACGCTGTGTACTGGAAAGGGATGATATGCTCGTTTTATCAGTTACCGCAGAAGACATGTCTGCGCTCCGGGCGGCACTCAACATGTACCTCCGCCTTATCAGCGTCGCCGATGAGATGCAGGATCTCGTATAACGGTGATTATGCGATCCGGTCATCCCTGATCCGGAAATCCGGACCAATGATCACTTATTTTTACCTCGGAACTGAATACTGTACCACAACAGGCATGACAGAATAAACCTGGAAAACTAACATCCGGGCATCCTGAATTGTAGTACCAGATGGAGTGTAATCATGAACAATATTTCACCCAAAGTACAGAACCAGGTTGCGATGCTTCAGCAGGTGCAGCAGCAGCTTCAGACCATTCTTTCCCAGAAGGCGCAATACGAAATGGCAGCACGTGAGGCAAAGCGGGCGCAGGAGGAGATCAAGGATCTTCCCGATGAGACCCCGATGTACATGAGTGTTGGCAGCGTCATGATGCAGAAGAAAAAGGATATCGTGAACTCAAAACTTGGCGATAAGGTGGAGACGCTCGAGTTACGGATCAAGTCTTTAGAAAAGCAGGAAAAGATGCTCCAGGGCAAGTTCGAACAGCTGCAGGCGCAGATCAAGGCGGCACTCGAGGGCAAGAGCGCCCCGAATGCGGCATAATTGATCCCCCGCTTGCTCCTTTTGTGATTTTTTTTAAAAAATTTTGAACTGATCAGGTCCTGCTTGTCAGGTTGATCGCATTGACAAGCGCCTCGACTGATGCGAGCACGATGTCGTCCCCGCTCCCGCTGGCATCAAAGATCTTCCCGTGTTCGTCTTCGACGGCGATTGTTACGTGGCACATCGCGTCCGAACCCCCGGAGATTGCTTCGATGTTGAATTCTTTTAACTGGATACGGGCGGGTACGATCCCGAGGATGGCGTTGAGAGCCGCATCGACGGGGCCGTTCCCTACGCTGGAGTGGACATACTCCTTTTTGTTCACGGTCGCCTTGACGCTTGCTGTCGGGATGACGTGATTTCCTGTCATGATTGCGATGTCCTGCAGTGTGAGCATCTTGTGGTTCAGCTCAATTCCCATCGTGCTCTCGGCGATTGCATAGAGATCGGCATCGGTCACCTTTTTTCCACGGCTTGCGATTGCCTTGACCTTCTCTACGATCGTGTCGAGCTCGGTATCGCCGGGGCTGATGCGGGCATCAGCAAGAATCTGGCGCACCGCGTGACGGCCGACGTGCTTCCCCAGCGTGAGTCGCCGCCGGTGCCCGACCATCTCCGGCGTCATGATGCCGGGCTCGAATGTGGCGGAGTTCTTGATGACCCCGTGCGAATGGATGCCGCTCTCATGGGAGAACACATTCTCACCGACAACCGGCTGAGTGGGTGTGATGGAGATACCGGAGAACCGGGAGACAAGCCGCGAAGTCTCTACGAGTCGTTCTTTCCTGATCCCGGTCCGGATCCGGTAGATCGATTCCATGATCATGACGGTCTGGGCGAGGTCGGCATTACCCGCCCGCTCACCGAGCCCGTTCACCGTGACCTGCACCTGCGAAGCGCCGGCTTCGACCGCGGCAATCGTGTTTGCGACGGCAAGCCCGAAATCATTGTGGCAGTGGACGTCGATCGGGCAGTCCACCTCACGCGCAATCCGGGTGATGAGGGTCTTCATTCCAGATGGGGAGATGACCCCGACCGTGTCCGGGACATTGATGATCGTTGCCCCTGCAGAAGTGGCGGTCTGGAACACCTGCATCAGGTAGTCCCAGTCAGTGCGGGTTGCGTCCATCGCCGAGAACATGCAGAGCCCGACATGGTCGCGGACATAATGGATAATCTCGGTTGAGATGCTGAGGATTTCCTCACGGGTCTTGTTGATCGTGTTGATGCGCTGGATGTCTGACGTCGGGATGAAGACATGCACTATGTCGACATCACCATCGAGGCATGCGTCGACGTCTGCTTTGGTCATCCGTGCAAGCCCGCAGATCTTCGCTTCAAGCCCAAGCTTTTTGATGGCAGCAACCGTTTCTTTCTCGGCTTTGCTTGATGCGGGAAATCCCGCTTCGATTGAATGGACGCCGATGTCGGAGAGCTGGCGTGCGATCTCGAGTTTCTGTTCAAAGGTGAATGCTATCCCCGGGGTCTGTTCTCCGTCCCGGAGCGTGGTATCAAAAACAGTGACTTCTCCACGGCTATGGCTATCGGTGAAGAAGGCAATCCCCCGCAACGTTCTTGCGAGTCATACCCTATGGTTCGCACGCGGATTATATAAAATAGACCGTGTTTTCGGGCGACCGGGCGAAATCAGACGGTATAACGATACGTTTAATATCCGATCATCCCTATAGTATGAGCGCAGTGCCCCGCCTTAACTCAGCTTGGTAGAGTGCGCGGCTGTAGTATGGTTTACCGATTTCAGGTAACTGCGCGGCTACCGCGATGTCCCCGGTTCGAATCCGGGAGGCGGGACATCTGTTTACCAAAGCCCAGGTAGTGTAGTGGCCTATCATGATTGCCTGTCACGCAATCGACTCGGATTCGAATTCCGACCTGGGCGTGAATTTTTTTTAGAATAAAAAATATTACCGGATCTTCTGGGCTGCTGTTGCTGCAATATTCTTGAGCACTTCATAATCGGTTGTCGTGCCGCTCATCTCGATCTGCTCAAGGACATCTTTTTTGGTAAAAATAACGGTATAGGTCATAATCCCGTAGGGGTTATTTGCATCAACCGTCCTTATTCCAACGGTATAATCCCCGGTTTTCGGGAACGGAAGTTCTGTGATTGTTATCGTGGCGTTTGCCGTTGAGAGAAGGCTGGCTTTCACATCGTCAAAAATGATCTTGATCTGGTCGAGCGGGTATATGCTGATCTGCTGTGTAATCCCTGTAATGTCATAGGTCTTCACATCCATGCGGTAGAACGCAACATAATACCCCTGTTTCCACCCTGCATCACGGGCCAGCGGATTGATGTCTGCAAATGACATGTCCGATCGCTCCTTGATGATGTAACCATCCGGCAGGTCAGAGAGCTGGAGCGCCATGGCAGAAGGTTCGACCGTCGACACCTTGCTTTCCGGTGTCGCCTGCGTTGTTGGCGGATTTGTCGGATGTACTACCGGGGCCCCTTCATCAAGGTACGAACATCCTGCGGTCATAGAGACGCACAGGAGCATCATAAGAATCGCAGCATATTTCATAATCCCTGACAACTATGGGATATTCAAGATAAAATTGTTTTATGTTGCAGTACCGGGGATGGTCTGGTGTATTCGCAAAAACAGACTGGTTCTCCGAAGGGCTGGTTTTGTGCAGGCGGGTCTGATGAACAGATGGTATCATCCGATACAGACCATCACGGATATAGGGAAATCCTGGCACCAGTCATGAAGTCCCGCAGTCATTCTTCTTTTCCGCCCGTAACGGTCAGAACCAGAAAATGGGTATATGTTATATAAGAACAAACCCGCGCATCATCTCATGAACTCCTCATCGCTTCCCACCACAAATACTTTTTCTGTCCACAATGATACCTGAGTACAGGAAGAATGTGGTGGTATGGGCGATCCTGATATGCACAGCGAGGAGTCCATTGTAATAAGGACTCCGAATGTTTTTGTCAAATCTATCCCGTTTGAGGCAATCCTCACGAACAAACGCATCATCCTTGTTGACAGGAAAAAAGACCTGATCCCCTCCAAAGATATTCTGCTCGCAGCCATCCGGAACATCGGTCCGGGTGAGAATGCAATCCGTGACCAGATCATCAGCCTCTCGATCATCACCAGCACCGGTGAGACCCGTCAGGTGGTTCTCACGTTCTCTCGGGAGGCAGGGGGGAACAGAAAACGGGAGCGTGATGAGTGGGTAAAATCGTTAAGGCAGCTCACCACTTCCCCGGTCCAGCAGGCACTCCGCAAGGTCATCCCCGTCATCGATCAGGAACCCCTGCCCAAATCACCGGAACCCTCAGTTCCCAAAATCGAGATCACAAGCAGACCCTCGGCAAAAAAGGAGATCGATGCAGTCCAGCCGATCAAAAAGATTGTGGAGATGAGCAATGCCCCGCCAAAACCGGTGGAAACAATCTCCCTGCCCCAGGGTATGTTCTGCTCAAAGTGCGGCAACCGCGTGCCTGCGGAGTCGGTATTTTGCAACCGGTGTGGTACGAAGATCGTCGTTCCCGGTCCGGAGGGTGCCGCGGAATCTGCAGCCGAAAAATCACCAAAAACTTCTCTCATTCCTCCGGCACAACCCGAAGTCCCGGCTGCCGACCTGAAAGTCCCACCCCACCTGTCAACGGTAACAGCATCGCAACTGGAACAACGGGAGCGTCCGATTGAAGAGGCAATCCGGTCAATCGAGCCTCTCATTGCAGGATCGGTGCCAAGAAGCGAGCCAGCACGGGTTGTGCAACCACCACCAACAACTGAGAGTGCTACCGTTGACAAACCGCTTATCGAGCAGGTCACCGTCCCGCAAATTCCCACGCCTTCTGAAACATCTTCAGGCAAAACCCCCCCGTTGTCACAGCCAAAGAAGCGGTCAATCCTGCCGCAGCTGTTCCTGCGAAAAGACCTCCCGAAACAGCCTGCTCCGGCAGGAATGCCGCCAGCCTCACCCCTACCCCCAGGTGGCTCTGCACCCGGTTTCCCCCGAAGGATCGCCGTGATTGTGATGGTGATCCTTGTGGTGATTGGGGGAGCATTTTTGTATATGGCCTTCCTGAGCGGGGCGCCGTCCCGTCAGGAGACCCCTATCACTGTTCCACCAACTGTCGTGCCCGCAACGTCTGTACCGACCCCCCTGCCGACAACTCCCCCTCCGGTCACTACATCATCTCCGCCAACGCCGGCACCGACACCCGCCGTCCCTTCCGCCGGGGTGTGGGTGAAGGTGAAGTACTCGGGAGGATGGACAGGGTCGTACGGTGTGCCCGGAGGCCTGCAGCAGGTGACCGGCACCGGTGATCAATTCTACCAGATCCCGGCTGGCGACGGGATCGTACAGGTATCATTCCAGAAGCTCGATGGCTCGGGCAACGCGCTCATCGTTGAGGTCTACAAGAACGGGATTCTGATCCAGAGCGACAGGACGACTGCTCCGAAAGGAACCGTTGAGTTTCAGGTTGATCTGAAGCCGGCAACACCGACCGTGAGCCCGACTGCAAAACAGACGACGGTCAATGCAACTGCCACTCAGACCCAGACACCCACACTAACTCCAAAGCCGTGAAAACAGGAGCGATTACGGTCCCATCGGCTACGACAGGTGCTCCTGTCAGAATTTCTTTTTGTATGAAAAGAGTTGCGTTCCATTTTTTTAACCTACGTCCTCCGGCGACAGCGCAGTCCCCATCTCTTTTGTAAGGAATGCAGGCCGGGAATACAGCACAGGCACGGTTCAGTACCGGTGTCCGATGATCATCGTTGTCTCATCATCCGATGTGTCAACGCGGGGATCGGCCGGTTTGTGCGGCTAACCGGGAAAAAAAGATGCGTCAGGGTTTCTTCTCCTCTTGCGGGGACGCCGTTGCCGGTTTTGCTGCTTTTCTCTCCTTTCTCCAGCGGTATATCCCGTAGGCAGTTCCGCAAAGGATAATGAGCGGAAGCAGCGTCAGGAGAAGGATGATAATCACATCGATCATGCCAAAGAAACCCCTGATGCCTTCATTAATGGCAGAGATGAAACTGTGCCCTGTCTCGCCGCCCACCGGCTCCGGTTCCTGCAGGTTTACGGTGATGGTGGACAGGTCAATTTTGTTGTTGAGGTAGCGCATTCTGCCCTCGATCCTGTCGAGTTCTACCTGCACCCGCTCGATCTGCTGCTGCACCTTGAGGATGTCTTCGACCTTGTCGCCCTTTGCCATGATCCGGTTGTACGCTTCGAGCTGGTTCTGGTATGCAACTTTGCGGGCAGTGAGGTCAACATACTCTTCAGTCACGTCCTCGCCTGATGTGGAGACCGATTTCACTGTCCCGACTGCTTTGACCCCATCCATAACAGGGTCAAACTGCGATTGCGGGATGCGGAGAACAACCGTTGCAGAGAGCTGGTTATTGTAGTTATTCTGGAGGTTTGATGACGACAGATACCCCCCTTTCTGTACCGCGAGCGCCTTTAGCACATCGACTGATGCAACAACATCCCTGACCTCAATCGTTGCCTGCCCGGTCTTGATGATCTTGGTCTCGATACCGGCACCCTGCAGGCTTGCCGTGCTGCCTGACTGCGTAGGTGCAATTGTCGGGACCGCCGCCGGGTACAGGTTGGATGTTTTTTGTTCAGCAAGTCCATTCCAACTCTGGTCCGTCATGACTGTAGACGGCAACGTGGTCCCTTTCGGGATGACATTCTCACCAATTCCCATGCAGCCGGTCGCGGCAACTGCACAGCAGAGAAGGAGGATCAGTGCGATGATCTTATCGTTCATACCAAACCATCGGTAGCAACGATATATATTCTCATGGTAAACTGCGAATGGATTTGCAGTTATTAAATTTTTTTCCCTTGTCTTGTTCTCCTGCCAAAGATTTTCTATGGCACAGACAGACCCGCTTGCGTGTGATCGGGCTTAATAACCCTGCGGGAGATACTTCATGGAGAAATCATGGCAGACGCAAATGAACCGGAAAAACCCGAAGGGGTGGAGGAATTTGAGAAACAGGGACTTGAGGGAATCGCCCGGGCCCTGCGGAACAGTACTGACCCCCAGGTCCGGCAGTATGCCGCGTACCTTCTCGGGAAAGCAAAAAACCCGCGTGCCATCCAGCCGCTCATTGAAGCGATGGGTGATTTTGACAAGGCAGTCCGTGAGCAGGCGACGCTTGCCCTCTCCTCGATCGGCAAGGCAGCAATTGAACCGCTTGCGGCTGCAATGAAAGAGAAAAAATGGGAGACCCGGTACCGTGCCGCGGAAGCGCTTGGCAGGATCGCTGATGAAAAAGCGGTGCAGCCGCTCATTCAGGCGCTGAAAGATAACCGCGATCATGTGCGGTACATGGCGGCAAAGGGGTTGCGCGATCTCGGGGATTCGGATGCCATTGAGCCGATGATCATCCTTCTTGCAGACGAGAACAGGTATGTCCGGATGATGGCGGCGCGGGCGCTCGGTGCGATTGGCGGGAAAAAGGTGAACGCAGCCCTGAACAGAGCGCTTAAGTCCGAGGAAGATGAGAAGGTGAAGGAAGCGATCGCCGACGCGATGAAATAATGGCGGCCCTGCATACCCTTGCAGGTCTCTATTTTTAAAAAATCCGGATCTTTTTTTACGTTCTCTGACGTATTGACAATGCATCTTTTCAAGCCGCACAGTTCATGTGCGAAAAAAGGAAGAATTTCAGCGGATCTTTGTACCGGGTTCTACCTTCTTCAAAGGCACCAATAACGATGCCGAGTCACCCGCCGCGAGGATCATGCCATTGCTCTCGATGCCAAAAATTTTTACCGGTGCAAGGTTGGTAACGACGACCACATCCCTTCCCACCAGTTCTTCCGGTTTGTAGAACTGCTGCATACCGGCGACGATCTGGCGCTGCTCACTGCCGATATCGACCTGTAATTTGAGCAGTTTGTTCGATTTGGGCACGGGATCTGCGGCAAGCACCCTGCCGGTTTTGATCGCCAGCTTCTGGAATTCCTCAAGAGATACCATCGGTGTTTTCTCCATTCTTTTATTTGCCTCGTGTACACGTTTCTGGAGCAGGGAATCAAGCCCGGCGATCTGCTGGTCATCCATCTTGGTAAAGAGCGGTTTTGGTGCGGGAATTCCTGTCGGAAGGATCTCCCGGGTAACTTCGGAGACCGGGTGTGATGCGATTGCATCCCCATGTCCCAGCATTGCCCAGCATTCCTGTGCTTTTGCCGGCATCACCGGTTCGATGAGCAGGGCGAGGGCTTTGATGAGCTGGACGCTGTTCTTGATCACCTTTGCCGCTGCAGCCCGGTCGGTCTTGACAAGTTTCCACGGTGCATTGTTCTGCATATAGGTATTTCCGAACGCTGCAAGGCTCATCACCGCGTCCACCGCGCCCTTGAACTCGTACTCCTGCATGAAACCATCGACCGCCTTCTGCCATTTTTCGATCTCCGCGGTTATCGCGGGATCAACCTCACCTTCTGGCACACCGCCAAATTCCTTGTGGGCAAAGAAGAGCGTGCGGTAGACAAAGTTGCCCAGTATGTTTACGACCTCGTTGTTGATCCGTTCGCCAAAGACTTTCCACGAGAAATTCAGTTCCTTGGTATGGTTAGTATACGAGAGCAGATAGTAGCGCAGGTAATCAGGGGGCAACCCTTTGTCAAGGTAATCGTCGTTTGTCCAGACCACATACCCCCGCGTCTTACTGAATTTGTGGTCGTCTACCTTCACCATCCCGGAAGCGACGATCGCGTACGGTATGCCATAGCCTGCACCCCTGAGCAGCGCCGGCCAGAAGATGCAGTGGTGATAGATGATGTCGCCGCCGATGAAGTGCGTGATGCGGTTCTCGTTGCACCAGTACCGCTTCCAGTCCCCGCCGGTTTTTTGTGCCCATTCCTCGGTAAACGCAATGTACCCGACCGGTGCGTCCACCCAGACATAGACCACGAGATCGTCATGCCCGGGGAACTTTACACCCCAGTCAAGTGTCCGGGTAATACACCAGTCGTGGAGGTCTTCTTTTATCCAGCCTATTGCATAGTTCTTTGCGTTCGTTGTGCCCTTCACTGTATCAAGGTACTGCAGGAGGAAGTCCTTGAACCCGCTCAGCCGGAAGAAGTAATGCTCCTGGTCACGGAACACGGCTTTTGTCCCGCAGACCTTGCAGACCGGCTCCCTGATCTCGCCGGGCTCGAGGTGTTTTCCGCAGCCCTGATCACATTCGTCGCCGCGTGCATGTGTTCCGCAGTAGGGGCAGATCCCCTCGACATACCGGTCAGGCAAAAACCGTTTGCACGTTGTGCAGTACGCCTGATGCACAACCTGCCGGTACACGTACCCTTCCCTGATGAGGGATGTCACCATTGCGGTTGTCCGATGGTGGTTTGTGGGGTCATCGGTCATGCCGAAGTGGTCAAATATCACGCCCATCCGCTTAAACGTCGTATCGAAATGCTCGTGATACCTTTCAGAAAGTGATCGGGGTGATACCCCCGCCTGCTCCGCGGAGACAACTATCGGGGTTCCATGGTTATCCGACCCGCACACAAACACCACTTCTTCGCCCGTCCGCCGCATGTAGCGCACAAAAGCGTCGGCGGGGACATAGGTGCGCAGGTGGCCGAGGTGACAGGGGCCGTTCGAGTACGGGAGCCCGCAGGTGACGAGCAGCGGTGGTTTACCCATGACTACGTTTTTTGGTTCTGATGTGTAATAAGATTTGTTCATCTGTCAACACATAGATAATGGCACTTTTTGGCCATCTTTTCCAGATTTATCAATTTCAAACCGGCATCTTGTAATACAATGATTGGAGAGGTCGGGGTAATAGTTGTTGCCATTCTCAAAACCGGCCTTTTTTTCCTTTTCAATGATAAAACATACAGCAATTTATAAGTCAGATATCCATTTTATATTATGGATGAAAAAGACCTCAATAGAGAAAAACAGTGGCTTATTACAGGTATCTTGCTTGGCGGAATATTGGGGTTCTTAGGTAATGTCGCAGTTTCAACATTTTTTAAGTTGTTTGATCTTTATTACTCAAGTCAGCCATTCTATTATGTGATAATTATATCGATAATATTTCTGGCATCAGTGGTTGCCCTTTGCTACATTGTTTTTATATTATACAATGCTGTGATGAAGGAATTTGCAAAATAATAATTTATTGGCAACTTTCATAGATTTCGCACTTTAGAAAATCCCGAAATATGTTTTGACAAAAGATTATTATCTTTCTAAATGATTCTCCATTATGCCACCAAAAACCTTGAGAGGAAATATTAGGAGAGCAGTTACGGGAGATGGAAGGGTAGATATCCAAAAGGAAATTGGCAGGATGACTGGCAGTTCTTCTAAAAAGAGAAAAGGAAAAGATTGGGTACTCTAAAAATATAGTACTCCAAAATCAGCTTTCTTTTCATCTGCCGCATACTCTCACCCATCATCCCATGAAAAAGTGCCATAGAATCGCATGGCGTGGCTTTTCCCGGCATTCTGGGAGATCTACCGTCCCACCCTGCGGATGAAAAAACACCCCCCACCATCCCACTGCAGGCAGTCCAATCCCTTGCATGGGACCAGCGCCCAATTATTTTTTCCAGGATTATCCATGAGCTGCCGAATATCATTTTTTTCTATGCACCAAAACGATTCCATAATGCCAATCCTGTACGACTTCAGATGATATCGCGGTGTGCACGGTGCGAAACTGTTCCGCGTATGTTGCAGCGGGCCGTGTCCTGGTAGACTCCTTGTGCATTTTGTCATTGTATGACAATTATGTCGGAACGTCGTGGCATCTCATTCTTGGATACCTTGTCTGTGCAAAAAGTCCTGGTGGAAAGCATCAAACAGGGCGGTGGAGAATAAGGAAAAGGGGATAAATTGAGTGGTGGTGAAGACTACCAACCTCTTTTTGCTACCAGGTCATCAATCTCTTTTTTG
>Ga0315277_10010600_pt1 | contig 11659 bp, 6 predicted proteins | sample YL17G05_15_MG_FD_203695 | JGI IMG/M metagenome (GOLD analysis project Ga0315277, IMG submission 203695) | Sediment microbial communities from Yellowstone Lake, YNP, Wyoming, USA - YL17G05_15 | ecosystem: Environmental > Aquatic > Freshwater > Lake > Sediment | place: USA: Wyoming | collected...
TCGCTCGGCTTCTCCGTTGTCTATCATACCTGCGGCGGGACAAAGGGGATCGAGGAGCTGATCGTGGCCAACGGGTGTGACGCCTCGGAGACGATGGCTCCCCTGTCGATCGGCGGCAACCAGGAGCCGTGGGAGTACAAGGCGAAGATCGGCCGGCGTCTGGCCCTCATTGGCGGGCTCGACCAATTCAACGTCCTGACGACTGGGACAAAAGAGGATATCCGGGCTATGGTCTTCAAGCTTTTCGAGAGAGTCGGATACGAGGGCGGGTACATCCTCTCCTGCTGCGATCATTTTTTCGACACCCCGCCGGAAAACCTCCGGGCCTACGCCGAGGCCGCGCGGGAATGCGTTTACTAGCTCAAATTAGGGGGACACAAAACTTAATTCCCAAGAGTATGATAGCGTTTTTTATCCTGAATTAAGTATTGTGTCCCCTCTAATTAAGCGAAGACGACGTAGAGGACGATCATCACCACGAACAGCAGGAGGGCGACGAGTCTGTAGTCCAGGCCTCCCGGTCCACCTCCGCTCCGCAGGGCCGCCAGCGGGCTTGACCAAACCAGCTTTTCACTCTCCGCGGTGTGCCGGTGAGGTTTGAAGAAAGAGACGACGGCCAGGATAATCGAGCAGATGGCGAAGAGGTAGAAAGTGGCCATCATCGCGGGGATGTTCCATCCTGTCCTATCCTTGAACCAATCCAGGAAAAAAACCGCAAGGCCCAGCGCCGACCCGATAGACAGTGTGGCCTGAGCCCCGGCAGCCGAGGCCCGTCTCCAAAGAACTCCCCATAGGAAGACGGCCGTGATGGGCGGGGCGATGTAGCAGATCAGGGCCACGATTCCCTGGAAGATGCTCTGGAAGTGGCTGATCAGGGGCGTCCAGAGGATGGCCAGCACCATCCCGATGAACGTAACGATCCGGCCGATGTAAGTCAGCCGGCGGTCCGGTGTCTGCGGCCGCCACCTCTTGTAGAGGTCAAGACTGAACAGTGTGGAGATGGAGTTCAAGGCCCCGGAAACGGTGCTCATCAGGGCGGCGAGTAGCGCCGCCGCGACGACGCCCTTCAACCCGACCGGCAACAGATGGTTGATCAGGACCGAATAGGTGTCCGCTGAATTGGTGATGGCCGGGAGCTTTCCCTGGCGAACGAGGCCGCCGGCGATGAGGCCCGGCAGCACGAACAGGAACACCGGCAATATCTTGATGAAGCCGGTGAAGAGGGGGCCGAGCCGGGCGTTTCTTTCATCTTTGGCTCCGAGGACGCGTTGGACGATGGTCTGGTCGGCGCACCAATACCAGAGGCCGATGATGGGGTAGCCCAGGAAGACCGAATACCAGGGCAGGGAAGGCGTCTCGGCGGCGGTCCGCAGGATGGTGAGCTTGACCGGCTCGACCGAAGCGGCCAGCCCGCTCCAGCCGCCGACCGAGATGAGGCCCGCAGCCAGGACGCAAGCAGAACCTCCGATCAGGATGATCGTCTGGGCCGATTCCGTCATGACCACGGCCAGCAGGCCGCCGGTGATGGTGTAGATCCCGGTGAGTGCGGCTGTGACGATGATGCTCATGCTGATATCGATCCCGAACAGCCCCTTGAGCACCACGGCCCCGGTATAGAGCGAGAAACCGATGTGGATGAACACGGCCGATAAAATGGACAGCACCGCCAGCCAATCCCGGCAGGCCCGGCTGTAGCGGCGCTCTAGAAAATCGGGCAGCGTGGCCACCCGCGACCGGATGTAGAACGGTGCGAAAAAGAAGGACAGGACGATCAGAAGGAAGGCAGCCATCCATTCGAAGTTCCCGTAGGCAAGCCCGTTGACATAGCCTTCCTGGGCGAGGCTGACGAGATGGATGGTGGAGATATTGGTGGAGAAGAGCGCCAGGCCGATAACCGGCCAGCGCAGCGTCCCTCCAGCCAGAAAATAGGCCGACGTGGAGGTCGCCGTCCTCTTGCGGCGGAACCAGGCCCAGAGTCCGAGCCCGACGATCCCGCCCAGATAGAGGAAGATGACCGCGATGTCCGGCCAGGCCATGTTCAGCTTCGACATCTAGCCTCTCGATCGCTCCTAAGAAATGGGGACGGTACTATTTTTTTTCACCCTCTCCCTCTTCCCTCTCCCATCAAGGGAGAGGGGGATAAATGGGACCGTCCCAATTTCTTTTTACGGTCAGCCTGAAGGTTTGGTCCATCGATCACTCCGTGCTCATCCGGAGATTAATCCGTGTGGAAAACTTCCTCCATCCGACTCCAAAACTCTTTCGGGCCATGGGTCGCGATCGGAAATTGGCAGGGGTCGGTTTCTTTCCACCATTTTTGGGTGGTCGGATCGGCGGCCATCTTGGCCATATCGGCTTTGAAATCGTTCCCCGTGTACTCGAAATAAGAGAAGAGGTAGAACTTTCCGGGCTCGACCTCCTTGAGGTAGATCGAGTAGTTCCGGATGTTGCACTCCCTGATCATCTTGAGCACTCCGGGCCAGGTGGCGGCATGGAGCTCTTTGTAATAGGCGATCTTTTCCGGCTTGAGCCCGATGATCATTCCGTAGCGTTGAACAGACGGCCGCGGCTGTCCCGAGACCTTGGCCATGAGCAACGCCGCTCCCAGGAATATCATGATGAACGCAGAGTTTTCGACGAATCCTCTCCAGTTCATTTTGACCTCCTTTTTTCAGGACATTTTGGCCATGTGGTTTCTAAAAGTTATCGTTTATCGGCTATCCTTTGTTTCCTTCCTCTCCCTTGATGGGAGAGGATAGAGGTGAGGGTGGCTTCATCCCGGCCTGACCTTAGTGATTTTGACGGCGACCGGCCAGTCTGGGCCCCAGGTCAAAGGCGCGGTTTTATCGTCCGGCTTCAGCCCCGCTTTGAGCAGCGGATTCTTGATAAGCTGAATGGTGTGATCTCGTGAGACGTTGATATGAAGTCCCTTCTCATCCTCCGTCCATTCACAGCCGCCGGCCTGGCTCAGCACCGAGACCTGAGTCTCCGGGGTTGTCTTCACGGATTTCAGGGTGAACCGGCACCCGGCGGGCGCCTTAATGTCTTCCAGCCCGTATTCGAGGTCGGCGAACGCATACACCGTATCCTCGCCGCGCCTGCAGGTCAGCCAGACATCTCCTTCGTTGGTCACGGCCCAAGGCCGCACGCCCTTGATCGCCTCTCCGTAGAGCATCATCCACAACCCGAGCTCGCGGAGCAGATCTTCGTCCGGCGGAGCGATCCGTCCGTCCGGCCGCGGCCCGACGTTGAGGAGCATGTTCCCTCCCCGCGCCCGGATGTGGATCAGGTTCTTGATGACTTCAGCGGCCGTGCGGATGTCCGGGTTGGGCTGGTAAGCCCACTGCCAGCTCGTCGTCAGACAGCTCTCCCAGGCCCGGTCTTCGGGCCGGCCGGGGATCTCCTGCTCGGGCGTCGGGATCTCGCCGCGGCCGATGAAGACGTCCTGCCTCACCCGCCAAGCGTGCTTCTTGAGCGGCTCGCAGCGGCCGTCAAACCAGAGCATGAAGACGTCGCCGTAGCGCGTGAGCAATTCCTCCACGTGGCCGCGCTCGTAATCGGCGAAAGGCTTCTGGAGCGGGCCAAACGGCGCCTCCGCTTCAAAATCTGGGGCCATCAGGAATTGGCTGCGGCGTCCGGTCTCGTACTCGTAGCGGAAGTCCCCCGGCGAATAATAGAAGCCCACCAGGATTCCTTCTTTGCGGAAGGCCTCAGCAATCTGGGCGACGATGTCTTTGCCGTAGGGAGTCCGGGTGATCTTGAAATCGCTGTAGGCCGTGTCGAACATACAGAAGCCGTCATGATGCTTGGAGGTGAAGACCACATACTCCATGCCGGAGAGCTTTGCCAGCCGTGCCCATCCCGCGGCATCGAAGAGAACGGGATTAAACGTCTCGGCCAGCGCGTAATACTTCTTGATGTAGTCGTCGGACGCATTGTTGAGCGGCCAGGAGATCTCGGTCCCCATTTGCGAGTTCGGGCCCCAGTGGATGAACAATCCAAGGCCCGCGTCCCGGAAGGTTTCGGTTTTTTGGGGGTCGTTGGACAGCCGCACCTGGTCCTCGGGCAGCAGGGTGACGGCGGGAGGGCCGGCCGCCGCCGCTTTTTCAGCCGGCTTTTGGGACGCGCACGACCAGAGCAAAAAAAGAGAAAATCCCAGAACGATAACGGAACCAGAAACATAAAGTGTAGGCCTCTTGATTTTCATCTCCCTCCTCCTCATCTTACCTTAGCAACGGCTCTCTGGGCTGCGCACTGCCCATCTGCCTCCAGAACCGTCACCCTATTCCTGATCATCAATACCAACCGTGTTCCTGGATCGTCTCATACATCGCCAGGACGTTTTCTACAGGGGTCTCCGGCAGCAGATAGTCATGGCTCGGTGAGGCGACATAACCTCCTCCGGGTTTCATTATCTCGAGTGTCTCCCGTGTCCGTCGCCGAACGAGGTCCGGCGTGCCTTTGATCAGGAGGTGATGGGTGTCGATGCAGCCGTTGAGGACGATCTTGTCGCCGAAATCGCGCTTGAGGCGGTCCGGCTCCATCCCGCGTGCGTCCGGCTGGAGCGACTGCAGGGCGTCGAGGCCGATCTCGATCAGGGCCGGGATGAGGGGGGCGAACCCCCCGCAGCAGTGGAGCATGACCTTGAGCCCGAAATCATGACCCAGGTCTACGAGCCGCTTCAAGTGGGGCAGGAAGAAGCGCCGGAATAGCGTCTCGCTCACCACAGGCCCGTTCTGGGTGCCGAAATCGTTCCCGATAAAGAAGATGTCGATCGCACCACGGGCCGCTTCGAAAATCCGCCGGCTGACTTCGGAGTAATAGTCGACGATGCGCTTAAGGGCGGCGTCGATGAGGTCCGGCTCGTCGTAGAGCAGAAGCATGAACCGGTCCATGCCGAGGAGGTCGATGGCATCGTGGTAGAACGGAGACCAGTCCCCGCCCAGGACGGCGAATTGGCCGTTCCATGCGACGGCTTCCGCGCGGACAAGCGAGACGTCCATCCAGTCCGGGTCCGGCCAGGGATACTCCTCGATTTGGGCCCGGCTGCGGGCGTCCGCCAGGGGATGGCCCAGCGGCTGTCCGTACCCGTACCCTCGCCGCTCGATGCCGAACGGGGTGCGCGAGGTCGCTTCGGGATGAGTCAAGCCGGCGGCCGGGGCGCGGCGGTCAGGGCCCGCAAACTTGGCGTATACCCGGCGGAAATCATCCCCGAGGTGGAGCGAGAGCGATTCGTCGTCGGGGAGACTGAGATGACAACGGGCCAGCTCCCGGAACTCGGGCGAGGCACCGCACCAGGCCGGAACACGGTCGGCCTGGCGATGGGCGAAGGCCGTGAGCACCCGTTCCCGGGAGGTCATGGCCCTTTATATATGATGGGCCTCTCCGCTTGTCAAATAGGATAGCGATGGGGATAAAAAAGGGTGGCAGGCTCAGGCCCGCCACCCTTAAGCTTCCGTGTGAATGGGGACAATCCCCATTCTTACTGCGGTGAACTAAAATATCAACCGGATGGCGAGACGGAACTGCCTCGGGTTGACTATACCGAGGAGGTTGTGCCCGTCGGTTGACGGTGTGTAATCCGGGTCATCCGTGAGGAGCCAATCATACCCAATTCGAGTTCCCCAGCTTGTAATCGTGTTGGAATTGAAAACGTTGAAGCAATCGACTATCAGGCCTAAGCGGTACTTCTGGGCCAGAGTGAAGATCTTCTCAAGCCGCAGGTCAAGAATTTTCTGCATATCATAGTTACTGCTGCCACGATGCTCGGTAAAGTATGTGATTCTTCCCTGTCCGAAGTAATCACCCGACGGGGTTCTTGAGGACGTCCTGAATCTCTGTGCCCACGCCGAGCCGGTTATGGCCCTGAAAGAGGCATTGAAGCTGATGTCGAAAGGAAGGACGTACGTTCCTTGAACTTTGAGCATGTGAGGTGGGGAGTAGGTGGCGTTGCCGTCGGCGTTGATCCAGAAATTCGGGTCGCCCGCTTCTTGACTGTTCCGACCGCCCCAGCCGATGTCGTCACCCCAGGTGTTATCGATCGTGCCTGAAGTCTTAGAGTAGACATAGGAAAGCATCAGCTGCCATTTGTTTGAAAAGCGCTTGTTGAACAGGAACTCCACACCGCGGTACTTCCGGTAGGCTTTTCCGGGCGGTTTGTATGGACCCGTATTGAGGTTCTCGATCATGAATTCATGGGCACTTCCGGACACGAGATTATAGACAGTGTCATTTCTGTTGAGAGGGCCAACAGGATAGCTGATCGGTTCGTACTGGGCCGGAATGTCATAGACGCCGATGATGTCTTTCCAGTCTCGGGCGATATAGCTCACGGAGAAAGAAGCATCTCGGAAAAGCTCCCTTTCCAGACTGACCACGTACTGATTCATGTAGGGATGCTTGATACCGTCTTGGAGCTTCCAGTTCTGTTTGACCCGGTCGTATTCCACCCATTCCGAGTTTGCGAGGTCCCAGTAGTAGGAAATATAGTCCGACCACTTCGACGAGAGGCGTTCATGAAAGGCGGCGAACATCCCTTCCGTGAATTGACCGTAGTGGGCTTTGAAAATCGTCGTCTTATCGCCGAAGAGGTCGAAGGTAAAACCGATCCTTGGGGCGATCCGGTTCGATTTCCAGACCGTTCCCCTGCCCTCGACCTGGCCCCAGTTCTGGCTGTACCGGACGCCGGCATTGATATTGAGACGCGGCGTGATCTGCCAGGAGTCCTGGGCAAACCCCTCGACTCTTGTATACGGGGCATTCCAGTCATAGCCTTCGTACTGGTAAGCGAGGTAGTTTCCTGTGTTGTAACCATAGCCCTGGTTGTAGCTCAAGTAATCAACGTAATAGACGTTGTTTCCGAGTGGCCCGCCCGATCCCGTGAAGCCGTACTGGCTCCGGCAGGTGGAGCGTTCCACCTCGACACCGAACTTGAAGTCGTGGTTCCCGGTGATAAAGTCCTCGGCATAGTGGGTCATACTGACGTTCGCCTGGAGCCGGGTGCGATCGGCCAGATAGTAGTATCCGGAGTTGTCCAGGAGCATGTTTTGGTCGGTGTCGAAACGAGCGTAGGTATTCCTTCCCGTCTTCGGTTCGAGGTAGTAATAGCCCCAGAAATAGGCGGCCTTCACGTCGAGGAAGGTCTTGGGGCTGAAGATGTGCGTCAAGCTGAAGTTGCCGACGACTTCCGGGGATTTCTGGCCGACGACCGCCTCAGGCGCTGTTGTGGCGCTCGCTCCCCGGTTCACTCCGTTGTAAGCATCCACTTCCAACCCGAACATCAAATTCGTGGAAGCGCTTGGCTGAGCCGTGATCTTGGTGAAAGACCGGGGCTGGTTATAGGCGCGGGGGCCCCCCTGGAAGCCTGTTATATAATCCTCGAATCGCTGGAACTGAAAGCCCTGATAGAACCAGAGCTTGTCCTTCTTGATCGGCCCTCCCAAGTGAACGTTCGCATCTATTAACTTGTAGGCGGGAGCGGTCAATTTGGGAAAATCAGCGAGATAGTCTTTATTGTTGTCCTGTTGCCAAAAACCTTTTGGCCCGTCGTTCTTCTGTCCCTGGAAATCGAACTCCATGTGCCCGGAGAACTGGTTCCCGCCGGATTTGGTGACGATGTTGAAGATGACACCCGTGAAGTTCCCGTACTCTGCCGGAAGCCCGATGCCCATGACCTTGGCTTCCTCGATGATGTTGAAGTCAAGGAAAACCCACGCTGTGCCGCCCTCCGGGTCCGCCACATTCACGCCGTCCATCGAATAGCCAATCCCTGTCCCATCCTGAGCGCCATAAGCCGCGTCGGCCATATTGTCAGGCGTAACTCCAGGAGCCAAGTTCACGAGTGACGACGTAAACTGGCTAAGGTTGGGGATGTTCCGCAGCAACTCGTTGGTCAGAGTGACCGAAGCTGTTTCCGTGGATTTGATGTCAACGGTCGGGGACTGGGCGATAACGGTGACTTGCTCTTCCACGGCCGTCTGTTTCAGGGTGAAGTCGATCGTCAGACGGGTCGTCGTCGTCAGCCGCACATTTTCCTGCCTGACCGTTGCAAACCCCGGGAGTTCAGCTTTGACTACATATTCACCGGGAGGAAGTGCGGGGAAACGGAATTCCCCCTGGGCGTTGGTGATCGATGTCCTGGTGCCCATAAGGTTGGAGCTCGAGATCGTGACCGTCACTCCAGGCAGAGCGCTGCCTTCTTCATCTTTCACACTGCCGACAATAGCGCCCGTCTCTTTGGATTGGGTGAAGGCCAGAGGCGCCAGGAGGCACAGGAGAAGCCCCAAGCAAACTGTGACTTTGAGTTTCATTTTACCCTCCTTTACCTTGTTGACTGTTCCTTTGGAAATCGACGGATCGACTTCCTTTGTGAAGGGCCGGCTGTGAATTATTTCCCGTATTTTCACCCCCTTAATACAGACTGTTTTTTTCGGGATTCCGGCTCTGCTGCCGAGCATCTTTCATTACCTGCGACATCAAAGACGATTCCCTCCATCCGCAAAAGAATATATCGCGATCTTAGGGCCCATGTCAAGAGGAAACAAGCTGATCATCAGGGCACGTCCTTTCCCGCCGCGTCTTTTTTCTCGGGAGCGGGCTGGGGCCGGCCGGCGTCCAGGTTTCTATAGTTCAGGGCGGCGTTGAAAAGGAGGCAGAAGCTCCCCAGCGTCTGCTGGCGCCACATCGGGTTGAGAGCGAAGAGGACGACATGCCCTTGGCCCACCTTCACATCGATGACGGCCGGCTTGTTGGCCAGTTCTTCACCTCCGTCCAGCATCCCGGAGACCAGCAGCTTATCAGTCGTGTCAAACCGCATGATGACTCGCACGGTCTTCAAGTCGGGCGGCATGTAGAGGTCGAACATCTGCTTGTACTCGGCCGGGATTCCCGTCCCGGCTCCCTGAACGTTTCCGGGTTTCTGGATACGACCTTGGATGACGTCCGGGTCCTTGAGGCCTCCGCGCCCCGAGGGACGGCCCCCCGAAGCGCCGCCGTTCAACATTTCGTCGAACTCCATTCCAATTACGGCCTTGATCCCGGTCTCGAAGACCGGGCCTCCATTGAAATAGACACCCAGGTTACGATCGTACCCGTACCCTATAGGACTCAGCGTGTCCGTGATATTCGCGCTCAGGACCGAGCCGGTGACCTTGAGCTTCTGGGTTTTCTCCACGGCGACACTTTCGACGAGACCATAGCTGATCGGCAATTCGGCCATGGACGTGATAGGGACGAACAAGCCTCCCTGCTCGACAAACCGTCGGAGATGGACGATCCCCTCGAGCTCTATGCCGCCTCGGATATCTTCGCGCGAATCAGGGCCGCCGAGATAGGGATATTTCTCGGTCTTTATCCAGGGGATGGGGTTTTCGCCCCCGATCCCGTTGACAATCCTCTGACTCTTGCCCAGCATTCCCGCCGGAGGGAAGATGATGACGTCGTACTTCGCCCGGAGGTCCTCGTTATCCCGGATCTCTTGAAGGGGAATGTAGGAATAGGGAACTTCCAGCTTGTCTAAGGCCAGGCGGTACCAGCCTTCTTCCTGGGTGTTCAGCCAGGAGTGGAGGATGGCCAGGCGCGGGGCATCGAGGTCATGAGTCTTGATGCCGGGAAGAGCGGCCAGCCGATAGACCTTGAGCCCGAGGTCCTTCGCGGCGGCGCCGAGCCGGGTTTCGAGGTCGGCCGGATTCCCCTCCCTGGGAATGACGAAGCTTCCGGAGGCGAACTTGACATTGCCCTGGTTGAACCCGTCTTCCGCAGTCAGCATCTTGACGTCTTTGAGCCGGTAGCGGAAAGTGACGAGCTCGGGTTCTGCCGTGTGGTTCACGGCAAAAGCGAGCGCCTTTTCTTTGCCCAGGATTTGGCCCTCGATCAAGACATCTTTTCCGAGAAGGGACATGGCCGCATCGAGAATCTTCGTCTCCGTGACCCGGACCGTCTTGACGTTGTGGAGCGGTCCCAGCGTCCAGCCCGTGTCGTCGTAGGGGCGCGGGTCATTGGGGTTGTAGTACTGCGTGTCGAGGAGCATGTCGGCGCAGCGGCTGTAAGGCTGGTCCATCCGGACGACGTAGCTCCCGGCTGGGTATTTGTCCTTTCCTGCCGCAATTTCCGTGCTCGCAACATGGACCTCAACGCCGTTTTTACGGAGGAGGTTGACGAGGCGTCGGGCGGCCAGGGGGCGCTTGGTATCGCCGGGGATGATGTAGGCGGCGGGGCCTTCCGTCCTGGCCTTGGCCACGGACCGTTTGCTCTTCAGGTAGAAATTTTCCAGGAACCGGCTCCGGTTGCCGGCGACATGGTTCAAAGTGATCAGCAAGGCACTCTGCTGGAGGTTAATGTTGTTGCGGAAGGACCACTTGACCGCTTCGAGGGGCGGGTTGGGCCGGAACCAGGCTCGCTTGGCCTCGGCGCCGGCGGTTCGGACCATCGTGTCCGCACCGGTTCCGCCGAAGGTTTCGTAGAACCGGCCGGTCGAGTTGTGAAAATGGGCGACGGAGAAGGCATAGCTTGCGCCCCAGCCATCGAAGAACCCGTGCGACCAGACACCGGGAACGCCTCGCCTGGTCATTTCGCTAATCTCCAGGAAGGCGAGTTCCTCCCACTCGTTGATCGTGATCGGGTCGAGCCAGGCGTTAAAGGGGCCGGTTCCCGTGGAGGTATAGAGATAGGCGACTGACTCGTGGAGGTCGTGCATGATGACTGGATGCCACTCGAAATAGGCTTTGATCAGGTTTTCGCTGAGCTTGAGGCCCAGGCCGACCGCATCCCGGTTGTTGTCGTGGCCCACATACTTTCCCCAATAGACGAGGGGGATGGTCTTTTTATCCTTGTTCTCCTTCTTATAAAGGTAAACGTCGACGGACCGGTCCCAGCCGTCGACCTCGAGGATCGGCGTCATCAGAACAATCATGTTCTTGCGGATGGCCCGGATAAAGTCCGTTTCCCCGACAGCTAGGCGGTAAGCGAGCTCCATCATCATCTCGGGCGAGCCGGTCTCCTGGGAATGAAGGCCGCCGGTGATCCAGTAGACAGGAAGCCCCTCGGCGATGAGCTTGGCGGCGTCCTCGTCCTTGAGCCCGCGGGGGTCGGCCAGGCGGGTCATGATCTCCTGGAGCCGCTCCAGGCGGGCCATGTTCTCCTCGGCGGAGACGGCGACGGCGATCATTTCGCGGCCCTCATCGGTCGGGCCGATAGAGACGACTTGCACCCGGGGTGAGGCCGCATCCAGGGCGCGCATGTACTTATAAATCTCGGCCGAATGGTCGAGGACATCGGGCGCGCCGACAATGTGGCCGAGGATCTTAAAAGGTGTGGGCACGGTCTCCGATGCGGGCAGGTGGTCGATGAACTCAGTTAAGAAGAATTTTTCCGTCGTGTATTCCAGTATCTTCGCCGTATAGTCCTTGTCGGCGGACTCGGAAGCAGCCTGCGGGCTGGCGAAAGCAGGCAGCACCAAGAGGCCCAGGATCAAGAATGCGGCAGTTCGGGATAAAAGACATTTCATGGGTACCCTCCAGGATAAGATATCCAACTTACGCCACGGATTATAACATAGATCAAGAAGGGGATTTTGGCCGTCGCAAATTCCAGGTTTCGGTGTATAATGAGAAACCTGTACCATGACGAAAATTCTGGTTTCGGCCAAGGACCTGCGCAAGAA
>Ga0315277_10010601_pt1 | contig 11659 bp, 7 predicted proteins | sample YL17G05_15_MG_FD_203695 | JGI IMG/M metagenome (GOLD analysis project Ga0315277, IMG submission 203695) | Sediment microbial communities from Yellowstone Lake, YNP, Wyoming, USA - YL17G05_15 | ecosystem: Environmental > Aquatic > Freshwater > Lake > Sediment | place: USA: Wyoming | collected...
CTGAAAAGCTGTGAAAAAATCGGGGACATTCCGAATTTCCCGACTTGCTCAGCTGAATCGGACGGATCAACCAGCGGTTGATTTTTTCTATTCAGCGGAGGAAAGCTGGAAATTCGGAATGTCCCCGATTTTTTGAAGGAGGTGAAATCGCAGGTTCTCACAGTGAACTCCCAGGCTCAAACCTGCTGACCTCCGCGCGGGCAACCCTGATGTTAAGGCAATGTAAACTCTTTTTTACCACCATTTAACCTGAGCCTGTAATCCGTTTCCCTCCGCAGCCAGTCTATTCGAAGTGTAAGCAAGAGCGGTTCGAGGCTAGTTGCCTTGACTGCCTGCTGAGCAGTGGAGTTGTTCCGAATGACAACTGGGCTCCTATTATGACGAAGCTGCCTCGTTTGTGATCGCAATATGCGCGGGAATACGAGGAGTAAAAATGTATCTTGAAGCGAGGGATCTGGAAACGAGGACGGCAGATGCGGTTCTCATTGAGCGCACTCTGGGCGGAGACGAATCCGCCTTTGCCGAGTTAATCCGAAATCACAAGAGATCGGTCTTGCGAACGGTTCATCGAATCCTGGGCCGGTGGGCAGAGGTTGATGATGCAGTTCAGGAAATATTCCTTCGTGCTTACCTCGCGCTGCACAAATTCGACATCTCCTACTCATTTCATCCCTGGATAATGCGCATCGCCACAAATTATTGCATTGACCAGCTTCGCCGGACGAAGTCGCATCGGGTTCACGTGCTGAGTCAAATGGGAGAAGTAGATCGTCGGCGCATCGACAATACCCCTATCAGCAATGTTCATTACGATTGCACGTTCCTGCGATATCCCGATTTCTGCGAAAAGCTTCTCGGCGCAATCATGGAAGAACTGAAGCCGAAGTACCGGACTGCCATTGTTCTGCGGGATCTGGAAGGTCGAGATTACGCAGATGTGGCGAAGGCGCTCGGAGTTTCTTTGATCAACGCCCGGGTCATGGTTTCGCGAGCACGGAAAATGATGCAGCAGGAATTTCGCAGCCGTCTCCCAGAGAAACGCGAGAATCTTCTTTGAGGTCTCCGAGGTCCTCGCGGCTGCATTTAAAGGCATGGGGGTATGCACATGACTCCAGTAACTAGCGATGTTACGACCCCAACCTGGGCTGAAAGGAATCCTTGGCGATTCTTGGCGTCTTTGAGCCTTTGCGGTGGTTTTTTATAACCCCACCAAAAAGGCGCGAAGATTCGCAAAGGCTCATCTGGCTCAGACCGGACCGTTCAGGCAGTCCTTACTGGAGTCAAATGCATAGCCCCATAAAGGCAAGTCGCAAGAACCTCGAGGTCCTCAAAGAAATCCCTGGAGCCGTTATGAAAAGCGCTCTTGTGACTCACGATGCTCGAAGCTATCCTTGCCGCATGAAACTGCGGACCCGGCGCTCATGGCTTTCACTCATAGTGGTCTCAGCCCTCGGCATCATTCTTGTTTTGCTCGCCGTACTGCAGTATCGCTGGAGCGGCCAGGTTAGCGAGGCCGAGCGCGAGCGGATGCAAGCCAATTTGAATACGGCAATCAGCCAGTTTCGCAGCGAGTTCAGCTTCGAGCTTCAGCGAATCTGTTTTGCATTCCAGTTTGATCCAATGGATCTTCCCGGCAAGGAATGGCCGCGCTATGCCCAGCGATATGACAACTGGCTTCTGACGGCGCCCGACGCACGGCTGGTAGCCAATATCTATATCTGGGACCTCGAGGCAGAACCAACTTCACATCTGCTGCAGCTCAACCCGGCGACACGCAGATTCGAGCCTATCCCCTGGCCCTCGTCTCTTGAGATCGTGCGCAACGGCCGGCACTTCGCTTCCCCTCCCCGCATGCCCCCGGAGTTCCGCCCGAACTCGTGGATGATGATCGAGCAAATTCCCCTGCTGTTTCTTCCGCTCCTGCATTTTTCCCCCGCAGCCGGGCCGCCCGGCAGAAGTCCCCGGTTCATCGGCTACTTCATGATCGAATTGAATCCGGCAGTCCTGCGACGGGAGCTTCTCCCTGAACTGGCACGGAGGTATTTCGGAGGCGAGCAGGGTTCGGTCTACCAGATTGCCATTGTGAGCGAAGCGGGCGAAAACAGAATTCTCTATCAGTCCGATCCAATGCTGCCCCCCGAGTTCTTTTCTTCTCCCGATTCCAGAGTCCGTTTGCTGTCGGAGCCTCGCAATTTTTCTTCACGTTTTGCCGAGGAAGGTCCACCTGCCGCGGGCCGCCCGGGTAAGGAAGTTGGCCAACGCTCGTCACGCGACCAGCAAAACCCGTCTATGCCCCGCCAGGGAAGGCCCCGGAATCCGGTCATCCTCCTGCCGGCTCCTGATGGGAACAACTGGGTGTTGTTGGCCCGGCACCATGAGGGAACCCTCGGGCAGGTGGTAGCAAGCCAGCGCCACCGCAATCTGGCAATCAGCTTCGGTATCCTGCTCCTGCTTGCACTCAGCATGGCTATGATCATACTCTCGACCCAGAGGGCGCAAAGGCTGGCTAGACTTCAAATGGATTTCGTCGCCGGCGTTTCACATGAGCTGCGAACACCCCTTTCGGTTATCTGCTCGGCCGGGGACAACCTCGCCGAGGGTGTTGTCGCGGCTGCGCGCGAGCAGGTTCAGCAGTATGGCGAGCTCATCCGGCAGGAGGGACGAAGGCTGGCTGGAATAGTTGAGCAGATTCTCTTGTTTGCCAAGACACAAGATGGGCGGAGGAATTACAATCTTCGTCCGGCGCGGGTATGCGAAATTATAGAATCCGCGCTGGCAAAGGTTCAGCCTGCGATTGATGCGGCCGGTTTCACCGCCGAGAAACAAATCGAACCCGATCTGCCGCCGGTGAAAGTCGATGAGGCGGCCTTGTCGCAGTGCCTTGAAAACCTCATCAGCAACGCTCTCAAGTACGGCGGCGAGAAGCGCTGGATGAGAATTCGCGCCGCGAGCATTCCGGCCAGACGAGGCCGGGAGATTCAACTCACCGTCGAAGACAAGGGGATGGGAATTGGGTCCGCCGATCTGCCGCATATCTTCGAACCTTTTTATCGTGGCGCGGCGGCAACAGCCGCTCAGATCCATGGCAGCGGGCTGGGGCTCAGCCTGGCTCAAGAGGACATCGTGGCGATGGGCGGGAAGATCAGCGTGAAAAGCACACCGGACATGGGAAGCGCTTTTACAGTCCACCTGCCTGCCCTCTTACAAACAGAAGAGGATCATGCCGCTCAAGACGGAGTTTCCTGAGGCTCTATGGAGGAGAAAATACTGCTGGTCGAAGACGAGCCCGGCCTTCGAATAACGATCGGCGACCGGCTGCACAGTGAAGGCTACAGGGTGGAGGCATCTGCAGACGGGCAGGATGGATACGATCGGGCAGCAAACGGCGATTTCGATCTTATCATTCTCGATATAATGCTGCCGCGCAAGAGCGGACTCGATGTATGCCGGGACCTGCGGCAGAACAACCTGACGACGCCGATCCTGATGCTCACCGCACGCGACCAGACCATCGACAAGGTTCTCGGCCTCAAGCTCGGGGCCGACGACTATCTGACCAAGCCCTTCGAAATGCTTGAGCTGATTGCCCGAGTAGAAGCGCTCCTGAGACGTTCCGCCGCAGGGGCACATTCTCCTGCGGTATTCTACAACTTCGGCAACATTCGAGTGGATTTCAGGCGCACTGAAGTACGCCGCGAGGGCAACCTCGTGCCGCTTTCGGCAAAGGAGTTTCAGCTCCTCAGCTACTTCATAAAGCACCGGGGAGAAACGCTCTCCAGGGAAACAATGCTCCATGAGGTGTGGGGCTACGCCATTACTCCATATACCAGGACCGTGGACGTACACGTTGCCTGGCTGCGCCAGAAACTCGAGGACGATCCAAAGCTACCCCGCTGGATCGTGACGGTCCATGGCCTGGGGTACAAGTTCACCGGTTGACTGCTCCCCAAGCCTCAGGCCGGCGCGATCTACCAAACGCTAAGGGCCTGTCAAGGAATAACGTTTACACTTTGCTGCTGGCCCCCAGGCCCGAAGGGGCGCGGATATGGAGCGCACCAACCTCTGCGCCTATCTGAACGAGGATGGAACGGCGCTCCTCCCGGAACCCTCGAATATCTGGCGGTGAGGTTTTAAAAAATCACACCACCAAGACACCAAAAACACCAAGAACACAAAGATTTCTTGGCAAATAAGACCTGACGCAGTTCCGCCGGCATGTTAAGAGCACGTAAAGCCAATTTTACTTCCATTTAATCCCGTCACCACTCTCTGAATCGTAATTACCTAGTGAAGAGCATTAATACGCAGGACAAGGATTTTGAATGGACCCTGTCCTATTGTTGGAGGGAACAACGTATGCCCAGACAAAGACGCTTCACCAGCAGGTTCCTCTGGCCAGCTCTCATCATGACCATTGCCGTGGGAGGATTTGGGGCCTTTAAGTTTTTCACAGTCGAGGCCGACAAGCCCAGCTATCTCTTCGCCGCAGTAGAACGCGGCGATATCGCCTCGCAGGTTGCGGCCAGCGGGACGCTGGCAGCAGTCACGACTGTACAGGTCGGGACGCAGGTGTCCGGCACCATCGCCGAACTTTACGTCGATTACAACTCCGAGGTGAAGAAAGGTCAGTTGCTGGCCAAGCTGGATCCAGCTCTTTTCCAGGCCCAGGTGGAACAGCAGGAGGCAAATGTCCGCACAGCAGAGGCGAACTTGAACAACGACGCTGCGACTATTGCCGGTGCGAAAGCCAACCTTGAAAAGGCCAAGGTGGATGTCCTGGACAAGCAACGCAAGCTGAAACGGACCAGGGAGCTCTTCAATGAGAACCTGATCCCTCGCGACGATCTGGATACGGCCCAAGCCGCCCTCGACGCCGCCCTGGCGACACAGAAAGCAGCGGAAGCCCAGATCGAGTCCGCGCAGGCCGGCAGGATTGCCGATCAGGCGCGCCTGAACCAGGCACGAGCCGCCCTTGAAAGCGCAAAACTCAACCTGGCCCACACCATCATCACCAGCCCGATCTCAGGCACTATTATTTCCCGCAATATAGATAAGGGTCAGACCGTCGCGGCGAGCTTCTCCTCGCCGACCCTGTTCCAAATTGGAGAAGACCTGACCAAGATGCAGGTAAACACCAACATCGATGAAGCGGATGTCGCCAGGATCAAGACGGGCTTGGAGGCTACTTTCACGGTGGACGCTTATTCCGGGGAGACCTTCGCCGGCACGCTCAGCCAGATCCGGCTGGCGGCGGCCACCGTCCAGAACATCGTCACCTACAATGCTATCATCGATGTGCCGAATCCGCAGCTGAGGCTAAAACCCGGAATGACTGCAAACGTCAAGATCCTCATCCAAAAGGCAGAAGATGTCTTGATGCTTCCCAATTCCGCACTGCGTTTCAAGCCTTCGTTGTCAGACCTGGAGACGGAGGCCGCGTATCAAAGAGCCGGAGAAGAAGAGTACTACAGCTTCGCCAAGTCCATCGCGACCAGTTCCAGAGCTGTGAAAGGGGGAACCCCCCGAGGGGAATCTGTGCCGGTTGCCCTGTCCGTCCCCAGCGGGTCGACGGGCGCGCGGCGTGGTTCGGGCTCTCCCAAAGACAGCGCAAACCTCGAAGGGCGCAAAACGGTTTGGGTCTTGGGTGCCGACAATCTCCTCCGCCCGGTGATCGTAACGCTCGGCTTGACGGATGGTACTTACAGCCGGATTGTCGATGGCAAGCTGAAGCAAGGCGACAAGGTAATCACAGGCCTCGCAGCTGACCGTTCCGCTACGCGCATGACCACAAGTGCGCCCGGGTTGGGGATGCCGGGCATGGGAGGCGGCCCTCCCCCGCCCCCCCCTCGCTAGGGTGGTGCTTATTGGTGATTCTTGATTCATACATCGGAAATCTGAGAATTTGTCTCGCACAATTGCGGATTGCGGATTTCCCGTTTCTTTCAATTCGCAATCCGCAATCCGCAATTGGTTATCGGGGTGTTGCTTCTATACCATCCGCATCATTGCGCCTGGCTGGCAGAAAAAACCCTATACGAGTGCGGTTTGATCTGCACTGGGTAAGGCATGCGGGGGCCTCCGCTCATCCCAAGGCCACCAAATCCTCCCCCGGGGGCTCTTCCACCAGCTTGGCCTGAAAGCTCCTGGCCGGTAACTAAGTCCTGGAGCTTGGCAAGGCGCTGGTCCATGGAGATCCGAACGTCCACGCTCTCAGGCAGAAAGGATTCCACTATGAACGTGTTGTTGTCGTAAACAAAGAGGCTGACATCACCGGGGCTTTCGACGCGGACGAAAAGGTCGCGCAAGAGCACGTTGCGGATTTGGGTTAACACCTCGGCGGGAAAGCTGTAGAGGTCGCTGAAGTTCTCTGGAATGGTCAGGACATAAAGGGACCCCTTCGCATAGCCAGCCTGTAGCAGGAGGGGGTATCCCAGATCGTTCTGCGTCATGCCACTAACCAGTTCCCATGCATCGTTGGTGAGGTATTGGATCTCAGGAATCAGGATACGCAAATCGGGCGGAAGAGCGCTTCGGCCCCGGAAGCCCTTGATAATGGCCTTGCGACCGGTGTAACGAATCTCGGCGATGTCTTCGATGCCCTTGCCCTGCAGCGCCCGCAGCAAGCCGGATGTGATTACAACCGATTTGCCGTCGAGCAGTTGTTTTTTGATTTTTTCCACGATGGTGGGATCAAACGCGGCGCATTCGGTAAGCAAAATCATCGGCGCTTCTTTGGGAAACTCGGGCATGAGGTCAATGGGTATGCCGATCATGCCGAGGTAGGTGTGCAGGAAGTCCTCGCCGATGGAGTGGTAGGGCTTGTAGCTTTTGAGGCCTATGGGCTTGCCCAGCTTTCCCAGGAAACCGTCTACCTGATCGAATGTATATCCGGCGGCGCGGGCGATGGTGGTCGGCTTCACCGCCGTTCCGTCCGCCTGTGTGGCCGGCTCCATCATCTTGTCGAAGTCGAAGCTAGTCTGTTGTCCCTGCCAAGCCGCGCGGTCGGAGGGACGGATCTGCCGCTGCATTTGGCGGAAATCAAAAAGCGTAATTTCCGGCGCTTTGGCAAAGAGGGTTAGCCAGAGCTGTTCCGCATAGCGGTCCATGTAGCGCGCGCCGCCGGTGTCCACCCAGCCGCCGCCGTTACCACCGGGCTTGATGTTCTCGAAATATCGGAATATGGAATAACCCAGATATTCCTGGAGGTGCTGGTTCCCCGACCGGTCGCGGGTTTCTGTGCCAGTGTAGATGCCGTCGAACATTTTCGGCTCGGATTCCAAGTTGAAGCCCAAGCCCTGGAAGTGTTCGTACCAGTTTGGGTACTTGATGACCATCTTGACCCGCGGATTGACTGCCTTGGCCGGTTTGATGACGAGTTCGCGCGCCGCTTCTTCCAGGAGGTCCAGTCTGAAGCGGGTCCAGCTTTTGGTTCCCTTGGCACGGATGCAATATTCGCACTTGCAGTTGGTGAAGAAAAAATCATCTAGGATGATTTCATCAAAAAGCCCAGCGGTGTACTCGACGATTTCCTTAAGCTTTTTCCGATGTTCCGGATTGGAGTAGCAGTAGGTTTGGAACCGGTTCATCTCATTGACTGTGACCGTGATGCCGCCGGCGACACGGATGCCGCGGTCTTCGAAGAAGCGTTTTACCTTGGTGATGGTCTCCTTCTCGGCCACCACCATATCGCGGTGGGTTTCGAGATAGATCTTATCGACTCTTACCTGCCGCGATAGCTCGTTCCAGCGGGGCTCCAGCCAAGTGAGGTCGCCCATTTGGCGCACTTCGTAGACACGGGCATAGACAGATACAACGAAGTTCCGATAGTTGCCTGCAGCTTGGGTGGTGGCAGGCAGGAACGACAAGAAGAAAAACAGCGGGAATGCGATTGTAAGAAAGCGTTTCATTTCTTTCAAACCTTGGAATAGGGTTAGGCAATGTGCATTCATGTTGCCGGGGCTGCAGGCGGCGCCCTCAAAGACCTCAAAACCATCCTTGATCCTCACGAGCGCAAGACTTGTGCACACCATGGCAATCGACGTCTTTTTTCCCCCGTCCGGCAGGTGGCCGATTGTGTTCAGATGCGTTTTAGGCGCCCCCTCGACAGCCCAAAAGGCGCCGAGCGTAGAAACCGCCATCAACGCAGCGGCCAGGAGTATTTTGCTGCAAGCTGTTATCATCTGATCCTGGTTCCTTCAGAATTGATGGCAATTCGCTCAGTATCCGCAGGAGCAGAATAGCAGCAATTGGGGCAGCGATCGCCAGGAATTGTCGGAGAGAGCGGATGAAATTGGAGGAATCCTGCTCCGAAAAGAACTGAGGAGATCTTATGAAAAGTAGAGGCGAGCGTCACTTCATCCATCTGCCACGTTTCGGCGCGTGGTTGTATGACAAGTTTCTGTCTGTGGAACCTATCCAGTCCCGGATAAGCGAAATAGCACGCGCACTCGAACCGATGACAGACCGCGGCCGGCTTCTGGATGTCGGCATGGGCCCCGGCAGGTTGCTCCTCGAGTTTCACCGACTGAATCCAAACATCGAGCTATTTGGACTCGACATCTCCGCTTCGATGGTTGAACAGGCGAGGAAAAACTTGCATGGCGTCCGAGCCGATCTGCGTCAGGGAACCATCCGGCACACCAGCTACGAAAGCAACTCCTTCACGATAGTCACGTGCGTCGGGAGTTTTTATCTCTGGGACTATCAAGAGGAGTCGTTAGAAGAGATCTGCCGCATTCTAATGGGGCGCCAATCCGCATATTTTTTCGAAGTCTATAAGGACGCGAATCAGGACGAATTCCACGAGGCACTGCGACAGAACCTTTGTCAACTCGATCCAGTCCGCAGACTCGTCGGACAGCCGGCGCTGCGAAAGGCATTGAGAATGGCCTATCGCGTGGAGGACTTTGTCAAGATCATAAACAGGACGAGCTTTGCAGACAGCTACGCGATAGAGAGAGTGAAACTTGCAGGAATGCCTATGTGGTTGCGCATCACATTAACAAAGAGGACGCCGGCATAAATCTAAAAAACCGGCGGTTGTGTGCGGCAAAGCGGCTCGGGCCGGACCGCGACGCAGGGCCCTGAATGACGATATGATCGAACTGCCAGACTATGCACGCGTGGTCAGGACGCTTTCCCGCGGAGAGCACCCATATCGCTCGCTCTTGCCTCGTCTCATGGAGAGTCCGGCCGCCCGCCGCATCGAGTCTCCGGCGACGCCGCTGGGCCGCCTCCTGGACACGGCCCGCGTGCGGATCGAGCCGGGTGATGGTTATGTCTGGGTCGACGATGAGGTCCGCGCGATCGTTCTCGTCGAGGATTACTACCGACACGGTAACCCTCTTGACCTGTACCTCGATCTGATTCACGAGCTTACACACCTCCGGCAGCTCGCAGAGGGGCAGGACCTTTGGGACGAGCGCTTCCGCTACGTAGAACGGCCGACCGAAATAGAGGGGTATGCGGCCGCGATCGAGGAGGGACTCCGACTTGGAATGACCGAGGCCGAAATCGTCCGCCATCTGTCAAATCCGTGGATGACCCGCACGGACGTCCGGCGCCTGCGCGAGAACGTCGAACGCTTCATCGCGAGGGGAACGCTGTCCCCATCACCGACAAGTGGACCCGTTCCGAAGATAAAAAAACACTCACAGCATCGAGAACAACGATGAATAAACGCGTCGCATAGCGACGCTTGACCAAGCCTCTCAATCGTCGCTACGCGACGCAATAAACTGTATGGGGCTGTGCATTTGACTCCAGTAAGGGCCGCCTGAACGGTCCGGTCTGAGCCACACGAGCCTTTGCGAATCTTCGCGCCTTTGCGTCTTTGCGGTGGGGTTATAAAAAGCTACCGCAAAGGCTCAAAGACGCCAAGAAAAATCGGGGACATTCCGAATTTCCCGACTTGCTCAGCTGAATCGGACAGATCAACCAGCGGTTGATCTTTTCTATTCAGCGGAGGAAAGCTGGAAATTCGGAATGTCCCCGATTTTTTCACAGCTTCTCATCGCCGAGGGGACACCTGCGCTTCATTTGTATGTATGCGTGGTCTTGCCCCAGAGCTCGCTGATGGCACAATTGTGCCACTTATGCCCCCAACGATTATCCCATTTGTTTGCTATAAAACACGGTATGCTTGGCCCATAAAAAATGGTCCACTTGTACTATTTCCTTGAGCGTTGAATTCCTTTAGATTGTACTTGTTCCAATTTAGAAAGCAGAGAAACCTAGCGCGCTTCCTCCCCTCGCAATTCTGCTTGAGCATTTCTTCTCGCCTAGCTGGCGTAGTCACGGGAACGCGTTTCCTCACCTGCACGGTGTTGGGAGCGCCCACTTCGGAATAAGCCCCTCATCTGGGGAGGTACTTGATGCACGATAATCCGCACTTAAGGTCGTTCATAGGTCGCGCAAGGTTCGTCATGGCCTTGGGTGTTATCTGCATTCTCAGCGTTTCGCTCTTCAGTCAATCCTGGCAGCAAATCCAGTCGAACAAGGCTCTCGAAGCCGAAAAAAAGCTGGAGCCGGCACTAGGCGCGCTGAAACACAACACCACGCTTCCGGACGATTGCACCATTCCAGTGATCGTTTGGTATGCGGAGCCCGCAGCCGCGGACAACGCTCCATTTGCTGATGACCTTGTGCAAGGACGAGTTCGGGCGATCTATGAGTCGGGAGGCGAGCCGGAGCTCTCTTTCTCGCATCTGCCGATTCACACGGCCCGTGTAAACCGGCAAGCCCTCGGGCGCCTGGCACGGGATCCTCGCGTTGCGCGCATCTCACTCGACCATCCTGTGCAGGGAAGCCTGGGACGCACGGCGCACGCTATTGGCGCGGATCAGCTCTGGACGGGTCCAAACTCCGCCACCGGTTATGGCGTCACGGTCGCGGTGATCGATTCCGGAGTTGGAGACCGGGGTCGCAGTGCTTGGGATTTGCAGAGCAGGATATTGGCCAGCCTGAATTTCGTTCCACGTACCCTCACCACAGATGATGAATACGGTCATGGTACGCACGTCGGAGGAATCATTGCCGGGTCGGGAGTCTTTTCCGGATCAAAAAACGGATTCAGCGACGAATATGTAGGAATTGCCTACGGCTCGAAACTGATAAGTCTGAAGGTCTTGGACAAATCGGGCATGGGTTACACCAGCGACGTGCTGGCGGCCCTGAATTGGTGCCTCAAAAACAAGGCCAGATACAGGATCGGTGTAATCAATTTTTCATTGGGCCATCCGGTCTATGAATCCTATAGAACGGATCCGCTCTGCCAGGCTGTGGAAGCCTGCGTGAAGGCCGGCATGGTGGTCGTCGTGGCAGCCGGAAACTACGGCAAGGACCAATACGGAAATGCCGTTTACGGTGGCATTACCAGTCCTGCCAATGATCCCGCCGCGATTACCGTCGGGGCGATGGACACTTGCGGGACGGACACGCGCTCCGATGACAAGATTGCCAGTTACAGTTCCAAAGGCCCAACGGCCATCGATGGCCTGATCAAACCGGACATCGTGGCTCCTGGGAACAAAGTCGTATCGGACTCCCTGCCGGCGGGAACACTCTTCCAGAGTTACCCTTCCAACGTAATCCTCTCTTCCAAGGCTAAGGGTAATCTCTCTTATAGCTACTTCATGCTCAGTGGGACGAGCATGGCGGC
>Ga0315277_10010602_pt1 | contig 11659 bp, 8 predicted proteins | sample YL17G05_15_MG_FD_203695 | JGI IMG/M metagenome (GOLD analysis project Ga0315277, IMG submission 203695) | Sediment microbial communities from Yellowstone Lake, YNP, Wyoming, USA - YL17G05_15 | ecosystem: Environmental > Aquatic > Freshwater > Lake > Sediment | place: USA: Wyoming | collected...
CGGCGCGGACTCATCATTATTCTCAGCGACCTTTTTGATACACCTAGCGAGGTCATGTCCGCCCTGCGTCATTTCCGGCACAAGAAAAACGAAGTAATCGTCATGCAGATTCTGGATCCTCTGGAGCGCAGTTTTGCATTCGGGCGCGATGCGGTCTTTAAGGATTTAGAGACAACCGAAGAGCTTATAACAAGACCGTGGCATATTCAGAAGGCATACCAGGATGGGATGAGAAAGTTCATCGATATTTATAAGAAGGAGTGCCGCGAGCACAATATCGATTACGTACTTCTTGATACATCAACTCCGTTCGATACCGCACTTTTCGAATATTTACACAAGCGGCGCAGAATAGGCTAAGCTGTTACAGTTGATTTTCATAAATAAATTTTCTAAAATTTAACTATAACCATCAGCCGTTAGAGTTTTACAAACATTTTACGGGGGTACTGCTATGCGGCGAGGATTTCCTATTTTCGTTATCATGGTTCTGGTTGCGCAGGGTTGCACGGATATGTCTGAACCGGGAGTTGAATCGCTTGAGGATCCTAATATAAAACCAAAAGTTATATCCACATATCCACCAATGAACAGCCAGGGACCGTATGTTGACGTAAGTGACTACCGGGGTAATTCCTACCCAATCGAAATCCGTTTTAATAAGATTATGGACCGCGTATCTGTTGTGAGCGGTTTTTCATTTACATCTTCGTTAAATAAAAAATATATTGTTGACAACGACCATGTGCAGACATATGGTGGTGACCTATATTATTTCAATCCATTTGATTCAGTTTATTGGAATTATTATAGCTATTCATGGGCAAAACTAAAAGAAACCTTCACGCTCACATTTTCTTCAAATACAAAGGACATTAATGGCAATCCACTGTTGCCTCCGTTCAGTACAACATTTATTCCAGAGCCATATTTTAGAATTAAAAGAGTTTTTCCATCAGATGGTGCTGTTAATTTCCCTGCAGATTATTCCATCTCAATTAGTTTAAATAGCCCAATAGATCATACATTTTTCGATTACATATCAATAAATCCATTACTTGAAGGCCAATGGATAATTCCCTCACATGATTCAATGAATATTAATTACGACTATAATATCCTTCCCGCCAATCAAACATACACTATAACGGTACGTGAGGGAGCTCCGGATAAATATGGTAATCAGTTAACATCAAGTTTTTCATCCAGTTTTTCCACTACAAATTTTTTCATTATAGATAGTTATCCAGAAGTGAATAATGCGTTTATAAACTCTATGGTTAGAATTTGGTTTTCAGCTTCTATGGATACCTCAACATTACGACGCTCATTTAACATTATTCCGAATATAGAAGGTACGTTGGATATAAATGAGAGACTTTCCATAATTACATTTCATCCAGAACCGGAACTATTGCCAAACACATACTATACAGTAATAATTGACACGAGCTTAAAATCAGCGAATGGATATCACCTATCAGAGCCCTATACTTTCACATTCAATACGCCAGTATTCACAGTATGTTTTCAAAATCCTAACGCCTTCAATGCAAATGTTAGTGTCACATCAATCATAACTCTAAGATTTACGGCTGATTTGGACACAAACACAATACGGTCGGCTTTTAATATCGATCCTCAAGTAACAGGTAGTTTGTGGTATGAATATCATGAAGATTATATTCTCTTTCACCCTAAATACAAATTCGATAGTTACACAACTTATACTGTAACGATCGACAGTACTCTACGTAGTATTGGAGGACTACATTTACCAAAGCCGCACATTTTTTCCTTTGCTACAAGTTATTAATACGACCATTCAAAATAATAGAGAACAATAATCCTATGAAGCATTTATTTTTATTACTTTCTTCGCTGATTGCAATACTCTTCAACCTCAGCTGCCGTGGTCCTGAAGGACCGCAGGGTCCGCAGGGAGATCCGGGACCGAATCTCAATGCCCTTACTGACCCTACGATCATGCCGGTAGTATTATCGACATATCCGCCCGTAAACAGCGAGGGGCCATACGCCGACTTCGGAACGAGTCAAATTCAGATTCGCTTCAATAAAATTATGGATCGTGCATCGGTTATCCGCGCCCTGAGAATCGGCTCCAACCGGCGACCTGTTATCATTGACACAACCGAGGTTCATTCCGTCGGCGGCGATGTTTTTACATTCCACCCCGTCGACAATTTCAATCGGCCCGTAACGCTCTGGAAAATTCGCGAACGCGATACAGTTACCATAGATACCACAGCGAGGGATATCAACGGAAATTTCCTTTCCTCTGTATATAAGTTTACATTCATGCCTGAACCAAAATTCCGCGTTATCAGCGTATATCCGCCGCACGGCACCACCGGTATTCCAGCCGATACTGTCATCCGCATCGTCTTCAACAGTCAGGTTGGTTTATATATAGGCGACAATACACGGATCAATCCGTCCGTCGGCGGCAAATGGTACCTCGACGATCCCATGGGCGACAAAACATCGATTCACTTTCTACCCACAACAACGTTTTCAACTAACACAGAGTACACAGTAACCATCAACGGATTAACTTCGGATTTGGATGGTTACCAGCTTGGCGAAAACTACATTTGGTCATTCACGACCGGGGCATTTGAGATTCTAACGGTGAGTCCGCCGGACGGGAGCATTGAAGTGCCGCTCTACCGGCCTCTTACCGTATTTCTCACGTCACAACTTGATACAGGGACGATACGATCTTCCATAACTATTTCCCCACCCACACCGGGGAAGTTAAGTTTCTTTGAACGCTTTACTGGCTTTACATTTGCTCCGGATCCTGAACTTCTTCCCGATACTCCTTACACGATCCGCATCGACACGACGATCCGCTCTCTACTCGGCGAACACATTTCGGCGCCTCAGGAATTTAACTTCAGGACTGACATATTCAGGGTTATATTAACCTCACCGTATCAAAATCAGCGAAACGTTACCCGCTTCCTCTTCCGCATCGAGGTGTACTTCAACTCGCTCATCGATACAGGTACGGTCAGGGCATCATTCAATGCGCCCGGCATTCAAGGACGTTTCGAATTCATCGAAAACTCAAATTACTTCTACTACTATCCCACTAACTCGCCGCTTCCCCCGAACACGGCATTTCTCATTGGTATCTCGCGAGGCGTGCGTTCAAAGGGCGGTATTCAGCTTGGTGCCGCATATACATCCACGTTTACGACAAGTCCATAGGCAGCCAGGAGAAACAGGTTTTAGTCACTGAATGTACGGCATAGTAATACGCTGAGGAACATAGGTACATTCTTTATTGCATTTCGTTTATTCATTTAATACTTTACTTTCGCATATATTTTTCAACACCACATCAATTCTTTATACTGTGCCGCTCCTACGGAGCTATTCGCTTTATTTTAACATGTGCTATAAACATGACGCTCCTACGGAGCTGTTTCCTGTACTTGGACTGTCACTTAACTCTGAATCAGATGAATGTAAAACCGTTTTAACGGTTTCCATCGAAGCGGTTGAAACCGCTTTCGGTTTTTTATTGGGTTCAATTCACACCGATGGATCGGTGTGTTAATGATATGTTGCTTAACGCTTGTATTGTAGTCATCTGTCGCTCCTACGGAGCTAGCGTGTTATTACATTTATTAATCGGAGTCCCGTAGGTTACCCACCATATTGAATTGGTACCATAATCAGATGGGTCGGGATGTCTATTTAATCTGAAGCGAGTCCCGTAGGGACGAAATGTTTATAGAAATAAAATCGAGAGAGGGGAAGCTCCGTCAGGAGCGGAACAATGAATTTGACAGACAAAGACGAACACATTCTCATTCAGGATTGTACCGCTCCCCTGGAGCTGTTAGCTTTATTTTGACTTTTGCTATAAATATTTCGCTCCTACGGAGCTGATAAAATAGCAGCCTATTATTTGGAGACGAGTTCCGTAGGCTTGCCCGCCTGCTTGAATTGTCGCACCAGTTGGCGGGAACGACATGTCTATAGCAAAATAAATGGAATGCATCAAGCTCCGTAAGGAGCGACACTGTACCGAATCGAGATTTTTATAAATACGACCAAACTTTTTAATTTTAATATTGTGCAGCAGGATAAACTTATTGTCAAGGGCGCACGCGTCCACAATCTGAAGAACATCGACGTCGAACTGCCCCGCGATCAACTTATTGTCATTACCGGATTATCAGGTTCAGGTAAGTCGAGCCTCGCTTTCGATACAATCTACGCAGAGGGTCAGCGGCGGTATGTTGAGAGTCTTTCCGCGTATGCGCGCCAATTTCTCGGCGTAATGGAGAGACCCGATGTCGATTACATCGAAGGTTTGAGTCCCGCAATCTCCATAGAGCAGAAATCAATATCTCATAACCCCCGCTCCACCGTCGGAACCGTTACGGAAATTTACGATTATCTCAGACTTCTTTTTGCGCGAGTCGGCACTCAGCACTGCTACAATTGCGGCAAAATAGTCAGGAAGCAATCGGTCGATCAGATTATCAATGCAGTTATGGATTACCCGGAAGCGACTGCGATCCTCATTCTTGCTCCCCTCGTTCGAGGCAGAAAAGGTCATTACCGCGAGTTGTTTGAAAAAATCATCCGCGACGGATTCCTCCGGGTCAGGGTCGACGGCGAGATACGCGAGATCCGGAAAGGGATGCAGATCAGCAGGTTTAAAATTCATACCATTGAGGTGGTTGTCGACAGAGTAAGTGTACAGCACGGCATGAGGTCACGAATTGCCGAATCCATTGAAACAGCTATTCAGATGGGCTCAGGCATAGTGATTGTAAACTCTGATGGAACTGACCACCTTTACAGTCAGCACCTGGCATGTCCCGATTGCGGCATAAGTTACGACGAGGCAGCGCCGAATTCTTTTTCCTTCAATTCACCGTACGGTGCATGCCCGGTTTGCAACGGCCTGGGCGAAATGAAGGAGTTCGATACCCGCCTCATCATGCCCGACAAGACTCTCTCTATTAATAAAGAAGGATTGACGCCGCTTGGAAAACCGCGTGACACATGGCTCTGGAGTCAGGTCCGTGCGGTAACAAAAGCATACGACATAAGTCTTGAAAAACCGGTCGGTAAACTTGCGCAGAAACATATTGATCTCCTCCTCTACGGTGCGGGCAATGAAAAAATCGATATTCTATACACCTACCCGACAGGAAGAACGGTAACGTACAGACAGAGATACAGCGGTCTCATCAAGACTCTTCAGCACTACTACGAAGAGACCTCTTCAGACGGCATGCGTCAGTGGATTGAATCATACATGAGTACAAAGCTGTGCCATGCCTGCATAGGAGGAAGACTAAGGAAAGAAAGTCTTGCCGTTCGGCTTTATGATGCGCGAACTTCCGCTTCAACGAATATCGACACAATTGTCAAACTTTCCATTCGTCATGCCGGCTCATTCTTTGCTTCGCTGAAACTCACTCCGAGGCAGGAGAAAATATCGCATCAAATCATCATCGAGATCCAACAGCGGCTGCAGTTCCTTATGAATGTAGGACTCGATTATCTGACGCTCGACCGCTCTGCCCGAACGCTGTCGGGCGGCGAAGCCCAGAGGATACGCCTTGCCACACAGATCGGCTCACAACTCGTCGGCGTCCTCTATATTCTCGATGAGCCGAGCATCGGACTGCACCAGAGAGACAACCTTAAACTTATCAATAGTCTCAAGAATCTTCGTGACCTCGGAAACACGGTAATTGTAGTAGAGCATGATCGGGAAATGATAACCAGCGCCGACTTCATCGTCGACCTGGGACCCGGGGCAGGTGAGCATGGTGGTTACCTTGTTACAACCGGGAAACCATCCAGATTAATTAAAAAGAGCGAAACCATAAGTATGCAGAACCGGCAGGGGCCGATTCAATCGTTAACCGGATTATATCTCAGCGGCAAGAAGAAGATTGAACTTCCTAATGCGCGACGTAAAGGAAATGGCTCCGTCCTCCGGCTTAATGACTGCACCGGAAATAATCTCCGGTCTATCACTGCTGAATTTCCACTCGGAACATTTATCTGTATCACCGGTGTGAGCGGTTCCGGGAAATCGACCCTGATCGCAGATACTCTATACAGAATACTTGCAAAAAAATTCTACGATTCGAAAGAAGTTCCTCTCCCCCACGGATCAGTGGAAGGATTGGAGAAGCTGGACAAGGTCATCGACATCGACCAATCTCCCATTGGCCGGACCCCCCGATCAAATCCGGCAACGTATACAGGTCTGTTCACATTCATACGCGATCTATATGCACAGCTCCCCGAGGCAAAGATTCGGGGCTATAAGGTCGGGCGATTCAGCTTCAATGTAAAGGGGGGCAGATGCGACGGATGCGAGGGTGACGGTGTAAGAAAGATTGAAATGAATTTTCTCCCCAACGTCTACGTTACCTGCGACGTCTGCAAGGGGAAGCGATATAACCGTGAAACACTCGAAATCCTCTACAAAGGTAAATCCATTGCCGATGCTCTGGCTATGACTGTTGATGAAGCAATCGAACTGTTCAGGGACATTCCACGAATACGCCGTAAGCTCGACACTTTACACGATGTCGGGCTCGGATACATACGTCTCGGTCAGCAGGCTACGACACTCTCGGGCGGTGAAGCTCAGCGGGTCAAACTCTCTACAGAACTCTCCAAAGTTGGAACAGGAAAAACACTCTATATCCTGGATGAGCCCACAACAGGATTGCATTTCGAAGATACAAGAATGCTTCTCTCCGTCCTTACGAAACTCGTTGACAAGGGCAACACAGTTATCGTCATCGAACATAATATGGACGTCATCAAAACAGCCGATTGGATAATCGATCTCGGTCCCGAGGGTGGGGATGAAGGCGGGAAGATAGTTGCAGAAGGAACACCGGAGGAGGTTGCTCTGAATCCGAATTCTTATACGGGTAGATTTTTAATGCGGGAAATTAAAGATATGGAACACAGATAAATATCTGTGTTAATCTTGTGCTTTTTCTGTGTCATCTGTGTTCCATTTATAGGGCTTTCCGGGAAATATACCTTAATATTTTGGATATTTCGCAATATATTTTTTTAAAAAAAATTCTGCATCTCAGGTAAAATGCAACGATATATGTATGTAGGTAGTTCTCCTCTATTATTGTGGATTAGGGATAAGGGGTAAAAGGTAATGGGGAGTGTTACCTTTTATGGTTCAGGACCCTGGTGACTTCATAAAAGCCACCAGGGTTTTTTTATTTTTCCAGAGATGGCAAATGACGGGAAATGATTTTCGACTTGATCCGTATTCAGGGAAATACGCGTGATGAAGCCATGTCACCTACAACCGTAGTCCATGGACGCACACGCCACTTTTTTACGAGTCCGTTTTTTACATAAGGATCCACCGCTGCAAAACGTTCAGCCATCGCCGGTGAATCGCCTTTGAATAATAGAATTGCACCATCCACCGGATCGGCAAGTGCGCCACCGAGTATAAGTTCCCCTTTTGAATGAGATTCCCATGCAAGAGCCAGGTGTTCTTTCCTGAATTCACTTCTGCGTTGGATATAGTCCGGTCCAACATCGTAAAATAAAAGATAATGCATCGCAACGACTCCTTCCAGTATGCTTAGTAATTGGCTTGCCCGCCGAAGCGAAGCGTAGGCGGGAGTTTACTAGTACATGCCCGAAACGCAGGCGGGCCATTAGTCAACGGTCATTTGGACTATTAAAAATAGTGTCAGTTTTCATTTGTCGTTAAGCGTAGAGCTGAGAGCATAGGGGTGTTGGCGCTGAGGTGTGAGCTGTGAGCAATGAGTCCCTAGCAAACCTTGCGAAGGTTAACTCTGCTTAAGCTTAACAAACCTTCGCAAGGTTCGGGCAAATTGGTTATTGGTTCTTTGTACTTTGTGTTTTGCTCTCTGCTCCCTCACCACCCCTTCATTATTTCTGCAAAACATTCTAATCCGCTGGGTATCACCGCTCCGTAGCCATGGCCTGGCTTACTCCAAGCACCTGCGAGGTAGAGATTCTTTATAGGTGTCTTATGCCCTACCCTGCTGTTGCCGGAATTATTCAGTGTTTGGTCCCATCCGTAGACCGCACCGCGATAGTTGCCGGTGTACCTAATGTTTGTCAGGGGTGTACCGATTTCCATCACTTCAATTTCTTTGCGCAAACCGGGCAATAAGGTTTTTTCAACTTTATCTATTAATATATCGGCCATACGTTTCTTTTCCTTGTTGTATAGGTCTTTCCTGCCTGCGAAATAATCGTTCTCGTACTTCTCCCAATGTTCGTATCCCTGCAGAAGCAGAATGTTTAGAGTGTTCTTCCCCTCCGGAGAATACCCCTTATAAAGATTATCATAAAGAGTGAGCCCATAACCAGGATCATTAAAATCTGCGGTGCGGCACGCCTGATAGTCGGCATCAATATCGTATCCGGAATTGTAAAATATTTCCGTATCCTTAATACCGGTTTTCTTTACCAGATCGGATTTCAGACCGAGAAATACCTGGAAACAGGATAGACTTACGCTGTATCCGTTCATTTTCTGGATGTATTCGTTCAGGAATTCCTCTTCGTGCATCATTTTCAGAAATGTACTGTGAGCGCTTGCATTGGAAACAACCACCCGCGCGAAGTATTCATCGCCGTTCTCGGTTTTCACACCGATAGCAGTGTGATCCTTGATTAATATTTCTTTGACGGGAGAACTTAATTTCACCGTTCCGCCGCGATCGGTAATTATTCCTGCAAGCGCATCACTGATTTTCTGTGATTTCCCGATGGGATAATATCCGCCGCCCACAAGGTACCTATACGTCGGCAGTGCATAATAGAACGGCGAAAGTTTTGACGGTGGTAAACCGTAATATCCCCAGAGCGATGAAACAAGCGTCCTTAGTTTGGAATTCGTAATACGTGCATTGACCATATCGCCCCAAGTTTTTCCCATACTCTTGAACAAGAACTGGAAATCCGCGGGGAACGTGCTCATATCGGGCTGACCTTTCAAAGAAGATAACTTAGAAATGTCGTCCGAGAGTCCCTTCATATCGGCAAAGATACCTTCAATACCGGTTTTTTCTTCAGGGAAATACTTTGTTAATAGCGCGATGAATGCAGGAAGATTACCTTGGGGAACTCGCATATCATGCTCAGGGTATATTACCCTAAAAAGATCCGGGTGCGGCACAAATTCAATGTCTGAAATCTCGGGAAAACCATTTATGAGGTTGCGCAGGCCGTTCCTTTCTCCTACCGTCGTGGAGTGAAGTGAAACATCGAATGTAAAACCGCCGTGGGTAAATGTTGTCGCATAACCGCCTGGTTTTGAGTGCTGCTCCAGAACGAGGGGTTTGAATCCCTGTCGGGCAAAAGCCGCACCGCAGCTCAAGCCGCCAAGTCCAGCACCGATGATAATTGCATCGAAAGTATCCTTCCCCTGCTGTGTCTGATTCCCGCGAGGAAATATGTTCCAGTCGATTGAACCGACTGCAAATCCGCCAAGGAGAGTTTTAATAAAATCTCTTCGTTTGAACGAGTTGTGTGACATGGTAATTTTATCCCTCAGAATGTTTAATTATACATTGTCAATTGTCAGTAGTCAATTGTCATGATTGGTCATTTGTACTTTGTTGTTGGTACTTCGTGCTTTACTCTCTGCTCTAAGCTCTATGCTCAACGCTCCCCTATCACCCTTTTTACTATCGTGAACAGGTAATACACCTCCTCATCGGGTAGCCCTGCGCCGAAGGTTACCAATCCGCTCCTGCATTTCACTACGATCCCCTTTGATTTTACCAATTTCTGAATAAAGGTGAGCCAGCGAGGCGTGCTTCCATCGTACCCCATTGATTTATAATCCAGTGACTGGTTCCTCGTACCGTGGCGTGCCATTCTCGTGCGAACAGATCCTAAAACAGTCTGAGTTGTGCTGTAATCCATTCCAAGAATATCTGTTACCGGGATATGGTTTGTTTTCGTTTGCAGGATTCCGCGGTATTCAATTTTGACGCCTTCGGCATTGGCTGTCACGATCGTGCGGCTTTTGCGGGCACGAATGATTGAGGACACCAATCCGAAGAGCGGGATTATACCCAAAAAAAGGATTGCAATCACAATGAATACTTTTTCAACTATATCCGGAGTATCGGTTTGCCGGAAAAACGACACGAATGGAGGCACTATGATGATGAGGATAAAGGCGGGAAATATATATCTGATAAGTTTTACTGGTTTAAAAACCTTATCAGGAATTATAATCTGTACCTCAGAAGCCGTTTCCTGAATCTGGGTTTGGAGTACGGCAGGTCTTGTTGCGGCCGGGTAATCATCTTTCTTTTCACCCGGTTCACCATGGAAGGACTGGTCCACAAGGTGTGAATCAATAACAGATTCATGGTCTGTCGATGCGTCTACGAGCGGAAGTTTTAGGAACTCTGCGACAAGTACAGCCTGTTCATGCGAGTTCCCGTATTGCGTAGAGCCGTATAACACCAGCCCGTCGCTTCCATCCTTCGCCCTCAGAACGATAATGTAGCGATCGGCAGAATCCGAATCTCCGGGATCGAACCGGAGAAGTACAGCATCATACAAATGCAGGCTCAGCTCAGTCTGGCGCATGGGAACAAGGAGTCCGACGGACTTCACAAGCGTTCCACGGCTGATATCGAGAATTACCCATCTGCGCCCAAATACAAGCACACCCCCCACGCCCGTAAATATTAATCCCATCAGGACGATTATTATCCACGACCAGGATGGAATATCTGCTTCATTCTCGACCGGTATAATTCTTAATCCGATGAGTGTCGTAAAAATCCCAGCAATGAAGAAAGGAATACCGAAGATCGACAGGCATCCTCCGCCCTCTCGGATCCGGAGTTGATCGGGTGCCACCTGTTCAAACCGGCTTTGCGTCTCCATATTAAATTTCATTCTGTTGCAATGCTGATTGTCCGTTCCGAAGTGTTGGCGTAAATATAGGAATCCCATGCGCCAAATACAATTTGGCGAACCGTGCTATTTACGGAAATAACTATTGTAAAAAAGGCAATACTGTGGACGAATGGACGGGGTGAGGATTACACGATCAATTCATCGCTTAGAATTAATATTTCCGGTTCACCGATCACACCTGATATTTCTCCGGCTTCCCGGGCATCCGGAGTTTTCGTGAATGCCATTGCAGCATTCGGATCTTTCAGGGCAAATAAATAAACGAGGTGGTTTTCATCAGTTGTGTCACGGAAAAGGTAAAGCAAGTTAAGTCCCGCTTTTTCCTGAGCTTCCCTATGTGATGAAAATATTTTATGCCACATGGAATAATCTTTTACTCTGTGTTTGCACAGCATATACTTCATAGGGTTATCTCCTTATCTCTTCATTTGCTGATGAGGTCCATGGTAAATTCCGAGATCGAATCTTTCCCATCGATCAAATCCTGAACAGTACGCTTATCCCCAACTTTTCAGGAGTTTACTCAATCATTCCCCTGGATCCGATTTTCTTCAAGGCTTCTTCCGCGTACATCCGCACTTCAAAATCCTTGTCTTCCAACACACCCCGCAGAGCGTTAATTGTTTTTTCCGATCTGAATTCCATTAACGCTAAAACGGCAGCGCGCCTCACTTCCGCGCTT
>Ga0315277_10010603_pt1 | contig 11659 bp, 16 predicted proteins | sample YL17G05_15_MG_FD_203695 | JGI IMG/M metagenome (GOLD analysis project Ga0315277, IMG submission 203695) | Sediment microbial communities from Yellowstone Lake, YNP, Wyoming, USA - YL17G05_15 | ecosystem: Environmental > Aquatic > Freshwater > Lake > Sediment | place: USA: Wyoming | collected...
TGTTTTCGCTCACGCTGGTGACAAAAGCGATCTACGGCGGCTGGATGGATGCCCGCGAGGCCCCGGATCTGAGGGGACGAGCGGGGTTAGTCTTCTTCACCCTTTCGAAGGGCTGCGAGTGCCAGATGGTCGTTGTGCGTGCTGCGGAGGCGCAACTGGCGAAATGGCAACCTGGCTTGCCGGTGCTGAGAATGGATTTCGATCGTAACCGGCACCTGGCGGCGACGTGGGACATCGCCCGTGCTCCCGCTCTCGTTTTGGTCGATGCCGAGGGTCAGATGGTCTGGGCGCAAGGTGAAGGCGTGCGCGATGAGCTGCCCCTTGATCTGGATCAGGTCGAACTCCAGATACAGCGGCTGGCTGAATGGGCAATCCCATGAACGGGTTGTGCAGATTAGCTGTCTTTGCCCATCCCGATGGCGAGACCTTCCGCCCCAGCGGGACGCTTGCACGGCTTGCCCGGCAAAGCTGTGCGTATTCAAGGGGCGACCTTCACACCAAGGAATGCCGGATTCTGGGCCGCTTCATCTCCGAGTAGATGTCGGCGCGCCTGTGGAGTGATGGGAGGACCCCTTGCTGATCGATAAGTATGATCTCGAGGTTTTCACTCCGCCCTGCGAGCCAGGTGCGGAACGCTTCGCGGCACGAGCCCGTCTGACCATCGACATCTCGGAAGCCCTGCCATATCTCAACGCCACGCTGCGCGGCGCCGTCTACATGCCCGAAGCCAAGGCCTTGACCTGGAAGAAGGGCGGGCACAACATCGCCTTCCATGCTTTTGAGATTGCGACTTCTAATGTGGATGACCGCGAGGGCGCGGAGAAAGAACTGAAGGGGCTGATTGACCTGGTCAACCGCACCTGGGAACGGCGTAATGAAATCACGCCAGACCAGGCCACCCGCCAACGTCCTACCCCGATGGCGATCTACAAACTGCTGCCAAACACCAACTGCAGGCAGTGCGGCGAACCGACCTGCTACACGTTTGCCCTGCGACTCGCAGCCTCACAGAAGAAACTGGCCGAGTGCCTTCCACTAAGCGAGGCGCGGTATGCCGATCATCTCATCCGGCTTCAGGAAATGCTCATCGAGGCGCCTTCCATTGGGCGAGGAGAGTAGATGATGAAGAAACAACTAAGCGTTGTGGTTGAAGATCAGGATGTCATTGAGTTGATGCGCATACTCATGGACGACGACGCCGAAGGCGCCTTGGCTTTTCTGAAGCAGCATTTCAAGGGCAAGGCTCGCGATCTGCTGGAAGGCGGTTGAAAGGTGATGATCGAAGTGCCCGGTGCGGGCACATTGCAGGCGATTGGAAACCTCTTCAAGAGATAGGCATGGGGAGTTCGCATCAGTGGGCGACGCCACGTTCTGTGATCTGGATGAATTCGTGAAGGCGATGGCTCACGAGACCCGCCAGCGAATCCTCACGCTCCTGCAGGCGGGGGAATTGAATGAGAGCGAGATCGTCGAGCGAATGTACCTGACGCAGCCGACCATTTCGCATCACCTGGCCGTGTTGCGTCGCGCACATATCGTGTCGACGCGCCGCGTTGGGAAGTACGTTTTTTACCGGGCCAACCCGGCCTGCGTGACCAAGTGTTGTGGCGAAATCCTAAGCCGCTTCACACTCCCCCCTGAAAAGCCTAAACATGAGGCGTCTGACCATGCCTCAGCCGCCCCGAAAAGACATGGCTGATTGGAGTGCAAAATGAGTAAGACATCACAATCTTCACAATCGAGTCGCCGCGAATTCATGAAGATGGTGACCTTGCTCGTGGGTGGCGTGATCGGGACCGTGCTGGGACTGCCGCTCATCAGTTACCTGCTATCGCCAGGGCTGAAGATGCAGAATGAGGACGAGTGGATTTCGTTAGGCGCTCTGGAGGACTATCCCATTGATACCCCCTGCCCGTCTAACTATACCCGCACTCGGGTGAATGGCTGGGAGAGGACGGCGACCTACTACGGCGCTTATGTCTCGCGAAAATCAGGGAATGAGTTGGCGGTGTTGTCGGACGTCTGTACTCACCTGGGTTGTCGGGTGTTTTGGCGTTCAGACATACAACAATATGTCTGCCCCTGCCACGATGGGCACTTTGGTGAGGATGGAGAGGTTCTATCGGGACCCCCGCCGCGCCCTCTCGATCAATACGAATCGAAGATTAACGACGGGATCATTCTTGTCCGTGTGAGCGAATAGGTTTAACAGATGTTCCTCGAGTCTATCGCCCTCACCAAAACCCTGCCCTGCCTGGCCGAACCCGGCAGGATCATCGTCATAGGAACGCCGGACCGCCCGCTGCACGACGTATTGCCTTATCTTGCCACTCTCCCCGGGATCATTGCGTGGAATCCTGATGCGCTGACACTTACATTTCGTCGACCTCATGGCTTCATGACGCTGTACAACGACAAGGTCTACATCACGCAGGTGGTGGACGCGCCAGAAGGATTGGAGCTCTTGGACTCCCTGGTGCAAGCCATCAACGCGGTTTGGGCAAAGCGCGCTGAACTGATTGCCGTAACGGCCAGGAAACACGCCCCACGCCACTTGGATATCTGGGAGCTGCTGCCGCGCACTAACTGTGGTCGGTGCGACGAAGCCACGTGTCTGGCGTTCGCTGTGGCGGTGGTGCAACAGAAGCGCCCATTGACCGACTGTCAACCATTGCAGTCCGATTCCTCGTTCGCGGATCGCAAGGCGACCTTGGAGGCCATGTTGTGAACCATGACTCACCCAATTGAAATCCTTGCAAGGGCAATTGAAGCCAGAGGTTCAGCGGCGCTAGCCACCGTCGTGGAGGTCAAGGGCGCCTCGCCGGCCAAAATTGGCGCCCAGATCGTCTTGTTGGCGGATGGGACCGCAGGCGGGACGGTCGGTGGTGGAAACCTGGAGACAGCCATCCTGAGCGATGCCCGCGCCGCGATGACAAGCGGACTTCCGGTGTTGGCTCACTACAATCTTACAGAAGAGGGGCAAGACGCAGTCGGGGCGCTTTGCGGCGGGGAGGTCCGTGTCTTTATTCAGCCCTTTCTGCCACCACCTCAACTGATCATCGTCGGCGGCGGGCACATTGGACGCCCCCTGAAGGTCATGGGTGAAGCGGCCGGCTTTGATGTGATTGTCGTGGATGTGAAGCCCGGCACTGCCAACGTCTCCGGATTGGAGTCCGCTCAGCTATCGACGGACAGTTCCGTGGTCCTTATCACGACAGATCACATTTCCGACGAGGCCGCTCTGCGATGGGTGATCGACTCGCCAGTGCGGTACATCGGCATGATCGGCAGTCGTCACAAGTGCCAGACAATCTTGGGGCACCTCCGAGCAGACGGCATCACCGAGGACCGCTTGGAACGCATCTACGCTCCAATCGGCTTGGACCTCGGCGGGCCGACGCCTGAGGAGATCGCGGTTTCGATCCTGGCTCAGGTCATTGCTGTGCGGCGTGGCGGCAAGGCAGCTCGTTGAGGTTTTGGATCCATTCCTGCCCAATGACTTGGCGGTAGGCAACCCTTCAGGGGGGCTTGCGAGGGCCCAAATGGGCCCAGAGGGTGTATTGACGGCAATTCCCACAAAAGTACCCTAAATCCAGTGATTTCCGCCCTTGACGGGCAGTGCCGAAGCATATATACTTCAACCCATGTTGAACCAATTCGACACCAAAACGGAGTTGCCGCCCGTGGACTTGAAGCGACTGGCTGGGTGGTTGACCGTGCTGGCCGAGCCGAAGCGCCTGCTCATCTTCAATCTGCTGATGGAGGGTGTGCAGTGCAATTGCGAACTCGGCGACGCCCTGCAAATGGCCCCCAACCTGATCTCACACCACTTGAGCAAACTGCGCGAAGTAGGACTGGTGAATGCCGAACGCGATGCTTTGGATTCCCGCTGGGTGTACTTCTCGATTAATCGCACCGCCCTGGAAGAATTAACTGCTGCCTTTGGCGCTTTCCTGGATCCAGCGCGCATTCAACCCCGGCGGCTGACGTGCGGCCCGCGAACGCTGATGACCACCCAAGAAATGGCTGTCTCTGAAGAGTAGCTTCTTTTCACAACATCCTTCAACGGAGATTGAAATATCATGCCCGAATTGATCCCCCTGCTGAATACATTGCCGAAATCGATTGCCCCGGCAGATGTCGAGCTATTCGATCCACCGATGTGTTGTCCGACCGGACTATGCGGTCCCACACTTGACCAGACCCTTCTCGATGTGAGCGAAACGATCCTTGCGCTGCAACGCGAGAACCTTCGTGTGGAGCGCTACCAGATGGCCAGTGACCCCAACGCCTTCCTGGCAAATGCTGAAGTGATGAAGCTGGTACGCGAGAAACAGATGGAAGCCCTGCCCATCATCGTTGTACACGGCAAGGTCATCAAGAGCGGCGGCTACCCGTCACTGGACGAACTGCGGACCGCTCTAAGTGGAGCAAGGTCATGACTCAGTTCATCTTCTTCTCTGGCAAAGGTGGCGTCGGCAAGACAAGTATGGCTTGCGCGCACGCCGTTCGTTATGCTGACGAAGGCAAACGCACTCTGATTGTCACAACGGACCCAGCCTCCAACCTGGCGGACGTATTTGAGCAGCCGATCGGCCACCAGATAACACCGATTGCCGGTGTGCCGAACCTATCGGCGATGGAGATCGACCCGGACAAAGCCACCCAAGAGTACATTGATCGGGCGATGGCGCCCATCCGCGCCGCCTTCCCTCCACAGATCGTGCAGGTAATGGAGGAGCAAATGAGTGGTCCTTGCACCGCGGAGGTGGCTGCCTTCGACCGCTTCACGGACTTCCTGGAGCTGCCGTCGCAAGATGGGAATGGCTACGAAGTGGTCATTTTCGACACTGCCCCGACGGGGCACACAATTCGCTTGCTGGAGCTGCCCGCTGAGTGGAGCCAGTCCATAAACTCGGCCAGCGCTGGAAACGGCCAGACTTGCATCGGGCCGGCTGCAGCGATTCAGGATGCGAAGCACAAATACGAGCGCGCCCTGGCCGCCATGCGCCAATCCGCGCAGACCACGTTTGTCTTTGTTCTGCATCCGGAGGCTATTTCCATCAAGGAAACGCGCCGGTCCATTGATGAGCTCAAGAAACTGGATATTCAAAACTACCGCCTGATCGTCAACGGCATTATTCCATCTGGAGGCGATGGCAATTCCCTCTTTGCGGCGCGTGCCGAGATGCAGAGGTCCTATCTGGATCAAATCGACCATATGTTCACATACCCGATGCAGCGTATGATGCTGCAGGCCGGCGAGATCAAGGGTGTTGAGGGACTCCGCCAGGTTTCCAGGATCTTCTTCGATGGAGCGGAGGCGACCGGGACTCTTGAGGCGCATAGTATTGAAGCCCGCAGCATGACCATTGCCACTTCGCTCGACGAAGTCCGGGCGCGCCTACAGCCGAACCATCACCGTCGGACGGTGTTCTTTGCGGGCAAGGGCGGAGTAGGAAAGACAGTCGCCTCCTGCGTGACCGCCGTCTGGCTCGCGCGTCAGGGATTCAAGACCCTGCTGCTGACCACGGATCCCGCGGCGCACCTGGGAGATGTCCTGGACACGCCGGTCGGGGATCAGGTCACCGCGATCAGTGGACAGCCCCAGCTCTGGGCTGCCAAGATCGATCCGAAATCCGCTGCCGAGGTCTACAAGGCGCGCATTGTCGAGGATGCCAGACGGCGTGGCCGCCCAGAATCCGCGATCAAGGTCATGGAAGAAGAGCTGGACTCGCCCTGTACGGAAGAAATGGCGGCCTTCGACAAGTTCATCGACTACGCCTCTCAAGAGGAATGGCAGGCGATCGTGTTCGATACCGCTCCCACGGGCCACACGCTGCGCCTGCTGGAATTGCCTGTGGACTGGAGCAAGCAAATTGACGTCAAGATATTCGCCTCGGTGGAAACCACGGCAGCGGATGATGTCGCTAAGAAGCGTTTCGGCAAAGTCATCGAAATGATGTCTGATCCGGAACAAAGCACATTTGCTTTTGTGATGTACCCGGAAGCGACGCCGATCCTCGAGGCCTGGCGCGCTGCGCAGGGATTGGGATCCGTGGGAATCTACCCTGGCTTGGTGGTGGCCAATATGGTCATCCCACCCCAACAGGCGACCACGCCCTTCGTGCAGTCCCGCCGGGCGATGCAGGAGAAGTACCTGGCAGATATTGTCAAGCGCTTCCGCGTGCCGCTGGTGCAGATCCCGCTTCTCCCACGAGAGGTCAAGGGACTGACGATGCTGGCCGAATTGGGCGATGAACTTTACGGGGAGAAGGTTGCTGTATGAGCCAGGCTGTACTGGTGCAGATAATCGGCTCTCCGATCGCCTGCAAGGAAGGCGTCAAAGATTCCTGGCGCGACGTTGCGGCATGGGCGGCTGATAAGCTGAAGGTGCGCTTTGGACATTCGGTTGAGCTACGCTACTTTGACCTATATGATACCGACTGCCCTCCCATGTCAGCTGATGCGAAGCTGCCGCTTGTGATCGTTGGTGCCAAAGTTGTCAGTAATGGCGGCAAGATCTCGATACCGGCCATCGAGCGCGAGATCGAGTCGATCATGCAGAGGCAGACTGCATGAAGCGCAAAGTGCTCTTCTTGTGTACAGGCAATTCTGTGCGTTCGCAAATGGCGGAGGCCATCGTCAATGCGCGGCTCGGCGATGCGTGGGACGCGGTCAGCGCCGGAACGAAGCCAACCGGCTCCGTCCATCCCAAAGCAGTCGAGGTCCTGCGCGAAATCGGCGTCCGGCACGAGGGTCGCTCGAAGCCGGCCGGCGAATTTCGAGATGTGGCCTTCGATCTAGTTGTCACCGTCTGTGATTCCGCGGCGGAGGAGTGCCCTGTCTGGCTCGGAAGAGGGAAGCGCGTCCATCGCAGTTTTCCCGACCCCGCCAGGACCGGCAACACGGACGACTTCCGTAGAGTGCGCGACGACATCGTCCGGGAGATCATTCCGCTTCTGGTGAACTATGCAAATTGACCTATTGTATTTCGACGGCTGTCCGTCCTGGAAACATGCGCTGGAAAACTTGAGGGCCGCTCTTCTGGCCGAGGCGCTCGAGGCTGACATCCACCTGGTTAGAGTGGATGACGATGACGAAGCCAACCGCCGCAAATTCTTGGGCTCGCCTTCGTTTCAGGTGAATGGCGTGGATCTGTGGTACGAGGAGCGGCAACAGTATGACCTGAGTTGCCGAGTCTATGCCACGCCGCAGAGCCTGAGGGGCACGCCCAGCCAGGAAATGTTACGCGAGAAATTGCGAGCCATGCATTCATAGATTGATATGACTCAATTGCGAAGGCAGTTGAGAGAAAATCGTGGATGGAGGTTTCTGATGTCTGATGTTGCTGTGATCAAGACGCCCGCGGCCGGCCTGACCAAACAGCTCTCGTTCCTGGACCGCTACTTGACACTGTGGATCTTCCTGGCGATGGCGGTGGGCGTGGGGATTGGCTTTGCCTTCCCTGAGTGGGTCAGGAGTTTGAGCGCGGCGGTCTCGGTGGGGACCACCAACATCCCGATTGCAATTGGGTTGATTCTGATGATGTACCCGCCGTTTGCCAAGGTGAAGTTCGAGGAATTGGGGGATGTCTTCCGCAACAAGAAAGTGCTGACGCTTTCGCTGATTCAGAATTGGGTGATTGGTCCCGTGCTGATGTTTGCGCTGGCGATTATTTTCCTGCGCGGCTACCCTGAATACATGGCCGGGCTGATTATGATTGGTTTGGCGCGCTGTATTGCGATGGTGATTGTCTGGAACGAACTGGCGCACGGCGATACCGAATATGCCGCCGGGCTGGTAGCTTTCAACAGCGTGTTCCAAGTCCTGTTTTACAGCGTGTATGCCTGGGTGTTCATCACAGTCCTGCCTCCCCTGTTTGGTTTGCGCGGCGCGGTGGTGCAAATCACCATCGGGCAGATCGCTGAAAGCGTGGCCATTTACCTGGGCATTCCTTTCCTGGCGGGTTTTCTCACCCGTTTCGCACTGGTGCGGATAAAGGGCAAGGAGTGGTATCACAAAGAATTTGTTCCCAAAATCAGCCCGCTGACCCTGATTGCCCTGCTGTTCACGATTGTGGTGATGTTCAGCCTGAAAGGCAATTTGATTGTGCAAATTCCGCTGGATGTCGTTCGGATTGCCATTCCGCTCCTAATCTACTTCGTGAGCATGTTCCTAATCAGCTTCTGGATGGGGCATCGCCTAGGCGCGAATTATCCTCAGACTACCACGCTCTCATTCACGGCCGCTAGCAACAACTTCGAGTTGGCGATAGCGGTTGCAGTAGCGGTATTTGGAATCAATAGCGGGGCGGCGTTCGCGGCGGTAATCGGTCCCCTGGTCGAAGTGCCGGTGATGATCGGGCTGGTGAACGTGGCATTCTACTTTCGGAAGCACCTGTATCACCAAACGGTCTCGGCCGGACCGGTCCTGGCAACGGCCGCGGCGAAAGCCGGCACCTCGAAGAATTGAACGGAGGGCGCCTAAGACGTTTGGCGCGTCGTTAGTATGAACGTACTCCGTGTGCCGAGTCGCCGCTGCCCGCGGGCCCGCAAAGGAGCTGCTCCAATGGAAGGACTTGTGTACGGGAATATCGAGATCGCACCGGTTGATGTGGTAAAACGTGCCGCGAGTGACTTTGGAGGTGCGCTGACTGAAACGCCTGCATTCAAAGCGTTCGAGGGCGCGGCCCAACGTTTCAGAGATGACCCAACCGTGCAAGAAGCAATGGGGGCGTATCAGAAGGAGCAGATGGCCTTGCGCCCGATGGTGATGCTCAATGCTCTAGGCGACGAGGAGAAGGCCAAATTGGAGGCTTTGCGCATCGCATTTGTCAGTCAGCCGGTCGCGGAGGAATACTTCGCGGCACAGGCGGAATTGATAAGCTTGTGCCAAGCACTCGGCGATGCGCTTTCCGAAGCCACTGGCTTGAACTATGCTGCCGCGTGCGGTTCCAGCTGCTGCGGGTAGGAGACAATCATGACAACAGTAATTGACCCCAGGCTGCAGGACGCCGCACACTCGCTGATTGAGAACTTGTTGGCATCGGAGGCGTTCGTGGCCTACCAGACGGCGCGGACGTCCTTCAATCAGGATCCAGAGGCCCGTTCACTCCTGGAGCAGCTCAGCGAATCACAGGCTGCCTTGCGGAAGAAGCAGGCAAAAGGCAGCGCGACGCAGGCGGAGCTCGACGCCCTCCGTGAACTTCAGGCGCAGGTCCGGCGCAACGAGAACTTCATGGCCTACGCCCAGACCCAGCAGGAGGCGGTCAATTTTCTGCGCGAAATCAATACCGATATCAGCCAGCTCTTGGGGATGAACTTCGCTTCGTTGGCCAATCACGCAACCTGCTAGGGGACGCAAGACATGCCACTCTATGAGTATCAATGTGCGGACTGCAAGACGCCCTTTGAAGTGCGGGCAACTTTCAAGGAGAAGGAGGCTGGCTTACAACCTTTGTGCCCGAAATGCCACAGCAAGTCCACTCGTCAGGTTCTGACCTCAACATTCCTGGTGCGTCACCGCGGCGACGGCGCCGCGCTTGATGTCGCTATGTGCGGTCCAAATGCGGGCCCAGGCTGTTGCGGTGGGTGAGGGCCGCCAAGCGCAGCGAGGGACAAGCCCCCCTGTGACGCCTCGGACAAGAGACTGATCAGCGCTGCACCAACCTCACGGCGACGAGGCTAGCAGTCATGGAAACAGTGGATGAAACCAGAGCCGTATACCTGCAAATCCCGCATTCTGTGGACAACGAACAGCGGAGCATACAATATGGATGATTGCCTCCAGGGCTCTCTTAATCAGTTGGTTCGGGGTTCAAGTCCCCGGTCGGTCACCTAGATACGATCAAAGGACCGTATTCTCTTTTGTTTCGGCCATATTTGGGGGTGCCAAGTCGCCCGATTTTCATCGCGTGTGGCAATTGGATGCAATTGGGCTACCGTTGAAAAAAAAGAGACACGCTCCAGAAACCATGGACGCAGTAGGCCAATTCACCCGTAGCTTTGGAACCAGATAGCCAATTCCGCGCTCCCTAAACGGAATATCCACGCTTACTCAGGGATCCTAGTCCGTTGATTCGGAGTCTGAATCCCTGGTCGGCCACTGCTTACCGTCAGTTGTGGGGGCTAGTTAATGAATGCCTCAGCGCACGACCTTTGCCCTTTTGCGAATAACCCTCAAAATTCCTACGGCACGGTGGAAATTCCCCACCTCGTCGCGACTGTCGGCCTAGCACCCAGCTGAACAATACAAGGCCTCCGGGCTAGCGCCGCGCAATTCCAATCCGAATTACAGAAGATTGGCTGGTTGCTTCGACCACCAATCTTCTGTTTTGTGCGTCTCACCAACCTTGCATTGTTCCGGCGGGTACGCCGATGCTTTTGGGTGCTGTTTGGGAAGGGTGGCGGTGGGTTTCTGAATTCACTGCCCCCACTCCAATCGACGAAAGGAAAAGCACCCATGCACACCGAGAAAGCACAGGAAGTCAAAGCCGAGTACGAAGAGCGCCTGAAGGGGTTGGCAGAACTGACGGACGCCGCGCAGCAATCCGCGCAGTTTGCCGCATATCTAAGGGTTGCCGCCAAATTCCACAAGTACAGCCCCTCGAATATCTGGCTGATCCTATTCCAGAATCCGAACGCTTCCCGTGTGGCGGGATACAACCGCTGGAAGGAATTCAAGCGGCAGGTCAGGAAGGGCGAACACGGCATCGCCATCCTTGCACCTTGTGGTTTTGCCGCTTACCACACCGAGACCGACGACGCGACCGGCAAGGAACGCAAGATCTACGAGAACGCCAATCGCTTTAGGGTGGTGATCGTTTTCGATGTCACACAAACCGAAGGCGAACCGCTCCCCGAACCGTTACCCTGGCGCACCGAGGAACGGAGCGAGAAGATACAGACAGCCTTGATTGATTTGGCACGCGCCAAGGGCTACACTTACCGCGAGCAGGATGGTCTCCAAGAAGAAGCCCATGTGAACTACACTGCCCGGGAAATCGTATCCCAGCCCACCGCGGGCACCTCTGCGCTCATTCACGAAGCCGCGCACATGTTGCTGCACGAGGGTCGCCACGACCTGACCGATGATCAAAAGGAGACCGAAGCCGAAGCTACGGCATTCATCGTGTGCCAGCATTTCGGAATTGAGACGAACGCCCCCAATTACCTGGCGCACTGGTCCAGCCCGGTCAAAATCAAGGCCTCAACCCATCGCATCCTGACCTGTGCCGAGCAGATCATAAAGGCCTGCGAACAGTAGACCAAGACGAGACCCCCTGATTGAAAACCAGCCTATCCAACTGGATGGGCTGGTTTTGTCTGACAACCTCCCGCTCCGAAAAATCGCGCCTCCCTTCGGTCGGCGTCAAGGTGCGCTGCGCTTCCTTTCACTTGTTCGGGCTTTGCCCACTCGCGCCGCCCCCTAGGGGCCATGACTCACTAGCTGAGAACGCGATCCGAAAGCCACATCTTTCGACTGGACTGGGGATGCCAAACGCGGACGACCGCCCGCCGTCACAATCCCCTAACCATCAGAGTCACCACTCCTTTTCCGGGTGCTATCCGGGTGCAATTGCGAGATTACGCTGCAGACAACAGCAAAGCCGTAGACGAAATTGCCCGTACAGTAGCACCACATACCGCGTTCTCCG
>Ga0315277_10010604_pt1 | contig 11658 bp, 14 predicted proteins | sample YL17G05_15_MG_FD_203695 | JGI IMG/M metagenome (GOLD analysis project Ga0315277, IMG submission 203695) | Sediment microbial communities from Yellowstone Lake, YNP, Wyoming, USA - YL17G05_15 | ecosystem: Environmental > Aquatic > Freshwater > Lake > Sediment | place: USA: Wyoming | collected...
AATGTTCCTGCGCTCATTCACTCAACATTTGCATTTGTTGGGTTTTTCGACTTATGAAAAGGTTCATGTAAAGGAGGCAATGATATGCTCGTAGATTTATCCACTGGTTTTGTGGAACTGAAGAGGGATGAAGTGCTCGCCACGGTTAAAACAAGGGTTGCGCGCGGCGATGATTCCTTTGAAATTCTGGAAGATGCACGCCGGGCAATGACCGCTGTGGGGTACAAATTCAAAGAAGGAGAGATGTTCCTGGCTGAAATGCTGCTGGCGGCCGAGATATTCAAAGAAATTGTTGTTATCCTGAAACCGCATCTGGTCCTGGCTCGTCCTCACGAATCGCGGGGCACAATAGTGCTGGCCACACCGCAAGGGGATATCCACGACCTGGGCAAAAATATCTTTGCCACGCTGCTCGATGGCCAAGGATTCAGGGTATATGATTTGGGTGTAGACGTCGATCCGTCGCTGGTAATTGAGACGATCAGGGAAGTCAAACCAGATTTTGTGGGTTTCTCGGCGCTCATTACCACCGCCTTTGCGAGCATGAAACATGTTACGGATATCCTTGAAAAGGAAGCTCTGCGAGATAATTTCAAACTCATGGTGGGCGGAGGAGTGACGACCCCCATGCTGAAGGATCATATCGGCGCCGACTTTCAATCTACAGACGCGATGGAGGGCGTGACCTACTGCCTGAAGATCATGGAAGAAAAAGCCCTGCCCAGCAGACCATGAATTCAATCGCGAATGAAAATGCTGATAATTGCCGGCTTTCTCGGTTCGGGCAAAACGACGCTGCTCCTGCAGATAGCGCGCAGGCTTTCCTCTGCTTCGCAGAGGATCGTAATCATTGAAAACGAGCTCGGGGAAGTCGGTGTCGACGGCGATTATCTTGATCTTGAGGGATTTAAGGTCCAGGAATTATTTGGCGGCTGCGTATGCTGCACCCTTTCCGCGGGACTCATCGAGGCACTGGAAACATTGAACCGGCATTATCACCCGGACATTGTCATCTTGGAAGCCACCGGTGCGGCTAACCCGGCAGATATCGTGGTCAATGTGCGCAAATGCCGGTTGGAAGTGCACGATATCAAGGTGATTACCCTTGTGGATGCAAAGCGTTATACGATGTTGATGGAAATGATGACCCCGCTGTTAACATCCCAGATCCAGGCGGCAGACATCGTAGCTGTCAATAAGATCGACCTGGTGGAACCGGAAATGGTTGAACGGATCATTCAGGATGTCGGCAGCTTGAACCCACGGGCACAAGTCAATGCTATCTCCCTGGAAAAGCGAACGCATCTGAACATACTCATGGATCAATTGCAATGCTGATCAATGATCACCACATGCATCCGACCGTTTATGCCCGGAAAGTGAATCTCGTATTCAAGGCCGGAATGCAGGAAATTGAACTGAAGGCCAGAATAGATACATTCCTTTCCGAACTGACCGATGCCCTGAAGCATAGCGGATGCGAACTGATCGGCCACATCAAGGGGCTGATCGTAGCTGATGAAAAAGGACATCTCATGTTCAGTCTTACATCGTTCGAGGAAGCGGCGCGATTCCAGGGGAAATTACACGCTGGAATTTTCAGGGGGTTGTTGACGGTCAACATCATCGTATATGGAGTCGAGCTCAATATCGTCGAAACCGTGTTTCAAAAAACGTTTCATAAATATTTTGGACAAGCATGATACAGGCAGGAGTCAAATGACACGTAAAGTCGATGTGCTGTATATCGGTGTTCAATGAGCGGCCGAATTTCCTCGATGCAGGTGGCCGCAGCAACTATACGGCGGGCATGTGACATTATAAGACCTAACAATAATGGAGGATTAAACTATGCGCAGTGAAACCATGAATGCAATCGAGAGAGTGGAGTGCGCCATAAACCTTGAGAAACCTGACCGTGTACCGATTTGGCCGGATGTCACCACCTCGGCGGCGTGTGCGCTTACCGGACAGAAATTCTGGGAAATTGCGAACCAGGGTTTTGATGCCCAGCAGGACGTGGAACTCAGATTTTTTGATGAGTATGGCGGGTGGGATGCGGCCAACCCGGCCCTTACGTCCGAAGCATATACGGTCGGCGGGTTTAAGGTGAAGAAACCGACCGAGGCATCGCCGGAGGTTCAATTTCTGGAGGCAGAGTACACCACGTATGAAGACTATGCAATCATCGCGGAGATCGGCTGGTTCAATTTTGTAAGCGATCATCTCATCTACCGGATTTCGGATATTAAAAAAAGGGAAGAATACGATAAACTCTTTGCGGAAGTGATAAACGGGACGTTCCGAGCTATTGCGGAGTACAGGAAAAGAGGTGTTTACATATTCTACGCGCAACCCAATAACCACCCCTTCTTCACCTTATCCCTTTCCCGCTCCATGGTGAAGTTTACCGAAGACCTGTATTACCGACCCGCGATGGTGGAAAAGGCGTTAGCGAAAATGACCGAGGATTTCATCTCGTTCGGTGTGGGTCTCTGCAAGGACACCGGTGTGCAGATCATGAAGATGGCTGAAGAGAGAGCCGGCGCTTTTTTCTATCCCCTCACCATCTTCGAGCGCTTCTGGTGGCCATATACCGAACAGATTGTGGATGCCTTCTGGGCTCAAGGAATAAAGATCAGCTTCCATCTGGATACGTGCTGGGACAAGAACATCCCCTATTTCAAGAAATTGCCCAGGAACTCGGCCATTCTCGAGCTGGACGGCACCACCAATATCTTTGCCGCCAAGGAGCACCTGCGGAACCACCTGTGCATTGCCAGCGATATTCATCCCGCACTTATGTGCCTTGGAAAGCCGGAGGAAGTGGCCGCCTATTGCAGGAAGGTCATCGATGAAATCGGCGGAGACGGCGGGCACATCCTTTCTACGGCCTGCAGCCTCCCAGCCGCCGCCAAAAAGGAGAACTTCATGGCGATGCTGGAAACCGGCAAGACCTATGAATTATCGAAATGAATTACCCGGTCCTCAGCGAGGCTTCTCAAGCAGCAAGGAGGAGGAATGCATCCCCCTTTCCCCTGCTCAGCATTCATGCGAGGCATGCGAAAGATTATGGTGCCTGACCTTGCAGGGCTGTGTCCACATGCCAGACTCCTCGGAATATTAAGGAAAGAGATTCTTCGCTACGTCAGAATGACAGCTTTTTCAAAGCGCTAACCATAGAGAGCATGCAAGTGATATCAAGAGGGATAAATAATGCCTGCTTATATTTATGGACGTCCCCTCTTGCGAGTGATATATTTTCTTTATATGCCAGAATAGATAAGATAAAAGGAGGGATGAGTTAGATCACTATGAGTTGGAAAGTGGATAGTACGCAACCAATCGATGAAGTATTAAAAGAGCGCATGAAAGATAAGATCGAAGATGGATCTTTCGCTGTCGAAGATTTACAGGATTACTTCACCCTATTCACCCAAATGGCCAATCATACGGATGACGTTCAGGACGAAGTCGATGGGTTTGACCGGAAGTTCCAGTTCACATTGGAAGGTCATGACAACGTATGGCTGACCATCAAGGACCAGAAATTCGAAATGGGACTTGGGGACATCGAGGCGCCCGATATAACGTTGGAAATGAATGCGCGAGTAACCGCCGGGGTTTTCACGGGACAAGAGGATGCGACGGCGGCGTATATGAGTGGAGATTTGAAGGTTTCCGGGATCTTGTCCGATGCGATCAAATTCCGTACCATCGTCGATTTAGTACGGGAAGCACTGGATTAGCACAACCTTTACAACCGCGCATCGATCCAAGCAATCCCGGTCCCGCTTTTCCCGGTCTACAGGGTGTAGGTGATGTTTATGACCCGACAAGGCATGAGGGTTTCTTTCCTCGTTTTTCCCATGCGAATAAACAACAGAGCAACGATTCAGCTGCTTGTATATGTGCTATAATACAAACACACTGGAGCCAAATCCTCCCACGGAGGAAGCATGCCGCGTGTCTTTTTCATAGCAAGGATATAGGCGAACGTAACGCGAAGGGGGAGGTAAAGATGGAGCAGGTAAAATTTGGGGTGATCGGCGCGGGGAGCGCGTTTAGTTTCCATAGCGCTGGATGTGCAGGTTCGCCCTTTCTCAAATTTGTGGCGGTGTATGATATCAATCAAAAACAAGCCGAGAAGGTTGCGAAGCGATACAAAGCCAATGAAATGCGGGCCTATAATAATTTGCAGGAATTTTTGCACAGCGACATCGATGCAGTCTTGATCCTGGTGCCGCATGCCTCTCATGAAAAACTCGTGGTGGAAGCCGCCGTGGCCGGTAAACATGTGTTATGCGAAAAGCCCATGGCCACTACGCTTGAAGGTTGCGATATGATGATCAAGGCAACCCGCGATGCCAAGGTCAGATTCATGATCGCGGAAAACCATCGCTTTTTGCCCGCCCACCACTATATTCATGACGCACTCCAGCAAGGATTGATCGGGGATGTCCTCTTGGTCAGGGCATATGAAGGGGTGTATGAACTTGAAGGGCTCAGCCAGCCGGATTTCTGGAAAGGCGATCCCATCAAAGCAGGCGGCGGGGCTTTCATGGATATGGGGGCCCATAAATTCGCCACCTTGGAATGGATTCTTGAGGATCAAGTCGAGTCTATCTCCACGCTGCTTACGAAACAGATGATAAATCTACCCGAGAAAGCGGAAGATAATGCCCTGGCCATGGTTCGCTTCCGCAAAGGGGTGGTAGGTGAAATTATCGTCAGCTTTACCCAAGTCATTCCCCCCTTCAATAGCCTGGAAATATATGGAACCAAAGGAACCATTTTGGAAAACCATATGTGGCCAAAACCGGTGCGGATCTTTTCCTATCATGAGGCGATGGGCGATAACAGACAGAAGTGGTATGAACCCGAGATTGAACATGCTCCCTTTCCCCTGTACTACAACATCTCAGCAAAATACGAGGATGAGTATTTTGCGCGGTGCATCCTAGAAAACAAGGAGCCGGAATTTACGCCCGAACAAGCCAAAAGTGCCGTTGCAGCTGTTTTGATGGGGTACTTATCGGCTCAAACGGGGAAAGTTGCTAGCCAGGAGGATGTATTGAAGGTAGCACAGACCATGGGCACGAAAAGTATTTTAGAAAAACTCGTTGAGCATGTGCCTACAAATAAACGACTTCCCGAGGTAAAACGTATGAAGGCTATCGGTTTTAATCGGACACGGATGCAAGAAAGCTTGGAGAAGCACAATCTCGATCTGTTGATTGTTACCACGCCTGTCAATGTATTTTACACCACCGGGCTACCGACTTTACATGCCATGCCGAACCCCATTCTCTTTGCACTCAGCAATCAATATCCCAATGTGGCGATGGTGAAACGCGATGGTGATATTGCCCTCTTTAACTGGGATCTCTTTCAAAGCGTTGATACATTTTCGTGGGTAGCCGATCACAAGGGGACGATCGGACAAAAGGACACCTCCCGGGCAATAATGGCTAAAATAAAAAAATGGGGGTTGGAAGGGAAACGCATCGGTGTAGAATCGTTGGCTCCGAAATATCTGCTCGATCACCTGGCCCAGAAAAATCCCACCTCTGAGGTTGTGGAAGCTGACGGAGCGCTACTGGAAATGCGATTGATTAAAACCGAAGAAGAAATTCGCCGCATCGAAAAAGCCACCCAAATCACAGAAAAGACGATTACCGTCTGTATGGATGCCGTCAAAGAAGGAATGACCGATAATGATTTTCTCCAACTGGCACGCAAAACCATGATAGAGGAAGGTGCCGAAGCGTGGGATCATCTGACCTTGAGTATCGGAGCCTCCGATCCTGAGGCCCCCGGTATCGGTACGGTCATGCAAAAGGGTGATATTGTCCGTTTCGATTTTGGCGCGGTTTATAAAGGGTATGTCGCGGATGTGAATCGCCATGCCGTTTTAGGGCCCGTTCCGAAGGGTGCAGCAGAGCTCATCGACCGGCTCATCCAGTTGCAGGAATATTACGAAGAGCATATTAAACCCGGAGTGAATATAAAACAACTCAACATGGATGCTACTGCTTTCTACAAAAAGTTGAAACCCGACGGGATGACTTTCGCCGTTTGCCACAGCATCGGGTTGGAATGTGAAGAGCAACATCTTTTCGGGCCACTCCAAGTGCTGGACCGCACGTTTGAACCGAATATGGTGTTTGAAATCGAGGCGTGGGAATCCTTTGAGAAAATTCTCATCGGGGTGGAAGACTGTTATGTGGTTACCGAGACCAAGTGTCGAAAAATCACATCACTCGATAAGCATATCATGAGCATATAAGCATTTTTACGAGGGATTTAGGGGCAGGTCTCAACGGGCTGTTGCCCAAATGCCAGACTCCACGGAATGCCAAAGAAAGAAATGCTTCACTACGTTCAGAATGATAGCTTTTTCAAAGAGTTACATATGTCACCCTGAGCGCAGCGAAGGGTCTCATGCTTTGATTTTATAAAGAATGGGTTTTGAGCAACAGCCCGTCAAGAATCAACAAAACAGGTTGGATTTTATCGAATGTTGAGGCATGGCCTTATGGTTCTCTTATAGATAAGGGTTGATGGGTTCCGCTCAAGCTCCACCCATCCTACACGCTGGATTTGCCCGCCACAAAAAAATCTGGTGCGTTCATGAGGTGGCAACTCAACAACCGCGTGCAGCCGACCGCCCAGGGAAGGTGAGTTTCGAACAATGGGATGCACGCAATCGTCGTTTCGCTATCTTCCATGAACGACTATGATCCACGCGTTATGCGCAAAACAGGAAAAGGGCGACTGAGATTTCTTCCATCGAGGAAAGGAAAGGGGGAGAGCATGCCACTGGCTCACGTGAACACGACGACACTCAACTACCGGTTAGATGGACCCGAGCAGGGAGAGGTTGTGATGCTTTCGAACGCCTTGGCCTCCAACCTCACCATGTGGGACAACCAGATCCCCGCACTTGACGAGGCCGGATATAGGGTACTTCTGTATGACAGCCGTGGCCACGGGCGGTCCGCTGTGTCACCAGGTCCATACTCAATCGAGCTGCTCTCTGCCGACGCCGTGGGGTTGATGAATGCCCTTGGCTTGGACAAGGTCCACTTCTGCGGCATCTCGATGGGGGGAATAGTCGGCCAAATACTGGGCGCCAGGCATGCCGACCGGTTGATATCGCTGACGCTCTGTTCCACGGCGGCTCACATGCCCCCCCACGAAATCTGGGACGAGCGCATCGAGATGGTTCGGGGCAAAGGCATGGATGCCGTGGTTGACGCCACAATCGACCGCTGGTTCACGAAGGCTGGCCAGGAGCGCCTGCGCGCCGATGTCGAAAAGGTCCGCCAGGTGATTTTGCATACACCGGTAGATGCATATTGTGCCTGCTGTGCCGCGATTCGAGACATGGACCTGCGCGATTCCCTGCGCGCCATTTCCACGCGGGTGCTGGTGGTGGTGGGCGAGCATGATCCCGGCACCCCCTTATCGGAGGCGGAGTTCATCCATGATAGGATAGCCTCTTCGGAATTGCGGGTAATCTCCGATGCAGCCCACTTTGTCAATATGGAACAGGCAAAAGTTTTCAACGATGCTCTATTGGAATTCATAGCCTGCGTAGATAAGGGGTGATGGGTTACGCTACACTCCACCTATCCTAAACGGGCTTTGTCATACAAAGAGAGGAGGTCTTATGAAACATCGGGAAGCGGGAGAAATCGGATTTGTCACAGGCAATTGGCCGCTTGATGCTAGCCAGCCCACACTGCTCTTCATTCACGGGGCAGGAACTTCCCACCTCGTTTGGGAATCTCAGGTCAATGCCCTTTCACCCTATGCGAATACCATAGCTATCGATCTCCCCGGTCACGGCTCAAGCCAAGGTAAAGGCAGAGATACCATCGCGGATTATGCTCAGGCAGTTATCGATTTCATTGAACTGGCCCGGATACCTCATCCCATTCCGTGCGGGCTCAGCATGGGCGGTGCCATCACCCAGCACCTTCTCATACATAACCCGCGCCGGTTTTTTGAAGGGATACTGGTAAATACCGGTGCAAAGCTGAAAGTCCTGCCCATGATCTTCGAGACCATGGAGCGAAGCTATGATGATTACCTCAAGATGTCCTGTACTTTTGCAATCTCAAAGAAGAACGACTCTAAAGGCCTGCGGAGAAAAGTCAGGGCATCTTCACAGTGCAGGCCTGAGATTGCACTCAATGATTTCCGCGCGTGTAATGTCTTTGATGTCATGGGACAGTTAAGCTCGATCGATGTTCCGATATTGGTGCTCACCGCAAGTGATGATATCATCACCCCGCCCAGATACGGCATCTATCTGGCCGAGAACATCAAGGATGCGTACAGGGTGAACATCGAAGATGCTGGCCATCTTTCTCCCATCGAGAAGCCAGACGAAGTGAATAAGGCAATCCACGACTTTCTCAATTGGCAAGCTCAGGAGTGAAGGGGAGGAGAGCACCCTGAACGACCGTTACAGACTTGGCATGCGACTCGTCAAACTCGGTCTGCTGATCGCTGCGCTCGGCTTCATCGGGAAAGGTGGGTTCGAGATACGTAAGCTCATGCTCGTGCTGTCGGGACCGCCGTCGGCCCCTGGCGAGAGCAAGATCCTCGAACATTTCGCGGTGCAGCACGTGGCTTTCCCCATCCACTGCCTGTTGCTCGCGCTCCGGCCTGCCTGGCTTTCCAGCGTCTTTCAATCTCCTCTCGTACGCTGGTTTGTTGCGGCACTCGCTTTGGTCCTAGTCGTCCCTCAGCTGCTTGTCTCCTTCGGTGGCCCATCCGGCGGTGACCTCTTTCGGCCCTATCCGTTCGATCTTCGGATTGACTTCCTCCGGGCGGTTAAAATGGTCGCGATCGGTGGCCACAACCTTAATCTGATTCAACTGCAGCACCTCTTTCTGAATCACTTGCTTCTCACGCTTGATGGCTTCCTTCTGGTGGATTGCAATGGGCACATCTTTCGATCGGCTGACGTATGAGCAGATCATAGGAATGCCGCGGGACGAACTCATGGCCTCGCAAGATCCGCGAGTCGCCACCCTCATGAGTGCCCTGGTCAGGGAATTGGGCGGAAACTTCGGGCTCTTGGCGGCATGCTCATCGTGGCCGTTTCCGTTACCAGCTATCGACGAGGCGAGAAGTGGGCATGGTATGCGCTCTGGATATTGCCGCTTCATGCGGCGCTGGATATGGCTACCGTAGCGGGCTACGGTGCCCTGAGAATGGCCTCTGCTACTTGGGATATAGCGCTTGTCGTGAGTACCATACTCGCACTGCTCCTGCCGTAGAGAAGATTCTTTCCCTGAAGCGAGAGCTAACGGGTTCTCGGGGCTGCGTCGATGCTGACAACTAAGCTGAAACATATCCGGGCAATCGTTTTATTGCCCGTCATGGCGACCATCATCATTCCTGGCTTCATCATCGCCCGGACCGGCTCGGTGCATAGAGGCTGGTTTCTGCCGATACCCTTTCACCTGGCACCCGTGGTAATTGGTATCGTGCTCATCGGCTGCGGCCTCATCCTCATAGTCAAAACCTTATCATTGCTTGCGACGATTGGACAGGGTACGCTTGCGCCATGGGACCCAACCCGGAAGCTTGTCGTTCGCGGCATCTATCGGTATGTGCGCAATCCCATGATCAGTGGCGTCTTCTGTATCCTCCTGGGAGAGACAATTTTTGTGGGTTCCATTCCGCTGGCCTGCTGGTTGATTCTCTTCATATTGTTGAACCTGATTTACATCCCGCTTTTCGAGGAACCTGGTCTGGAGCGTCGCTTCGGTGATGATTACCGTCTGTATAAGCAGCATGTGCCACGGTGGATTCCTCGATTGAGAGCCTGGAGCGCTCCTTGGGAAGGAGGAACAGATAGCGTTCGTTAGGGGGACTTAGGTACGTCCCCTCTTACCTACATATTTATGAAAGGAGCTATGGTCATGAATAACAATCTATTGCTGGGTCTTCTCCGCTATATGTTGCCAGTGCCTCGTGCCCTCTGGCAAAGGCAGGTATCCAGAAATGCGCGGCGAATGGATGCCGGTCTCGATTTCATGTCGGGGGAGCATCACCGAATTCGCGATTTCGTGGTGCGAGAACTTCCCCGTGTGGGGAAACCATTGGCGCCAGATTATATTGCGCAGCATCTGAACCTGCCCATTGCTCAGGTGAAAGCCATTCTGGACGACTTAGAGAAGCATATGACTTTTTTATTCAGAAACAATGAGGGGGCAGTCACGTGGGCATATCCCGTGACGGTCGACAAGACACCCCATCAGGTAGCGCTCGCTAACGGGGAACACATATACGCTGCCTGAGCAGTTGACGCAATAGCGGTGCCCTTCGTGCAAGGGCGATTGCGTAAAGAGTATATATCTGGTCTCATCACAACCGAATGTGCACACTGCAAACAGCCCCTGCATATCGAGATAGACAGTGAGTTGACGTATCGCATTGGAGAGATGGGTGCCCAGCCGATGCTCTTCGCGCCCCTTGAAATGGTTCAGCCGGGGGCTCCGAGCATCATCGACGGATTTTGAAGGCAGACCGTATTCTTCTGGTCAGAAGAACATGCCCGGGAATATCGTCGCCAGGCAGGGGGGCTACGTGGTACATATCTGACGATGTCGCAAGGCGTATACATCACCCCCATTATACAGGGAGCGTTGTTTGCATTTTCCCAGCGCCGGTAAGATGGCGTAGGCGCCCAACCAGCGCCTGAAGAGCGTCCTGATAGACAGCTCGATAGGAGCATAGCATGATCCAGTATAAAGTTGATTTCAAAGGTATCCCTTGGGAATCGCCAATTGCAGGCATGCGGCAGAAAATTCACAAAGCCGGCAGCCGACAGCTCAGGCTGGTCGAGTATGCAAAGGAACTTACGCCCCATTGGTGCGAAAAAGGCCATATGGGCTATGTTCTGCAAGGAGCAATCGAAATACAATTCGAAAATGAAGTCCGGATCTATTCTTCGGGAGACGGCATCTCCATACCGCATGGTCAAGAGCATATACACATGGCCAGAGTCCTTTCAGACACCGTTACGGTGATCTTTGTAGAAGATGTCTAAATAAGCTCGAGAGGAGGGCTATCCGCTCAGAGCGGCCCTGACAGGAAGGTATACCTGTTCACGGCCATCATCGACGGCCAGGAGGAGCAGATAAAAGCATCCCGATGTTTCCGTTCAGGACATGCTTGGTCAGCGGAAGTAATGGTTTCTTGCAAAGGCGGAAGGACATGCTAACCCGCGTCCGCACCTATGAGTTCAAAAGGTACGGCGTGGATACGATCGTATGGCGCCCAGTAGCACCTGGACACCGGGGCAGGAACATAAACCGAACGTGACCTGCACGGGCCGGATTGACTGGGGCAATACGCTTAGTTATTTCGACATCTAGATGCAGCCCCAGTCCGTTGTGGCCATGGCCTTCAAGCATCTGGGCAAGAAGGCCTCCGTGATTGCCGGTGCATGACAATTTATATGTCACCATCCCCAAGGTGGTAACAAAGCGGACCAAGTTGGTCAAGGAATGGGGCCGCCGCTTCGAAACCGCCATCGTTGACAAGAGCACGATCTGAACCCTGCCCTTCCCATGAGAGCAATGCTGGTGCCAGCCCGCAGGGCGTGGCCCCCCTGATGATCCGGGTGGGGTC
>Ga0315277_10010605_pt1 | contig 11658 bp, 11 predicted proteins | sample YL17G05_15_MG_FD_203695 | JGI IMG/M metagenome (GOLD analysis project Ga0315277, IMG submission 203695) | Sediment microbial communities from Yellowstone Lake, YNP, Wyoming, USA - YL17G05_15 | ecosystem: Environmental > Aquatic > Freshwater > Lake > Sediment | place: USA: Wyoming | collected...
TATGCGGAAATTAGTGTGGCTGTGACTGTCGGCTTTGAAGTAGATTTGACTACCGACCCGGTGCATGACGTTGTATTTGAGGATTGTTATGTTGAAATACGTTTTGGTACGGTAACCGGAAGTACCGGACAGTCCCGTATTGAAATAGGCTCTACTGCCGGAGTTCAATCAGTTCGGGGCTCTTATAGTCTCAGAGATTTCTATGTTTATTTAAACTATACCAATATCACACAAGTAGGGCCATTTACCCTGGCTTGCACCTCAGGGTCAGAGAAGTCCTCGTTTATCGCGAGTAACGTAACCATAGATCTCCAAGGCAAACGCCTTGCAAGCGCCTCCGTAGCTTTCGCGTCCTTCGGTTCTACGAGTAACTGTAATGTACACATAAATGATTTACATTTAAGAAATGTAACAGAACCTGATACTTCTGCGGGCGCTACGACGCTTACGGACAGTTTAATCAGGTTATACAAGGGTAGAATTAATGGGGGATCTGTCAACGGAACTCCCGCAGGTACTAACGTTTCCGCATGGAAGGCGTTGTTCGAACTAGACCTGGGCGCGACGGTAGAGAATGTCATCTTCTATGGCAAAAGTACGACTACCAATAGAGGACGGTGTATCCTAGCTGTTAATAATTCTAAAGCCCTTAACAACACCGCCTTTGTCCCTGCGCTCGCTACAAGTGAAGACACGTTCGGCTGGTTCTTTTACACAGCCGGCGTGCATAATCTTTGTAGTGGTAACACGATAATTAACAGTGCTCCGAATGATCAGAGCTATGACACCACAATTGAAGGGCACACGTATATATTCTTACAGACTCCGGCGTACTCAAACCGCGTAGCTAACAATTCTTTTTCGACTTCAGTAGCCGGAAGTCAAATAGCTGCAATTCACGTTACGGGTGTTTCAAACACGGTCGTAGCGAATACCGTGTCGATCAATACCGCTACGGCCGGGAATAATTCGCTTATACGCCTATACCCTGGGGCTGCTCTTAATACCATAACAGGCAACACATCCCGGGATATAGGTGCGGGTACTCTTAAAAACGTTGTAGATAATATAGGCAATGGGAATCAAGTATTTGGGAATTCAGCCGATGCTACCGTCTTACCCCTTACGTTATTGATCAACAGCTGTACCGGTATATTCAAACAGACGGATTTCGCGTTTGTTGCGGGACCCTACGGAAATAAACATATAGTAGCTACGGCTGGTGTCGAAGAATGCGCATTCGCATTGAGCCCGCTACTACCTAACAACGCTACAATTACGGAAATACGCGTATCAATACGGATGAATTCATTGCCCGGTGGGGGCCCAAGCGACTACACCCGTATGCGCGCCATGATCCTGGATGCACTAGGTACACAGACGCTCATCGGACAGGTTATTACAGCGGCTGGAGTTCTCACCCAGCAATATCTTACGCTAACCACGCCTATTTTTATAGATAAGACTAGTGAGTCAATCTTTGTGTCCGTCAGTAGTTGTCTTAACTTTCTCGACGATATCTTCGGTATTGAAGTAGATTATGAACTTCCTAGATTCTACACGAGCTTTTAATATGACCTCTAATATATTAAAATATCACGCCTCATCTGGACCTAAAAAATGGATCCTATGGGCCGTTATAACGCTCACCGCGTTTATCGTGGTTGTCGCATTGTATATGCGCATATTTAAACGTGAGTCTGCACTTAAAAAATTACGTATTGAGGCTGAGTTAGCAGACCAAAAAGCCGAACAGCTACGTTTCGCCACAGTGCGCGAAAAAAACTCGGTTAAGTTGGCAGATATGGTACGCCAAGCAGTGGCCCTGCAAAAAACCGCGGAGGCTAAGCGTGCTGAGATCGCCTTGAATAAACACGTACTTGACGCGGAATACAAGCAAGTAAGGGCACTCGAATCATGGAAAGATTTAGACGCATACAACCAAAAATCGCGTTCCTAACTTTACTGGTTATGTTCAGCGCGCAAGCGCAAGCGCAAGAACACAGCAAATTATTCCAGCTCACGCCGCTGCCTGCGCGTCTTGTGCCTGAATACGTGGCGTGCGTCTACAAAGACGTGCGGTACGCTTGTTTCGATTCTAACCAAATGGTTGAACTGAATACGTTGGAAATACAGGCACGTTACTGGCATAGCCAATGGGAAGACTACACAAGCTTGCTCGCCGTAAAAGAGGCAGAGTTGCTCAAGGTACAAGAACAAATTGTAGTGCATTACGCCATGGAACAGGACGATCAGGACCAAATAACTGTCCTGAACAATCGTATTTCGGACGAAATCGAAGCTAAAAATGAGTGGCGCTCAAAAGCAGAAAACCCACCCACGTGGCCGTTGTGGGTGGGCGGGGCTGCTGCCGTTTTAGGAATGGGAGCATTTCTAGGTAGTCTCGTGCGTTAGAGCTACATTGTAGATTCTGTAAACACTTTTTTATGTTCTAGTAGCGCTAGAAGTTCTTCGGAAGTCATGCCTTCCCCCAACTCACTAACGTTGGTAACGCGACTGATAAAGCCAGGGTCTCTGTACTGCACGACCAGGTCACTGGCTGTTTCTGTCGTTTCAGCTTCTACGATGCTGTAGAACAGAAGTTCCACGGGCGGAATCTCTGCGCCGTCAGCCTTCTTACGACCTACGGTTGCGTTGTGCGTAACTAGAAACTTTTTCATTGTTCTACCTTCTTCATAATGTCATCGCCGCCTACTCCTGTAGTACGACAACCAAATTCAACCCAACGGTTACAGTGATTGCCTTGGTAAAACGATACCTTAACACCTAAGCCCCATTCATTTTCATTTAGGGGATTCTGCATAAAGTCGTAAATCTGTTCTACCACAACTTTATCGTAGTGGGGATGTTCAGGTGTATAAACGCCAATACCCAGTGACAAATAGTACGCAGCTCTGCGTAAAATAATCGGCGTAATACCCATGCGATGATCTTCTTTATGGAGTGTCATCGGCATGGACGTGTTTGAAATGTTGAATTGCAACGCCCTGTAAAGGCACAAATTGGGCGGTTGGCTTTTCGCGTGTAAAGGTCATACGTAACGTAGCTACTTCTTCTTGGGCAGCGGTACTTACGACACCGATGACTTTTCCATTTTGTGTGACAATGATAGCGGTTTGATCGGGAGATTCACCGTAATCAACCTCTACGGAATCACCGGATACCATGCAACCTATATAACTCATTGTGCTGCCTCTTCGTCTTGACGGTGTACGGCGCTAGGTAGTGCGCAGACGTTGCCATCGCAAAACCGGTCCTCGATCTCGTGCGTCAACAATCCCGCAAACGAGTAATGCTTTAACTGAACTTTGTACGCGTCGTATTGTTCTTTCGTGATCACGGTTTTAGGTGCTTGCACGTAACCGTGATCTTCCCTAGGAATAAATGACACACCTTTTAGCCGGTGTGCATACATTTCCAAAGCCTGTTTAATATGCGGCCCTTCTGTTTTTTTATCAAAAGAAATGCTGACCGATACCTGATTGTCCGCCCAGTATGCTTGAATCAATGCAGCCAATTCGAGTTGTTCCCACATAGTAATATCGTGGCTCGGACGCTGTCCTAAAGTATGTACTGGGAAATAAACAATTACGGTGTTAGCTTCGTTTATCGCTTTCTCAATGCGATATCCCGCTTCACGTAGGGGTGTTAATAACACCGAGTCGTCGTTAATTCGAATCGCTTGTAAAATGTATTCACTAATTTCATGGTGGATGCCTTCTCGACAGCCGAGTAATTTCGAAATTGAACCGGAGGGTTTCGTACTACTCATCTTTATGCTCTTAGGTATACAAAACCAGTCACTGTATATCTCATCGAGCTTAGACAGATATTTATAACCCGCATCACACCATTGTAAGTGTTTTCGAAGACCTATCTTCTCGATATTATCCTGAATACCACTCTGGCTACATCCGATGCGGCGATTACGTAACATGACCGCGTTGGTTTCTTCGCAGTGGGTAGGAACCAACGTCACTGTCTTCGCATAAAGGTATGCGAATTTGAGCGTGCGCTGATAATCCTCGTAATCATCGCATTTATGTGGAAACGTTTCTACTAAACAACATAATTCATAGTTGTGGAGAGTTTGCTCTAAGCATTGATTAGTAAATATACCGTGCAGTTGCGGCCCGCCCCCATCCTGGGTGACAATACCCACCGTGTAAAAGTCTTCGACCGTCAAATTGTATACAGTATGTGCGCCTGCAAGGCGCGTCACATTAGCAACGCGCTGCACGTGCGCATCGTCTAGCGTAAAAACGCTCCTACCTGCTCGCCGTTCTGCTTTCTTTGCCATTGTAAAGTCGCTGCAGACCGCAGAGCAATGAACTAAATGCCGCTTGTCCAAGGGGACGTGGTACCGCCGATTACAGACATTGCACGTTCGAGTGACTTTCCCATTCGCCCCGACAATGTGGGTAGGTAAGTCAGACAGAGGCGCATCAAGAGGGCCAACCTCAACGTGTCGGTTTACCGTCAACTTAGGTAAACACACACCTGAAACAAGGTCAACGGCATTACGGTATGTGCCGTCGGCAAGCAACATCTCATGTGTAGGTGTAACGTCTAAATGAGTGCCATTCGCGAATGTGACACGTACAAGTTCAACGTTCTCCTGTGTCATGCGGGGATTACGGGCCATCCGGATTTGGACGTTGCCTTCGTCGTCTATACAGTAGACGGGTACGTCCCGGCCCTCGGCCACAAGCTCTTTGATTGGTACAGCATTACGGCCATCAGCTACGGCAATCAACGTGTTCTCGCCGTAGCAAGGGTTAGCTCCCATGGCTTTATGGTCTTTATTATCCGGAGGATCAATCATTCGCCCATAACGACGCGCATTTTCTAGAAAGGCATAGCCGGGCTCTCCGTTGGTCGCCGTGAGCTGTGCAGGAACTGTAAAGTCAGTATTCTCATCCGCAAATACAGAATTGTTGGACGCCCAGCGCGGCCATGCTTTAGTTTCTGGATTGTTCCAGTCTTTAAGACGTAGAAATTGATCATCGGTGGGCTCTGCAAAAAGCACTTCCGCCGTATTGTGTACGAGGTAACCTCCTTGAGCAACGAACTCATGCGCCTCTACCGAAATATCATACGTCTCTTCAATGTATACGTCATGGTCGACAGCTAATACCTCCACGGGAATTAAATCTACTACACGGCCTGTTAGACGTTCTAATGTCGAAACCGTCATTTGTCTAGACTGCGGCGTCCACAGGCTTTCACCATTTTTATACTTTGAAATACCTTCGGTTTTGATCATTGCCGTAGGAAATCCATAGTCATTTTGAGAACGGGTAGATGTGCGGTTGTCAACGTATTTTAGTGAATGCGGCGCCACGACCGCTGCAAATAGGTCAATTGCCTTTTCACCCACTACGTGTATATTGTATATGGGCTTCCAGCCCTTAGCCTCACGGGTCACGTCTTTATGTGCTCGTACCCGCGAAGGAATCCCGAGACTAGCAAGAACCGCTTGGACTTCAGTCAGGTACGTAGGGTAGACACTCGCAACTACCGTAAGAGGTCGACTACTAAAACAACCATCCGCATCTGCTAACCCTGCTACGTATGCCGCACGAATCTCTGGTGAACCGCGTAAGATAAATTCGGGTACAACGAGCGGTACGTGAGGCTGTTTGAACTGGTATAGATACGTAGCTAATTGCTTCGATTTAACGCAGACTTTGAAACAGTTATCATCTTCTTTCGGTCCGTCTACACGGACGTTAACGCCGAATTGTTGAAAAACACGGATGACCCGGTCACGTGCTTGAATGTGGTCTGCGTGTATCGCTATGCTTATCTGTCCCGCTTTACTGCGTAGATGAACATAACCATTACCGGCTAACTCTCCAAAAAACCAAGCTACATCGGTAGTCAGTGGCGGAATAGTTATGTCTTTACATGTCGTAGAGTGTTTAGGTGCAATGTAACTAAACGGTGGGAGTTGTTCAGCAGAACCGCTAATAGGGCGCTGGACGAACACCATCCGATCACCGGGTTCAAGTTCGTTCGCTCTTTTGAAAACGTAACCGCCATAGGTATCGGTGATACACGCTATTTGATGTTTTTCTGTACATTCAAAGATACCCATTTGCGTAGTGATCTGCGTGATAAACTGAGCACCTTGATCAACCCAATCGGTAACAGGGCTGTACCCTTTAGATGTCATTACCTGCATGCCTACTTTAACGTCTTCAATGGGAATTAATCCCCCAGACGTATGTACTAGCGTCCCTGCGGGTAAACAGCGGCGCACACCCCCGGCTACCACGCATTCACCAATGCTGTTGGCAATATCGACAATGCCTCTAGAGTCAACCAATTTTCCTTTATACGCGTCGAGTAGTGTACGTATACGGGTGGTCAGACGCACCAATGCTTCAGGTCCCGAAGCTGTTCCGCCAAAACCTTTAATGCGGGCACCCTTGGGACGCACTTGGCTATAGTCCGGATTGACAGGGCACAATACATCGGGATCTACATAAGATTGTAGTAGTTCACGGATGTACGCCAACCACCCCTCGCGGGAATCCTTGACTATGAAAGGGGCGGTATCTTGGTGTGGTTTGATTATCTTTACGGTACCTGCACCCCGGGTATCCATACCTATGCCAACACCGAGCATGGACATATCGCAAAGAAATACGAAGGGGTGCGCGAAAGCGTATGGGATATTGGGATTGCCAATATTAATTGTAGACACATAACCGCAATTATTAAGACAGGCTCCCCCGAGAGCGAACATATGTGCACTGCCCATTTTGGACATGCCCCGACCAGGCGGAAGCCACTTAAATGCGAACATCCGTGTGAATGCATCTTGTGCTGAACGTTGTGCTTTCCCGTCATTCCATGGAAGACCATGCCGCCGACAATGCCCCTTCTGTATCTGATACATGCCTTCAATAACACGCTGACACATCTGCCAGAATTGTTCCATAGTCCCATCAGCACGCGTTTCAGCGTAGGTTCTGAAAAAGACTAATTGACCCAAGGGCCCCCATTCCGGCTCTCTATTCCAATACCCCTCCAAAAACTTAGTATCCAAACTAAAAGGCTCTCTCGGAACAAGCATCTACATCCCCTCAAACTGCGTCTTTAAACTGCCGTTTAACCCTAGGTTTCGGTTCTTTTTTCAAGTCCTTAGACTTAATTACTTTAACAACGTCGAGTTGATGCCGCATCACAGAACAAGGCCGTGCTATTTCGTACCCTATACGAGCAAGGCCGTACGCATCTGCGACGTTGTCATCTTGTATCACAACCTTCCATTGTTTTTCAATGGCAATCATGACTTCATCCTTGGATGCCGAACCTTTACTCGTTACAAACTTCTTTAATCCTTTGGGCGATGCCTCAAAGCATTTTTCACATCGGTCAAACAACGCCAATTTAATCACAGCACCGACTTCACCCAATAAAAACTTTTTATTGACACTGCCGTAGGAATAGCCTTCCATGACACCCGTAGCAAAACGAAGATCCCCCAAAACAGTTGCAAGTCCGTCCCTGATGTAGGCTAGACGTTCGTGGTTACGTAGAGCCTGTGGCTCGATTAAACCTAGGTAGTTAATACTCGCATCTTCGTTTAAAATACATATCCCTGTATGTAAAACGGACTGGTCTATGCCAATAAACAGGGCCATGCGCTATACTACACCAACACAAACGGCGGGTAAGCATGTCGTCATATATCTCAGTAGTTTTCGAAAAAGACTACCTGTCAACATCTAAAAAAGTACGCGTCATCGTACGCAACAGGGACGACGGAGGCGTACCGCCAAACCCAAGCGGTATCTACTTCCCTACGCAAGGTGATGATCTACGTGATTTCATTGTAGGTCAATTTATAAACAATACCTCAGGAGAGCAGTATATACGTATTGCCACCCTTGCTGATTTATCCGATGTGAATTACCTCGTGCTACCTCTGACAACATTCGAAGACTTAGCCGTAAATTTTTCAACAGTTGTTATGGGTGACCTTCTTCAGATCACAGTTCCTGATTCACAACTGTGGACCTCTGACGAGTACACGGATACCAATCCGCATATATTCCCTATAGCCTCTGTTGTGTCTACGACCAAGATCACGGTAACAAAGCCGTTTCCTGCATTCTTACGCGGAGCAACGTGGTCCATCCCTGCAAGGGGTTTATCAGGAATAGCAGGGGTTACATTACGGGCGGGTACGCCTTCCGCAGGTCCTTTCTATTTTAGGGACCGCCGTTTAAATCGTCTTTACACAACGACAGGGGCCGTATCCGCAGCACTAGACGCTGAGAACAGCGTAATCGCGATGAAGGCGTATATAAAGACGCTGCTAGACGAAGTTGTGGGCGCCACACTAATTACTGAAGTTGTTACCGTGAGCTCATCCATATGACTATTCTCGTAGAAATTAAAGCCCAGTTTGTACGCAGTCTCCCTTCAGAGGGGATATACCGCGTTCAAGTGGATATTATCGACGTAGTTAATATTGATTTCGACGTACTTGTATTTAGTACAGCACACAGCACATTCTCCCATGTTGCCACGGCATACGACTTAGAAACCTATCCCGTTGGATATGCTGCGGCACATACGGCCAACCTGCCCTTTTTCAGAGGCCGTGGAACACAGGTTTCATATACGTCTATCAGGGATGCCACAGGTTTCGAATCAATTAGTAGAGCTAGAATGAAGATACTTGCAGTATCGTGGGCATCTATTACAGAAGCCTTTAGTGGCACTGAGATCGCCTCGATCAATTCAACTATTACTTTGTGAGTAGACCATGGCAGGCACCCAAGTTAATCAAACGCGTAAAGCGGTTATTGTTGAAGGAACCAGCAAATATAGCATCACAACAACCTGTACCGTTGCTGGGACGCTTCAAGATACGCATATCTTTTTATTAGATATTATTACAGACACAGATCCTAAAGATGACATTCTAAATCGCGTCATAGAGATTGCAGATTTAACTACATACCCAACGGATCGTGATCTAGCGGTTGCGCAGAACACGGGCGCTTGGCGTTCTTCATCCGTAACCCTTATTTATAGTGACGTAGCTACTGCTAACGCCGCGTGGAAAGAGTTTTCGAATCGAATAAACACACTGGTAAAGAATACCGATGTGTATTACATCGAGTTCGAAACTATAACCGAGGGTCAACTTATAACGTATCCCACGGCAGACGAGTCGGCACAAACCGCCGTGAAAGCCGCATACGCCGCAACGCTACCTACACTCACTGCGGCGCAAGAAGCCTTGACGGAGCATGCGGCAGAGTGCGTCCAACTTGATAAAGATCTAGCGTCCATTGAAAGCCAACTTGCTACGGCCAACGCGGATACCACTACTTACGTTTCAATTCAAGCAAGCCTCACCGCAATTACTGCAAGTGATAATTTTAATTACGGTACACTAGTAACCAATCAAATTTTATTGCGCACCGAGAGCGGATCGTCAGAAGCGACGACTGCTCAAAAAGCTAGCATTGAAACTATACTCATTAGTAATGACGCTGCCTTGGTACAATTCTCAACACAAAATGCCGCCCAAGCAACCTTACTCACAGGTAGCGTTGCTGCCGCGGTAAGTACAGCACAAGCCCGCGTTACCTCGCTAACCCAACAAAAGAACACTAAGCTCGTTGAGCTAAATAATTGCCACATCGAAAGCAGTAAGCTGCAAGCACAAGTCATTACAGCAATCTCTGCTACGGAAGTGGCTTTGGCTGCCGTCGTGGCAATATGTCCTGACTTCACGCCTTGAGGCGTTATACGCAACGACCTCTATATGTATTGTTTTATACGTGCAAAACCATTGGGCCACAAGTATTGGACGTATTCCATAACGTGGGACGTAGGGGTTAGATGGTACGCACAAAAGGTATTTCGAGTTGAAGTACCTGTAAGGGTCGTTTCGTCTCTGAGTTTGGTAATACTATATACCGGGTGGGGCTGATGCCCATTTCGAGGTTGGACAACATTCCACGTACTGAAAATAGCATGAGCTAGCACGTGCTTTCTATCTAGGAATGTTTCTGGTATTTTGTCACTTTCGAGTAACATAGGGAATGCGGTACGTAACTCGGTGTAACTGTCAAACCGTTTTTTACGCGTAGGCGTGCCTTGACATGGCGCTACTCTAAATGAGAGATGCTCACCTATTAACCTAAACCCTCCCAGTTTGGTCTTAGTATTTCGAGTAGGTGTTACAGCTCTGCTCAAATGATCTTCGCCTGCTATTTGCATTAAATAGTGGATTTCATGCAACGCAAAGTCAGACGTCCCCGCTTCGTAAGGTGTGCGCTCTAACCAGCTATATAACGCCGACCACGCTTGTTCATCCGTCGTGTGTTCTGTACAGGTTCTAATTTGCCCGCAATCTTCGTACGTGCCACTGCGCTGCTTTGTACTGAATGCACACTGGGAACACTCTATTTTACGATGAGCAAACCTCCGTGCATTTTCTGATCCCCGCTCCGAGAATGCGTTAGCTCTCTTTTCAACTAGGGAAAAGTCATAATTATCCCAAGGTCTGACAGATTCCGCAAAGTCCTCTTGTATAGAATACTGTCCCGGCGTATACGTAAAATCATTTAATACATGATAACGTTTGCGCTTATATGTTCCTACCTCAGGGTCCACAAAGGACGTTGCGTTATCTGCTAACCAGGGATACTGCACATACAGGGTAGTTGGCAGACAGGTCCCTTCAAGAAGCTTAACGCACGGACAATGCCCGGTGAAACGTTCGAGCATTGTACACGTATCGTAAACATCATCGTAGTTTACGCGTGTAAGATCACTAGTCGGATCTCTTACGTCTTTTTGCAACCACCCAACCAGTTTATTTTTATCAAGGTATTCGCCACCTTGCACACGTGCAGGGCGTGGAATACCTCCAGTATTAAACGTAGCCATAATTGTATGGGCATTTACGCGTACGTAAATACCTATTTTGACGTTTTCGTACAACTCAGATAATACGAACATGGGTTTACGTAATGTATTTACATCAAGGGATTCTTCTGTGTCATGAAATATATAACCCATAGGTGCCGAAGCGTATACTCTCATGTACTTTCGCGAACGCGTATACGTATGTACAGAAGGTGTTGCTTCACAAACGCTATAGTATCGCGGCATGCTTGGCCTCTGCTGCACAGAGCTGTGCTTTGAGCTGTGCGGCTTTCACGGGATTAATCATGTGGTAATAGGAGATTTTGCCCTCTATTTGTGACTTGAGCTGTGCCCCAGACTCAAGACCCATTTCCTTGGCTACCGCATCGAAACCTTTATGATGACAATGATGAATACGTGCACGTAAGCGCCTGTAGTGCACACGAATAATATTAGGCTTTTGATTGACGGTCATGCCCAATAACCGCTGCTGCCGTCCCGGACGAGTGACACGTAATTTCTTACGGTTAACTTCGTAACCACCCTTTTTGATGATTTTCGAGATAGTACGAATAAATTTGTTTGTGTCCTCGCGTGACAACCGCTCTTTGCACGAAAAGGCTAAGTCGTCAGCATAGCGGGTGTACGCCATGTCCCATTTCTTGCATTCTTCCAAAATCGGGATATCTAGCCTGTGATGCGCCACCCAGTTACAGACCGCGCCACTGGTAG
>Ga0315277_10010607_pt1 | contig 11657 bp, 10 predicted proteins | sample YL17G05_15_MG_FD_203695 | JGI IMG/M metagenome (GOLD analysis project Ga0315277, IMG submission 203695) | Sediment microbial communities from Yellowstone Lake, YNP, Wyoming, USA - YL17G05_15 | ecosystem: Environmental > Aquatic > Freshwater > Lake > Sediment | place: USA: Wyoming | collected...
ACCCCTCACTTGCCGAGCGTCATGCGCTGATGAGGGCCCACTTCGACGCGGTCCTCGGTCGCGAGGACGAGCGCACGGCACTACACAAGCTGCGCAAGTTCACCGGGTGGTACACCCACGGTCTCCCTGAAGGCCGTAACCTGCGCCACCGTCTCTCCGAGCTGCCCTCGGCCCGCGAGGTCCTCGGGGCCGTGGAGGACTACTTCGCCACCCGGGGTGCCGCCTGACATGCAGCGCCTGCCAATGACCATCCCCTCGGAGATCGAGGCGCTCCACCCTGACATCCCACGGGGTGTCTTCGACGAGGCCTTCCGTCGCGCCTGCGAGCGCCTGGACGGCTACGTGGGGGCGCTCGCCCTCGAGCTCGCGTCAAGCCTGAAACTGCCCGTGGGCGAGCCGTTTCAGCTCGATGCGCTGTTCGCCTCCCGCGGCTGGAGCGAGCGCGGCAGGCTCGCGGTCGCCTGGCTGCTCGAGACGCTCGAGCTGTACGGCTTCACGGAGCGGACAAGCGAGGGTTGGCGGTTCGCCGGGGTCACGCCGCCGGTGCCGTCCGCGGCTCTGCGCGAGGAAGCCGAGCGCGAGGTGCCCGCCGCCAGGCCGGCGTACGAGGTGCTCGCCCTCTGCGCCGCGGCGCTGCCGGCGGTGCTGCGAGGCGAGCTGCGAGGCGAGGAAGCGCTCTTCGGCCCAACTACGCTGAGCCTCTGGTTCGAGTACTTCTCCAACGCCAACCCCCACTACGCCCCCAGCAACGCGATCACGGGCGTTGCGGCGGCACGCGCAGTCGGTCGCGGCGGCGCCATCTTCGAGTTCGGCGGCGGCGCCGGCAGTGCGGCCCAGGCGGTGCTCCGGGCGCTCGCCGAGGCGGACAAGGCGCCGGCCCGGTACGTCTTCACCGAACTGCAGGCGGCGTTCCTGAGACGCGGTTCCCGCGCGGCCCAGCAAAAGCTGCCCGCGGGGTGCGACTTCTCCTCCCTGCGCTTCGACATCAACCTGGACCCGGCCGGCCAGGGGCTCCAGGCCGGGCAGTTCGACCTCGTCTTCGGGGTCAACACGCTGCACCTCGCCCGCGACCTCCCCGCCACGCTCGCAAATCTGCGCGGGCTCCTGCGACCGGGTGGCGCGCTCGTGGTGGGCGAGCTGCTCCGCCCCGGACCGGACGCGGCGGTGCACCTCGAGCTGCCGTTCACGCTCCTCGAGGCGTACACCCAGGCGCCCCTGATCCCCGGCATCCGCCCCCGGCCGGGCTTCATGAGCGCACGCGGCTGGGTGCACGCCCTCGATGCCGCCGGCTTCTCGGAGATCACCGTGCTGCCCGCGCAGATCGAGCGCTGCGCCGAGATCTACCCCGGCTTCTACAGCGGCGCCATCACCGCGCGTACCTAGCCGCAGTGACTGACCCGCGTCCTTCGGCCGCGCAGCGGTGTTGGTGTGCCGACGCCGCGACCTCGCAGGCATCCGGGAACAGGGACTCGCGACGCGCGACCCTCCAGCAGACGTGATACACAGCCCCCGAAAGGAACACCCTCGCACGCCGCGGCATTACCCACCTCCGCTGTTTACACTGAGCCACGCCACTCCGGGACATGAAGGTGAGATGGTGATCAGGTACCTATTCGACCTGATGATGAATGGGTTAGCCTGCCCTGAAGGCTGCGAGGCTCGTGCTGTCTACCAAGCGATCAAGGTTTTGCAGGGTGAACACTTTGCCGCTAGTGGCTAGGATGAGTTTCTCAATGTCCTTGCGGCGTTCAGCAAAACCTCGTCCCGCTATGCAAGCCACGACCTCGAACCTCGGCGTACCTGTCACTTGACCAGAAGCCGCCAGCTCGGCGAGGTGCTGTACTCGCGTGACCTTGTCCCGCGCAGTGCCGTCATCTTCAGTCAGCTTTGCCTCGATGACCACCCGGGGGTTGAATTCGCTCGGGATGATGAAGTCGGGCGCTTGGTCGAAGCCAGGGACGCGCTCAGCTCGTTTGGTCTTACGGTAGCTGACGCCACCCTTCGCGAGGACGTTCTCGATAGCAGACTCGAGGCTATCACCGACCAGTTCGCTGACCGAGTCGCGGTGGCCAGCGAAAGGGCGCCCGAGGAAGCGTTCGTATAGGAGCATCGCGTAGGGCACACCGATTGAAGCGAGGGAACGCAAGCCGTCGGAGCCCCTGCGAGTGTCAGCCTTGTCCAGCCTGTGGAGCTTATCCTCCGGTACGGCAGAGGCGCCCTCTGCAAGCATCTGGCACGCCACGGTCACCAGCGCTGCGACCCTCTTTGCAGTCACACCCTTCGTCGGAAGAGGCCGAAGCGGAGCAAGCCGAATGTTCCGGTCAATGGTCCGAGCGGCGCCCTGAGCAACATCGACACCCGTACGCCGCCGTGCGACATAGGCCCATTCCGATGGTGTGAACCCTAACATCGTGCGGAGGACGACCAGGGAGATGGGCTGTTCAACCGCGAGCTGAAGCACAGGACCGGGTGCGAGGCTGCTGAAGGCGGCGGTGACGCGCTTTAACGCTTCATAGCCTTGCTCGAAGACGGGGTACTCCACAAAGCCCTCGCCCTTGGGCATGACGAGAAACTCCGACTCCAGGCACGAGAACACCGCGTCGACGAAGGAATCGAGGTTTGTTTCGAGTTCAGCGACCGTGGCCTCAAAAGGGAATTTCATCGTCCTCCACCTTGTACGGTGCAGTCCCCTCGAAGACGAGAGCATCATGTGCAAAAGGCGCCTTGCTGTAATTGGTGCCAAGCGCCTCTTCCACTTTCGAAGGCCCACCAAGCCCCGCAACCTCGCTGGTCACCAGCTCAATCTTCGAGGCAACCGGGAGCGCCGAATCCCATCGGCTGCGAAGGCGCCAGATCGCGAGCCTTACCAGATGGCCATAGAGAACGCAGCGAATGTCGCCGCGTGTGGGCCTCAGGTCGGCGTCCTGCAGCGCTTCAATGTCCCGCTTCACAAGTGTCGCGATCGCCTCGGGTGAGTCTGCCAACCAACTTCGCCGAACCTTGCCCGTCAGGCGGCAGACAAAGACTGTATCAACGACGGAGGAGCCTGTGCCGCTGATATGGATCGACGCACCCATCTCAGCGGGGCACGGGAGTGACGCCGAGCACGTCAGCCCCGCGTCGAGGATGGCCACAGCGACAGGGTAGTAGGCTTCGAGTCGATTGTGGTGGTACGTGAACGCGAGTGGTCGCCCCGGTTTGAGGGCGTGGGCCATCCGCCGGAAGACCTGGGATAGGCCCTCAGTAAAGTGGTTCAAGCCCCGCGCCATGGTGACGTTGCCGGTGAGCTCTTCGGCGTTGCGAGTAGATGGGAGCTTAAACGCGGGCTCCTTGGTGGCCGCGAGTCGGCGAAGCCAGACGTAGCAAAAATCCATCAGTTCGGCGTACTGGACATTCCCGAAGTAAGGGGGATCAGTAAGCACTGCGTCGAGCGAGCCGGCAGCCAACTCCGCAGTCGTCGCGGTGGCAGCATGTAGCTCGACCTGCCTGTTTTCATCGGTGGACTCCCCGTTGCGCCGGTCGCCGATCCACTCGCCGGGTATGGCCACCTGAAGCTTTTCAGTCCCGCGCTGTACGACCTCAAAAGGCTGATCGCAGTATGCCTTCGCCCGCGAAAACTTGTCGATGATGTTGGACCAGCCTCCACTTCCTACGTTCGTTCCGTCGCCTTTCTGTATCCCTAGGAGGTTCGATTCACAGGCCACAAGGCCCACGGGGAAACCGTGGACGGAGAAGATGTCGAGCGATTTGAGTGCCATGGTGTCGTAGCGGCAGAGCATGTTCTGGTACCGGAGCAGGTCGGACAGGTTGGTCGCGAGGGCGTTGCGCACACGCTCATTTCGCACCGCGGCGATGAGTTCACAGCTCAGCTCGAGGCCAAGGAGCTGTCGTTCGTTAAACATCTCGCGATAGTGCTGGTAGCCCCATCGGTGGAGGCGATCCGTTTCGTCGCCTTCCGGAATTGCGTCGTCCGGGACGAAACGGGCGGGGTGTTTACGCCAGTGTGACGATGCCTTGTCTGCCTTTGCCAGGTCGGCACCATCAGGCTTTTTAAAGAACCGCCCCCGGTGATGCGGACGGCAGCCACGACAGTGGTACTCGATCGCGAACATGCGATGTCGGGGAGCGCCAGCGCTTGGATCTGGGTACGAGTTGGCGTTTCCACACTTGGGGCAGGAGCATGAACTTCGCCCCGCTGGCCCGACAACGTGCAAGGCACTGGCGCAGTTCGGGCACCTGCCGGGCTTGTGACGATCTGCTACCTCGGCGAGGGCGCCGCAGTTGCTGCAAAGCAGGACATTCTTTGGGTGACGGCGATTCTCCGCGACGAGGTAGCCTGGGAAGAGGTCAATCTCGTGGCTGCAGCTCCGGCATCGAAGTGTCTTGACCCACAGCCAGTACTTGACGTGGGCAGTAGGTGAGCCGCAAAGGGTGCATTTTGTCCGATAGAGGCGACCCACTTCCCGTTCAAGGCTTGCCATGAGCGTGGACGCGGCGCCGCGGTATGCGGCGAGATCCAGATGCTCGATCTCCTCCCGCACGATCCACCACGCCATCGGGTTGATGTCCCAGCCGACGACGTCGCAGCCAACACGGTTTGCCTCAATAAGCGGCGTACCGCCGCCCATGAACGGATCGGCGACCCGCAGACCCCGGAAGCAGTTGCTGCGGTAAAACAGGTCACGAACCGGTGCCGAACCAAACTCGGCCAACAAGAGGCCCCGGAACAACGCCCCTGGCCGGCGGGCAAACCACTTGTGGATGGCGATGATAGGGCGATAGTTCTGCTGGATCTGCTTCTCCCGCAACGCTAGCGCTGCAATAAAGCGGACGTCAAAGTCCTTCTCGATGGTCATTGGCCCGTATCCGCACCGATTGTAGCTCGATACTGGCGTTTTCAAGGTGCGGTACCGTGTCCTCGTTCGGCCTCGAGCCCGCACTTTTGTTTGGCGAGCTCTACGCTACGCCGGACAATCGGGAGACCGACCTACTCATGCAATCAGGTACCTATTAGTTCCTGGCGGACTGGGAGAAGCAGCACTTCGACGCCCTCCGGAACCTCTAGGACTCCGTGCGCCAGGATTTCTTCTCCGCCGGCTCCTTCGCACCGTTCTGACCCACTAACGCACCCGCACCGCGAGGAGGGGAAGGTGGGCAAGTTGTAGCGTTTGCCGATACGCCGGGACGCAACGCTATCAGCCTGCGACCTTTGATGCCACGCTAATACGCCGCTCACGGTATAGGCGGCGTCGCCACGTCGCCGACTGGATATCCCCGGCGCATTGCACCGAACAAAGAGCCGCCCCTGGGGGGTACAATGCCAAACAAGGGTGAGCCGTCATGATTACTAAGCTCTCGGCAAAAAACTTCAAGTGCTGGAAGGATACAGGTGCTGTGCGCTTGGCGCCGATCACGGGGCTCTTCGGAACCAACAGCTCGGGCAAGACCAGTTTCATGCAGCTTCTGCTGCTGTTGAAGCAAACTACGGAGTCACCTGACCGTTCGCTAGTCCTTAACTTTGGGGACGAGCGCAGCCTCGTGGAACTCGGGGTGTATCGCGATCTCGTCTTCAAACATGAAACCCCTGAGGTGCTGCAGCTCGGTTTGTCGTGGACTTTCCAAAAACCGCTTGAGATCGAAGACCCGGAAGAGCCCGGCAGGCTCCTTTTCGAGGGATCCGATGCTGACTTTGAGGTACGACTCGTTGAGAACGGGGCTGGGCGGGTCCTGGTCAGCCAACTAGCCTACACGTTTGCTGGCCACCAACTGGGAATGCGCCGAGATCCGAAGGGGGCTGGCTACGCACTTTTCGCGGATCCCAGTGCCTCTCACCAGGCGTTTGAGTTCAAGCGGTCTGTCGGGAGGCCACCTAGCAAGCTGCCGGCGCCTGTTCGTTGTTACGGTTTCCCCGATCAAGTTCGAGCCTCGTTCCAGAATGCCGGGTTCCTATCCGACCTCGAGCTTGCGTTCGAGCGGCTTTTCGCTTCGGTGCACTATCTAGGCCCGTTGCGTGACTACCCGAAGCGCCAATACACGTGGGCCGGCGCCCAACCGCGCGACATGGGCCAGCGAGGTGAGAAGGTGGTCGACGCACTCCTTGCCTCCCGCCCGCAGAAGACGATCTCGCCGGGGAAGTACAGGCCGAAGGTCACCGTCGAAGCCCGCGTTGCCCAATGGCTCCGTGACCTTCGCCTGATCGACCAGTTCTCCGTGGAACCGGTCGCAGAGGGCAGCAACCTTTATAACGTTTGGGTTCGCACAACGCGGGGCTCCACAAAGGTGCTTTTGACCGATGTGGGATTCGGTGTCTCGCAGATCCTGCCTGTCTTGACGCTCTGCTACTACGTGCCCGAGGGCTCCACGATCCTTATGGAACAACCGGAGATTCATCTGCACCCTTCGGTCCAGGCTGGGCTCGCCGACGTCTTCATTGATGCGATCAAAACGCGTCACATCCAAATCATCGTTGAGAGCCACAGTGAACATCTCTTGCGGCGCCTCCAGCGCCGAATAGCAGAGGAGGACCTCTCCAGCGATGACGCAGCGCTCTACTTCTTCGAGGTCGCTGAGTCCAGGTCGGGGCTTGTTCCTCTCCAGCTTGACCGCTTTGGGGTGATCAGAAACTGGCCCGAGGGATTCTTCGGAGATGAGTACGATGACCTTGCAGCAATAACCAGAGCCAAGGCCCGACGCCTGGAGGGGGAGAAACTGGGTTGAGTGCTGTTGTGCTCGAAACCAATGTCCTCGCAGTGGCCAACGAGACCGCAACCCAGGCGGGACCCGGCTGCGTGCTTGCCTGCCTTGCCGCGCTCGACTCGGCGAAGGAAAGCCGCGTGGTTGTCGTGGACTCAGCGGGTCGCATCTTCGAGGAGTACTCGCGCCATGCCACGCGCGCAGGGCAACCCGGAGCTGGGGACGCCTTCTTTAAGTGGCTTTGGGACCACCAAGGCTATTCCGACCGCTGCGAGATGGTCGACCTTACGCCGATTGGACAGGGCCAAGATGAATTCGCAGAGTTCCCCAGAGATCCCAGTTTGAAGGGTTTCGACCCGGCGGACAAGAAGTTCGTCGCCGTCGCGATCGCAAGTCCCCGCAGGCCGCAGGTCGTGAATGCGGTGGACACTGACTGGTGGCACTACCGCGCAGCGCTGGCCCGCAATGGTGTCACAGTGCAGTTCCTCTGTTCTGAGCTCATGCGGTAGGGCGAGTACCGCTCGCGTACTAGGTACCTCCACGACATGCTCGGTTCATCAACAGTGCCGGATCTGGTAACGTATCGGTACCTGATTTCATGAGTAGGTCGGTCTCCTGGTTTTGCGGCGTAGCGTAGAGCTCGCCAAAGAAACCGTACTATGAGTATGAGTACCAGGTATCACCTTCTCACCTTCTTCCGCGCACCCGCAGGGTGTTTCAGGTGCGGACGCGCACGCGATAGGTGAGCTTCACCTCGCCGTTGGCGGGCACCGGGACGGGAAAGGTGATGCCGAACGCGGAGGTCCTCTCGTAGGGGTGGGAGTTGGAGATCATCTCCCAGTCCCCGCCGAGCTGCTCCCTCACGTCCACCGTCACGGCCGTGTCCTTGTGGTTGCGCAGCGTGACCTCGAACGCGTCCTCGAACAGGTTGTCGGCGAGTTTCTTGTAGTCGGTCTGCCGGCGCTCGGCGACGATGTCGAAGGCGTTGCCCATGGTCACCTTCACCAGCTCGTCCTTGGGCGTGTGCTCGATGCGGTCCTCGCCGACGAACTGCGCGGCCCCGCGGCGGTCCCGCTGGTAGAGGCGAACGACCCCGCCCGGCAGCGCCATCCCCAGGTGGTTGTCGGCTCGGTTGGCGAGCTCCACCTCGACGCGCACGTCCTGCTTCTGCTTGCCGATCCGCTGCATGTACCACCACTGCGGGCTCTCGACGATGTAGCGCCGCACCACCTTGACGTGGTCCGCCTCGAGCAGCGCCACCTGCTTCTTCTGCCTGTCCTTGATGGTGGTCGGCCGCTCCAGGGTGTAGAGGTGGTACTCGGCGAACGCCTCCTCGCGCATCTCGGCGGTCACGGCCCGCGCCGGCATCATCATGGCTTCCGGGCGCCCCTTGCGCTCGGGTGCGAGGTGCACGTCGCCGGCCACCAGTTGCAGGGTGGCGTCGGGGTACGAGGCTCCCGAGGTGTTGTCGAGCGTCACCCACCCCAGCAGGTTCCCCTCGTCGCCGGCCGTGCCCATCGTGAGCACGTAGTCGGCCTTCCAGGTGACCCCGCCTGTCAGGTAGGTCGCTTCGAGCCGCCGCTCACCCGGACGTTCGCTCGTCAGGACCCAGACCAGGGTCGGGCGCTCACGCAGGTTCTCGGGCACCTGGGAGAAGCTCAGCTCCCGGTACGGCGGGTTCGACACGATCCGGTCGCCGATCCGCCAGACCGTGCCGTTCTCGATCGAGAGCAGCCGCCCGGTCACCGTCTTACGCACCACCGCGCCCGGCGCCTCACCGGGCTCCTCGATGACCATCGTGACGTCCTTGCCCAGGAACTTGGCGAGCAGGGTCTGGGGCGAGAGCAGGTCGTACTCGTAGTTCTGCTCGAGCACGGTGACCCCGTCCCCGGTGATCGCCACGGTTTCCGGCATCACGAGAGCGGCGATGTCGCGGAACTCCAGCGCGAGAGTTCCGCCCGGTAGCGAGACCGGGCGCGCATCGCGCACGAGGGCGCGGCCAACGTTGTAGACCGTGAGCGAAAGGGCGCGCCCCTGACCGGCCTCGGAGACCACGACCGGAGCCTCAGCGCCCAGCGCCACGCCCGCCGCAAGAAACGAACCAACCAGCACTCGCAATCGCATCGCGTCCTCCTAGTCACTCCCGGCGCGGACGACCACTGTCCCCGCCGGGCCCTCGATCACCCGCCCCACCACCGTCGCCCTCACGCCCCGCGCGGAGCAGCGCTCGAGGAGCCTGGCGGCATCACGCTCGACCACCGCGGCGAGAAGGCCGCCGGAGGTCTGGGGGTCGCACAGCAGGGTGGCGGTTGTCGGGTCAACCCCGCCCAGGCTCGCTTTTCCCTCGACCCACTTTCGGTTGGCGGTCAGGCCGGCCGGGATCGCGCCGGCCTCCGCTGCCGCTCTGGCCCCCGGGAGCAGCGGCAGCGACGCCGCGAAGATCTCGAGGGCCGCGCCGCTCGCCTCCGCCATCTCCAGGGCGTGCCCGAGCAGCCCGTAGCCGCTGATGTCGGTGAGGGCGTGCACCTCGACGCCCTCGCACGCCTCCGCCGCAAGCCTGTTCGTCTCCACCATCGAGGCCACCATTGCCCTGCGCGCTTCCTCCGGGAGGTCGCCGCGCTTGAGCGCCGTGGCCATCACGCCGGTTCCGAGCGCCTTCGTCAGGACGAGCCGATCGCCGACGCGGGCTCCGGCGTTCGTCAGCACCCTGTCCGGATGGACGAGGCCGGTCACCGCAAGCCCGTAGGTGAACTCGGGGCCCTTGACCGTGTGACCGCCCAGCGGGAGCACACCTTCCTCGCGCAGCACCGCGAGGCCTCCGGCCAGGGTCTTCTCCAGGACCGAGAGGGCCAGTGTCTCGACCGGGAAGGCGCACACCGCCAGAGCCGTCAGCGGCTTCGCACCCATGGCGTAGATGTCCGAGAGGGCGTTCGCGGCCGCGATGCGGCCGAAGTCGAAGGGGTCGTCCACCACCGGCGTGAAGAAGTCCACGGACTGCACCAGTGCCACCTCATCCGACAGCCGCACCACCCCCGCGTCGTCGAACGTGCCGGCGCCGACGAGCAGACGAGGATCGCTGACCTCGGGCAAGGCCGAAAGCACCGCGTGAAGGTCCGCCGGACCCAGCTTTGAAGCTCAACCCGCGCAGGCCACGAGGTGGGTGAGCTTCAAGAGCTCCTCTCGCGTCATGGGCGAAGTATACGCGGATGGCAATGCTGTTTCACCATTGATAATATGGCACTATGACATTCCCCAACGCGCATCCGTAAACGTCTACGAGACGCGGGTGGCCGGCGTCGGGAGGTGTCAATGCGAGGCGGACACGCGCGCGACACGGCCGAACTCGGCGGGTTCGAGGTCCTCGCCGTCGGGGTGCTGATGCTCCTCATCCTTGCAGCCCTCCTGCCCTGAGCGCCGCTGCTAGACTGCTCGCCGAGGCGCAAGCCCGGATTACTCATGCGGGGCCGTAGCGAGGGCGCGGAGGTGGCTGTCATGGTGGGCGAACGTAGGGGCGAGGACCGGAGCCGTACTGGCGAGTACGGCGGCACGGTCCGAACCCCGAGTACGCCCGCCAGGGTGGCCAGATCCGCGCTCGCAGTAGGCACCCTCGTGAATAGTCCGGGCTAACCTCGCGGAGGTTTCCTTGGGTGAGCAGACTCGCGCGAAGCTCGCGTGGCAGTCGGGGTTGCGCTTTTCCGCCGTGCCCGGAAGCGGTCATGGCCTGACCGTCGACTCGGTCGTGCGCCCCGGACACGCCGGGCCTGGGCCGATGGAGCTGATTGTGATGGGCATCGCCGGCTGCACGGCTATGGATGTCGTGTCGATCCTCGAGAAGATGCGTCAGCCGCTCTCTGGTCTCGAGGTCGAGATCGTCGGCGACCGGGCCGAGCAGCACCCGAAACGCCTCACAGGAATCGCGATCGTCTACCGCGTCCGTGGCCAGGGCCTGTCCCGCGAGAAGGTCGAGAGGGCCGTCGAGCTCTCCCACTCGACCTACTGCTCCGCGGTCGCCTCCCTGCGAGAGGGCTGCAAGGTCAGCACCAGCATCGAGATCACGGAAGCCTAAGGCTCTGCGCGCAAGAGCTGGGAGGGGCGCACGAGCTTCACCTCGCCCGCGATCCTGGGCAGCTCGACCGCGAGCAGCTCGATCGTGAGAGGGTGCACGTGGCCGATCGCGACGGCGCTGCCCTGAGCCCGTGCCCGTGCGACGGCCTGCTCGAGCGCCCGGTGCACCGCGTCCGAATCGCTGACCACGTCCAGGAACACGTCGCGTCGCAGGGCAGGAACCCCGCTCTCGTGAGCCACGCGCTCGGCAACGGTCTCGGAGGTGGTGCGCGAGTCCAGGAAGTAGAGCCCGTGGCCGGCGAGCACGACCATCACATCGCGCATCGTGGCGACATCGGCGGTGGCCCGGGAGCCCATGTGGTTGTTGACGCCGCGTGCCGGCGCCACGACCTGCAGGGCGCGCTCGAGCCGAGCACGCACCTCCGCCGCAGGGAGCCCCACCTCGACCGCACCGTCGCCCGGCCCCGGGCCGTGGTTGGCAAGCGCCTCCATCGGCATGTGCAGGAGAACCTCGCGGCCCTGGGCTCCGAGCGCCCTCGCCACCTCGGCCGAGTGGGCCGCGTTGGGCAGCACCGCCACAGCCACGGCCAGCGGTAACCGCTCGACCTCCCGCACGACCTCCATCGAGGCGCCCGCGTCGTCCAGCACGATCGCGAGCCGACCCGCCTGTGCCGCGGCGCGCGGGGCTCGGGTCGGGCCGCGCGGCGGAGGCTCCTCGCCCAGGACGAGCACGCGCCAGCGCGTCCCGCCCACGGTGCCCTCCAACCTCGCCAGGCCGTAGCCGCCCTTCTCGGTCAGCGGCTGCGGTTCGAGGCGCCCGCCGAGGTTGTGCGCGGTGGCTTCGAGGTCGAGGGTGAAGCGCTCGGCGGGGAAGCCGCGCGGCGCGTGGACGGTCACGA
>Ga0315277_10010608_pt1 | contig 11657 bp, 7 predicted proteins | sample YL17G05_15_MG_FD_203695 | JGI IMG/M metagenome (GOLD analysis project Ga0315277, IMG submission 203695) | Sediment microbial communities from Yellowstone Lake, YNP, Wyoming, USA - YL17G05_15 | ecosystem: Environmental > Aquatic > Freshwater > Lake > Sediment | place: USA: Wyoming | collected...
CCACGCTCTTGATCCGGCCTTCGTTGAGCGCGAAGAACAGGAACGTCGTGAGCACCGGTTTGGCGGAGGAGAACCAGTCGCCGATTTCCCGCTGATCGCCCCAGCTCTTAATCACCAGGCCGTCTTTGACGACACAGCCTCGTCCTCCCAGGCCCTGGGCCATTTCGTCGAGCGACACCGGGTCGAACCCGGCGGATTCCGGCGCTCCGGCCTCCCACTGTTTGCCCGGATAGCGAGTTCGCCCGCCGCGCCGGGCCGCCGCCACGCCATACAGGAACACCCGGCGGGTCACGCCGTCCTCCTGAGTGCGCTCATCCGCAGCCAGGCCGCGCCGGCCAGCAGATTCAGCGCCGCCGCTACAACGAAGTACGCCGTCGCATCGCCGGTCCAGCGGTTCATCACCGGGAACAGGCTGGCGCTCACGAACGATCCGAAGTTGCCGATCATGTTCATCGCACCCGACACCGTTCCGGATTTCTTTCCGCCCAGGTCGATGCAGAACGCCCAACTCGGGCTGATGGTCATTTCCGCGCCGAAGGTGGCGATGGCGAAGCAGGCCACACTCGCCTCGGGAGAAGCGGTGAGACGAATCGCCGCCAGCGCGGCGGCGGAAAGAAGGAAACCCGTCATGGCGGGGATGCGGCGCGAATGTGCCCGCAGCGGCGAGCGGTAGAGACGATCCACCAGAAAACCGGCGACCCATTGCGCCGTCGCGCCGATCAGCAGGACGATCATCGAGAACCAGGCGGCCCGCTCCCGCGTGAGGTGATAGTGCGACATCAGGTAGGGGTGCATCCACGACAGGCAGATGAAGAACGTGAAGTTGCTGGCGAAGTACTGGCCCATCGCCAGCAGCATCGGGCGCGACCGAAACACCTGCCCGGGCCGCGTGTCATCGACCGCCGCGGGGGGACGATCGACCTTCCACGGCGGCTGATCGCGGAACCACGCCAGCCACACCAGGGCCCACAGCACGCCCGGAACGCCGAGGAACAGGAAAGCGCCCCGCCAGCCGAACGCGCCGAGAACCCAGGCCAGGATCGGAAACGAGAGCGCCGCGCCCAGCCGGGAACCGGAAAAGATGAGGCCGTTGGCGCGGCCGTGCTGTTCGGCCGGCAGCCAGTTGAAAAAGGCGCGCGCCGAACCCGGAAATGCGCCGGCCTCCGCCACGCCGAACAGGAAACGGATCGCCACCAGGGACGCAAAGCCGCGGGCGAACCCCGTGAGCGAAGTGAAGACGCTCCATCCGGCGACCACCGCCGCCAGTGCGACGCGAGGACCGAAGCGGTCGGCGAACCAGCCGGATGGAATCTGAGCGAACGCGTAGCCCAGCGCGAACGCGCCGAACACGATGCCCATCGCGTCGTTGGAGAGGCCGAGATCGCCGCCGATCAGATCTTTCGCGGTCGAAATGGCCGCGCGGTCGAGGTAGAGAATCCAGGAGAGCAGGAAAAGCAGCGCCAGCAGGATCGCGCGCGCCATCACATGCCCCGCGCTCTTTCGCGCAGCGCGGCAAGAGACCGGCGCAGCCAGCGGTCGTCTTCCGCGACGTCGGATTCCCAGTCGCCCGTGGACGGCGTCCAGTTCTCGATGAGAATCAGCGGGTCCCGGCCGCGCGCGAAAATGCGCCGCAGGGCTCCGTCCAAGTCCAGCCCGCCCTGGCCGAGCGGCGCGCCCTCGACGCGGAAGCCGAGCTTGTCGCCGAGCACGCGGAAATCCTTCAGGTGATAGCAGTACGCGCGGTCGCCGAGCAGGTCCAGGACTTGCTCGGGCGATTCGAAGTTGCGAAGCGAGTTCGCCGTGTCGATGCAGAAGCCGATCCGCGACGGCGGGTGGGGCGCGACGGCCTCGGCTAGCACGCGGGAGGGAAGATCGAAGTGGTTCTCGATCGCCAGCCGCACGCCGGAGGCCTCCAGCAAGGGGAGCGCCCGTTCGAGAAACGAAACCACGTCTTCCCGCGACGGCGGCGCTCCGTCCTCCCGCTCGAAGACCATGCGCAGCAGCTTGGCGGGCAAGCGCTCCGATCGGGCCAGATAGGCGCGGAATTCCGCCAGTTCGACGGTTTTGCAGCCAAGCTGAATCTCCAAACCGGCGGCTTCGGCGCTGGCGACCGCGTCATCCCATTCCGACTCGGAGAGCTCCAACGGGCGCGAGTTCTCACACACCTGAAGCACGTCCAGGCCGAGCTCGCGCCCCGTCGCCGCCACTTCGGCAAGCGAGGGCGCCCGGCTCTTGTCGAGAAACAGGTAGCGAAAGCCGAACGTCGTGGTCCCGATCCGCATCACGCCCCCGACAGGGGCGCCGGCCGGGCCTGGTCCAGCAGGCGGCGCGCCTCCGCGAATCCCGACCGCCCCACCTGAAGGATCGGAACGCGGGCCGTGTGGCTGATCTTGGAGAGGCTGATCTGGCCGAGCGCGATAACGTCCACCCGGTCCGCGAGCCGGTCGATCTCCTGGCGCACGATCGCGTCGTGCGCCGCGATCTCGCCCGCCAGCAGATGCTGGAAGGCGCGCTCGTTGATCACCGTTTCCATCGCGATCTTCTTCCCGGCGCGCTCCGCCTGCGCGGCCAGCAGCGCGCGGGTCGCGGGAGCGCTGGTCGGAACCGTCGCCAGAATCCCGATCCTCTCGCCGGCGGCGACCGCTTGCGCCGCCATGGGCTCGTCGATGTTGAACAGAGGCACGCAAATGAAGCAACGCGCCAGTTGCGTGGCCACGCCCATGGTCGTGCAGGAGCACATGATCACGTCCGCCCCGGCCGCCTCGGCGGCCATAGCGTACAGCACGATTCGCCTGATGACCGCGGGAGTCGGGCCGCCGTTCGGGATCGACTCCGACAACAGGGAATCGTCCATGATGTTCACCATCTCGACGTCCGGATTGGCCTCGGCGAACTCGCGGCCGAAAGGCTCCAGAACCGATTTGTCGTACCAACTTACCGTATGGATCAGAGCGAGTTTCCGTTTCATCGAATCTCCCGCGCGTTCGCCGGGAACACGAACGGCTCCATCATTTTCCGGATCCCGATAAAATCGTTCCGGGTCAGGCGCTCGCGGATTTCAGCGCGGTCCACCCGGTCCAGCCAGTTCCACAACTGCTCGGTGACGCGGACGTTCAGCGCGAAGATCTCGGCGGCGTCCTGCCGGAGCGGCGCCACGTCGGAGGTGATCCAGCCGTCGTAGTTCAATTCGCGCAGGTAGTAGAGGAACTCGAGGTACTCCCAGATGTTGCAGGCGCCCGCGACCAGGTCCCAATCGCACTTGCCGTTGTTGTCGTTGGTGTGCACATAGAAGGGCAGCCCGCTGGCGGCGACCAGCATCAGCGAGTCCGCCGGAACCTCGCCGCCGAAAGTCGAGTGGCCGATGTCGATGGTGACGCCGAGGCCCTTCGTCCCGGCCGCCTGACAAACCAGGATGGTCTTAGCCGCGGAGGTCAGCAGGCCGTGCACGCGCGTCTCGAAGGGCTTGTATTCCAGGCACAGCGTGATCTCGGGGCGGTACGCCGCGGCCGCCCGCACCGTGTCCACCATGCGTTCCCAAGCCGCGCCGTAGTGGGTCTGAAACGCATAGTCGTAGCCGTCGGAAAGCGGGCAGCAGGTGACTCGCTTCGCGCCCAAGGCGGCGGCTGCGTCCTTGCCGCGGTGGAGGTAGTCGACCGCCATGCGCCGGACCGCCGGGTCGGGCGAGGCGACGGAGCCGCTGACAAATTCGGGATCCGACTTGACGTTGACGTTGACCGCCGGGACCCCGAGCCCGAGCCGGTCGAGCGTCGCCTTCACCAGGTCCAGATCCCGGAGTTCGTGGGGAGACACGATTTCGACGCCCGAGATGCCGGGGACGGCGGCGGCGCGCTCCAGTTTTTGCACCACGCTCAGGTCCTCTCCGTATTCGCAGAACCGGTCGCGCAACTTGCCGAGAAAGGGACAGATGAGAGCTTGTTTCATAATATGTTTGAATCCCAAGGTTAGTATACGGCGAGGCGGCCTCGCCCGCTAGAAGATTCCCGCACCCATTTGGACATTCCTGCCGCCGTCGCCGATGAACCCGCTGCCCGGCCGGGTTAGAATCGAAACGTCAAAGCAAGCTGAATCACTCGAGGCACGCGCGTCGCAGTGACTTGGCCGAATTGGGTGTTCGTTTGCTTCCCTGTAGTGTCGAAACGGGCCGCCGTGTTTACGCCCGAATACTGAGTGTGGTTAAAAGCGTTGTAGAACTCGGCGCGGAATTGGACCATTCTCCTCTCCGACCGGACAGGAAAGTTCTTGAACAGAGAGCAGTCCCAATTATTCGTCCCCGGCCCGCGGAAAACGTCCTTGGGCGCATTGCCCGCATCTCCCTTTGAGGGCCGCGCAAACGCCGTGGTGTCGAACCAACGATCGAAGCTGCGCTCGCCGCGCCCCAACGGGGCCTTTCCAGTCACAATGACGCGAGCCCCGTCACCGGTGCCGCCGGTAATGTCGGCGTTGTCGGTGGTCGAATAGCTGATTCCGGCGGGGGTCCCGCTGGCAAAAATCATAAAAGTCGAAACCTGCCAATTGTCGAGCACAAGACCGGCCGCTTTTCGCGCCCCTTCGGGAACCAGTCTGCTTCCCTTCGGCACATCCCAGACGACATTGAAGGTGAGCACATGAGTCTGATCGTAACCGGCCTTACCGTAAACCCACGACGCATCCTTGAACATCGGCATGCTGCCGGTCTCGGCGTCCGACAGATTCATGGCCTTGGACCAGGTGTAGGCCGTGCCAAACAACAGCCCCTTGCTGTATCGCCGGTTGGCGGTTACCTGGAGAGCGTTGTAATTCGCCTTGCCGGAGAAATCAATGATATACAGGCTGGGCGAGAAGCCAACGTAAGGCACCAGGAAGCTGTCCGGGAGCGACACCGAAGGGTTTGTCGGATCCGCATTCGATGGCAGGAAGCGCGCTCCGTACGGGACTTGATTGATCGTGTGGAACATGGTCTGGTGCTTTGCCTGATTTCCCACGTATGCTACGCTGAGCGCGACTTGGGAAGGAAGGGCCTGCTGGATGCCGAAGGAATAGTTGTAGACCGCCCCCGGCTTATAGTCCTTTTGGAAGCCATAGACATTGGTCAATGGGAACAGATACCCCGAACTCTGTGTCGTCAGCGTGGAAATATTGCCGTAATACATCACCGGCGTGTATATCTCGGGCGGCACGGTGGACACGGTATTTCCCAGATTGGAGCCAATCACCGTCTGTATATTGATGCCAAATCCGCCGCGGATCGCCGTCTTGCCGTTTCCAAGAACGTCCCAGGCGAAGCCGAGTCGCGGGGCCGGTTGGACAGGTGCGTGCGTCTGCCAGCCGGGAGGATACCCGCCGTAATCGGTCGATTCCACGATCCCGTTGATGAGGTTGCCCGAGTTGGGCACGATGGCGCCGATCAAGGTGGCAGGCACGTAGGTGTTCGTGCGGGCATCGTAGCCCATGCGTCGGTTCTGGCTGTTGAAGGCGGGCCGGTACAATCGCACGGCCTGGCCGGGGTCGTACTTCGACACGACGAAAGCCGCCGATGGATTGTTGGGCTGCGGGTTCCAGGGCGGGAGGTAAGAAAAACGAGCGCCCAGCTCGAGCGTAAAGCGGGGCGTCACTCTCCAGGAATCCTGGACGAACCACTCGTTAAACTGCAACTGAGCGAGACGTATCGCGTACCGGTTTGACTGCTGATAGGACTGAAAATTTCCCAGCAAAGCATTGGTGAACGGGTAATTGGTATCCCCCGGATTGTTCTTGTCCACGGAGAAGTTGAAGCTGCCGCCGAAGGCCGGGGAAGTGTGGCCTTCGTCCTGGAGGTGGAACTCGTAGTAGTACCCCGCCTTGACGGTGTGCCGGCGAGCGATCCAGGTGAAATTATTGCCCCAGGACATACGTGTGTCTCCGGTTGGGACAAACTCTTTGTTGGGTCCCACGCCGATCGGCGTACGGGTGTCATAGACGATTGTTGGCGCGCCGGGCACGCCTGAGAACGAGACCATCGGGATGATGTTCAGCGGGTTGGCGGCGGTATAAATTTGAGGGAAACCCGCCATCCCCGGCGCTGTCGTAGTCTGTACGTTGGCGAGATTATATAGCGAGATATCCGGCACGCCTTCCAGAATCTTCCGTCCGGACAGCGTAAACTCGTTCACCATCGTGGGGCTGATGATTCGGGTGTAATTCAAGGCGGCGCCGTCTTCCGCTTTGCGGTACTGAAAATAGAGCTGAGGCCAGTTCGAGGTAAAAGCGGTGCTTCCGGTATAGCTCATGGTGGCCTGCTTCCAATGACGATACCGGATTGACAGGTGGTCCTTCTCCGAGATGATGTAGTCTCCCTTGACCGTGTCCAAGTGCTTGGGGCGGCGCAGAGTATCCTGGAACTGATAGTTATAGGAGCCGCCGGTCACCGTTCTGTTAAACAGAAACGGTTGAGGAAACAGATTCAGGATTGCCTGGCCATAGCGGTTTATGAGGTTCCCGGGGATCACATTGCCGGCGTACTGCTTCCCGGTTGTAGGATCCAGGATCGGCACCAGCCGGTTCCCAACATCCAGGGTCTGCGAAAAGTCGCCGCCGCGCTCCAGGGTTGTGGGCATCGTGACGCTATTCACACTAGCCGGCTCAACCACCCGCCAGGTTTCGTGACCGTAGAAAAAGAACAGCTTTTTCTGCTTGGGGTTGAATAGTTTAGGGATATAAACGGGGCCGCTCAGCGAGGCGGTAAACGTGTTGAAGCGATACAGAGGCCTCTTAAGCCGGTTCCGGTTATTGAAGAAGTCGTTGGCATTCAGAGCCTCGTTGCGCGTGAACCAGGAAAGGTTGCCGTGGTACGCCGTGCCTCCGCTCTTCTGAATGATATTGATGAGTCCGCCCGAGTTGCCCCCGTACTCCGCCTGGAAATTGTTCGCCAGAACCTTGACTTCCTGAATGAAGTCCATGCTGACAGGGCCGACAAACCCGATACCGGAGTCGTCGTCGGTGCCTTGCTGGCCGTCCACCGAAATCCTGCCAAGCATCGAACGCGTTCCGTTAATGTTTGGCAGCGGCGTGCCGGTGGCGCCACCCATCGAAGTGATATTGGTGCTGGAGGATACTCCGGGCATCATTTGCATCAAGCTCATGACATCCCGGCCCCGGGCCAAGGTCATCTCTGCTTGCTTGGCGTCGATCTGCGCCGAGCTTTCGGAACTCGCCGTCTGCACCGATGCGCTCTCGGCGGTGACCGTAATGCTCTCGGCGACGCCCCCGACCGCCAGCACGATTGTCCCGGCCGACAGAATCTGGCTGGTACTCAGCGCCAGTCCGCGGCGCTCCACCGGACGAAATCCCGCCTTCTCGACTTTAAGATTGTATTCGCCTTGAGGCAAAGCGGGGAAGACAAACTCGCCGAGATTATTCGTCTGCGCGTTCCGCGCATCTCCGGTTCTCGTATGGGTAAGCGAGACCGTGGCCTCGGGAACGGCGGAATTCTGGGGGTCCCTCACGTTGCCCAACACAGTGCCCGTATTCTGCGCGCGCACCAGACCGGGCACGCCCATCAACACGGCGCAAAACAACAATCGCAGCACCCAACCGGTTCTCATATTCGCTCCTTGGAGGTACTTTCGAACGTTCCCCACAGTATGGGCTATCGCGTGGGTCGGGGCTAGAACGATTCAGATGATTTTAGGAGAATCCTGCCGGGTTGCCGGCGCAACGCGCCTGGCCAGCGTGGCGCGCAAGGACCGCCTGCCCGCGCGCGTGGGAGAGGCTACCTGGAGATACCCGCCGCCGCCCGGACTTCGCGCGGCGTCCTGCCGTACAACGCACGGAACCGGCGGTCGAAATAGCTCTGATCCGAGAACCCCGCGCTCACGGCGATCTCCGCGATCGACCGGTCCGACTCCACCAGCAGCCGGTAGGCATGATTCAGCCGCAACTGCGTCAGGTACTTCACAAACGTCACTCCCGTCGTCTTCTTGAAGAATTTCATGAAGCGAAACTCGCTCATTCCCGAGATTCCGGCAGCCTCGGCGACGGTGACCGGCTCGAAGTAGTTCTCGCGCAGGTATTCGTAGAGGCGCCCGAACTGAGCCGACTGCCGCCGCCGGCTGGCGAAGTCCGACAGCGATTCGCCGGTCACCTCGAAATGCAGAGCGATGTGGTAGAGCGCATCGAGAAGGTACACCTTGCACCCGGCCTCGCGGCCGGCTTCCCGCGGTTTCTCGAAATAGCAGGACACCAGCTTGCCCAGCGCCTGGTCAACCGCGGGAGCGTGCCGGTCCGAGGAGCGCAGAATCCGGTTCCGGCCTCCGCCGCTGGAGAAGAACGGCATCAGATAGACGGAATCGCAAGGATACGAACCGGGACTGCAAATCAACTCGGGCAGGAAGGTGATCACCAGTCCCCGCCGCTCCGGCCCGAAGCACTCCGCCACGCCGTGCAGCTTCAGGTTCTCGACGACAATCACGTCGCCCTTGGAATACTCCAGGACCTCTTCTCCCATCCGAAACCGGCCGCGCCCGGCCACCGACACGAAGATCTCGAGCCGCTCGTGCCAGTTGAACCGCAGGATGTCGGTCAGAGCGGAGAAGGCATAGGGTTGGATGGCCAGCGGGAAGCGAGGGTCGAGGTCCAGGTGGTACCGCCGCCGCTCGTCGACCAGACGGTGGACCTGGAAAGGCTCATACGATAGTTCCCGAGCGACGTCGAAAAGCACGTTCGAACTCCGCAAGAAAATGTATTCTACACCAGGATTGTCCAAGTCGGCGCGGGAAGCTCCAGGCGCGTGACGGCGTGCACGGCCTGAAGGCTGGGTTAGTCTCCACAGCCTGAAGGCTGTGCCACCGCGCTACACTACGCCTATGCGAAGCATCCTTCTTCTAGTGCTTTCCGGCGCGCTTGCCTGGTCGCAGGCTCCGGCGTCCTGGACTCCCGAGCTCTCGATGCAGGTTCAGACCGTCGCCTCCGTCGTGCCCTCCCCGGATGGGAAGCGGGTCGCCTGGACCCAGTCCAAGGCGATCATGACGGGCGAGCAGAGCGAGTGGGTTTCCCAGATCTACCTGGCCGGCGCCGACGGCTCCGGGCGCATTCAACTGACGCGGCACGAGAAGGGCGCGCGGTCGCCGCTGTTCTCACCCGACGGCCGGTTCGTGTACTTCTCCTCGTCCCGATCAGGCAAGAACAACCTCTGGCGCATCCCGGCCGATGGCGGCGAGGCCGAGATGCTCACCGACTGGAAAGGCTCGCTCGGGCGCTTCGCGGTGTCGCCCTGCGGCAAGTGGGTGGCCTTCACGGGAGTCGAGGAGTCCGCCGACGACGAGAAAGCGAAGAAAGAGAAGCGCGACTTCCGCGTCGTCGGCGAGAAACCCCAGAACCACGCGCTGTGGATCATCCCCGCTGAAGCCGGCGGCGACGGCAAACGGGAGCCGAAGAAGGCGGCCGGCGGGCCCTACCATATCGAGGGATTCGATTGGTCGCCCGATTCCCGTTTCCTGGCCTTCGAGCACTGGCCCGCACAGGAAGCCGACCTGTGGACCAAAGCCGACATCTCCGAGGTGGAGTTGCAGGGCCTTCAGGCCGTGGAGTGGCACAGCCTTCAGGCTGTGGGCGGCAACGTGAAAGCCGTGGCCGCGACCGCGGCGGCCGAAACGAATCCCGATTACTCGCCCGACGGCCGCTGGATCGCGTTTGTCACCAGCGGCGTGCCGCCACGCTGGCCCCGCGAAACGCGCATCGCGCTGGTCGCGCGCTCGAGCGGCGAACGGCGCCTGCTTCCCGAGACCGCCGACCAGGAGCCGGGGCTCATGGGCTGGGCCGCCGATTCCTCGGCCATCCTGTTCAACGAAGCGCGCCGCACCCGGCGCGGCATCCACGCCATGGCGCTGGACGGCAGGACCCGCGCCGTCTTCGAGCCGGCGAAAGGGACTTTTCTCGCGGCCTCGTTGAACAGCCAGGGCACGCACCTCGGGCTGGTGATGGAAAGTTCCGACGAGGCGCCCGAGGCGTTCACGTTGAACCTCGCGGGCGGAGCGGCCACGCGGGTCAGCCGCGCCAACCTGGACCTGCCCAAGCCGCCGCTGGGCGAAACCAAGGTCGTTCGCTGGAAGGCCACGGACGGCCTCGAAATCGAAGGACTGCTGACCTGGCCGGCGGCCTATGAAGCCGGAAAGAAATACCCGCTCATCCTCAACATCCACGGCGGTCCCGCGGGCGTCTTCGCGGAGACCTTTCCGGGCAAGGCCGGCATCTATCCGCTGGCGTCGTTCTCTTCGCGCGGCTATTTCGTGCTGCGGCCCAATCCGCGCGGATCGGGCGGCTACGGGAGCAAGTTCCGCTTCGCCAACCTGAACGATTGGGGCGGCAAGGATTATGAAGACCTGATGGGGGGCGTCGATCACGTGGTCGCGCAGGGCCTGGCCGACCCGGAACGCATGGCCGTCATGGGATGGAGCTACGGCGGCTTCATGACCTCGTGGGTCATCACCCAGACCAGGCGTTTCAAAACCGCGGTGATCGGCGCGGGCGTCACCAACCTGTGGAGCTTCACCGGCACGGCCGACATCCCCAGCTTCCTCCCCGACTATTTCTCCGGCGAGCCGTGGGAGAATTTCGAGGGCTATCGCAAACACTCGCCGATGACCCACGTTCGGGGCGTCGCCACGCCGGCGCTGATCCTGCACGGCGAAGCCGACGTGCGCGTTCCCATTTCGCAGGGCTACGAATACTACAACGCGCTCAAGAGGCAGGGGGTGACCACCAAGATGGTGGTCTACCCGCGCACGCCTCACGGCCCGCAGGAACCCAAGTTCCAGCTCGACATCATGCAGCGCCACCTCGAGTGGGTCGAGCGCTATCTTCGGTGAGTGGGGCAAGCTTCAGCTTGCCCACGGCCTGAAGGCCGTGTCACCAGCTCGCGCCGTCTATGACGGCTTGAGGCGTTTTCGAAGTCCGCCCGCGACAAGCAGAATGCCCCCGCAGAGGGAAAGCACGCCGGTGCCCATCTCAGGCGCGTCACCCACCGGCGGATCCGGCGGCGCATTGTACGCACCCAGCATAACGTTGTCGAGAAACGCGTAGTTCACCTCCGCCGGCGTGAAGGTGACCGAGTCGAACGTCTCAGCCGGATTGGTGGAAACGAAACCGAAGAACGTCGGCGTCGGATGCGCGGATGTCACCAACGTTTGCTCCCAGACTACCGTCCCGCCACTGCGGACCTTGACGTCCATCTGGCTGGGGAGCCACGTGCCCGGCGGGTTCTCGTTGTTGATCGCCATGAGCGCGGCGAAGGCGGTGACGCCCGTTGCCCACTCGGCCTTCAGGGGACTAAGGCTCTCGCCGGCGGGGCGGAGTATCGAGGTCGTGCCCCAGTAGTACCAGGGCTGCGCGCCCGAAGGGTTGACTACATACATATAGCCGGCGATAGGCGACGTGAACGTGACGTTGTCAATAAGGAGTAACTGCACCGAAGGGCTGCTGTAGCCGCCTACGGGCACGTTGAGGGAGTCGAAATTAATCGTGTTTCCCGCCTGCGTCGCGACCGCCTGCCATTCCGCCAACGTCGTGTAGGTCTGAAACGCCGCGCCAGCCGGCAGGACGCTCAAAACCGCGAGACAAACGAGCCACACAAGTCTGTTGCGGGCCATTTTGGGTGTAACCTCCTGTCTGGAACCTCCGTCCGG
>Ga0315277_10010611_pt1 | contig 11656 bp, 14 predicted proteins | sample YL17G05_15_MG_FD_203695 | JGI IMG/M metagenome (GOLD analysis project Ga0315277, IMG submission 203695) | Sediment microbial communities from Yellowstone Lake, YNP, Wyoming, USA - YL17G05_15 | ecosystem: Environmental > Aquatic > Freshwater > Lake > Sediment | place: USA: Wyoming | collected...
CCCGAGTGAGATAGGGCACTAGGTTATGCCTCGTACGGATCGATTGATCATAGATAAATTGATAAATGGCCTCATGGCTGATACGAAGTTTTGGATATTCTAAAGCAAGTCTTCCTGAGATCAGTTCAGGAGACCATTTGAACTTGAGCTTTTTCATGATATACCTACGGATCAAAGGATCCCGTATTCGCTGTCGTTGGACGGATTCATGTTTTCGCTTAACGGCTCTTTCATGGGCCTTGTTGGCCAAGTAAACATTGTAGATGGGCGACCGGTTACGTTTGAGTTCTCGTGAAATGCTACCTTTGTGACGCCCGATACTGTCGGCTATGTCCGAGATGCTTCTACCTTGTGCGCGAAGATATGCAATTTTGTCTCTCTCTTCGCTAGAAAGATGCTTATAGTTTAGTTTTTCCATACACTTAGGATACTACGTTACCCTAAGTGTTGCACTTCATTATTGAACTGGCGACACCAATTTCCGATTCAAATTTTAAAATTGGAATTTGGTGATTATTTGGTTATTGATATTTGGTCATTGGTTATTCATCTTTAAGCTTTTCTTGGGCTCTTTGCCTTTCCCATCTTCAGCAGGGCATTTCCGAAGAGGGCTGCCCCAATGGCGCCGGCAAGCTGAGTATCAAAGGGGTATCCCCGTTCAATATATTCCTTCTTATACCAGACACGCTCTGCAGTCTTAACCCCAAGTTCCTTCTCCAGCCTTTTCACCACACCTTCATTCTTTGCAATTCCGCCGGTGATGACAAACTTTTCTTTCACGCCCAGACGGTTGAGCAGTTCCATAATGCGGTGTGCCATCGCGGAACAGTAAGCGGCCATGATTTCATTTTCAGAAACACCTTGCTCAAGAAGTCCCACTACCTCGCTCTTGGCAAAGACGACGCAGGTACTGCTGATGGGCGGGGGTTGTTTTTTTATCTGGAAGGAGCGGGGGCCAATGTCCCAGACTGGCACCCGGATGAGATCAGCAAAGACTTCCATGCCTCGTCCCGTACCAGCAGCGCATTTGTCGTTCATCATAAAATTGAGAACCTTCCCCAGGCCATCAACACTGATCACCTTGCAGTCCTGTCCGCCCATATCCATGACCGTCCTCACTTCGGGTCCATACATGAAGTTGGCCCCACGGGCATGGCAGGAAATCTCGGTGATCGCCTGCTGGGCCATGGGCACATTGACTCGGCCATAGCCGGTGCCGATGCAGTAATCCATATTCTCTAACTTCATATCGGTCTTCTGAAGCATATAGTCCATTCCGTTTCTGGCGCTGTTCGGACTATCCGAGCCCGTGCGCGTATTGCCGAAGGCAAAAAACTCACCATCCACCATGACCACCGCCTGAGTGCTGACAGAGCCCACATCGACTCCGGCGGTGATAAATTTACCTTTTTTCCAATCGATATCCGGATTTACCCAGTTACTTTCAGGCCATCTCCAGAACTCTACAGGTTTTCCTTTCTGAGCCATTGTCTCCTTTTCCTTAATAGGCTTTCCCTTCTGAAAGGCTTTCTCTTTCAACAACCTTTGCCTTCACCCCGTTAGAAATAATGCCCCGCTGGAATTTCTAACGGGGTTCACCTCTTCTTCAAGAATACTAGAGAGAGCGGCATCTGCCGCACCGATTGCTCCTATATAATCGGGATCCTCCGGAACGGTGACAGGCATCTCGATATTCTTTTTAAGAGAATCGACAAAGCCGGCATTTTTAGCCATCCCGCCGACAACCACCACATCTTTTTCCAGACCGACGATTCGGGCAATCGCCCCGACTCTACCCGCAATGGCGTCCATGACAGCCCTGGAAATATCGGGTTTGGAGGTATTCTGGTGGATGAGGGAGACCACTTCCGATTCTCCGAAGACAGCACACTGGGCGTTCATCGGAATGGCCTTGGTCGAATCGAATGCAATCTTAGACATCTCTTCTACAGAGACCTCCAGCGCCCTTGACATGGCTTCCAAAAAAGTCCCTGTTCCGGCAGCGCATTTATCATTGATGGCAAAATCCAAAACCTTTCCTTCGGGACTTACCTTGATGGAGCGACCTTCTTCGGCCCCCACATCGATCACTGTCCTTGCATTGGGAAACAGTTTGATTGCCCCCCGGGCATCCGCGGCCACATCCGAAATAGAGCCATTGGCAAAGGCAACCCGTTTGGCGGCGCTTCCCGTTGCTACCACACGCTCCACATCCTTTCTCGTCAGGCCCGCCTGTTTGAGCACCTGCTCATACAAGGCCGAGACCGCCTCTGCCTTTTTGATTCCGGTAGGCGAGGTTCCCTTCCCAAGGATCTGACCATCCTTTTTAATCACGATATGAACGTTTTTTCCACCCACATCTATTCCTGCAACTATCATTTTTTGCATCCTTTCCGTTTATGCAACTTTCTTCAGTCCTAATGTCTCCGTCACAAAGAAATCGATTATTCTGGCTGTAGGGGCTTCATTGAACTCCCTTTCATCCGTCATGTTTCCTTTAAAGGTAGGGTTATGTGGAAGAAATGTAAGTAATTGATATTTAAAGGTATTTTGTCCGATTCACAACTCAAAAACACTTCCCACACATCCATAGAAGAAGCGGTCTTTGAATTCCTGTTGAAGTCTAAAGGCCGCCCTCATGCCAGTGCAATGTGAGACGCCTATTTTCTCGATCTCCATCTGCTTGAGAGCCTTGATGGATTCTTCGAGCTGTTCCGGTGTTAAGAAGTCTAAGTGGGTTCCACCAAGGATTGCATGGAATTTATCTTTTCCGGTTTTATGGATCACATGATGAATGATGTTAATCATTCCGGAGTGTGCACATCCGAGGATCAGAATGAGTCCTTTTTCCGTATCGAGGATAAGGGATTGGTCATCCAGGAATGTATCCGGAGCGGTTTTTCCATTGATTTCGGAAAAGAGCCTTGGGTCCGGTTTTTCAAAGAGGGTTTTTCTTGGCACCTCCCCGGTCAAGAATATCCCTTTCTCGACCTCTATGAAATCTGAATTTAAAATAAAGTTAGCCCCCAGGGATTCGAGGTAGACTTTCTTGTACGGGATCCCAACAAATCGCTTCTTTTCTTCTCCATTTTCTTTATGGACTGCAATCCTGTCCAGGAAAACATGCGGATGAATATGGACATCAACTTTACTTCTCAGTTTGAGGACCTCAGGCAGCCCGCCCGAATGGTCAAAGTGCCCGTGGCTCAGAAAGATCTTTTTGACACTTCTAAGGTCTTTGTTAAAGACGAGGGAGTTAGCCACAATCGAAGGGCCGCTTCCCGTATCAAAAAGGAAGTTTCCTTCTTCCGTCTCAATAAAGGCAGAAAACCCATGCTCTCCCGAGCCAACCCGTTTCCCAACTAAATTTTCACATAATATGGTTATTTTCATCTGTTCTTACCCTCCAAAATGCCAAGAGTTTCCTTCACCAGATTTTTCTCGTGCTCATAATCCACGACTCTCTGGATCATGATCTTCTGGGCCATCACCGGGCCTGCACCATGCCAGGTGCCAACTCCGTGCTGGCCGGCTGTCCAGTTCTGAAGGAGTTTCGTCACTTTCATAATATATTCTGTTGGAACATCGGATCCAAAACCCAAAAATTCCTCAACATACTTTTTCGTCTCGGGATTCTTCAGTTCCTTGAGAGAAGGCAGGGTGACGATGAGACCTCCGCCTATATCTCCCGCGAGAGCCATGACCCGCCAGAAGGCATCACAGACATTGAGTTTGGCGACATTTCCCATCAGTTCATCGGGCAGAAATACGCCTGAGCCTTCCGGTTCTTCTTGCCCGAGATTGGCTGAGGCCAGCCCGCAGGCCCTCCCGGTTTCCCTGAGAACGACCATCTCCATCAATTCGTCATTGATATGCTGAGCTTTTTCCAGACCTTTATACTCCTGGAGGAGCTTACAGGCACCGATGATGAGGTTCATAAAGCCAACCTTGCATGTTCCTCCGCAGGTCATCCGGTGCGTCTTTGCGAAACGTTCAACAAGCTTTAATGAATATTCCGTTTCCCCAAAATGAAAAACCCTTTCCCACGGGACAAAGACATTGTCAAAGACGACCATGGCAGTCTCTCTCTGGCCAAAAAGGGGATTTCCCAGCTCGAAGATGTCCTCCGCCATCTCCCTTTCTGCTGAATAGGGAGAGTACTGGCAAATGTAGGTGAGTCCCTCTGCATCAGAAGGGATGGCAAAGGCAAGGGCATAGTCCCCTTCATCTTTTTTCTTTGCGGACTGGGGAAGAACAACCAGTTCATGACTGACAAAGGCTCCGCTGATGTTGATCTTTGCGCCCCGGACAACGATCCCATCCGGTTTCTTCTCCACAACCTTAAGGGATAGAAAGGGATCTGGCCAGTCAATGGCCCGCTTTTTACGGTCTCCCCTCGGTTCAGTCAAGGCGCCTGAGACAGCGAGGTCGTTCTCCTGGACCCACTTGAGATATTTGGTAAACCGGCTGTGATATTCTGTGCCAAGATTCTTATCCATCTCCCAGGTGGTGCTGGCAAGGCTATGAAAGGCATCAAGCCCTGGACATCGGTAGATGCATGTCCCCAGTCTTTCGGCTGTAAATGTTCCGGCCATTGCCTTGACTACCAGGTCTTCCCGACTTCGGCAGACATAGAGGTATCGGTTCACCCGGTCGTTCGTCAAGGGCGAAATGGTTGTCATGATTTCTTGATATTTTGGATCCAAAGCCCATTTGTAACTCGCTTTATTTGCCTCGATGACAGTGCGAAGGTTTGGATTTTCGAAAACATCCTCTATCTTCTTCCCGTCCATAAAAATCCTTGGCTTCCTCTTTTTCAAGCTCTTTTCGTATTCTTCTGGGGTGATCAGGGCCATTTCATCTTCTCCCTTCTTATAATATATTGAAATATTTAATATATTCTAAACTAAATTGTAAAGGGTTTTATGGAATGGGACAGGCTCCTTTTCGGGTTATTCAAATGATCTGCAACGTAAATAGTTGCCCGCCCTCCTTTTACAAAAATTTTATTTTGGGGACAGGTCTTCTTCCAAGAGGATCTCAGCCATCCATCGGGCGGCCTTGCCTACGACCTCGGGGCAATGAACATCATGGGCTCCGGCATTATGGAATTTTTCATACTCCTGGGGGTCTGCAAGATAGTAGTATCGACCCAGAATTTTGTTCTGGATATCTCGACAGATGACAGAACCGTATTCCTGGATAAACCTTTTCCGAAACTTTCTGGCGAGCTGATGGGTTTTGAGGCGAATTCCCTCTGGATCGGAGAAATTATTCCTCTCTCTTCCCAGCAGTGAGCTCAAGACCAGGACGCCGCCTATATAAGCTCCGCAACCACTATCGCCAGCTAACCCAGTACCTCCCGCCAAACAAGTTGCTGACTTAAATATATCATCATTCCTAATCTCCAAGGCATCTTGGAGTGCGGCAATCACACACTGACCGCATCCTCTGTAGGTTTTCTCATATTCCTTGCCCAGTTTGTAGGCTCTCTCGGCTAACTCTTGAATATCTGTCTTTTTCATCAGTTTATCCCTTTCTTTATCCTTCTTAGTCAGGTTCAAATATCCATTGATGCAAAATCGGTTAGGTCTTTCTCCCTTAATATACCCCTTTTCCAGGTTTCGAGGGATGGAATGATATAAGGCAAAAGTCTCATCGAATAATAAGGAGGGAGCAAGGGCAATCCTATGAGGTCTCCAAAGACAACCAACATAAAAAGGTGATCTAAGTTACCTCTCTCCTTTTTCAGTTCCAGATCCATCTCATGAACCGTCATGCCATAGAAGACCTCTCTGATAGGCTTTAGATAATCTTTTAATTTGCTAAAAAGAAGTGATACTTTCATGTTTCCCTTAATCAAATCTGTAATAATCTTTCTTACGATTTTTAGTGAACGATCTCTAAAATTTTGGTGCCATATTTCAAAGAGATAGTTATGAATAGGTTAAAAAGATAGTCAAGTTGCCTCTTTTTTGTTAGCCCAATTCTTTAAAGTCTAAAATTATCTTGTCTCGAATTAATCTCTTCAATAATCTTCTGACAAAGGAATACGTCATCTTCGGGTGTTCCACCACAGGCCCCAATAGCCCCGATCATCAAGTCCCCATCCCATATAGGTAAGCCCCCCGGAATAGTGGTTAGGCGGTCATTCCAGTTTTGGACGTTTAGCCCAAATCCCGGCGCCCCGGGATCACCATATGCTGAAACTTCAGAGCTGGGTCGCCGGAAAACGGCGGCTGTCCAGGCTTTATCGCGAGCAATTTCTGCGGTAGGGATAGGAGCGCCATCCATACGGTAAAGTGCCACCAACCATCCGTTTTCATCGACGAGGGCGATGCTGCAAACCTTTCCCATCTCTTTCGCATTCTCAATACCTGTTTGGAGTAGTTTCTTAGCTACCTCTAAATTCATCATCGCAAAAAATCTCCTTCCTTATTCATAAAGAGCCGTCACACCTGCCTGGCTGACTGAGGTATCACTGATGTCTCCCACACCGGATGGAACACCGCTGCAACCGATGGCGCCGATCACCTCGTTTTCTTCGTTGGTGACGGGGATCCCTCCAGGAATGAAACAGAGCCTTCCTTTTCCCCTTCCAATCATTCCCATTGCGTGATCCCCTAAAAGCTTTCCTATGTTGCGAGGATCGAGCCAGCGAGAGCCCATTAATGTGGGCATTTTAAAGGCAACTGCTGTCCAGGCTTTTTCAATAGCAATATCTGTTGTGGCCATGCCCGCTCCATCCATACGGTGAACAGCGATGGCTGCTCCCGCCTTGTCCACCACAGCGATGCTGCAAGGGGACTCCGCAATATCCCTTGCCCACCTCTCAGCGGCTTCGATCATTTTTAAGGCCTGCTCCAAGGTTAATTGATTCATATTGGCTCCTTTTATATAACAAAAAGATATCTAAGCAAGCAGATCATCTGTTGCGATCACATCTACGCCGGTATTCATTAAATTTGACAAAATGGTCTGGCCCACTCTGATGGGTGGTTTGACCTTCACTCCTGCAAGCGCTTTCGCTGCCTCCTTGAGTTGGGTTTTGAGCAGAGGCCTATTTGTCCTAACCGGGAAGAGGGGGCGAGCACTGCTTTGGGTAAGGACAGTGGCGGTAAGCACGCGAACCGGACTCCTATATTCCTCAAGAACATATTGCCGTCCCTCTTTACATTTGTACCCTGTGATTTTGATTATCTCTCCTTGATCATCGATCTTTAGATTCGTCTCACAGCCGAGAGGACAGCCGATACATATGATTTTTTCTTCCACCATCTTTATTCTCCCTTTTCACAATCCACAATTAATTCACTTGGTTTCCCTTTCAACAGGTTTAATTCCTTCTGGGGAAGATTGATCTTGATCATCTCGCTGGGCTTCACCACTCTGAATGCCCGATGATAGAAATCTCCTATCCTCAGTCGAACTTTTTCTTCCATTTCTTTTACTCGAATATAGAAGGTAACGTCACTTTGACCACTGATCGTTTGGGGGACGATGGAACGGATATTTCTTCCAGGTCTGAGGAGTATTTTCCCCCTCTTTTCAAGATCTCCTTTTTGTGAAAGCTTGGCAGCCCAAGCTCCGGCTATCTCAGCCTCCCAGGAGACATCGTCGACTAAGTCGTGAACGTGAACCACGTTTCCACCTGCAAAGATACCTGGAATGTTCGTCTCCCTCCGTTCATCTACGACGGGTCCGCCGGCCAACGGATCGAGATCTACCCCTGCCATTCTGGAAAGTTCATTTTCGGGGATCAAGCCGACCGACAACAGCAGAGTATCGCATTCAATATTTTGTTCGGTGCCATCGACAGGCCTCTTATTCTTGTCCACCTCGGCGATGGTGACTGCTTCCACACGCTGTTCACCATGGATCTGTGTAACCGTATGCTCGAGAAAAAGAGGAATATGGAAATCGTGGAGACACTGGACCTCATTTCTAATGAGTCCTCCGACATAGGGCAGGATCTCAACAACCGCTTTCACATCGACCCCTTCCAATGAGAGGCGACGAGCCATGATCATGCCTATGTCACCGGAGCCCAAGATGACCACTTTTTTCCCAGGGATGAACCCTTCCACATTGACCAGTCGCTGGGCAGTCCCGGCGGTGAAGATTCCAGCGGGTCGAGTGCCGGGAATGGACAATTGCCCTCGGCTCCGTTCACGACATCCCATTGCCAGAACGATAGACTTAGGCTGCAGACAAATAGGCCCTTCGCGACTGTTGACAGCGGTCAGCTTTCGATCGCCGGATATTTTAGTCACCATGGTTTCAAGGAGTACCTCAATTCCTAAATCCTTTACTTTTTCAACAAATCGACAGGCATATTCTGGTCCGGTCAGGTCCTGACCGAAATAGAGGAGTCCAAAACCATTGTGCACACACTGATGGAGTAATCCGCCGAGCTGTTCCTGACGTTCCAATATGAGGACATGCTCTGCTCCTTCTTCCTTAGCCTTGATCGCAGCCGCCATTCCGGCTGGTCCAGAGCCAATCACCGCAACATCTACGTCCGAGAATTTCATAACTCTCCCCCAAGTAATTCTTTCGTCTTATAAAGCAAGACTCGAGATTTCCTACCCTTCTTGGTAACTTTTTCTTCCGGCAAGCCCAGTTCTCGACCTAATATCTTCACGACACGAGGAGTACAAAAACCACCTTGGCACCGCCCCATCCCGGCTCTGGTTCTGAATTTAATCCCATCGAGAGTCGTGGCCCCTCTGCGGACTGCCTCAACGATTTCTCCCTCAGTCACTGTCTCGCAACGACAGACCACGTGACCATATCGGCTGTCCTGAGCGATCAATTCCTTTTGTTGTTCGTCAGAAAGCTGGTTGAAAACAAGTGGGGCTTTTCTGAAAGGACTGAATCCTGGATTTGATTCCAATCTTAAACCTTCCCTTCGAAGCAATTCTGCCACCTCTCGGCCAGTAGCCGGAGCTGCGCTTACCCCGGGGTAACCAATACATATGCTTATAAAACGTGGCACTTTGCGGGAGGCCTGAACCACGCACTCGTGCCAGCCGACTTCCCAGTTTCGAAACATAAGGAATCCAGCAAAGGAATGGATGATGTCCTTTTCAGAAAGGTCGGGAATGATTTTCCTGACATTTTGCAAGCCGATTTGAGCAATCCTCCTGGTTGTGGAGTAATCTCCCCTCCGGGATGGTTGCATGGTCGTGCCGAAGAATAGGTTGCCGTGGACGCTGGGCGTCAGTATATTCAACTGACCGGGTGCATCCGACCGCATATGGATTTCATGTTTAATCAAGTCCCCTAAGTTTTTATCGAGAATCCCTACATATCCCCTAATCGGATAAAGAACAAAATCATCCGAATTCACCAATCGGGCTATCTTGTCCACCGAGGTCCCCGCGGCGTTGACGATGAAACGGCACTTAATCGAGCCGCGATTGGTCTCAACTTCGAACTGGTTACCTTTTTGAGAGATATTCAGAACCTCGGTCTCCCGCATCACTTTAACTCCGTTTTGACCGGCATTCTCTATGAGGGCGATGGTAAGCCTGACAGGATCAACAATGGCAATGTTTGGATCGTACAGTGCAGCGATGGCCTCTCGGGTGACATTGGGTTCCATCTGTCTCAGTGTATCCTGATCTATGAACTGATGGCCTGCGAGGCCGAACTTTTCAGCCTTCGACTTCAGCTTTCGGAATTTACCCAACTCCTCATTGTTACGGATGAGGGCGAGTTCTCCTACACGTTTGAAGGAGACATCAAGCTCCTGACAGAGAGGTTCCATCAAAGGAATGCTGTCCCAGACGAGTTTACTGCGGTGGTATTCGGGACGAAACTCCAGAGTATCTCCCCCCTGGCAGACGATACACATATTGGTCTTGGTGCTACCCCAGCCAAAGTCAGCCTCCTTTTCCGCTAAAATAACATCCACCTTGTAACGGGAAAGTTCCCTGGCGACGACTGCTCCTAAGACGCCCCCTCCGATAATCAAAACCTCTGTCTCCATTTGAGTCATTTTCTATCCCTCTCACTCGAACCTTAAGTTTTTATTTAGCCCAAACCCCCACGACTAAAAATGCACCGAAGGGATTCTTTCTGAAGGATATGATCCTTTCGAGACCTCCAAACCACTCTTGAAAGCTTAATGGTAGCATGAGGGCACTTCCCCAGTTCAGATTGCCTTTCCCTAAAACTTTAGTTAACAGTTTCTTCAATTCCCAGATGCTGTAAAATTTGGCTTCATTATAAATGCTTGGACGGAATATCCCTTTTATTCTTCTGCTTACAGCAATAAGAGAGTATTTATTCAGAACTCCTAATATGATCTTCTTCCTCGATACGCGGACCGCCTCCTGCAAAGCCCTTAATGGGTCCTCCACAAACTCAAAGGTGGTGATTAGGGAGACGGAGTCGAAGGATTTCTCTTTGAAAGGGAGAGCCTCAGCTTTACCCATGCACAACACATTCGGCTGACCCAATTTTTTCTGGGCTAAGCGAAGCATAGAGAGAGAGAGGTCGATTCCAATAGTCTTCATTCCTTTTGCCCCGAATAATAGAAGATGATTCCCTGTTCCGCATCCAACATCTAAAATTATTTCTCCGGGTTTTAGCTCCACAATTCTCGACATCAATTCCTTTTCAAACCAGTCCGCCAGCGATCCTTTTTTCGTTTCAAACCATCTATCGTAAACGTTTGCTATCTTTTCGTTAAAGAGAATTTTCATTTAATCTTCAACGCAACCCAAAATGCTTAAAGTGGTAGACTTCCAGGCGTCCAGTAGAGATATCCACAAAAACTACTTCAATCGTATATAAAGCAATCAGCAGAAGGCTTTTCCCAGAAAGGACAATTGAAATCCTTTAATCCATGGATGTTCCGTGTAATCGATAAAGAGGTTTCCATATGATCGAATTGTATCCGCCACTTCGGAAGCCATGATAAAGGAGAAACCTTCCGCTTCGATTTTTTCATCATTTGCTTTTGGCTCATCCAGAGTCAAACCCATTTTGGGCCCACCTCAACCTATACCGCTTATAAGAACTCGAAACACATTCTTTTGGCTCCCCTGATTTGACTCCTTTAATCTTTTAATAGCTTGTTTTGAAATGCGGATCATCTTTCAGACTCCTTTCGATTGTTTTGTTTTCTTCTCTTTTAATGCGCCTACTTTCCTGAAGCAAGGGCTCCCTTTACCTGGAAGAAATTTGGTCCGATTGTCACTTTATTATGTTTTAGTTAAAGTAAGAAGTCTCACCCCAGTGACCTCCTTAAAAGTAGCCCCTTCGCTGATGGAACGAATCAATTGGTCAGGATCGATCACCTTTGAGCCACAGATGGCATCGATTCCATGATCAAAGAGAATAGGGGATATGGGAGAAGTAGGTCCGATCAGAACCGTATAAGCTTTTTCGGAAGGTTTCAAAAGCCACTCAAGAGTATGATTAATGAAGGAGGTCCCCGTTATCCCAACGACCTCACACTGGGGCAAAATTCGATCCGCTTCTCCTGCGGGCAAATCTCCTTCCCGGAGCCTCTGTTCAAGAACCCAGAGATTCTTAGTCTTTCCTTTTAATTTTGGAATCCAAGGAAAGTGACCCACAATTGCTACATTTTTATCCTTCCCCTTTTCCAGAATGATCTCAAAGGCATTCTTTTCAATGCATCTGG
>Ga0315277_10010613_pt1 | contig 11656 bp, 20 predicted proteins | sample YL17G05_15_MG_FD_203695 | JGI IMG/M metagenome (GOLD analysis project Ga0315277, IMG submission 203695) | Sediment microbial communities from Yellowstone Lake, YNP, Wyoming, USA - YL17G05_15 | ecosystem: Environmental > Aquatic > Freshwater > Lake > Sediment | place: USA: Wyoming | collected...
CACATCCAACGACACGGTGTTCGTGGTCGCGCAATGGGCGCTCCGTCAGATAGTGAGCGCCGCGACATTGCCACCCGGCTACCAGATCCACCACCTGGGCAGGTGTGGCGTGTGCGGGCAATCTCTGACCGACCCCGCCGATCTGGCGCGCGGGATTGATGCGGATTGCTACCGCCGGCGGATGTAATGCCGAAAGAACTGACATTTCGGTTGTTCATCGACACGGGCAACGACGCATTCCAACCCACCCCACAGCATGAGGTGGCCAACATTCTGCGGGAGATTGCCCGCTACATTGAGCGGACGCACTTGAGCGAGTTGCGTTCGTTCTGCACGGTGCTGGACGAGAACGGGAACGACGTGGGGCGCTACGCTTTCAAGCGCCAGGGAGAATAACATGCATCAAGCGCTCAGCTACATCGGGATTTTGATCGTCGGAGCTATCGTCGCCAAGTGGTGCGACGAACTCATCACGTATGTGTTTCCTACGGGGCGGCGATGACAGCAGACGAACGGCTACGGAAGGCGGTCGCCAGTATCGTGGGAATGCCAATTCTTCCTCTCTCTGAGGCAGACGAATTGCTGGTGCCCCTATTCGCGCTCGTTGGTGAGCGAGACGATGCCGTGCAGGCCCTCAACATGGAACGAGAGAAAACACGCAACCTCAAACGAGAGGTTGCCCAACTGCGGGAGCACACGAATGAAAGTCATACTGGTTAGTGTATCGGAAGAACTCGGCAACGCGATGGGCGTGCTGGTCGGGAAACTGTCAAGAGCGTTTCACCAGCGCCGGCGACCGACCATGGCCGCGGATTATGTGGAACACGAAACCGCAGGGGACCGCCTGATCGCTCAGGGGCACCGGCTGAATCTGCTCGGCGCCATGCTGACCGCGGCCGACGAATCGGGGATGCCCGTCCGTGGTAACCATATCACGCAGGATGTATCCGAGCGGCTCAAGGGCGAGACGATGCGCCGGCTGCGCGTGGCGTATCGTGCGCGCCAGAAAAACGGGGACGTGCAAGACTCCGAACTCAATGCCAATCTGGTCGAGGCGCGGACCAATATGGGTAAGCTCCATTCGCGTAGTTTACCAGTAGCGGATCGCGCGCGGTAGATTGTGCTTGACAACACCGACCAACTATGAGATACTATATGTGTTGAGGGTGACCGCTGTTGAACTGGTCAAGAATTGAAATGGACGAAAGGGATCGTGCTGCCGTCTCGTCTCTCACAAGTGAACGCACACAAAGGAAAACGCAATATGTCACGTAAGTCGTCAGGTCGTCTCTATACGCATGTTCTGGAACTCATGAAGGCCAACGGGGGCCGGGTGGATCTGGATTCGCCCGAACTCGCGAAGGTTCTCACGAACGAGAAAACCACGAAGTCCACCATGTACCGTGTCGCGGGTTACATCTACGACATTCGCAAATACGCGAAGCTGGATGTGAAGGCGATTCGGACCGGTCGGAAGGTCATCGCCTACGAACTCGTCGCGCTCGCGACCACGCCCGTCGAAACGCCGGCGCTCGCCGCGCTCGAACCCACGACGGTCTAACGCCGTCCGTCTCTCTGACCGGCAACCCAGCATCCGCTGAGTTGCCGGTTTTCTTTTTTCAAAGGACATTTTACCGTGAAGCGTCTCTGCATCATCATCCCTGCATTTAATGAGCAGTTGGGGATTGGGAAGTCTATCGACTCCTGTCTTGCCGCTGGTCTCGCCGCAGAGGATATCTACATTCTGGACGACGGGTCGAAGGATCGCACCGTGCGCACGTCCAATCTGCGGCACGTCAACGTGCTGGCGGAACCGAACATTGGGAAAGAAGCCAACATCAAGCGGGGCATCGCGCACTACAATCTATTCGACCGCTACGAATACATGACCATCCTTGACGCGGATAGCTACGTCGATCCTGATTATCCCGCGGCGATTGAGCGGTGCGTGAAGCGGTATCCCGCAGCCGTCGCCATTTCAGGCGCCGTGCGGAGCCAGCGCGGCTCATGGTTGACGGCCTATCGGGCGGTGGAAACCTTTCTCAGCACGAACGTCTATCGGGAGGCGCAGCACCTTCTCGGTGTCATTACGGTCGCACCAGGATGCGCGTCTACGTACCAGTGCAAAGCGTTTCGCGAACTGGACTTCGATGGCGGCACGCTCGTAGAGGATATGGATTGGACGGTGCAGTTTCATCGCAGGGGGCAGTTGGTCGTCCAGGCGATGGACGCCATCATCTACACCCAGGACCCCAAGACCATCACAGGATTGTTCCACCAGGTCCAGCGTTGGCATCGTGGGACGTTCCAGGTTGTGCGCTTGCGAAAATTATGCCATTGCTTCTGGCATCCGACGATGGATATTACGGCCATCGACATGGAGTTTCTGATCATTATCGGGGAGGCGCTATTCTTCGGCATGGGACTGCTGCTGCTCCCGCTGTGGTTCTATCTGTGGCCGATGAAAACGCTGTATGCGCTGCTGGCGGACCAGGCCGTCATGTTCGCCTTTGTGCTGCTCACCGCCCGACGAGACAAGCGACTGGACGTGATCTATGCGTTTCCGTTGTTCCTCATTCCTCGCGTGGTCAGTTATTGCTCGTTCCTGCTGGCCTTCATTCGTGAACGTCGCCCGCAGAAGGTCGCATGGTATTCCCCTGAACGCTGGTAAGTAACCACACGTCGTTTCTCGCATCTCCGATTGCCGGTAGAGTGTCACACACACTCTGCCGGCTTTTTTTAGGCCCACCCGCAAAGTCTACCCACCGTCGCAATATTGTAAAACGCCGCGCATTTAGTCTGCCCTTTGGGGTTGACTTTTTTCATCTCAACTGCTATACTTGTTCTTACATAGGACGATTAATGGAACGACGACGCTGTTGGTCACCTTTTAAGAATATGTCGTAAAGGTACATGAATGAAAACGTTGGTATGCGCACTTGGATTATTTCTTGCTTCCGCCAATCTGGCAGGAGCACAGACAACCAAGAACATCACTTTCCCTGGTTCCGTATGGACGACGAACGGCACGCTGACACCAGCCGAGGCTGGTAATATCTCAAGCCTATCGCACATCGAACAAGGTATGGTCTTTCGTAAGACTGCCGAAGTCTTTCTACAGGGCACACTCGGCTTGGACACGAAGTCCTACGACTGGAACAACAAGACCGTGGGTGGTGTGGGCGTTCGTCTCTCTCGCACAATCGGATCTGGCATCGTTCGTGGGGGTGTGGCATACCTCACCGACCACCGGCGGCTGTCAGGCAAGACTTACTCAGGGATCAGCGTGTTCGTCGATTCCTATTTCCAGTGGAGCAAATAGACATGGCCATGTATACGCCTCCGACTGGCTTGGGGCAAGCACTGCACCTCGTCGCGTCGGGCATCAGTCACATTATCCGATTCTTTCGCGCATAGAGCGCATCGGGCATTCACCTCACGCCGCAGGGGGAACTCTGCGGCGTGTTTTATTTCAGGACATATGAAAACATTTCTGCCACTCTTTCTCGCGCTCCTCGTGTTGGCAAGCACTCAGACATATACCGCTCCTCTGCCGTGCAGTGGAGGAACCTACGCCATTACCATTGATGACGCGCCTGGCCCCGATACAACAAAGGTGCTTGCGGCACTCAAGGCGGCAAAACTCAAGGCGACCTTTTTCTTGGTCGGCGCGAACGTCCAGGCGTACCCCGCGCTGGCGCAGCAGATTGTGGCAGAAGGCCACGAAGTCGCGAACCATTCCTGGTCGCATCCCGACATGAGCACGCTCACCCAGACACAAATTGATACGGAACTGGTGATGGCCAATGACATCATTTTCCAGACAACGGGTGTGCATCCTGTGTATTTTCGTCCGCCGTATGGGGCGTCCAATCAGCTTGTGGTGAACCGCGCCAGCGCGGCGGGGCTCACGCATATGTGGTGGTCGATTGATACTGAGGATTATACGGGTATCACGGCGGCCGCAATTGTGCATCAGACATCGTTGGCACAAAATGGTGGAGTGATCCTGTATCACAATTGGGTGCAAAATCTCCCGTCGGCGATCCAGCAGATGGCGGCGTATTGGAACCAGTTCGCTACGACGAATCCTATCTGTGCCGGCCGGCTGTCACCGACAACGAATCTTATGCCAGTACATGATTGGTTTGGTCAACTCTCCTACGTCCATGCGATTCCCTGGTAACTTGACATACCCACGCTTCTGTGTTACGCTTATGAAGTCAATGAATATACTCTTTGTAATGTGTCTCGCAGCAATGTCCGCGATGGCGTGCGGGGGAAATCCCACCGCGCCATCGCCGGCCGTTCACGTTCCTTCCTCTACGGGAACTCCCGCACCAACAACACCAACCGTTCCGACGACTATCCTACCGGTAGGAAGTTGGTCGGAAACATTCTCTGGTCCGCTCTCGTCTCGGTGGCAGATATCAGACTATGCTGCCGGCGTCGGAGGCAATGTATTCAGCCCTGCGCGAGTGGATACGTCTCAGGGTGCGTTGGGTCTCTGTCTGATACAGGATCGCAATGGTGGGAACTTCGGTGCAGAGGTCCAGTCTACCGACCGATATAGCTTCGGTGTCTATACATGGGTCATGCGAGCATCAAGCACGTCGAGCACGCCGACTGGTGCGGGAACTGAACCCAGTGGTGAAACATCGGGCGTATTTCTCTATGCACCAGGATCAGAAACCGAATTGGATTTTGAACAGGAAGGTTCGAATGCGTTCAAAGAATTCATGCACTTCGTCACTTACAAAAATGGTCGTGTTGTGGATCATGATTGGGTGCAGGTGGGACCCACGATCTACCAGACCTTTCATACGTATCAGTTGACATGGTTGCCGACGAGTGTGACGTATGCCATCGATGGACAAGTTCGCAAAACCTGGAGTAAGGACATTCCGCAGACGCCCGCATTCATCTTCATGAATCATTGGGGGACGGAGAATCCTACCTGGGGCGGCGAGCCCACGCCTGGTATTCGCTGGATGTGGGTGCAGTCCTTTTCCTTTGAGCCGCGCTGATGTCCATCAACCCGAAACGCTTCAACACGATCACGCCTGAGGTGGCCGCTGCGCTGTCGCAGGCGGGGCATGTGTTACAGCCGATCTTCACCAAAACAGAACTCCAGGCACCGCAAGTGGAACCCGATGATGATATGTTGTTGTCGCACGAACTATCGGTGCGCAATGGCGCGGCGCCGCTTCTATCCGCCGTCTCTGGTCTCCGCGGCTGGCAAACATCATCGTCGTCGCTATCGGGAATGACATCGAGCAGTGTGTGGTTGTCAGGCGGACCCATCGTGTCAAACGGGCATGTTATGTCTAGCACCGATTTCGTGTCTATTGACGATGAAGATGCGCCTGACGATTCTCGTTTTGACGATATGTTTACCAGTGATGAATGGAAGGAAGATGAATGCGTGTCCTCTGTTGCGGTGATCGAAACTGGACCGACCGTCGGAAAATCCGACGTGCGCTCCATGCCCTCTACAAAGCCGATCCCAATGCCATTATCGTCCATGGCGGTTGCCGTGGAGCAGACAGGCTCGCTGGCGAGATTGCTCAAGGCCTTGGATTCCAAGTTGAAGTTTATGCGGCGAATTGGCAGCGTTACGGTCGCGGCGCTGGCGTTGTCAGAAACCAAGAAATGATCAATGAATCGGCCGTCCGCGCCGCGTCGGATCATCATCCTCTACTATGTGCGCTCGCATTCCATGCCAATCTGGCAGAGAGCCGCGGGACTGCGGATATGGTGGGTCGTCTACATAAACATGGGATTCCCGTACAGGTTATCGAATGACAAGTTCACAATATACGGTCATCACGTTGGAGCACCCCGATACAGGGGAACGCCTGAACATTGGGGTGGTGGCGTGGAGCGTGACGCGCACATCCGATGGTGTGTCTGAGCTAACCGAGCCCCACGCCATGTTCTGGTATTTTCGTCGGGACTGGAACCGCCTCGCGCCGCTCATGACGCACCAGGCCGCGGAGGCCTGGAAAACACACTGTCGGGATATGGAACTGACTTGGTCGTTGCCACGGTTGCTGAAGGCGATCAAAGAGGATGCGCCAGGACCATATACCTGGATGCGATTTCGTCAACCCCACGCCAGCGTTGGTGCACCGTCCATTGTGATGGGTATCGCCGCGTCGTCTTTTCTTAAACAGTAGGAGTAGATATGAAGAAGCAGATTATCCCTTGGTTGTTACGTACACAGTTGTTTGTCACCGGTTTGGCGCTAACAACGCACTACCTGAAGGTCGCGGCGTATGGTCCTGGCCATTGGGCGTTCGGCCTGCTTTGGAGTGTGCTGCTCATGCAGGCCGCTTGGTACGTGAATCGCACCGAGGAACCTGTGCCAGAGGGTGAGCAAAAAAGCGGCTCCTTTGTTGACACGGTTCCGTGTGAAGCAGACCTTCCTGGTTGTGATGGCACGGCCATTCTCGATAGCGACTTTTGCCACGGATGTTCGCAGCATGTGTGCTGCAACTGTTCTGTGTCTGGCGACCATGAGGGCTGGCTGGGACGGCATGAACCGTTCGGTATAGACGACGACGCCGACGCATCGCGGCGCGCTGACGACCTCGCGGACGCCGACGCCGCAGACGCCGCTGCGGACAAAGCCGCAGACGAAGCAGGAGAGCCCTTTGATGCCTTCGCCGAAAGTGACTGGCTAGGCTACGATGAGCTATTGAAGAAGCCGGCGAAGAAAGTGAAGAAGGCGAAGAAGGCGAAGAAAGTGAAGAAGGCGAAGAAAGCGGTGAAGCGTGGCTGAACCGACCACGGGACCGCGAGTGGTGTTCTCTCTAACACCAGCATGGTACGCCGTGCTGGTGGGAGAGTTGGATGCCGTCTCACATATTAGCGCCTTCGGAGCACATCACCCAGGCAATGCAGAGGCGCTTTGGCAGATGCTCATGAACCAGGGCGGGGCCAATGTGGCCCCGCGCGACAAAGGAATTCTAACGGAGCCGATCCCGCAAAGCACCACGCCCCCAAAGAAGGAGCGGCAACGCATCTTTGGTGGTTGGTAAACATTTGGTTGGTCAAGAAATCTCTTGACTTCTGCTGTCGGTCATGATACAATTGTTCTATGCGTAAGACACGAATTGTTGATGATGCCGACGTAAGTTTCACAGATGTCGCGAACGCCGAAGGGCTCGCGGATCTGTTCGCTCCTATCCCTCACACGATTCCCACCCCGTCCGTCCGTCGTACCAAACTCGTCTCCGATGAGGAATGGAAACCCCCGACACCGAAGGACGGTACACTCATTCCGAAACGTCGCTGGTATTGCGCGAACCGACAAACGTGCAAGGGCCGCGCAGAGTTCACGGGTTGGGATCAACTGCTGGACCGACCCATGTGTCCGCAGTGTCAGGGTGATATGATTTGGGTTCAATGGTTGGTGATGCAATGAAGATTTTTGGAACGCACGACGCGGGTACGATCAAGCAGCTTGAAACGTGTGTGGCCGCCGAAGAAGGCGCCGTGGGAGTATTGTGTGCTGATGGACACATCGGATATTCGATGCCGATTGGTGGGGTGGTGGGTTACCGCAATTACATTTCTCCATCGGGTGTCGGTTATGACATCGCGTGCGGGAATCTGGCCGTAAAGACGGACCTGAACATGCGCGATCTGACCTTGACGGACCAGGAACATATCGCGAATGATATCGTGTCGCACATTGAGTTCGGTGTCGGCGGGAAGAATAAGGTCGCATCGGACCATGGTGTCATCGAGGCGATCCGTCATGCGGACGTTCCGCTACAGCGGTCGATGGCGAGCCTCGCGGCGGCACAGCTTGGGACCGTTGGATCGGGTAACCATTATGTGGACATCCTGCGGGATGCCTTCGGCGCGGTGTGGATCGCCTGTCACTTCGGGTCGCGTGGCTTCGGACACAAGACGGCGACGGGGTTTCTCAATCTCGCCGCCAACCGTGCGTTTGATGACCGCGGGAACGACGGAGAAATGTTCTCACCACCTGTCCTGCTGAACACCTCGTCTACGCTTGGACTGGATTACATCCATGCGATGCAGCTTGCGGGAGCGTATGCGTACGCAGGTCGCGAAGCAGTTATCGCTGTCGTGCTGGACATCCTCAAGGCGAAGGTCGTGGATACGGTGCACAACCACCACAACTTTGCGTGGTCGGAAGTGCATGACGGAACGGACTACTGGGTCGTGCGCAAGGGTGCTACGCCGGCGGCACCTGGACAACGTGGATTCGTCGGGGGATCGATGGGCGACATTTCGGTCATCTTGCATGGTGTGGACTCAGAGGAATCGCGAGCGTCCCTGTATTCCACGGTGCATGGGGCTGGTCGTCTCATGTCTCGCAACCAGGCCAAGAAGGGCAAGCACGAATGGCGCTGCCCTGCGTGTGGGGACGGATGGATTCCACCCCGTGACTTGGTGCCGAAGAACGGAAAGTGCCCTGCGTGTCAGGTGGTCTTGAAGAAGATGCAACTCACGCCGGCGATCAATTTCCGTGACGTGCAGGATCACCTCAAGGCACAGGAGATTGTGCTTCGTGGTGCAGGCGCAGACGAAGCGCCCGCGGTGTACCGTCAGTTGAGCGAGGTGCTCGGTGCGCATCGGCATACGGTTGTGGTGGAAACGATCCTGCATCCTGTGGTCGTGGTCATGGCAGGGGCGGACGTGAAAGACCCCTACAAGGATTAAATATGAGAATTGGTGTGGTGATCGGACGATTTCAGGTGCCCGAGCTTCATGCGGGGCATCGGCATTTGCTGGACCATGTGCGCAATATTTCGGACAAGCTCCATGTGTTCGTCGGCGTCTCGCCGGTCGATGGGCATACGGCGGAAAATCCGCTGACCTTCTCGCAGCGGCAAACGGTGTTCGACTTATCGCCATATAATGCTGCCGTGCTTCCACTCTTTGACCAGCCATCGAATGAGGCCTGGAGTGCCCAATTGGATCGCACATTGCTCCAATTGTATCCCCACGACCAGGTGATCCTCTACGGAGGTCGCGATAGCTTCACGCAAACGTACCTGGGGCAGTTCCCCATCACCAATGTGCCTATCGATCATACATTGGGATTGATTCAGGGGCGCGACGTGCGTGAGGGGGTGCTTGAGGCGACTTCCACCGAGTTCCTGCGGGGACAAGTATTCGCACTCGGGCGCCAGTTTCCTCATGCGTATCCGACGGTCGACGTGGCGGCTCTGGGCAGCAACGGAAAAACGGTGCTGCTGATTCAACGAAAAGACAACGGGGAATGGGGATTTGTGGGTGGCTTTGTGGACCCCACAGACCCATCGTTGGAACGTGCTGCGGCCCGAGAATTGAATGAGGAAACGGGCTTGGGTTTCGCTGGTCCTGCTGACCTGGCCATGGATTACGTGGCCTCCATGCAGATCAATGATTGGCGCTATCGTGGTAGCCGCGACAAGATCGTCACGACGTTCTTTTGTTGTTACCCCATGACCAGTGCGGTGCGTGCTAATCCTGACGAGGTACAGGATTGGAAATGGGTACCGATTGATGATTGTGACCGCATTGTGACAGCCATACATCAACCACTCCTGGCGGCATTGAAGAAACACCTTTACTGAAACGGATAGATTACACCATGCACATGAACCCGATCATCGGCACCGACAGCTACAAAGTGACGCACGCTCCGCAGTATCCACCCAAGACACGCGGCGTGTCGGCGTATCTCGAAGCGCGGGGTCTCTCTAAAGAAGCCCGCCTCATGGGATTTGCGAACACCATTGTGGCGTTCGGTGCGTTGCGTCCGTTGCTTCACGACATCTTCGGGACGCCCGTGACGCATGAACACATCGAAGAAGCGCGAGAGTTTTTTGCCGCGCATTTCGGAAACGACAAGCTATTCAATATCACGGGCTGGCGACGTATCGTCAACCAACACGGCGGCTGGCTGCCCCTGCACGTCCGCGCGGTACCAGAAGGACTGCACGTCCCGCTGAGCAACATTCTCATGCGCGTGGACACGACGGATGAGGAACTTCCCTGGTTGGCGAACTACGTGGAAACACGGCTGTCTCATGCGTGGTATCCCTACACGGTCGCCACCCTTTCGTGGAACTGCAAACAGACCATTCTCAAGTATCTGAAGGCGACGGGTTCGCCTGAGACTATCGACTTCAAGCTCCATGATTTTGGCTTCCGCGGTGTCAACTCCGATGAGGGCGCCATTATTGGCGGAGCGGCGCACCTCGTCAATTTCCAGGGCAGCGACACACTGCCGGCGATCAAGATGCTTCGCCATTTCTATGGATGCCATATGGCGGGGTTCTCTATTCCTGCTGCGGAACATTCCACCATTACCTCATGGGGCGAAGCGTTCGAAGTGGATGCGTATCGCAATATGCTCCAACAGTACCCCGAAGGATTGGTGGCTGTCGTATCCGATAGCTACGATATCTACCAGGCGTGTGATACGCTGTGGGGTACCATCCTGCGCGATGAGGTGATGAAGCGCCAAGGCACCTTGGTGATCCGTCCTGACTCAGGTGACCCCGTCGAAGTCGTTCTCAGGGTCGTGAGCATTCTCTATGAGAAGTTTGGTGGAACGGTCAACAACAAGGGCTTCAAAGTGCTCGACCCGCACGTCCGCGTGATTCAGGGTGATGGGGTGGACCCGATGAGCATCGGCGATGTCCTGCGCAACCTCGCACAGCACGGGTTCTCCGCAGACAACGTAGGCTTTGGTATGGGCGGCGCCCTCGTGCAAAAGGTCAATCGGGACACGTTCAAGTTCGCATTCAAGGCGTCCGCGATCAATATCGATGGTGCCTGGCATGATGTGTGGAAGCATCCGATTGATGCAGGAGACAAGGTATCCAAACGGGGCCGTCTGACGTTGTATCTGGACGAACGTCGGTCGTCTCCGACCTACAATACCTTCGTGACGGCCAGCAGCGAATTGGATAACGCCAAGAAGCCTGGAACGGATATGATGCAGACCATGTATTTCTGTGGGGCGGTGGGTAGTAGACATGCGTCATTTTTAGGGGGAATAGATACCTTTGAGGATATCCGTGCGCGCGCCAATGCGGAGCCTCGCCCGTCGCCTCGGCTGATGGAATACTACAACGACGATGACGAGGTAGACCAGCACCATGTGATGCATCCAGCGGGCTACGGAGCGGGGGTCTAATGGGACGCATTAAGTTTGCACCCAATGAGATATTCGTATTCGGCTCCAACCTAGCGGGTATCCATGGTGCAGGTTCGGCGCTTCATGCACGGAAGCATTTCGGTGCGGAGCGGTATATTGGCATCGGACTACAGGGACATTCCTATGCCATTCCAACGAAGGACGAGCGGCTGCGGGTGCTTCCGTTGACTAAAATACAAGAGCACGTCAACACCTTTTTGGAGGTGGCGCGGGCGCGCCCTGATTTGATATTCAAGATCGTCCCCATTGGGTGCGGCCTCGCGGGCTACACACCCAATCAAATTGCGCCAATGTTTCGAGATCACCCAAGCAACTGCTTTCTCCCTCGCGAATTTATAGAGGTTCTATGACAACAAATTGGTACAAGATGGCCAAACCCCAAGCGGATGGCTACGACACGGAACAGCTTGCCGCGATGGACTACACCAAATACGCCTGGGTTTACCCGAAGGTGCCGTATACTCA
>Ga0315277_10010614_pt1 | contig 11656 bp, 8 predicted proteins | sample YL17G05_15_MG_FD_203695 | JGI IMG/M metagenome (GOLD analysis project Ga0315277, IMG submission 203695) | Sediment microbial communities from Yellowstone Lake, YNP, Wyoming, USA - YL17G05_15 | ecosystem: Environmental > Aquatic > Freshwater > Lake > Sediment | place: USA: Wyoming | collected...
TGATGCTGTTCAGCCCAAGCACGCCCATTATGTCCAAGTCGTTCGCGAAGAGCTTTATCATTCTTGAGGGTAAGTATGGCTTCAGCAAGTTTTACTGGATCATCGGGTGGAACCCACACACCTGCATCTGCCCATTTCACCATGTTCCTGGTTTCACTATCTTCATCGACACTAACCAAGATTGGCCGACCGCTGGCCATGATCGAAAAAGTCTTCGAAGGAAGAGAGGCTGAACCGATCCCCCGTCGAAGGATAACCAGTGAGACATCCGCGCTTGAAAGTACTTCCGGTAGTTGTTCGCGTGGCTGAAAAGGAATAAACTTTACATTTGTTAACTGTCGTTGTTCAGATTGAGACTGGAGGACTTCCCGTCCTCCACCATCACCTACAAAGACAAATTGAATATCTTTCTGATCAGCAAGTATCTCAGCAGCAGTCAAAATGTGCTCTAAGCCTTGAGAAAGCCCGATGTTTCCGGCATAAAGCACTTCGAACTGTCCGTTCAGGCTATTTTTTTGTGCAAAGGAATTAGCCTTCGGCAAAGGCTGTATCAATTCGGTGTCGACCCAATCATAAACTAAAACCATTTTTGAATCAGGCACACCCAAATTACGTAAGCCAGGTCGGAAAGACTCGGATAAAATCCGTACAATCTGTGCATGGTTCAAGCAAAACCGCTCCAAGCTGGTCACAGCCCAGATCACTGGCTTATGGCGAAAAATACCCAGAGTCATTCCAACATCCGGATATACATCATGTACAGAGTACACGGCAGGCTTATGCCTTAAGACAACCGTCCAAAAAAAAGGTAACCACACTGATAGAGCCGAACTCGCCGCTATTACCACATCGTATTGTTGGCCAATGCTAGCAAAGGTTGCGCCTAACTGGTAGCATATAAACTGTAGAAGACGTTGCTCGAGATGTTTCCGATTTACTGAAGGTAGCCCAATCCTGATCACTTTTACACCGTTTTCAGACGAGCGCCAGATCCATTTCCCTCGAAACTCAGGTGAAACCTGTCCTGTTGGATAATGAGGCACCATTGTGATCACGGTCACTTGATGCCCCCTTTGGACTAACCCTTCACAGAGCATTGTGAATAAAGGAGCGCTCGGTCCAAGATCAGGTTCGTAGTTTGTGCCTATTATTAGTACATTCATATTCGCGTATTGATCCTTTGATTATTGTTTATAAATATTATTATCTAGCAAGGGCTAAGATCGTTTCTTTTTGTTCTCGTAGGATATCTGGCCATTCTTGATCCAATAATGAGCGTTTGCCTTGTAAATAAAAACGTACCATTCCTTCAGCTTTAGCAATTTGGGAGTTAGTCACAAGGATTTTCCCAATAATTTTTAGTAGCGAATGGCTTACTGGTTGAATTAGAGGTGCGATAAGAGGATTAAATACAACCCGTTGTCTTACCGGTTTGGGTGAATATCTCATGCGAAATTTATAATCATCGACACTGGCTGGAGCATCCAGGGAATGGAGACCATAAAATATACATTTAGTTCCGGAGCGATTGAGAACTTCACGCGTGAATGTATAGGTTAATGCATTATTGATACCAAATTTTAAATGCTCTGTCAGGCTTTGTTGATAAAAGATACCGACCGTATCGTCAATCGTACAAGCTAAAAGTGTGGCAACTAGAGCCCCCTCATGCAAAGCCCCCCACGCATCAAAACAAGGTATACCATCAGCACTTAAACACAGTGCCTCCCAAAAGTTTCTTGATTCTGCATTTTGGCGACCCTGACGAGTCAATGTTTCTTCACGGAGGCTCCATCCTTCTTTCGCAAGACGCATAAAAGGAATGGGTTCATATGAAGCATACTGAAGACCTCTAGTAACATCATGTCGAGCTTTTTTAGGAAGGCCGGCGAATTCATAATTTGCTTGATCATACACTACATGGTAACTTAACTGACCTTCAGGCTGCCTTAAGGGAGTGGAAAAACGAATTCCAATAGCATTGCTTTGTCTAAAAAAATCTAATATTTCATCATTTGAGGGAGTTATTAATTCGTGATATGGAAAAGCCTGATAAACTTTCGGGCCTACATCATACCAATAACTACTATTTGTTTTTATTATATGGTGCCCTTGCCGGCGTATCCATTCAGAAAAATATTCTAGATTCAATATGAAGTCATTCCTTACGTATAAATAATTTAGTCGGTACTTTTTTATCCATAATTTGTTTTCTATGTATTCCCAGAAATACTATATTTCGTTCCAGGCGAACGATTCTGTAACCTGCCTTTTGAACTCCAGAAAGTGAGGCTTTGTTCCAATTTGCTACATGGGTAACAATATTTTTAATATCATGTCGATAATCTCGGACATAATTGGTTATCGATTGCTCTATGGCAGGAAAGATACCATTGCCTCGAAATTTCTCAAAAGTCCATGCATCATATGTATAGGCTTCATTGTTTTTAAGCGCATAACCAGCTTCGGTAACAGGGGGAAATTCTATCCAGACAAACCCCACAAATTCACCATTTGAATAACCTACGAAAAAATAATCCCCGCGTTCAAGACGGTTTTTAAATATTTCTATACCATAATTGCCACGGAAATTAAGAATTTCTTTCCGTCCATCCCAATTATCGATATCTAAGCCTTTCGAATAGAATCCAACACTAAGTGGTATCTTAGGTGTTACAGGAATATCATGTAAATTTAAATCTTTATCTAAACGGCAAACCGGTTCAAGTAAAAAAATATTCCTACTTATTTGTTTAAGAGTACTCAACAAACCATAAATCTGATACAGAGAAACGAATTTTCTCTTCCCTTGTTGAATGTTTTTATGTATTACTCCTAATAAATCATTTGAATCTAAATGCATAGGTTTACGATGCCATATTTTAAATGCTGGGTCAAGCTTTGTTGATAAAAGATGCTGACCGTATCGTCAATTGGGCACGCCAAAAGAGCGGTAACACGCACCCCTACACGCAAAGCCCCCCACGCTTCAAAACAAGGCAAACCATCAGCACTTAAACACAGCGCCTCCCAAATGCTTCTTAACTCTGCATTCTGGTGACCCTGACGAGCCAATGTTTCTTCACGCAGGCTCCATCATTCTTTCGCAAGACGCACCAAAGGGATGGATTCATATGAGGTAAACGGAATCCCTCTAGTGACATCATGTCGTGCTTTTTTAGGAAGGTTAGCAAACTCGTAATTTGCTTGATCATAGACAAAATGGTAACTTAACTGACCTTCAGGTTGCCATAGAGAAGTGGAAAAACGAATTCCAACTGCTTTTTTTGTCTAAAAAAATAAAAATTTTCATCATTTGAGGACGTAATTAATTTGTGCTATGAAAAGGCCTGATAAACTTTCTGGCTTATATCATACCAATAACTACTTTTTGTTTTTATTATATGATGCCCTTGTCGGTTGAGCCATTCTATAGGTGATTCTTATTCCTTTATAATCTACCTTATTAATAACAAATTACTATCAATTATTTCGGGCTATACTCACTATGAATTTAATCAGAACATATAAAAATTGTCAAATTAATCTATTCTTATCGTCACTTTTTGAAAACCATTTCTTAGGAAAAGACGAATAGATTTTTTATTTTTTACCGATCTCCAAGCAATAATGGATTTCTTTCGATCACACTCTCAACCGACTCAAATATCAATCATGGACGGTGCGTTTACCAGCTTTGCGGTCGGCATATTGCTGCTCTATCCAGACGTATGTGGTTTTTAGTCCTTTTCTGAGTGGTATACATGGTTCCCAATTCAAGATAGATTTAATGAAGGTGTTATCACTATTCCGCCCAGCAACGCCTTTGGGAGCATCCAGCTTATAGGTGCGCTGCAGCTTTACACCACCAATTTCCTCGATGATATTCACCAGCTCATTTACCGATACAATCTCGCTCGTACCAAGGTTGATCGGCGTGGCGATCAATTTGTCGCAATGCATGATCTGGTCAATGCCAAACGTGCAGTCATCGATGTACATGAAGCTTCGCGTTCGGGTTCCCTCGCCCCAGATCTCGATCTTAAGTGAATCTTTATCTTTGGCTTCGATCACCTTTCGGCAAATTGCCGCAGGAGCTTTCTCGCGACCGCCATCCCAGGTGCCATGTGGACCATAAACGTTATGGAAGCGGGCTATGTGCGTTTCAATACCACGTTCAGCATAATATTCCTGACAAAAGATTTCGGATAACAATTTCTCCCAACCGTAACCACGCTCAGGATTGGCAGGATATGCATCCGATTCCTTTAGCGCGCGCACATTGGGGTCTTGCTGTAGGTCAATGTTATAAGCACAAGCCGAAGATGAGAAGAAATATCGACTAACCCCTGCATTATAAGCAGCTTCCAGCATATGTGTGTTGATCAAGATACTGCGCAGGCATTCCACCCGGAAGCGTTCAATGAAACCCATCCCACCCATGTCTGCTGCCAGGTTATACACTTCCGTAGCTCCTTCCACGGTTCTGACAGCATTGGCTTTCTCACTCAAGTCCAGGGTTAAATTTTCCACGCCTTCAGTGACCTGGTACCAAAAGGGCAGTGGTTTCTTGTCCACAGCCCGAATATGGTTAAAACCCTGATTATGAAAGTAACGTACCAAAGATCCACCGATAAAACCTCCCGCGCCTCCAACGACGATCAAGTCGGTTTTCTTCATATCTGGATAAGTGGCTGCGATAAGATTTTTACTCATATTTCCTCCTTAAGAATGTTCACGATATTGTACTTGTCAAAGGCCAAGTTCTGTTCAGGCAGTCATTTATTTTTAGCGCGTAAAAATAATAGGATCTTTATCGTATTGTATGATCAAGCTATCGGTAGATCATATAATACCATATTATAAATACCAATCAATTTCGTCACATGCTGCTCAATATCATATAACTCGCAGGCATACTTATAGCTTGCCTTTCCCATCGAAATACGCACCTCATCATCTGTGGCAAGCTTGCAGATTGCCGATGCTAATTGCTCTGGCTTTCCAGGCTCGACTAGCATTCCATTGATACCGTCATGAATCAAGTCGGGCAATCCACCTACCCTGGTAGCCACGATCGGCAATCCACAAGCCATAGCCTCAAGTACTGCCATTGGCATCCCCTCATTATAAGAAGGATACACGAAAATATCTGCATTCTGGAGTAAGTTGACTTTTTCTGTGCCGTAGGTAAGGGGGTGCAATCTTACATAACCTTCCATCTTTACGGCAGAAATTTTTTCACGCAACTGTTCCAATTCTTCAGGAACCAAGGGACCTCCAACCAAATCAAATTTCATGTCCATGTCTTGTGATTGAATGGCAACAGCAGCATCCAATAAATCGAAGCTTCCCTTGGTCTTACCCAACCATCCCAAATATAACACCCTGCAAGGTGATTGTAAATTTACTTCTGAGATGTGTTTTTCCGCTGCAGTTCGATAAAGTTTTAGGTTGATTGCATTCGGCAGATAATACGCCGTTCGACCAGGAACGATTGAACTAAGTTGGAGCCATTCCTTTGATAGCGCCACAACTCCATTCGTCAAACGGATCACCCGGCGAAAATACCATTGCCACCATCTAGGTCGCTCATAATAAAGTACCGAAAGACTGCAATGCGGATGCAGAAGCACACGACTACCGAGAAGACGTGCGATGAGTGCACAATAAGTATGTTTCACAAATGATAGCCCAATTGCAGTACTGATATGTGCTAATTGTGGACGGTTATCCAAGACAGCCTTCGTGAAGCGCCAACAATCCTGTATGGCAGCGATCAAGTTTGAAAAGGTGGCTTTTCCAGTACTAGAAAGTTCACGGTTTTGAGAACTGGTTTGTACAAAATGCAAGTCCACTTGATCGGGTAGAGAAGAACCCAGGAGGGTTTGATAATAAGCTCCCACACCGCCCATTGGAGGCGGCAGAGCACCGGATATTAGGATACGCAATTTGTTGACACCCATGGTCAAATTGTCATTCACTTCCAAAGATTCCCTGAAGATATTCCCTACTTAAACGTTTTTCCGGTGGATATAGAGCTAGCTCATGACTTATGATTGTTTCAAGATCCCCGAAACGCATCGAAATCTTTTTAGCGGGTACACCCCCTACAACGGAGTAGGGTAGAACATCTTTGTTCACAACTGCCCCAGCGGCCACGATGGAACCCCTTCCTACTCTTACCCCTTTTAAAATTATCACACCCGAACTCACCCAAATATCATCTTCGAATATAACATCTTGGTCATTTTCGGGCATTTTATCTTGAACCTCACCCATATATCGGCCTACTACAGAAGTATTATGGTTTCCACCAATAACGGTGACATTGTAGCCAAACATAACTTTATTTCCAATGATGATGTGACTTCTGGTTGCCATAAATATTGCGTTTCTGTTAATCGATACATTGTCACCCACATCAATTGTTTTGTAAGTATAAAAGCCGTCCGGATCAAAAAGAAATCCTTTTCCATGCTGATGAAACGCGTGACGCAATAATAACATTCGCACCCTCCGCCATCCGCGTCGCCAAAGAACATATAAATCTGCAATCCATCCTAATATGAACATTGGTTATCCTTTCAAGATTATCAATGATAATCTTATATAATCACAAATATACCGAAACAATGAAAAGTCTAGTCGGAAAATTATTATATAGGTAAGTGATTGGCAAACTGTCGCAGTAGACACTTATTATTCAATTATCCATAGGTAAAAGTGCTATGATGTCCATTCTATTGACAAAGCTACAGCTTCTTCAATTTTCTTGAGCTCCCAAAAGAAAGACAATTGGTACTATTTATAGTAACTAACATCGTTGATCCATCAATTGTAAGAATTTTTGGGAATTCCATTAATTATGTTTATATATATTCATTGCTAATAATTAAAAGAATCAAAATCCTTTCCATCTCTTCTGGCATGCATCAATCATGGTTAATGACCCCGCTTGGGCGAAGGTGTGTATGAATTCGATTTTCTTGTTCCAATCAGGATTTATTTTAACCACTTCTTTTTCAAGATAACCATTTTTAGAAAGCTGTAATATCTCGTTTATACCGAAACCCCACTTATATAGATTGGAATAATCCTGTGAAGGCCTGTAGATTTTTCCGTTATCGATGAAAATTCTCCCTGCCGGTCTGGCTTTTTTGACATCTGATATAACTGGGTTAAGGGGGTGGGGTGTCCAATCCTTAGTAAATAATTCCTCCGAATAGAAAAGAAATAATTCAACGAGTGGAAATGTACCTTCATTTTCTGTTATACCAGTGAATAGCCACCATTTTTCTTGATCATAAAAAAGGGTAGTGTCAGCAGCAATAACATTCTCCATCAGATTCATTCTGAACTTCCATTCGTAAGGGAAATTTATACATTCGTATAGCTCAATTGTCCTCTTTTCAGATGTTTCAGGTATCATGTAATAATTATCATTCCACTCAAAAACAAAAGGGTAGGACAAATGGTAATCTTTTGATAGTATTTGAATGGGTTCTTTGCAGTGCCCATTTCTATCCATCTCCATGACAGAAATATGAGCTTTTCTTTTTTTGTAAATTAATTCTTCAATAAAAATATAATATTTATCGTCACGTTGAATGAGATGGGGATCGGCCCAGAACCGATCCTTGGGTGGCATTATCTCTTTGAAGCTGGAAAATGAGAATGAGGAGTGACTATTAATTTCAAATAATAAATACCACTGGTCTAAAAAGAATGATCTCATGAAGAATTCGAAAATGTTCCTTATAAATAGATTTAGGTAAATCCAGAGCACCGTTAAATTTGAGGGTGAGTCATACTGCTTGTAATTGTCACCTGTTGGCATCAGGTTATATTTTTCGACTTCTGTAAAAAATCCTGTTTCCCCAAGCCGGTAGAGAAGCTCGATTTGTCTGGGAAGAAAAGACGAGGATTCCCAAAAGCAACGGTTACGGTTTCGCGCTGGAGATAACGGGTAAGTTTGAATCCATGACTTATATAGGACTTTACCAAAAGATGCGTGTTTGTTCAGAATGTATAATATGGATCCAGTTTCAGAGTTGCGATTTACAACCTCCCAAAATCCAGGAAGATTACTTCGAATTGCCTGATGATCTCCGTGATAATATGACCATACTCCAAACTTGGCAGCGGTAAGGATCTCTCCAGTTAGAAACTCAAATCCCATCCTAATTAGAATATCTAATTGATAGCTCTGAATTTCCGCTATATCAGACGCGTCAAAACGGCCGGGTTCCCCTGCACTTACTGGTTTTACCCTAATAACAGGGACATTGGTAAATAATTCCTGTGCATCCTTCGGTGCAAATGCATCGGGTCCCCTACGAAATATTGCATTTTCAATTTTACTGATCAAGCGATAGGCTATACTATGATTGTGAGTATAAAATAGGTCCGGCTTATATTTTTGTGGGTCTTTATTGTCATATAAAATGATGACAGAAATATTAACACCATCTAAATTTGCGACCCGTTCGAGCGAACGATATGCCCAGGCTGGAACATCATACGAGTCAAGCAGTATCCCTAGTTTCAATTTACTCTGTTTCATAAAATTCCCTTTATTTCAATTTAGCCTTCTAGGTACTCACTGAGTTCTGTTTACGCGCCCTCTAAAACCTGGACTTATGTAACAAATTTATCACCCATAGGAACGCGAATGGTTTGGTCAACCATTACATTCGCATTAAATCGTTTCCAGGTTCCCTGTGATGGATACGACTTTTTAAATTCAAGCGCATTCATCTAATATTAGGTGTTTTACTGTGCTTCTCTCAAAAATTTAATCTTTCCCCGAGGGCATCGGCCGCGCAGCACCTAACCTTGCCCATGATTTTCCAGCAATTGCTTGATCCTCAATGAATGCATTGTTCCGATTGTAAATCGCGGCGCTAATAACGATCAAATTCAGGAAGAACCAGGTAGACTTTGCATATTCATAAGTTAGCGATTGAACACCAAATATCCAGATTGATAATACTGTGAGCCAAAGGATCGAATATGATTTTGGCTGGTTAATTGCCCGAAAAATGACAATTGCAAGAACGCCTAAAAAAAGCAGAAATCCAATCACTCCGAGCTCGGTCAGAATCGATAAGAAAGTATTATGGGCAGCTCCGCCCAGTTGACTCGACGCATTCAAAGCGCCGCTACCAATTCCAATCAGAAAATGTTCCTGGAATATTGAAAGACTTTCTTTCCACAACACCATCCGGCCGCCCAGATCTCCAACAGCAATTGAACTACCGATGGTTCCCAACCGTTCCAGTGTAGCCGTTGGAACAAAGGATTGTCCAATGAATACCGCAAGAATAAACATGATGAAAACCAAAAAACGAAATATAGGCCTAATCCGGTGCATTGTACCAATGATATACAACAATGCTGGAATAATCGTTATTAGCGCTGTCCGGCTGGCAGTAAGAATGATTGCAAGTAGAGCAGCCGGAATAAAAGCAAAGTTAATTAATTTCATGACATTGCTACCAAGACCTTCCCTTTGAGTAGTCGCAAGATGCCAAGCAACTGGCAAACTTAAGGAAAGGATCAAACCAAGTTCAACTGCATTCTGACCTGCTCCTGAAAAGCGTCCGTATTCCCATTGAGATATCGTCTGACCGGAAATAAAATTATAAAAAGTGCTTGCAATGACCACATACCCACCCAAAATGAAAGCCTGAAGTGCAGCTCGAAGAGACTCTGATGTTGTAAATAGATCCCAAAGAATCCAAGCCAGGATTCCTATTTGACTATAAGTTTTTAAACGTGCATACGACCATTCATAATCGAAGGTCCAAAAGATACTTGCCATGTTATACAGAACAAAGAAAAATACAACAAAATGAAAAAATTGGAGTTTACGTACACGAGTTCGAACAATAACTGATATTACCCAAAACCCTGCTGCACCTAAGCCAATTATCCTGGCCAGCGACCCAAGAGTCGAGAAGGTGAATGCATTTTCCCAGGGGATTGTAAAGATAAAAACTAAAACAATAAATCGGGCAATTTTTTGCATAATTGTCAATCACCCAATAAAATCCTCATATATTTGTCCACAACATTATCCACTTCAAATGGTTCCCAGCTCTCTTTTGGTGTTTGGGTACGATCACTGTTCAATGTGACCAAGATTGCTTCAGCTAAGCCTTCCTGATCACCTACTGGGACTAGTTTCCCATATTGTCCACTGCGTAGAATTTCACGAGGACCACTCAGGCAATCAGTCGCGACGATTGGTACACCACAATAGAGCGCTTCCACTAAGACAGTTGGTAAACCCTCAAAACGTGAAGATAGAACAAAAACTGAGGCACGGACCATAAAAGGATATGGATTGTTGACAAAACCAGGCATACTTATATCTTTTTCTAAACCAAGTTGAACAACCAGAGAAGCAAGCTCATCTCGATCCGGTCCTTCACCGAGGATGAGTAGACGAACTGGGACGGACTGATGGACACGAGCAAAAGCTTTAATCAGCAGAGGAAAATCTTTCTGAGGGTCCAATCTACCAACTGCAAGAATCACCGGTGGTTCACCAGGCTTGAACCAGGGATGTTCTAAGTGTTCTTTCGCTTTTTCGATTACTTCGGGCGTAATGATAGGATTATAAATCACCATAATCCTATCTCGTGGAATCCTTGCGGAAATAGAAAGATCGTCTGCTACTCCTTCTGAAACAGCAATGATTTCATCCGCCAGCTGGTAATTCCACCGAATGAGCCAGAACAATAATTGCCTATACCCTACAGGTAGCATCTTGATCTGCAATGAAAGGGTATTATGTTCACTGATAACCAACCGTAGAGGTATCCGAGTTAATCGTTTCGCCAATATCGCGATTATATTGGCTTGAAGACCAGTCAGCAAAGCTGCTGGACGTTCTCGCCGAATATACCGGACAAGAGCAGGTAAACTAACCAAAGAACGACCGAATTTTACATGTATTGAATTAAGCTCAACCAGGTGGAGCGAATCAGGAAACTGAGACATAAATGCACCTTCAGACTGTGCCAAAACGAAATCAACTGGATACCCTCGTTTGACAATCCCGGTCGCCAGGTTTAGCATGATCCTTTCAGCACCACCCTCAACAAGGGTTGGCAGATATATTGCCAAACGCCTGGGCATGTTAGTCATTAATATATCCTTTCATTCTCACGTTTTAAGAATAAACACAGCACATTAATTACCTCAAATACATCAATAAATGACGGTGTTGACTGTCACCATCTTGTATAGATGTTTCACCGGATAGTCGGCTGGAGCATTCTTTCTCAAAAAAGGTACTAATATTTGTATATCCTTCCTGTGGATCATCCTCATGCCCCTCGAATATTAATACTCGCCATGGGATTTTGCTTAATTCGGATATTAGACCTATATGTTTATAAGCGGCGAGATAAAAAACAATAGACTCATTGAGATAAGAAATAAATCGTTCATCAATATCCGCCAGTAAAGAATAATCTGATGAGAGTGACGCTTTTATTATGTCGATTCGAGAATATCCTAAGGATCTCTGTAATTGGATTGCTGTTTCAGCGACTTGTGGCAAATCCCACCCGATTCCCCATAATGCTCCTTCAGATAATGACATGGATAACATCATTCCTGTATTACAACAAATGTCGAGGAG
>Ga0315277_10010615_pt1 | contig 11655 bp, 8 predicted proteins | sample YL17G05_15_MG_FD_203695 | JGI IMG/M metagenome (GOLD analysis project Ga0315277, IMG submission 203695) | Sediment microbial communities from Yellowstone Lake, YNP, Wyoming, USA - YL17G05_15 | ecosystem: Environmental > Aquatic > Freshwater > Lake > Sediment | place: USA: Wyoming | collected...
AACAACGTTCCGGGCATGCTCACGGCGATTAGCCCGTATTTTGAGAGTCCCACAACGATGCTCGACGTAAGCGGCCTTGACCCGGATGAGGCGCAAACGGTCATCGCCCAACTCGACCGAAGGTCGCTGGCCAAGGCCCACGACCTGATCGCCCTCAAGGAGTACTATGGCGGATTCGTCAGCGACACGCCGGGGCGTTTGTTCATCGAGTCCCTGCAGATCGACCCGAACGACTACAACGCGCAGTACTATTTGAAACAGATTGCCTTGGCGCGCGCGGAACGCGCCGTGACCGGTCATGAACCGGAGAAAGCCGTCGAGATACTCGAAGAGGCTCTGGCGTACGCGCCGGCCGAGCCGGAACTGCACCTGCTGCTGGCAGACGTCTGTTTCGGCCGGCAAGAACTCGACAAAGCCCGCGAACATTACCGCGCATACCTGGCGCTGGGCGGCGCGCTTCCTCGCGCTACGTCCAGGGCGCGCCTTTAGGATTCGGCGTGCAGTAGGCGTCCAGCACCTTGTTGATCCCCATGGCGACCCGTTCGCAGTCGCGCGCGGTCAGGAACCGGCTCACGGGGATGGTGATCATGCGATCGAACAGGTCGTCGGCTACAGGACAATCGCCGCGCGCGTAGGATATCTTGCCGCCCTGCTCGAGGTATTTCGCGCACTCGAAGACGCATTCGCGCCCGTAGGCGCTCGTCTGCAGCGTAATCGGGAACATGCAGGAGTACACGTGCCAGTCGGGCTTGGCCTTGTCGCCGCGGAAGCCTGCGCCCACACCCTCGGCCGCGAGGGCCTTGGCAATCCGTCCGCCCAGTTCGAGCGTGGCCGGGAAAAACCGGATCACGTAGCCGATCTCGCCTTCGGGGTCGTTCAGCCTTTGCGGCGTAATCTCGGCATACGTCTTCAACCGTTTGACAATCCGCCGCTTCGCGGTTCGAGACTCTTTGACAAATGTACGCAGCCGCCCAAGTTGGATGACATCGACGGCGGCCTCCAGTTCGGACATCCGATAGTTAGTGCCGGCAAACAGCTCATTCGGGTAACGCGGCGCGGCAAATCGATCGGGGCGCCACAATCCGCCGGACTCGGCCAACTGGTTGGCGCGCTCCCACAAACGTCGATTGTTCGTCAGCACGAGACCGCCTTCTCCGGCGCCGATGAGCTTATAGCACGAGATGCTGAAACACCCCACGTCGCCAAAGGTCCCCGCGTACTTGCCCCTAAACGTGGCGCCGCAGGATTGGGCGGTGTCCTCCACTACCTTCAGCTTGTGCTTGCGGGCGATCTTCATGATGGCCGGCATATTGCACACGCTGCCCATGACGTGCGTGGGCGCAATAGCCACCGTGCGCGGCGTGATCTGGGCCTCAATCTTGTCCGGGTCCATGGCGAGGGATTCGTCCACGTCGCAGAACACAGGCACTGACTTTGCCATGACCACCGCGGCGGCCGTCGCATAGAACCCAAGCGCCGGGCAGATGACCTCTTTGCCGGGCGCACAACCCACCGCGACGAAGGCACTATGAAGCGCCGCCGTACCGGAGCTGACCCCGATGGCATACCTGACCCCGAATAGCTTGACGGCCGTCTCCTGAAATGCGGCGACCCGTGTCTTTGGGATATTCGCATAGTAATGACCCAGAAAAGGTCCCGCGCCGATGTCTTCCGCATCCAAGGCGGCGCGAATACTGTGCAAGGTCTTCCGCGAGAAACCAAACCGTTCCGCGAGCGACAGGAACTCCTCCTTGGCGATTTTCGGGCGCGGCTTGCCTTCGATGGCGGGGACGGCCTTCGGGCCGCCGTGAATAGCCAGTTGCCGCAATGTCTCTTTCTTGTGCATGAACTTCTTCCTCTCCCAACAACTCCCGGGATACGCTCTGGACAACGACGCCCCGCGGCGTTTTCCGGCCAGAACTCTTAACGGGCCGCCATAGTGTACCGACGACCGGGGGAGTTTTCCAACGTGTAAAAATGGGAGGCGGTCGGCGGCCACACGATTCCGAACTCGCGTTTCGGCGGGTGCTCGGCTGGCAGGCGCCCGTATGCCGAGGGTGGAAGGGACTCAAAGCCCTGACGTCTCGGAGAGCTCCACAAGAAACTTACTAATGGCGCGCCGGTCCTTTTCCGACACCTCGACGAATTGCACGCCCGAGGCGTACCCGCCTTTCTGCGGAATGCTCTTGATCCACCGAATGAGGGCGTTGGTGTTGATCTTGGAGCCATCGCGCAACTGGATGGTGAGCCGGAGTTCCTGGCCGGTTTCGAAGGGCTGTTTCGTGAACAACGAAGCGCCGCCTGCGCTCAGATCGAGGACCCGGCCGTCCACCTTGATGGCGTCGACGGACCACGAGTCGGACGACCCGGCGGCGTGACCGATCAACATCTTAATGGCAACCTTGCAGTTGTGGCGGATGGCGTGGCGTTTTCGTTTTTCCGCCGCCTCCTGCTCTGCGGAAGAGAGGGCGCGACGGTCTGCCATTGCCTGTAGTTGCTGCGCCTTTTGCTGAAGTTCGCGGTCCGCAACCCGGCGTACCGCCTTGCGTCTTTCTTCCATGCCCCTCGCCTTCCTTTTACAGCCAAACCCCTGCACTCGAATCGAGACAACGCGCTATTGTGTCTCAGACGCGGGCGACACCGCAAGTTCCACACCCCAAACCTCGAGCCACAGAACCCCAGGGGGCGCGCGTTGCGTAACGCCAGGCATTTGCCGCAAGTCCGGCGCCGCGTCTTCCCCCTCGTCACGGCAGGCCGTTATGACTGGAAAGCATGTTTTGAATCGCCAATCGACATTCTTATACTGCTATCACGTTGTCGAAAAAGCCCCGGACCAGGATGCGGAAAGAAATGCAGCAGCAAGGCGGAGACCCCTACCGAATCTATTTCCTGCGCGTACCGCTGTATGTGCGCCGTATCCTGCACGTGGACTGCGGGTCGGGAATCCTTGGCGCGGCGTTGAAGACGCGCGGTCCCACCATCGAAGTGTACGGCATCGAATCAGAACCCAAAGCGCGCGACGTCGCCAGGCAACGGCTGGACGGCCTTGTCGATCAGCCCGTCGAGGCGGCGTGCCTGCCGTTTCGGAACGGGTATCTTGACTGTATCATTCTGAGCGCGCCGGGCCGGTACGGCGAGTCGCTCGGAAGTGTGTTGGCCAAATTGGCCCCGCTGCTCGGGCCGAGGGGGCTGCTGCTGATGCCTGTCGAGGAGCGCGCTGGCGACCCCGCGCCGGCGGCGCCGCAGCGCGTCGGCGAAACGCTGGCCGGGGCGGGTCTGGCCGTGTACATGTTGGGGCCGTGGGCAGAGCTGAGCATCACGGCTTGCCAGCAAGCCCCGTCCGCGGGTGTGGAAGGGAAGGCCCTTTGTCACGCCGTCTGGCCGACCTATGATCCCTTGACCCATGCCCGTGAAATGCTTGACAAAGGGCGTTCGGACCTCGCGTTCGAGATTCTGTGCGGCATCCCGCCTCAGTACCGACGCAACCCGGCGCTCGAAGCGGGACTGGAGGCAGAGAAGCAACTCTGTTTGTTGGCCATGGACCGGCGCGGCGGCCCCTTTCTGCAACTCCATTTATTTTGGAGCGCGCTCCAGCTTTTCTACCACGCCGTTGAATTGGATCCCGTACGCCAGGACGCCTACCTGTATCAGGCCGAGTTCTGGAGCCGTATCGGTGACGATGACATGGCTGCCCGGACGCTGCGCTCTCTGCACCGCGTCGTGCCCAGCGAACACTTGGCGCGCCAAATCATGCGCTACACGCGGCCCAGCCTTGTCCGCGAGGAAACGGCGCCCGCATGGTCGGGAACATGGCGGCCTCGCGTCCTGCTGCTGCTGACGCACGAGCGCCCGCACTACGGCGTCGACGTACTGTACGACGGGTTATGCCGCGTGCTCGGTGAAACGCGCGTAACGGAATATCCCTGGAAACCAACGCTGCACGGGCGGACGCCGGATCGCTTCGCATCGTATCCCTGCATGTTTAACCGGCCGGGCGAGCCGATTTCCCTAGACGATCAGCTCCGGCAGCTCAGGGAGGGAGCGTATGATCTGTTGTTGTTCGCGGACATCGAGCGGTCCATCGACCGGGTGGAAATGGGCGAAATACTGCGGGCTGCGGGCGATGTCCCCCTCTTCGTCGTGGACTATGAGGACGACTGCGTAAACCACGTGCCCGATCTAACGGAATGGCTGGGGAATCCACGGATTCGCGGGTACTTCAAGCGGGAACTGCTTGCCTGCGCGGATTTCGGCCCCCATGTTTTCCCGTGTCCCTTCGCCTACGCCGATGATCACGTCCCGGAAACCGTGGCGACGCCCCGCGCAATACCCCTGTTCTGGGCCGGACAACGCGCCTTTGGTCTTCGCAGACTGTATCTGGAGCGGATGGAGGCCCTGCTGGGCGAACGATTCGATAAGAGTTATTCACAAGCCGAATACGCGGAAGCCCTTCGCGGCTCGCGCATCGGCATCCACATTTTCGGCGCGGGTTTTGACTGCGTCCGGTATTGGGAGCTTCCCGCACACGGGTGCCTGCTCTTCTCCGAACGGCCGCCCACACGAATCCCTCACAATTTCCGTGATGGCGAAACGGCAGTGTTCTTCGACGACCTCGAAGAACTCGAAACGAAACTCCAACATTATCTCGCGCGCCCGGAAGAGGCGGCCGTCATCGCCCGCGCAGGCCACGATCACTTCAAACGCCACCACACAGGGTCGGCCCGAGCGCGCCAGGTGCTGGGATGGATTGAAGGCGTGCTGCGCGCGGGCTGATTCGCGCCGTCGGATTCACTCGTCTTCCGGTGGGAAGTCGTCGCCTCCGCCGTATGCACGCGACAGTTTTCTCTGAATGCGGTTCAGCCGATATCGAAAGCTCTCCGCGTGGTCCAGGTCGAGATCGGCGTCTTGGCCCAACGCTGCCCGCGTCTCGAGGAATTGGATGGTCTCCTCGCAGATACGTTTGGCCGCGGGAAGGTCCCGCTTGCGGTGTTCGTAGAACTTCGCCAATTCCGCCCGGGCAGCGAGGTTCCTTGGGAACTCGCGCAGCACGGCAGTCCAAGCGTCTTCCATGCGCTGCCATTCGTCCAGACGCTTGCTGGCATAGGCCATGAGTTCGAGACACTCCCTTCGGATGACTGGTTCCGTCTCGGTCTCTAGAAGACCACCTACGTGAGCGACTACGTTCTCGAACTGTTTCTGGCGAAAGTAAAGGCGCGCCAGCGAGAGTCGGTCTTCCGCATGTTGGAACCCTTCCCCGTCGGACGCCTCGATACGCTTCGAGAGCAGGGCGGTCAAGCTGACCAGCGACAGGACGTCCATCTTGTGGTGGTAAAACACCCGCTGGAGCTCGGTGGCGTCGCGGGTCCGCAGGTAGTCGAACCATAGCTGCGGGATTTCGGAACTCGGGATGTCGCCGTGGCGCTCGACGCCGAGGACAGCGCGTTCCACGTTGGACAGGCTGCAATCGCCCAGCCGCTTCTTCCAAAAGCGCCGCGCCGCATGGACCAGGTCGAAATGCAGCGCACCGTCCAACCGAAATGGCAGGCGGTTTTGGATGAACCGCGTCCGGAGCAACGGCATATCGAAACTCTTGCCGTTGTAGCTGACCACCGTTTCGCACCGCCGGAACAGCCCGTCAAGGTAACGAAGCATGGGCTCTTCCTCGTCGTAGTCCCGCATGAAACACTGTTCCAACCGGAACACGCCTTCGACGAAATAGCCCACGCCTACGAGAAACGCAACCGTACCGGAGCCGCCCGCAAGCCCCGTGGTTTCGGTGTCCATGAACAACGCCGTCGCCGGGTCGAACACCTCGAGTTCCGCGTCGCAGGCCGAAAGGGCGATGTGCTCGGGGATGGCGTCGAGCACGGCGCCGAGGGCCACCTCGCCTTGGCGCGTTTCCAGTGGGAAATCCTCGCGGACAAGAAAGAACCGGTTGTCCGGTTCGCCGACGATCTCGCCGGGAACCACCTTCTCCACCTCGAGCTCCCCTGCTTGACAACGGCGTTCCCGCTCTTGTTGGCGCGACGCCAGTTGCGCGCCCGTCATCACACGGTGCTTCGCGAGGAGGTCCCTCAGCTTATCGCCAATATCGCTCATGCCTTTCCTACTGCCGCCGGCCACGGACCGCAAGGCCTCCGTTGAATCCCCATGCCCGTCGGTGCCATTCGCATTAAACACCTCGCCCGCGAACCTGTCAAGTACATCGCCCAGTGCCTCATGCACAAGAAAAACCGCACGGACGGGTCGGAGGGACGCAGTTTCGTTTTCGCACCAGGAAGGTGTACTATGTCGGCGCCTGGGCAATCAGCCTGCGGCAAATACGGGCTTACTATGCTGAAGGAACTCCTGGTCAGAACGCTCGACAAAGTCCGCGCGTTGCGGCCCGACGAACTGTGTACGCTGACCGTCGAAGAAGCCGATATGTTGCATGCCTATCTCCAGGTCCATGAACGCCGGTCGAACCTCAGCCCGCAAGAACGGGCCTTTCTCGATCACCTTCGTTCCGTCTTGGCCGCGTGGCATGTACTAGCCGCGTCACCCCCGCAGTGGCCTCGGCCTTCCGGTCCGAAAGAGCGGACGCAATGGGTTTTGCGTACGGCCGTCGACAAGCTGCTGAACCGCGCATATGACAAGCTCGGCAGCGGAGAGGTTCAGTTGGCCCGCACCACACTCGATACACTGTCTCAACTCGAAACGCCCAACACAGACCAAGAACGATTGACCTGGATTCTCCAGGAGGCGCTCGATAACTACGACCTCTACTTGCAAACCCGCCCCCCTGATATTCTCAGCCCAATAGACATGGGCGTGACGGACGCCGAAACGGCGGCTCCTTTTGAGGCAGCCGATGTGGAAACGGCCACAGGTCCCGATGCGGCGGGCGGCGTTCCCGAGCAAGGTGAGGGACCCCACGTAGTCAGCGCGGCGAGCTATGAGGGGGTGGAACGTAAGGTCTATCAGACGCTGCCGGGAATTCCCGTGAATATCACGGCTCGCGGCCTTGAATTCCGCGGCGACGTCACGGTGGAGGGAGACATTCCCGAAGATGTGCTTGTCCTCGTCAGACAGGGCGGTATAGTCGTTCGTGGGTACGTCTTCGGCTACGTGGTCGCGGATAGAGACATCACCGTACACGGCAACGTTCAGGGAGCATGGCTTGTTTCCTCGGCAGGCAATGTCGTCGTCGAACGGGTCTTCCCGGGCGCGCGGATTACCGCCCAGCGGGGCAGCATCTCCTGCAACGGTTGTGAGTCCCCTGAACGCCTGTTTGCCGGCGATACCCTCACCGTGCATGGCAATGTCACGGGAGGCAAGCTTCTGGCCCGAGATATGGAGATCCGGGGGACGGTAACGGGCGCCGAGCTTCACACAGCGGGACGCCTGCGCGCGCAACGATTCGACACGGACCCGCGCCGGGGAACCATCGTCTGCCTGCGAGCCCTGCTCACGTCGCAAGACTATGGCGTCCCCCTTGGTGAATCCACCACCGCCATGAAACGCGCCATGGCAAAGCATGCATACCAGGCAGCGGTAGCTTGGCGCGCCATCACCCACCTCCAGCAGGACATCAGTAACTGCCGCCGCGCCATGCTGTATTACTTGTTGGCGGGAAGCGACAGCAATGTGGCCATTCGCCACCTCCGCGTCCTGCAGACGCAGTCGGTCTTCCTCGATCGTATTGTCACCATGGGAGTGAGTTTGAGCCGGTTTCTCCACGCGGCGCGCGAAACAGGAGGCTCCGTTGCCGCCCGCGAGATTGAAGACCTCGCGGAAGAAAACCTGAAGGTATTGAAGGCCCTTTCCAAGGACATCAAGGCTCTCCCGGAAGAATACGGGGCCACCATGCGCGAACCTCTGATCCAGACCGCCAGGCGTCTAGGCACCATCAGCAAACGCATCGTCGCGTCTGCCAAGGCCGAATCTGACGTGTCCGCCCACCTCGAGTCCCTCGACAGACAGTTGGAGAAATGGCGAACGTCATACGTCGCTTGTGGGGAGAAGATCGCCTCGCTGGTCGAAGAACTCGGCTTGGACCCGGACATCGCCGCCAAGATCGAAAGCGATCCGGCGGAACTCGAACCCATGTTGGCAATCGTACTCGCTGATGCGCGGAACTCCCCCCATTCCGAACTGGCGCGGCGGAGCCGGTCGGCGGTGATGCGCCTATTGGAGTCCACGATAGAACGACATCGCGAGAACATCGCCGTCTGGCGCGGAAGTGTTGACGCCGCATCGGTTGAACAGCAGGCCCTCACCACGAGACTCGCCGAGGAAGGCGCCATCCTTTTCGGCGGCTCGAGACCTGGCGGGACGTATGTCTGCGCCGGTCACTTCAGTGGAGGGGTAATGATCACGTCCGTGCCTGACAAGACGGAGGGGACCGACACGGCGAGGGCCCAGGTCATCTGCATCAAAACCCCTATCGAAACCGATACGGTCTTCACCCTCAAGGAGGGCCTCGTCCATCGCATGCCGACCGCATCCCGCGCGCAATAGGGTCCTTCTTCTTGCGGAGAAAGAAAGCAGTTCCTGCTCGAAGGGATTCAGAAGCGCAGCGGGGGGGCGCCGTAATCTCGGACGAGAATGCTTCGGGCCTCGCCGGCGGTGAAGATCGATCCGGTAATAAGCAGCGGCCGTTCTGAAGAAGCCAGGTCCATTCCCATGGCAATGGCCTCCATAACGGTCGGGGCGCTCCGGTGCGCGTAAGCGCCGGCCGCGGCGCAAAGGCCGGCCACCGGCAGCGCGCGCGAACCCGTAAACTGCGTCAGAATGAACGTATCCGCCATCGGGGCAAGCGCGTCGAGCATGCCCTTCACGTCCTTGTCGTTTGACACGGCCAGAAGCATGACGTACTTCTGTGGCAGGGTTTCGGCAAGTCTCTTCGCGCCCGCGGTGTTGTGCGCCACGTCAATAATGACGACGGGGTCATCCAGAACCTTCTCCAAACGGCACGGCCACCTCGCCGTTCTAAGCCCGGTGACGATGGCCTGTTCATTGACGCGCGGGAAGCGCTCCATCAGGCGCCTTGCCGCGGCAACGGCCACGGCGGCGTTCTGGCCTTGGTATTTCCCGGCCAACCCCAGCGGCGCCGGGCCGAAACGGAGCGTGTCGCTTTCAAACCGGAATTGCGGTTCCATGGCGGCGCCCGAAACGGCATAGCGAAAATCCCAGTCAATAACGTCGACTGGACAATGCAATTCGGCCGCACGCGCCAGCAACACCCTGCGCGGCGCGGACTTAGTCTCCCCCACAACGACCGGTCGGGTCTGCTTCATGATGCCGGCCTTTTCAAACGCAATCTCCTCCAACGTCTCGCCGAGGAAACGCATGTGATCGCGGTCAATGGTGACGATAACGCTGACCTCCGGCACGATCACGTTCGTTGCGTCAAAACGCCCGCCCAGTCCCACCTCGATCACACCGCAGTCCACGCCGCATTGCGCAAACCAGCGAAATGCAATCGCCGCATTCATCTCGAAAAACGTTGGCGGCCACCATTGGCGCCCATCGGCGATCGTCTTGAAGTAGGAAGCGTTCTCGCTAAGCGCGTTCTCGCAAATCGGGGCGCCGTCCACTTGGAACCGTTCGGTCAAGTCAATCAGGTGGGGACTCGTGAACTGTCCCACCCGACACCCTGCCGCACGGAGGATCGCACTCAGGAAGGCCACGACGCTCCCTTTGCCGTTGGTCCCGGCGACGTGAACCGTCGGATACGCTTGCTGAGGCCGGCCCGAGGCGTCGAGCAGGTAAGTGATCGTCTCCAGCCCGAGTTTGATGCCGTACTGTTCCAAGCCGAACAGGTATTCGCGGGGGGAAACGTCTTCCATAACCGGACTCCTGATGCGGCGTTATGATGCGCTGGCCGGACTGGCGCCCGCGGTCTGACGCGGTGAAAGATACCGAAGCAATCGCCCAAGGTACGACCGCATCTCCCCACGGGTGACGATAGCATCAACGTAGCCATTCTCGAACTGGTACTCCGACCGCTGGAACCCTCTCGGGATTCTCACGCCGAGCGCGCCCTCAATCAACCGTTGCCCGGCAAACCCGATGTAAGCGCCCGGTTCCGCGAGAATGACGTCGCCCAGACTCGCAAAACTCGCGAACATTCCCCCGCTGGTCGGGTCGGTCAGAACGGATATGTAGGGGACTCCCGCTTCATTCAACGCGCGCACGGCATTGGCCGTTTTCGCCATCTGCATCAGTCCCAGGGCGCCCTCATGCATCCGCGCCCCGCCCGAAGCCGCAAAGCAGACCAACGGAACGCGCAACCGAATGGCGTCGCGGGCGGCGCGGCAGAATTTCTCGCCCAAGGCGGAACTCATGCTGCCCATGATGAAACGACAGTCGACCACGCCCAATACGAGCGGCGCCTCTTCGATCCGCGCCGTTCCAGTCACCAGCGCCTCGTTCAGGCCGGACGCCTTCTCGGCGCGATCGAGCCGCCGCACGTAAGTTTCGCCGTGGGCCTCGAACTTCAGGGGGTCCCCCGTGACGACGTGTGGATGTGTCTCCTCGAACGAACCCGGATCGACAAGGCATTCAATGCGTTCCCGCGCGCCGATACGGTAGTGATGACCGCAGGCGGGACACACCTCAAAGTTCTTCTCCATGTCAGTGCGAAACACGGCCTGCTTACAGGCGGCGCATTTCTGCCACAAACCATCCCGAACCGCGCTCTTGCGGCCGATAACGGAGACGAATCTTCTCGGTTTGAAAAAAGACATCGGTCATTCTCGTCCGGCTTCATGCGGCGCTAGACCCGTTCCGGTTGTGCAATGCCCCGGCGCGCCAATGCTCATCCGGCTCCTGAAAGGATGCTTCCGCCTCTTCCGCGGAACCAGAACGGCAGACCTGTTCGGGAACGCATTCGCACCGTTTACGAACGGGCCGAGATATCCTTTACGTTCTCCTTGTCATAGAGCAGCCGGCCGCAATGGATGCAGGCGTGCGCCTTCTCGCCAGCCAGCACCTCATTCACCATTTGCGCGGGAATGTGCATATTGCAGCCGGTGCATACCTCCCCTTTCAGCGGGACCACGGCAGGACCGGTCTTTTTGGCGGACCGAACCCGCTTGTACAAGGCGATCAACGCCGGGTCCACTTCCCTTTCGAGAGGGCCGCACTGTTCCTCAAGCAGTTCTCGTTCCTCGACGGCTTCCTGAAGTTCCGCATCGATGGCGGCGGCCTGCCGGTCTAATTCCTGCATCTCAGCGGCGATCCGTTTTCGGTCTTCCTCCAGTCGAGCGCGCGCGTCGTCCAAATCCATCATAATGGCGATCACGCGCTCTTCTTTCAGGCCGATCTGCTTCTTGACCAAGTCCATTTCGTGGAGCAGCGCTTGATATTCCTCGTTCTTCTTGACGGAAAAAAGCTGCTTGTCATACTTCGCGATCTGGTCCTGCATCTGTTCGATTTCGCCCTCGCATTCCCGCTGTTCCAGTGCGAGGGCCCGGCACGTCTTCTCCCGCTCCTCCAATTCCGCGGCCAGCCGCTTCCGATAAACCTCCAACTTGCCTTTCTGCTTGGGGATTTCGAGTTCCCGAGCTTTGTACGCTTCAATTCTCAAATCCACTTCCTGTAAGCGTAACAATGTTCTCAAGAATCGCTACCTCCCACACAGCAAAATGCGTGCCCGCCGCAGCCCGTTTC
>Ga0315277_10010616_pt1 | contig 11654 bp, 8 predicted proteins | sample YL17G05_15_MG_FD_203695 | JGI IMG/M metagenome (GOLD analysis project Ga0315277, IMG submission 203695) | Sediment microbial communities from Yellowstone Lake, YNP, Wyoming, USA - YL17G05_15 | ecosystem: Environmental > Aquatic > Freshwater > Lake > Sediment | place: USA: Wyoming | collected...
AGGGGCTGTTTTACCCTCCCGACCCGGCCAGCCTCGATTCTTGCACCATCGGGGGCAACGTCGCCGAGGGGGCGGGCGGCCCGCGGGCGGTCAAATACGGCGTGACCCGCCACTACGTGTGCGGGCTGGAGGTGGTGCTACCCTCCGGCGACGTCATCCACTGCGGCGGCAAACTGGTCAAGAATGTCACCGGTTACGACCTGCTCCAACTCCTGATTGGCTCGGAGGGGACGCTGGCGGTGGTGACCCGCATCATCCTGCGGCTGATTCCCTTACCCAAGGTGCAGGTGGACCTCCTGGTGCCGTATGACGATTTCCAGGCCGCCGCCGACACCGTGTCAGACGTCATCGCCCACCGCATCCTGCCCACGGCCATGGAGTTCATGGAACAGGATAGCGTGCTGGCCGTCGAGCGGCTGTCGCAGAAGAAGGTGCCGCACGACGACGCGCAGGCCCACCTCCTGATCCAACTCGACGGCAGCCGCCAGGAGGCAGTGGATGCCGACTACGAGGTGGTGGGCGAACTGTGCATGAAGCACGGGGCACGGGAGGTGCTGGTGGCCAAAGACAGGCGCACGCGCGACCGGCTGTGGGAGGCGCGCCGCTTGATCATCGAGGCGCTCAAGCACGAGAGCCCCATCAACCACATGGAGGACGTGGTCGTGCCCCGCGCCGAGATTCCGGTGCTCCTGAAAGGGATCAAGGAGATCGCCCGCCGGTACGACGTGCGCATCGTCTGCTTCGGCCACGCCGGCGATGGGAACGTGCACGTCAACGTGCTCAAAGATGACCTCCCCGACGAGCGCTGGACGGCGCTCGTCCCGCCGACGCGGGAGGCGATGTACCGCCTGGCGCTATCGTTGGGCGGCACGATCACCGGCGAGCACGGAGTCGGTGCCACCCGCCGCAAGTACCTGCCCATGGCGCTCGATGCCGCCCAGATCGAGATCATGCGCCAGATCAGGGCTGTCTTTGATCCAAACCACATCCTGAATCCGGGCAAGATCTTCCCGTAGAGGCAGCAGGCAACATGTCCACTCCAACGCGCCAATGGCTCAAGAGGCCGCCAGTCAAACTCGGCATTGACGTCCTTCTGGAATCCAGGCGCCGGCTCCTGCACGGCAAACGGGTTGGCCTGATCACCAACCCGACGGGGCTGACGTGGGACCTCAGGCACACCATTGACGTATTCGCCGAGGCCGGCGACCTCAACCTGGTCGCCCTGTATGGGCCGGAGCACGGCGTGCGCGGCGATGCCCAGGCCGGAGTGGCCGTGGACTCGGCGGTGGACCCCTACACGGGCGTGCCGGTCTACAGCCTGTTCGGCGAGCACCAGAAGCCAACTCCCGACATGGTTCAGGGTGTGGACGTGCTGGTCTTTCACATCCAGGACGTGGGTGCCCGCTTCTATACCTACGGGTCCACCATGGCCCTCTGCATGCAGGTGGCGGCCGCACAGGGGTTAGAGTTCATCGTGTTGGATCGTCCCAACCCGATCACCGGCGTGAAGATCGAAGGCTGCCTCCTGGACCCCGCCTACAGTTCGTTCGTCGGCATGCTTCCGATCCCCGTGCGCCATGGGTTGACGGTGGGGGAACTGGCCCGGCTGGTCAACGCCGAGTTTGGCATCGGCTGCCCACTCACAGTGGTGGAAATGGAGGGTTGGGAGAGGCCCATGTGGTTCGACCAGACCGGGTTGCCCTACGTGATGCCCTCCCCCAATAGCCCCAGCCTGGACACCGCCATCGTCTATCCGGGCAGTTGTTTCTTCGAGGGCACCAACCTGGCGCTGGGACTGGGCACCACCCGGCCATGTGAACTGAAGGGTGCTCCCTGGATTGACGGCCAGGCGTGGGCGGCCGCGCTCAACGCCCTGGACTACCCGGGGGTGATTTTCCGCGCCGCTTACTTTACCCCCTGGTATGGCGACTATAGCGGGGAACTCTGCAGCGGCGTGCAGACCCACGTGCTGGACCGCGAGATCTTCCGGGCCGTGGAAACGGGGCTGAAGATGATCGAGGTCGTGCGCCACATGGCTCCCGACCATTTTCAGTGGCGGTACTCGGAGGACAGCAAGATCCCGTACTGGTTCGATCAACTGATGGGGACGGACCGGGTACGCCGGCAGATGAAGGCCGGGATTCCCGTCGAGGAAATATCGCTTGGCTGGCAGGCGGAGTTGGACGCCTTCAGCGAAATGCGCCGCAAATATCAGCTCTATTGAGGGGGGATGGTAGAGGGAACTTACGTCGTCGGTGTGGATGGCGGGGGGACCAAGACTGAGGCGGTGCTGGTGGACGAGCGCGGCCAGGTCCTCGGCTGGGGTACGGGGCGTCCCGCCAACCCCAACCGCGTCTCGCCCGAGGAACTGTTGGCGTCCCTCCAGGAAGCGATCGGCCAGGCCATGTCCGGCCACGACGGCGTCTCGGGGACGCCCCTTGCTCAAGTCCCCGTCACGGGGACGTCCCCAGCCGCCGCCACGCGGGAGGCCATCCTTGCTCAAGTCCCCGTCTCGGGGACGCCCCCAGCCGCCGCCATGCGGGAGGCCATCCTTGCTCAAGTCCCTGTCTCGGGGGCGCCTCCAGCCGCCGTCTGGCGGGAGGCCACCCTTGCTCAAGCCCCCGTCTCGGGGGCGCCTCCAGCCGCCGTCTGCTTTGGCCTGGCCGGTGCTACTGGGAACCAGGAACTGGTACAGGAGGTGGCCGCCAAACTGGGCATCGGGAAAAAGGTCGTCGTCGTCAGCGACGTCGTGATCGCCTTCTGGAGCGCGATTACGCAAGCGCCTGGGGTGGTGGTCGTGGCGGGCACCGGCTCCTGTGCCTATGGCTTCGGTCCCCAGGGGGAACCGGCCAGGGCGGGCGGATGGGGCTACCTGGTCGGCGACGAGGGGAGCGGGTACGACGTCGGGCGGGCCGGTATCGCAGCCGCGTTGCGGGCTTTCGACGGCCGGGGGCCCGCGACGGCCCTGGTGGAGCGGCTGTTACAGCACTTGCACCTGGACACGGTGAGCCAGGTCGTGCCCGCGCTATACCACCCATCGGGCGGCGACAGCAAGGCCCGTATCTCCGATTTTGCACTGGTCGTGGTGCAGGCGGCGCTAGAAGGGGACGCCGTCTCGCACGAGATCCTCCGCCATGCGGGCCACGAACTTGGCCTGAGCGCCGCGGCGGTGGCCCGCCGGTTGGCCCTCTGCGACCGGGAGTTCGAACTGGGGCTGGTCGGCGGGGCCTTCAAGGCAGGAGGCCTGATCGTCGAACCCCTGCGCGACGTGGTGCTCCAGTCCGCTCCCCGGGCCCGCATCTTCGTCAGTCCCCGGCCTCCGGCGTTAGGCGCGGCGCGGCTGGCGTGGCGGGCGGCGGGGAGGGATATTGCTGTGGGTGCATGAGGGGTGGGGGGACAAGGAGACAAGGAGACAAGGAGAGGGTGATGATGAATAAAAGTGTTGTCACGTTGAGGGGGGTGTTTCCGCCGATCCCCACGCCGTTCGATGCGCAGGGGGAAGTGGCGCTCGGGGCGCTGGTCGAGAATCTGGAGCACTGGAATGCGTACGACCTGGCCGGGTACGTGGTGCTCGGTTCCAACGGCGAGGCGGTCTATCTGACTGGGCAGGAGAAACTGCACGTACTGGAGACGGCCCGCCGGGCGATTCCGGCGGATAAACGGATGATCGCCGGCACCGGCTGCGAATCCACGCGCGAGACGATCGCGCTCACCCGCCAGGCGGCCCAGGTGGGGGCGGACGCGGCGCTCGTGCTCACGCCTTACTACTATGGCAGCAAGATGACGCCCGACAGCCTGGTCCGCCACTACCAGGCAGTGGCCGACGCTTCCCCCATCCCGATCCTGCTCTACAACGTGCCCGGCTTCACGCACGTGGACGTGGACGCCGCCACGATCGCTCGTGCCGCCCAGCACCCCAACGTCGCCGGCATCAAGGACAGCGGCGGCAACCTGGCCAAACTGGCCGACGTCGTGCGGCTCACCGGGTCTGACTTTCAGGTGCTGGCTGGGTCGGCCGGCTTTTTCCTGGCCGGGCTGGCGGTGGGCGCAGTGGGCGGGGTCCTCGCGCTCGCCAACGTCGCGCCGCAACAGTGCATAGACGTCTACCGGCTGTTCCAGGCCGGGCAGTGGGAGGAGGCGGCTGAACTCCAGCGCCGTATGGTGCCGGTCAACGCGGCGGTGACGGCGCGCTTCGGCGTGGCCGGGCTCAAGGCGGCCATGGATATGCTGGGCTACTATGGTGGCCCCGTCCGCCCCCCGCTCCTCGACCTCACCGACGCCGAGCGGCAGGTGCTGCGAGACATTTTGGTCGAAGGGGGCGTGGTCCCAGGTTCGTAGTAGCGACTTTAGTCGCTTCTGGGGAAAGAAGCAGATAGGAGAAATGGACCCCGTTACCTTGCTTGCCCTGGCGTTTGCTGGGGTAGCTTCTTCAGCAACGAGAGCCAGGAACCACCCCACGCACACGTCAAATCCGGCGGCGACCAGGCCAAGTTCTGGCTGGATCCTGTCGAGTTGGCCTCCAACTATGGCTTCAACGTTCATGAACTGAATGACATTCAAGATATTGTCGAACAGCACCAGATACAATTGACTGAGGCATGGTATGAGCACTTTGACCAGGACTGAGGTTAAGACCAAGTTCCAGCGGGCCTACGTGCCGACGACCGCCCTCGCCAAGTCTGTGCGTTTTGACAGTGACATGATGCACGTCTCCTTGACGGATGGGCGCATTGTCAGCGTGCCAATCAGATGGTTCCCGCTATTGCGTCAAGCCACACCTGCACAGCGGGAGCAATACGAGATCGGTGGTGGGGGCATCAGTCTGCATTGGCCTGAAATTGACGAGGATTTGTCTGTCGCTAACCTGATGACAGGTGCGGATCGGCAGACTACCTGAATATCATGTGGAATCTGGAATGCCCATCTGACCACTCACCCACTCACAATCGCGGCCCTGACATTCTCCAGTTGGGGCCATGACATCTGGCCGTGCCTGGCTCGTCTGCCCGTGATCATCTGCCAGTGTGCCGGCCAACGCCCTCCCCGCTCGAGCCCCCGTCTCGGGGACACCCTCCCATACCATCAAGGGAGCGTGTCCGCCGTGTGACCTCAGGCCTGATTCCTCCACTCGGGGGGCGCGCTTGCCAAGTCGTACAAAATAGAGTACCATAAACTTGTGCTTGTCTGTGTACAAGCCGGGTAGTTGGCGACAGGAGACTGCTTACGAGGTTGATGTGACGACGATCGCGGTGCAGTTTCTGGAGGATGGGCCGGGCGTGGCGGCGATTGCGCCCGATGATGCGCGGGTGCGGCTGCGGGAAGCGTTTGGCCGGCTACCCATCTCCCACGTCCTCCTGGGGTGGAACTTGCCCCGGCTCCTGCTCGACGCCTGCCGCGAGGAGACCGCGCGGGCAGGCGCGAGGCTGTTTCGCTGGCATCCGCTGTTGACCGGCGACGGGACGCTTGTGCCTCGACCCGAGTGGCAGATGGTCGGCCTGGACGGGACCCCTGTGCCTGGGTTCCGCGGGATGCCGGAATTTACCTTCGTCTGCCCCAACCGGCCCGCCGTGCGGGAGGCGGTGCTGGGCCACCTGCAGGACGTGCTAAGGCCCGGCGACTACCAGGGAGTGTTCCTGGACCGCATCCGCTATCCCTCCCCCACCGCCGACCCGGCCAGGCTGCTGGCCTGCTTCTGCGACGACTGCCGCCGTGCCGCCGCCGCCGATGGGCTCGACCTGGAGGAGGCGCGGCGCCGTATTGGGGCGCTCGTGTCCGCGCCGGAGCGGACGCCCGCGTTCATCCGTGCCTTGCTGGCTCTACCGGCTTCTGAAGCGGACGACGCCGACCTGACGGCGCTGCGCGCGTTTAACGACTTTCGCGCCCGCAGCGTGACCCGCTGTGTGCGGGCCGCCGCCGACCTGGCCCGCACCCAAGGGCTGGAGGTGGGACTGGACTGCTTCTCGCCCGCGCTGACCCCGCTGGTCGGACAGGACCTGGCCGCATTGGACCCCTGCGGCGACTGGATCAAGATTATGGTGTACGGCCACACCTTCGGCCCGGCCGGTCTGCCGTACGAACTGCTGAACCTGGCCGGCTGGCTGATGGGGCAGCGTTCGGCTGCCGAGCGGGAGGCATTGGGGTGGCTTTCGCAGGCCACGCGCCTGCCCCTTCCGGTAACCTGTGCGGACCTGCGCGAGCGAGGGCTGGCCGCCGAGGCGCTCGAACTCGAAACGCGGCGCGGGCGCTCGGCCGGCGTGAACTGGCTGCTGGCCGGCCTCGAATTGGTCGAGATGGAGGGGGTGACCCGGCTCGACCCGCAGCAGATCGTGGCGGACCTCCATGCGTTCCGCGAGGCGGGCGCTGATGGCCTGGTCCTGTCGTGGGACCTGTGGCACATCCCACCCGATCGACTGGAATTGGTGCGTAGGGTGTGGGGGCGGTGATTGGTGATCAGTGATCAGGGATCAGGGAGTAGGGAGCGGGAATTAGCGAAAGGGAGTCTATGCAGTGACCTTATCATCAGACATTTCGCCTGACCTGATCGCCCGCGCCACGCACCCACACCTGGCGTTTGGCCGCGGCCTGCTGGCCGAGGCCAGCCGCGCCTGGGACGACGCCCTGCTCGTGACCATGCCGGAGCCGTGGGAGGCCGCCCGGCCCCTGATGTCCAGATCGCCGCGTCATGTGTACTTTGTGGGCTCCATGGACAGCGAAGTGATTGAGCGGACGGTAGCCGCCCTGCCCGCCGCCAGCGTTGTGGTTGGGTTAGGAGGCGGAATGGCCCTGGATATGGCTAAATACGTGACCTGGCGGTGGGGTATGGAGCCGGTGCTGGTCCCCTCCATCGCCTCCGTGGACGCCTGCGTGACCAACACCATCGCCGTGCGCGACGAGGGCAAAGTGCATTACGTCGGGTTTGTCGTCCCGCAGGCTGTGCTGGTGGATTTCGATCTCATGCAAAGTGCCCCCCCCCACCTCAACCGGGCCGGGATCGGCGACATCCTCTCCATGCATACGGCCCTGTGGGACTGGCAGGCAGCCGCCGGGCGCGGGCGCATCGCCCATGATGAGGCGGTGGCCCGCCAGGCGGCGGCGCTCGTGGACCAGTTGGAGGAGCGCGCTGGGGAGATGCGCGCTGTCACGGAAGATGCACTCCGGTGGCTGATCGAGGCCTACGCAGCGGAGAACGCGCTGTGCCTCCAGGTGGGCCACTCGGCACCCGAGGAGGGCTCGGAGCACTTTTTCGCCTACAACGTCGAGCATCGCACCGGCCGCGCCTACGTGCACGGCGAGTTGGTCAGCCTGGGCATCCTGGCTATGGCCCGTCTGCAGGGGAACGATCCCGCGCGCGTCGAGCGCATCCTGAGCACAACCGGCGTGCGCTTTCACCCCCGCGACCTCAATCTGTCCCAGTCCGACGTCGAATCCGCCCTGCTCACCCTGCGAACCTACGTCGAAAGCGAGCACCTGCCCCACAGCGTAATCAACGAACGGCCCATAGACCCGGCCGTGGCGAGGCAACTCTGCCGCGACTTACAAACTTGACGCCGTGTTTCGTGTTCCGTGCCCCACATTCCACGTAATATGCAACACGCGTCACGCTCTACATCTTACGAATTACGTATTACGCATTACGAATTACGCATCACGTTTCACGTTTCACTTCAAAGGAGGTATATGAATGCGAACCGCACTGATCATCAGTCCACACGCGGATGACGCGGCGGCCTTCTGCGGGGCCACGCTCGCCAAGTTCGCCGGCCAGGGCTGGCGCGTGGTCCTGGTCCGCGTGACGGACGACACCAAGGACTCGATGGGACTGACGCTCGAAGAGACGAAGCGTCGCAACACCGCCGAGTTACAGCAGGCGGCCGAGATTTTGGGCATCTCAGAGATCGTCGAACTGGGCTACGAGACCGACTGCCTGGCCGACGTCTCGGAGGTCGCCCTGCGCGAGCGCATCGTCTACCTGTTCCGCAAGTACCGCCCCTACGCGGTCTTCACCTTCGACCCCTTCGCGTGGTACGAAGGGAACATGGACCACATCCGGGTGGCGCAGGCGGTCGAGGAGGCGTTCTGGGTCTCTTGCTTCGACCTGCACTACCCCGAGCACTTGAAGGAAGGGTTGCAGCCTTTCGCCGTGTGCGAGCGCTGGTACTTTGGGCGCCACCTGCCCGAGGCCAACCACGCCGAGGACGTCTCGGAGTACATGGAAAAGAAGGTGGACGCCCTGTGCGCGCACGAGACGATGATGCGGCACACCATGAACCAGTACCGCCTCCAACTCCAGACCTGGGGGCGGCGCATGCCGTGGCTGGAATCCTCCATGCAAGGCCGTATGCGGCCGCTCCTGGCGCTCTTCTTGCAGGAGCAGGCCAACGGCGTGGCAGAGGCGTTCAAACTAGGCCCGGGGCGCATGGGAGAAGCGTTCCGGCTGGTGCGCTTCGGCGATCTGGAGCCGCTCTTCCAGCAACTGAGCGAGCCGCTGCCGGGGGCCGCAGAGCCGGTCCGGCGCGCGACCCTCGACGTCCACACGCCCACTTCTCCCTGGTCGCCGGAGCAGGTGCAGCAGATCTTCTCTCAGGGCCTGGAGCAGCGCATCCGGCTCATGGGCCACCATCACCTGTGCGCGGGTGCGTTCGAGGAACTGTTCGCCTTCCCGCTCTTCCGGGCCGGGTACCCGGAGTTGGTGACTCGCCTGCAGCCCTCGCCCGAGGCGCTGGTCGAGTCCATCTACGGCTACGACGTCTTCTGCTACCAGTGCGGCTACTGGTCGGAGGAGGAAGGCCGCTGTTCCACCGGCTGGAAGAACAAGATCAGCAAGGACGCGGCAGTGTTGGAGCACCTGGGGCTGCGCACGGGGCAGGTGACGCGCCTGGAGGACTTGCAGCGGCTGCTGGCGGAAAAGGTGACGGAGGCCGATTTCGAGCGCTTCTGCGGACCGGGCGAATGGAAGTGCGAGTTCTACCTGCAAGGTGTTTGCCAGAAGGGGTACGCGCGGCTGCGAGAGCGATTCGGAGTCAAGGAATCTGGGGGGTAGCCCTGCGATGGGGAGGGATGCCCGACGCTGAAGCATCGGGCTGAAAGAGCAAAGCCCTACGGGCTGGGATGCCCGACTACACAGATGAAAGGGGGAACACACATGACCGACAAAGTACGGGGCGAGCGCGCCCGTATCCTCATCGCGCTCGGCTTTGGGTTCTTCATAGATAGCGCCGAAGACGTGGCGTTGCCCATGCTCTTCCCGGCCGTGCGCAACTCGCTCGGCCTCAGTTACACAGCGCTGAGCGTGATTGACAACGTGCGCATCATCTTCCAGACCTTCAGCGGCCCCTTCTGGGGTATGCTCGCCGACCGCTTCAACCGCAAGTGGATCCTCGTCCTCGGGACGGGCCTGTGGGGCATCTGGACGCTGGCCTGCGGACTCGTCACCAACTACTGGCAACTCCTGGCCGTGCGGGTGATCGCCTGCCTGGGGCTGGGCTGCCTCTACCCGGCCGCGTTCAGCATGCTGGCCGACGTTTTCGGCCCGCGCCAGCGGGGCAAGGCCATGGGCACCATCAGCGCCATCGGCATGTTCGGCATCGTCGCCGGCGCCTTCGCCTTTGGCGAGTTGCTGGCCATCCCCGACGTCGGCTGGCGCTGGGCGTTCATCCTGCTGGGGCTGTCGAGCGTCCTGACCGGCCTCGTCATCGCCATCCTGGTCCGCGACCCCGTGCGCGGCGGGGCGGAGCCAGAACTGGAGCAAGTCATCACCCGCGAGTCGGCGGCCCGCTTCCGCTTCCGGCTGGCCGACGTGAAGGAGGTGCTCAAGAGCAAGACCATCTGGGCCAACTTTATCCAGGGCGTGTTCGTGATGACGCCCATCAACGCGCTGACGATCTTTTTCGTCACCTGGCTGGTGGACGACCGGGGTTTCTCCGAGGCGGACGCGCCGATGATCTTTGGCGGCATCGTCATCTCCCTGGCGATAGGCAGCCTGGTTGGGGGGCTGGTGGCCGACTGGGCCGACAACCGCTGGCAGCGCTACGGGCGCATCGCCGTCTCGCAAATCTCGATCGCCCTGGCGCTCCCGGCCATGTGGCTCCTGCTCGTGCGCGCCAGGAGCCTGATCGCCATCCTGGCCACGGCAATCGTCGCCGCTTTCTTCCTGGACTGGACCCGGCGTGGCGTGCAGCAGCCGCTGGCGCAGAACGTGACCCGCCCCGAGTTGCGCAGCACGGCCATGGCGCTGATGGAGTTCTTCCACGGTGCAGTGGCGTCGGTCGTCATCATGCTGTTCGGTGGATTTGCCGACCGCTTCGGCTTGACCCGGACCCTCCTCGTGTTGGTCTGCGGCTTCTGGGCGGTCGCGCTGGTGTTGACCGTGGCGCTCTATTTCGTCTACCCGCCGGAGGCCAGGCGGCTGCACGAAGCGATGCAGGAGCGGCGCGACATCATCGTCGGACAATGAGACTCCTCAAGTCTCCAGGCGGGAAAGGAGGTGCTCAGAACGAAACAGATTGGGTCGTTTGGCTGCAGCCGAGTTCTGTGGACACGGATGACGCGGACAAGACGGATTCACACGGATGTCTTCAGACAATCCGTGATGATCCGTTGCATCCGTGAGAATCCGTGTACCAGGGATCCCCATTAACTCACCATAGGAGGGAATAAGATGAACTGCAAACCGATCAAACTGGCGCTCAGCCTGCTGATGCTGGCGAGTATCTTGCTTGCTGCCTGTGGCGCTCCCAAACCGACCGAGGCCCCGACGGTGGCGCCCGTGGCTACCGAAGCCGCTCCACCGGCCGCGCCTGCCGAAAAGGCCAAGGTCGTAATCTTTATCGGCATGGGCACCGGCACCGACCCGGACCAGATCGCGGCCCAGGAGGCGCTGCAAAAAGAGTTCAACTCGACCCACGACGACATCGAGGTCGAGTTCCTCATCGTCCCGCACGAAGAGTCGGGCGAGCGCTACCTGGCCATGCTGGCCGGCGGGAACGCGCCTCAACTCGTCGGCCCCAACGGCATCTCGACCATCGCCGAGTATTTCGACACCTGGGCCGACATCACCCCCTTCATCGAGGCCGAAAAGTACGACATGAGCGACTTTTACGGCCCGGCGGTGACGCTCAACGAGTATCCGGACAAAAACACCGGCCTGCCGCTTGGCCTGTACCCCTCCTTCATCTTCTACAACAAGGACCTGTTCGACGCCGCCGGCCTCGAGTACCCCACCCACGACTACGCCGACAAGGCGTGGACGATGGACGTGCTGCGCGAGATCGCCATGAAGTTGACGCTCGACAAGAACGGCAACGACGCCACTTCGCCGGACTTTGACCCGGCGAACATCGCCCAGTGGGGTTTTGACGACTCGTGGACCGACGGGCGCGGCTCGCTCACCATGTGGGACGCGCCGAACAAGGGCCGGCCCACCACCGACGACTACCGGACCGCCACGGCCAACTCGGAAGAGTGGGTCTACGGCCTGACCTGGCTCAGCAACGGGCTATGGAAGGATCACTTTATCCCCGACATCGCTGGCCAGCAGGCCTACTCTGCCGTCGGCGGCGACCCCTTCGGCGGCGGCCTGGTCGCCATGTTCTACAGCCATACCTGGTTCATGCCGGAGGGGCTGGTGGACCTGCCGTTCGAGCACGACCTGGCGC
>Ga0315277_10010617_pt1 | contig 11653 bp, 12 predicted proteins | sample YL17G05_15_MG_FD_203695 | JGI IMG/M metagenome (GOLD analysis project Ga0315277, IMG submission 203695) | Sediment microbial communities from Yellowstone Lake, YNP, Wyoming, USA - YL17G05_15 | ecosystem: Environmental > Aquatic > Freshwater > Lake > Sediment | place: USA: Wyoming | collected...
CTACCAGAATGGCAAAACCAAGGAACCATATCGACCAGGTTACGTAATCAATGTACACGCTGTGAAATCCCTTCTTCAAAGAGTATTCTCTTCATTCAAGAGGCGCAATACTATGAGATGGGAACTAGGATGTCTTGAACAAAGGGTGAGTTTTACGAAAAACAATATATTATTTCGATTACTTAATATCAATATTTATCTAAAATATATTAATTATTATTCCTGACGGGAGAGGGGAAATAGAAGGAAGCTAAGTACTTGTAATTATAGGATATACATTATCCTACATTTTTACATATAAAAATTGCAGGGGCAGAAGAATATATAGGAAGGAAAATATGATCGGTTTTAAAAGAAATTCCCATCATTCCGGATTCGGTTAATTAAGGAATGAATAGAATCGATTACGACCTTAAATACTTAATCTCCAATCAACCAACGACAACTCGTACCATTTGCTGGATACCAACGAATCAATGATCAACCGACCTCGATGACCGAATATCGGGTGGTTCTCGTACGACAATTTTTCCGCGATTGCCAGCGCGACCTTGCCGGGTGGAGTGTTGGTCGACTTTGATTCGTTCAGCACTTTTTGGGCAATACGGTAAATGGAATACTCCCAATCTTTGTTCAAGTGCATCTCAATGAGCGGATCGTTCTGTACATACCCGTACTGTTCATTCGAACTATTGACACTTCCCATGCGGTTTGTTAAAAAATCAGGAACGTAGACAATACCCCTCTCATAGAGAGCTCTATCATCCCGTATGCTGTCCTGCAGCTGGTTATTTGCCGAACCGCACACAATTCGTGCTTTTATGTTCGGTATCGTTTCCGGATTTAAAATCGCACCGGTCGCACATGGGGAAAAGATATCACACTCTGCCTGAGTAATAGACATGTCTCCAGGCCGGACAATGAAAGCCTCAAAATTTCTCTCATTCAGTTGTTCTCTTACCTCTTTAACTACATGCGGATTGATATCGCATGCAATGACCTTTTTTACTTCCTTCTCGAATAGATACTGAATAAGCGGCGTCGCAACGTGACCGATTCCCTGAACCGCAACGGTTTTTCCCTTCAGATTTCCCATACCGAGAAATTCCAGTGCAGTTTCCATTCCTGAGATCACGCCTCTTGCAGTCGGAACCGCAGGATTTCCACTGCCACCGAGACGCAGCGGAATGCACGTCGTGAAGCGAGTTCGCATGAAAATCTTCGCCATGTCGGTAACATCCGTTCCGACATCCTCCGCAGTCACGTAGCATCCGCGGAGCGAGCTGACCAATTCACCGAACTCCTGGTAAATGTTCGCGCGAATAATCGGATTGTTCTTATCGAGCAGAGGATTATGCGCCATGACGCCTTTTCCTCCTCCCCACCAAAGTCCTGCGAGAGCATTCTTCATAGTCATGCCTGCCGCAAGCCTCATTCCATCCCTTAGGTATTCCTCGACAGTATCATACATCCAGTACCTGACACCCCCGGCCGCTTGTCCCCGGTTCGTCCTATGAATGAAAACACCCTGCAAAATGTCGTACTTCCGGGTTACCTGAAAGAATAATCCCTCGTGCTGATTGAAATCACGCGTATCGGAATGTATAAAATCAGCCAGCGGCTGCAGGATTTTATGGGAGCTTCTTACGGTATTATTTTGCTGATCGAACACAAAGTAAAAGCGGAGGATATTTTCCGCTTTCAGGAACTGAATGAACTTCTGCGGATTCATGATGGGTAGATTACTTGCCTTTGACATAGACGATTTCTTGTTATTGAATATTTATTTGAGTTCACTGCGATCTCTGCGTACTTTGCGCCTCTGCGATTAAACGCAAAGACGCAAAGGTCGCTGAGAAACGCAGAGGGTTTAATGACCTGATATCCTCCTCATCAGGTGATATATTGGATAACCAACCGCCAATATTGCCAGTCCGATGTAGGTATCAGCCGGCTGACTCAGGAGAACATTCAGCGAAATCCCAAGGAGAAATATCACAAATAACGCAGGTAGAATCGGATAGAGAGGAACTTTATACGAAACCGGAGATGCAGCCATCCGTCGCCTGAGTATGAATATTGTTGATGCTACAATCGCGTTATTGATATTATCGAAGAACATGATGTAATTCACGAGACTCTCAAACGTGCCGAGGAAAAATATCGAGAGAAGAATCATCCCGCCAAAGAAGAGGAGCGTGAATTCCTGAGCCTGTGTTTTTTCGTTTACTTTCATGAAGATCTGAGGTAGTGCCCCGCCCTCTGCCATCGCGTAGTACGTCCGTGGAATCTGCATCAGTGTAACATTAAGAAATCCCATCGCTGAGAGCACGATAACCACCGAGACTATTGTTGAAGCAGACTGGCCAAAACATACACGCGCGACTTCGGCAGCGACCAGCTTAGCATTTGCCATACCATCGATCCCAAGAACATAATAGTACGCAGTATTGATGAGAAGATAAAGACCAACAATAATACTTATTCCAAAAAATATTGCTCTTGGAATATTACGTTCCGGCGACCTGATATCCGCTCCGAAGTTTAGCGTAGACTGGTAACCGCCGTAGGTGTAATATACCGCGATCAACCCCAGGGCGAGCGCCAGGTAAAAAGGCTGCGTCGTGGTTGTTTCGCTCGGCACAGAGGAGGCAACCGCACCGCCTGATGCAAACGCAATGATAATAACGATAGCCATCATGCCAATTTTCACGATTGTCAGAACATTCTGGGTCCAGGCGCCGGATTTTATGCCTGCATAGTTAATACCAACCAGAATTATAGTCATACCGCCTGCGACAAGCTGCGATGTCAGTGGAGTCTGGAGGTGAGCCGGAAACATTATAGGTGTCAGGTATTCCGCGCCGATCATCGCCACGGCGGCGCTACCGGCGGTATTTACAACGACTACATTCGCCCAGTTCATCATAAACGCAACTGCAGGGTGATAGCATTCCGCCACAACGGTGTAGTAGGCCCCCGGTCTGGGAAACCGCGATCCTATCTCAGCAAACGTAAGAGCGCCGAAGTAACTGAAAAGTCCGCCAAGTATCCAAGCCGCGAAAAATATCCACGCGGTCCCTGATGCCGACGCAACAATTGCCGGCGTCCGGAAAATTCCGATTCCGATAACAAGACTTACGACAATCATTGTCGCATCGAATGTGCTTAGCTTGGGCTTGATTGACATAATATCTCTAAATTCTAAGCTTTTCTACCCATCACTATTTTATTTCTTCTCTATTATATAATCCATTCGCTACCTGATAAGCCGTTATATATGCAAGTCGTGTTATGCTCTCAAAAAGTGGTTTATTTAGGGTTTCAGGTGTATCGGACGGTAAATGCAAATGACCGTAGCTGTTCGTCGTTACAAAATAAAGCGCCGGTATCCCTTTCCCATGGAAGGGACCTGCATCTGCGCCGCCGCCGCTCCATGTCTGAGTCACCATTTGCCTGGTGTATAAAGAATCCTGCCTCCGCGCAATTTTCCACAACTGGGGTGAACTTAGTCCGTTTCCTACCTGAATACTGTCGCCGTAGCCGATACAGTCGAGATTTATCATCGCCGATACTTTCTCAAGCGGCACCAAGGGATTTTCAACAAAATACGATGAGCCGTAGAGTCCGAGTTCCTCGCTCGCGAAAAGTATAAAAACAACCGACCGTTTTGGTTTTTGTCCACTCTTAATGAATGCTTCCGCTATCTCAAGGACTGCAGCAGAACCGGATGCATCATCGTTAGCACCAGGGGCATAAACCTCACCGGCCTGACTCCCTACATGATCAAGATGCGCTCCTATGATAACATATTCGTCTTTCAACACTGGATCAGATCCCTCCATCCAACCTATCACATTCATCGTCGGCTGTTCCCGCACGTACCGTGAATGAACTTCAACATTAACAATCACATTGAGAGGAACAGAAAATGGCTTTTTAGTTGAATCGATTATCGATTGAACTTTTGAAAGTGTATGTCCCGACCCTGGCCATCTGAGCCATTCATCGATCACCGGTATTTCGGCATGAAGCTGAGGGAAATTCTGATCCTGCTCGCTCTTCCCTTCCAGTACACTGATTATAGCTTTCTGTGGATTTGGCTGATTGGGCGGGGATACTATGATAAGCGCGACAGCGCCATGCTTCGCCGCTGTACGGGCTTTATCGCGTGGATACCCATCCGACCATCCGCTGGTATCATTCAATTTCCAGGTAGGGTTTGGTTTAAACGCTATCACTATTTTCCCACTTACATCAATGCCGGCATAATCATCATAACCGTCCTCAGGTTGCGAGAGACCGTACCCGCAGAACACAGCTTGTCCCGTAACTTTCCCCGAACCCGACATGCCGCGGCACACATAATCCTTTCCGAGTTTATATTCACGCTCTATATATCTTCCATGGGAAGGAATTTCATCAACAAGACGAAGATGCACCGGCGGCAATATTTCATTGTACTCCACCGTGAGCGGTTGAAAGTAGCTTCCATTAACAAGCTGCTTCAGGTCCAGATCGCGGAATTTCCGAACAACATACGCCGCCGCGGTATCATACCCCGGATGACCGGATAATCTTCCTGCACATTCCTTCGAGGAAAGATATCTCACAGTCTCCATGAGATCATTTTCTGTGATTGTCATATATCCGGGTGCAATATCACTCGTCATTTTCTTTTCCTGTGCGTTCACGCTGCAGCATAAGCATATAATAAGGAGCAGTACTGTTGTCCACTTCATACAATATCCTTCATAATGTTCCGTACTCGTGCATTGTTTCATACATCGTAATAATGTTCTGTGTCGGTGTTACCGGCTGGATGTTATGACACGGCGCGCAAATCCAGCGGGCATCCCCGAAAATTTCGATATTCTCACACACCTCGTTCTTCACATCCTCAATCGTACCGAATGGTAAAGTTTTCTGATTATCCATCGCCCCGTGGAAAATGAGGAATCGCCCAAAATCACGAACCAACCCTCGCCGTTCCATCGACGGACATCGCCATTGGATGGGATTCAGAACTTCAATACCGGTGACGCGGATGAGATCGGGTATTACCTCACGAATATCACCGTCGCTGTGATAAAAGATGTGTATGCTATAGCTCCGTGCGAGATCAGCCATGCGTTTCTGGTTGGGAAGAATAAACTCTCTGATATGCTCCATGCTCATCAGGAGTCCGTGCTGGCTTCCGAGATCCTCGGCAATGTATGTCAAGTCTATACGACCTTTTCCAAGCTCGAACGCGCGCTGATTGAGTTCGAAGTGATACTCGAAGATGTGATCGAGCGCCGCGTGAGCAATTTCCGGGGCTTCAAGCAGATCCATCAGTGCCTGCTCCATCCCGCGTAAAGCGGAGTACAGGAGGAACGGTTCATAATCACCCGTTTTGATGATGCGATGCTTAGGTGCGTTGCCGAGCAATACCCTGAAAGCTTCATAATCGCAATCCTTTGCAGAGGGCCAGGGATAATTGTGAACATCATTGATAGTTTTTGCTGAGGCAAGCGGATGATTATCAACTTCATCGTACTCACCTGTGCCGTAATTAATCCATTTCCGTCTCAGACCCCAGATGTCTATTCCTTCATCACCCAAGCGAGAGGGTATAGGATGAGGCGGCTCAACTTTATTAATAGTATCAATGTGGAGTTTAATATAGAGATCTTCCTCCGTGGCGCATCGAAGGTCTTTCAGCAGTCGGTTCGTCACTTCCGGAGTTCCCCAATAATCGGTGGGAATGCGGTCAGGCTTTTCACCCGCGAAAAGAGCAAGCCATCGCTCACGAGGAGTCATGCTACTTACGCAAGTTCACAGATATTCACCTGCAGATTCTCCTTTATCGAGTAATAATTTAAGGTAATGATGCCACAGCAGGTACGTTTCGAGGTATGCTTCACGCCGTTTTAGATTCGGCTCGATCACCTTCGCGCTCTTCAATCCGACAAATGCCTCCTCGAGTGACGAATACAAGCCGGCGCCTACACCCGCTCCGCGCGCCGCACCCTGAGAACCATCCGTGTTGAAGAGTGTTACTGTCGCGTCGGTGACCGTAGCGAATGCTTCACAAAAAAGCGGACTCAGGAACATATTGGCATTCCCGGCACGGACATCGCGTACATCTATTCCCATAGCCGATATGATTTCCAAGCCGTACTTCATGGCAAAGACGATTCCTTCCTGTCCTGCCCGCAGGATGTGAGCTTTCGTATGGATGTTGAAGTCGAGGTTGCATAGTGATGCGCCCACAGTCCTGTTGCCGAGTGTCCGTTCTGCTCCGTTGCCGTACGGGATGATAACTAATCCTTCAGATCCCGCAGGAATCAATTCAGCAAGCTTGTTCATCTGCGTGTATGTTAGAGAGTCGCGGCCAAATGTAACGATATTCCGCTTCAACCAGCGGTTGAGAATACCGGCGCCATTGACACAGAGGAGCGCCCCGTACCTGGATTCTCTCTGGGTATGGTTAACGTGGAGGAAAACATTAACACGCGATCTTTCATCATAGCGCGCAGAATCGAGAATACCGTAGATGACTCCCGAAGTACCTGCAGTGGCGGTAATCTCGCCCGGATGCAAAACGCTGAGTGAAAATGCGTTATTTGGCTGATCACCCGCTCGATAGGAGACGAGTGTACCGGGTTTCAGCGAGAGTTCTTTAGCCACCTCACGTGTTATTTGCCCCTGCGAATGAAATGTTGGGACAATATCGGGTAAAAGATCCGGTGAAATGTTGTAGTATCGTAATATACTCTCGGCGATTGTATTCTCCTGAAAATCCCAGAGTATTCCTTCCGAGAGACCTGATGGAGTTGTAAAGATCTCCCCGGTCATTCTCATGGCTATGTAATCTCCCGGTAACATTATTTTATAAGCGCGCTTATACAGCTCCGGCTCATGAGTCATAACCCACTTCAGCTTTGAATCGGTGAAATTACCGGGAGAGTTCAGGAAGCGCTTGAGACAGGTTTCTTCGCCGAGCGATTGGAATGCTTCTTCGCCGATTTCAACCGCACGGCTGTCACACCATATGATCGCAGGACGGAGTACTTTATAATCTTTATCCACGATCACCAGTCCGTGCATCTGGTACGAGATCCCGACCGCAAGGACCTCGGCCATATTTATTCCCGATTTTTCCTTCACGAGAGCCGTCGCGCGCGCTACATGCTCCCACCAGACTGCAGGATTCTGTTCAGCCCAGCCGGGTTCATACGAAATTATGTCGAGTTCGGTCTCGGGAGAATATGCCGCAGCTTTGACATTGCCTGTTTCGATTTCGAGCAGTGTCGCCTTAACAGATGAGCTTCCGATATCGTAACCGAGCAGGTATCCGCCTTCAGGCATTTTTTAAAACTCCCGAATATTTCTCGTATTCGTCCGTTGAAGAAATAGTAAGAATTGCGCCTTGTCCGTCTGTCTGTAATTCGTGAATCTCGTTTTGATGATTCTGTATCACGCCTCTCACACCTTCACCTTGCGGAGCACTCCGCAACGCTTCAAACAATTTCGTCCCAAAAATTATCGGATGACCACGTGTTCCATTGTATGTTGGAATGATAATATCTTTTTTAGACTTCCAGAAACTCTGAAGAAGATTGACCAGAAGCTTTTGTGTGATGAGTCGATGATCGATGGGGCAGACCATCACACCGTGTAAATCATCCGGTGAGACATTATCGAGACCCGCACGAATGGATGACAGCTCTCCGGTTTTCCACGACGGATTGACAGCGATCTTTCCATCGAACCATGAGAGATCCTTTGCGGTTTCATTCTCCTCTGCATTAACGACGATGACGATATCGATGACGCGGGCGGACCGAAGTACATCCACAATATGACGGAGGAATGCTGTTTCTTCTATTTTGGGAAGTGCCGGCGCGATTCCGTTATGGAAGGAAGCACCGGTCGACAGTATGATACCAGAGATCATATAGAGAAATCAAACTCATTTATAGTGATTGTATCCCGCAGGAATAAGATTACCAGCACGAGTATAAAATACTCATTATAACCCAGATCGGAATTTGCCCTTAGCTGGATTGCAGATTCCCAAAGTCGTTTTTCGAGAGCTTCGATGTTTTGCATAGCCATTCCGTTCCATTCACCTTCTTTTTGAGGAATATTCTTCATGTCCTCAACAGGGACACGATTTTAATATCATGTACCAATATTACACTTTTCGGGACATGATGGTTAACTCATGTACCAGCATGGTACATGAGATTTGTGGCGTGTCTTTCATGCATTTTGTTTGCCAGATAGCAATCGGTACAATTTTACGTTCACAAAAACCTTTTCCTTCCAGATCTGTTGAGACGTCAATACGCCAATTTTCTCAAGTGTATCGAGATATCGAGCGGCAGCTTTTCGCTCAGCAATTCCATGTTCCACCAGAAAACTTATTTTGCAGTATGGCTGATGGAAGAGCGCCTCAACAAGCTCTTTTGAATAAATCTTTGGCGCTTCTTTCTTTACCTTCTCTATTGTTTTTTCCAAGAGCGTCTTAATCTTGTTGACCTTCAAAATCGTATCGCGTGAAGTCTGATCGACGGCATCCAATATATAGATAATCCACTCTTTTGTTTCATTATTGGCAGCAATATCAATGATCGTGCCAACCGAATCATGTACATGATACATTGGATGAATGTTTTGCCTCCTATTTTGAGATGCGCCGGAGGTTTTTTTGGGGAGGGGCGAAGAAACACATGCCGGTTTATTAATATCCGAGATCATATGGAAAACCTGTTTGGTCCGCAAATATGATTTTCATTCAGGATTTGAAAAGAATGATCTAAGGTAACACTTTCCGACTTCTGTCGCAACAGACGGGTAGGGTATTTTTATTCCTTATATGCCAATTATTCTTGCGGAAAAATTAAATCCCATCCGATAATCTACGCTCTCAGAAAAACATACCCCAGCATAAAAAGAACCGCGAGCAGGTACACCAGCCAGTAAACATCCTTCGCCTTTCCGCTCACAAGTTTCAGGAGGGAATACGAAATACACCCGAACGCGATCCCTTCCGTAATGCTGAAAGTAAACTGCATAATGATAATCGTGAGGAACGCGGTAATCCCATCCGTAACATCATCCCACGCGGTATGCCTGACACTCTGGAGCATCAGGCTTACGACTATGATCAGAGCCGGCGATGTTACAGGGTGCAGGATTACACCTTCGGCGATCTCATAACCGCCGCCAATGATCTTGACTATCGGTGAAAAGAAGAGCGCAAGGAGGAACAGTACGCCGGTTACCATATTCGCCAGCCCCGTGCGCCCGCCGACTGAACCACCGGCCGTGCTTTCTATATAGCTCGTTACCGTCGATGTCCCAAGGAGTGTTCCTGCCGTTGTACCGATCGCATCGGTAAGTAGAGCCTGCCGGGCGCGTGGGAGCTTTCCATCCCGTATCAATCCTACCCGCTCGCCAACACCGACAAGGGTGCCGACGGTATCAAAGACAGCCATGAAAAATAAAACTAGAACCACGATAATGAAATCGGCATGTGTAAAGAGATCAACGAGGTTGAGTTTCATGAATGTTGGCGTAACGGATGGCGGTGATGACACCACTTCACCGGAGAATCTCACGACGCCAAACGGAATTCCGATTACCGCTCCGACAACAATGCGCTAGAAAATTGCGCCTTTAATACCGCGAGCCATCAGAACTCCGGTTACTGCCACACCTATGATAGTGATAAGCGCCGCTGGCGAGCATAGGTCGCCCATCTTCACGTATGTCGCATGTGCAGAGACAACGATGCCGCCCCACTGCAGACCTATGAAGGCAATTGAGAGACCAATCCCGACGACGATACCGTGCTTGAGGGATGCGGGAATGCTGAACATGATCATCTCACGAACACCCCAGCGCGATATGATTATGAACTATGCGCCTGCGATAAAATTTCCCCCCAGCGCAATCTGTCAGGGATAACCCAGTCCGCCTGCCGCGATCGGTCCGCACACCATGAAGGCGAAAAAGAAATTGTGCCCCATCGCTACCGGATAGTTTGCCATCAATCCCATGAGAAACGTCCCAATCGCGCTCGCGATGCAGGTTGCAGTCATGACGGCGCCAAAATCCATCCCTGCTTTGGCAAGCACGGCGGGCTGGAGGAAAATGATGTACGACATGGTCATGAATGTCGTAATACCGGCAATTACCTCCGTACGGATACTCGTTTTATTTTCAGAAAGATGGAATAAGCGATCAAGGATAAGCGCTTCACCAAATTCCCGTTGTCTATTTTGCTTTTTCTATCCTACGCCACAACTTCTTTGCGACTTCACCGGATTGCTTGTTCATACCTCACTGAGGAGCGGTATCGAATGCATATACATCATTTCCCCCCGATCGAATTCAGATCCTCGACGAATCTCGCTATCTGTGAATCATTGAATCCCTTCTCCTTAGCGGCGCTTTCGAGTGTTCCCCAAATTGGTTCACCACAAGCGAGGCATTTTATTCCTTTCTCCATCAGATAGCCGACCGCATTTGGTATTTCCCGAACAAGGTCTTCGATCGAAATATCCTTCGTAATCAAGTTTTTTCTTCCTTTTGACCGTCAGGAACGGTTCATTGATGTAGATTAAGCATACATCTTACAAGTTATCGGCTTACTCCAAAGCAGATGTACAAAATTGACAGAAGGATTCCAAATTTTTTTGAAGTTGCGGGAAAGAGTCGTATATTGAATAGAATTTCGGGCCAATTCCTCAAACTGCCCGTGTAATATTCTCCCCCGGTGATTAAAATTTCAATAAAATAATAAAATTGAAAGGTAAAAGTAATGAAAAAACTCGCTCATTTTATATTCTTCGCGATACTTTTTACTCCGCTCGCGATTTTTCCCCAAACGCAGGATGAAGTAAAAGCCGAAGTACCCGAGCTGAAAGCTTTTCACTCGGTCATTTATAAACTATGGCATAACGCCTGGCCTGAAAAAGATATCGCATTGATGGCTGAGCTCGTCCCCGAAATCGAAAAAGGGGTAGAGAAAGTACAGAAGGCACAGCTTCCCGGGATTCTGAGGGAGAAAAAACCGCGCTGGGAAGAGGGTGTCAAGAGTCTCACCGAGGTCCTCAAGGAATACAAAACGGCGATCGCATCCAAAGATACTCAGAAGATTCTCGATGCCGGAGAGAAACTCCACGCGCAATATGAAGGTATGGTCCGGATTATACGGCCGGTGCTCAAGGAAGTCGACGAGTTTCACAAAGTCCTCTACCCGCTTTATCATTATTATATGCCGGAGTACAAGAGGGATAAGATCATGGCATCTGCCGTGGAGATGGATGCCAAGATGGATTCCCTTCGGAAAGCGGAGCTTCCTGAACGACTTCGTGCAAAAGGGAAGGATTTTAATCGCAGTGTAGAAGAACTAGCGAGAGCAGTGAAATACTTTGTAAAGGTAGCAAAAGAAATTAACGATGAAAAAACCGTTTCCGACGCAATAAAAGATTTGCACACGAAATATCAACAGCTCGAAAAAGTATTTGAGTAGGCCATTTCCGCACTACAGATCTCGTTCCCAAGCTCCTGCTTGGGAACGTGCTTTATTTACTGAGACGACAACTTCACCATCACCACCTCTTACTGTGTAGGTTACCAAAGAGGACTTTGTGAA
>Ga0315277_10010619_pt1 | contig 11653 bp, 5 predicted proteins | sample YL17G05_15_MG_FD_203695 | JGI IMG/M metagenome (GOLD analysis project Ga0315277, IMG submission 203695) | Sediment microbial communities from Yellowstone Lake, YNP, Wyoming, USA - YL17G05_15 | ecosystem: Environmental > Aquatic > Freshwater > Lake > Sediment | place: USA: Wyoming | collected...
GCCCAGGGCCAGAATGCGAACGTCGTCTTCTGCCAGCTTGTGCCCTGGGAGTTCGAGCACCAGAAGCAGATGAACCTCAAGCGGACCTACCGCCGCGCCAGCTTCCTGCTAGCTCGCCTGTTGGCCAACCTGGGAGTGGCCGGCTCGACTCCGCTGCTCGGTCGCTTCGGCGACCCCGTGACCCCAGCCAGCCCGGGCAAGCGCTGGCTGGAGGGCCTCTATCTCGATCAGCCCGAGGAGTGGGATGATCCCTACCGCTTCTTCCGCTGGTAGCAGGCCACTCCCCGACCTCTAATGGGTTTCGCCGAAAGAAGTAACGGCGAAACCCATTGGGGCGTTCCCGAGAGCGCGGAGAAGCCCTGTACCCGTTACTTCAATGTGCGAAGATCCCTAGGACCTGGCGTACTCCGTGACACGCGGCATAGGCGTCTGTGCGCTAGCCAGCGTGATCCTCCCGAGCACGAGGGCCCGCTCCTCCGCTGTGACTACATGGAAGTCCTGGCCGCCCAGACCATTCCGCAGATGCGACAGGAGGTCGTGCATCAGCCACTGGATGGTCTGGGTGTTCGTCTCGCACAGCCAGGGATCGAACTTCAGTGCATCGCCCATCAGCATCTGGCTGTCGTAGGCGCAGCCACCGCCGCAAGTGGGGAGCGCCGGACACCGCATGCACTCTCTCGTTTCCAGAGGACTCCGGCCGGCCCAGCGGAGGAAGTCGGACACTGTATCCTCTGAGAACTCCTCCAACGGCACGTAGGCCCGGCCCTCTCCCGCGTTGTACTCGCAGATTCCAGCCTCCCCGTTCGGGGCCACGACCACTTTGCCGCCACAACCAGCGCAGCCGTAGCGTCTCCACGTCCCACTCACGAACGGCTCGATGCGCTCACACATCTGCTGGTGGTAGATGCCCCTCCGGCGCGCTGCCAGGAAGGTCTGCGCCAGTATCCCAGCGGCCGCCGTCGGCGAACACTGGTGGGGGCTGCGCGCCGCGGTCAGCGGATGCAGGTGCGTCGCCGCTCCACACTTGTCAGGCAGCAGATCGTCGAGCATTGCCTCGAAAGATGAGGCGAAGCGGTCAGCTGTCTCCTTCGTTGCCGTGGCGGAAACGCCGACGCGGCACCCCTGCTCCTTCGCATTGCGGTAGCCTGCCACTGATGCGGCGTAGCTGCCCCCACCGGCTGACAGCGTACGATGCCGGTCATGGACGTTCGCCGCGCCATCGATCGAGACGAGCACGAAGACCTCGTGCGTCGCCAGGAACTCGGCCGTCCGGGCATTGATTGCGATGCCGTTCGTCTGGAGCATGATGTCGGTGTTGTCGCCTTGCGGCCCCCTGCGGACATGGGAGATCGCAGAGAACACCGTCTCGGGAACCAGCAGTGGCTCGCCGCCGAAGAACACGAGAGTCCGCCTTATGCCATTCGGCACCCGCCCGAGGACGCGGTCGATGGCTTCACACGCCGACTTTGGCGACAGACGGAATCCGCCCTGCTGTCCCTGCTTTCGGGTTATCCGACAGTAGCCACAGCGCAGTTGGCAGTCCAGTGTCGGGACCAGGTACAAGCTGTGCACGTCGTCGGTGCCAGTCCGAACTGTGCGCCCGGCAGCCATCGGCAAACCGGAGCTAGTGCCACAGAGGAGATCGCGGACGGTGGAAGGAAGAGCGTCCGAGCTCGCTTCCCCGGAGAGGACGGCCTTCACTAATCCCCCTCCGCGTGGCGAGCATACCACCTGCTGCATCACATCCGTCCGGAATGCCACAGAACCTGCTGGATCTGACGCCGTGAAGAGATGAGTGTATGGATGCTCCTCGAACGTGTCGTGAATCACCTGCTCAGACGACATGCAACGGCCTCCCTTGTCGTGCTGCGAGAACTCTTGCATCTGGGTCATCTGACCAGAATGCAAGAGGTTCCTGGCTATGACCCTCTACCCGGCCTTCGCCGGACCGACTGGATCATCCTGACGTACGCATGTCTCTACGTATACCCAGCCCTCAGCGTGATCGGTGTCCCCCGAGGGACACTATCGGGCCGTTCTGACGGCCTTCGCTTTGGTGCCGGGCCGCTGACATCGTGGGCGGCATGAGCGACCTCTCGACTCTTCTCCACCATGCTCGCTCCCTCCTCGGCGTCATCCTCCTGACAGCGCCCCTGTGTACCCCGCGGCACCTCGTCGGCGCCGCTTGTGCCATCTCGGGGCCCGTCGTATACTGAGCCATCAGGTTCTCCCGGAGGGCTCTCGGTGCGCGGAATGCTCGTCGTACTCGCCCTGGTGTTGGGATCGGGGATTGGCGGTGCTGCCGTCATCATCCCTGACGCGCCCATCATGCGTCTGGATGAGATCGGGCTCTACGAGGTGGGGTATGCCTACAGGGGCCAGGCGGAGACGCAGTTCCCCGTCGGCTGGTCAGGCGACTTCGACGACGAGACGGGTGTGGCGTGCCGATCAGGTGACGTGCAGGACGGCAGGCCCGCGTTCCTGCTGCACTGCCCCTGGCGCGGCGGCACCGGCATTGCCTTTCAGCAGTTCACCTTCCAGCTGCCGGCCGCTCGGCGCATCCTCCTGCGCGGAGCGACGGCGATGCGGCAGGACGCGGTCGGGAAGTCAGATGGCGCGACCTTCCGCGTGCTCGTCAACGGCCGTCTCCTGCTCGAGGTCCACCGCACCGATGCGAGCTGGCAGCCGTTCGAGTACGACCTGACCGAGCTCGCTGGCGGGAAGGCGGTGATCCGCTTCGAGACCGACCCGGGCCCGCAGGACAACCCCGCGTTTGACTTCTCCCTCTGGGGCGAACGCACCCTCGAGTTGGAGGGCTACCATCCACAGGCGCCTGTCCACCCCGCCGCCCCGCCCCTGTCGCTGGATGCCATGTGCAATTCGAGTGCCGGCGTCGTGCCATCCAGCGCAGCGGAGGGCAAGACGACGGCGGAGATTCGCGAGGATGCCGCCGTCCTCAGATACCGGGGATCGGACGGAGAGCTCACCTACACCTGGCGGCTGCCGAGGAGTGCAGACGATCCCCTTTTCGGCTGCCTTGAGCTCACGGCTCAGATGCGAGGCGACCGGCCGGTACGGCTGCCGGTAGCAGCCCAGGCGCGGCCGCTGTGGACACAGCATGCGGAGGTCCTGGCGAGCCGTTGGGAGCTCACCGCGAACGGGGTGCGCTGCCTACGGACCTTTCGCGTCGGCGACGCCATCGCCGCGCTTTCTGTGTCGGGGCGGCTGGCAGGGAAGAGCCTGGTGCTGGGCGTTGAGTGTGACCAGCCGGTGCTGCGCGCCGTCGAGTTCGGAGGGTGGGGACCGGTGCTGAGACGGCGGACGGTGACCATCCCATACTACTCCGGCCGCGTTGACTACCTGCCCTCAGAGAACATCTTCGTCAACGCGTTCCTGGACTGGACGGCCTCGTCCGCGAGCTATCACGAGGATTCCACACGCGCGGTCTACCGCGCACTGACCGACGGAAGACGCAACCTCTTGCGCGAGGTGGCCGTCTACGCTGCAGCATGGCACCTGGCCGAGGTGCTCCCCAACCTCCCGAATCCTGCTTCTCCCTACCGGGCGGAGTTGGGCTCGCGGCTGGTTCTCGATATCTGGGGCGGACGCTTCCGCGACATCGAAGCCACCCTCCAGGGGCTGGCGGACTACGGGATACGGGACGAAGTCGTGCTGCTTCACATGTGGCAGCGCAGCGGCTACGATAACGCGCTCCCGGCGCACCTGCCGGCAAACGACGCCCTTGGCGGCGACGAGGATCTGAAGGCGCTGATCGCCACGGGTGTACGCTTGGGGCACCGCATGGCGCTGCACGAGAACTACGTGGACTACTACCCGAACTACGATTCGTTCAGCCCGGAAGACATCTCCCTCGACCCGTCAGGAGGGCGGGTGCCAGCCTGGTACAACCCGAGCACGAAGATCCAGTCGTTCGCGGAGAAGCCGACCGCGATTCTGCGCCTGGCGAGCACGCAGTCGCCCGAGATCCATCGCCGGTACGGCACGAACGCCTGCTTCCTGGACGTGCACTCGGCGGTGCCGCCCTGGTTCCACGTGGACGCGAGAGCCACCGAGCCGGGCGCAGGCACCTTCCGGCAGGTGTGGGACGTCCACCGCGAGCTCTGGCAGTACGAGCGCGAGACACACGAGGCGCCGGTGTTCGGAGAGGGAGGGAGCCACTGGTACTGGAGCGGCTATCTCGACGGGGTGGAGGCCCAGTTCGGACAAGGTTGGCCCGAAGGTGCAGGCATGCAGGCGCCCTTGATGGTGGACTTCGATCTGCTCAAGATCCATCCACTCCAGCTCAACCAGGGGATGGGCTACTTCGGCCGCTGGTGGGGTGGCGCGGGAGGCGCGGGCTCCCCGCCGATGATCGTCTTGGACCAGTACCGGATGCAGGAGGTTGCCTACGGCCACGCCGGGTTCCCCTTCGTCGAGGATCATCGAGCGCTTCCTCCCGTGTGGCTGGAGCACTACCTGCTCACCCCGGTGGCGGCGCGGTATGCCGCGGCAAAGCCGAAGGAGATCTGGTACGAAGTGGAAGGCAGCTGGGTCGACCCCAGTGCGGCGGCGAAGGCAGCGGCCTGGGACCGCGTGCGCGTTCGCTATGACAACGGCCTGACGGTGACCGCCAATGCTCGCGGGGCGCCGCTGCAGCTAGGCGACCTGATGCTGCCGCAGTACGGCTGGCTCGCCCAGGGCGCGGGCGTCACTGCGTACACCGCGCTGCGCGGCGGCGTGGTGGTTGACTACGCGGAGACCGCCGACAGCCTCTTCGCCAATGCACGCAACATCCGAGACTGGGAGATGCCGCGCTACGCGCGCCCAGAGATAGCGGAGTTCCGCCAGGCCGGGGCGCGGACGTTCACCGTCACCTACCGCTGGCATGTGAACCGCGCTCTGCCGAAGGATGACTTCTGCTTCGTGCACTTCTGCCCGTCCGACCAGGGCTACGAGATCCGCTTCCAGCAAGACCACCCGCTGGCCCTCCGCCCCTCCGCCTGGAAGGCCGGCGATACCGTGGTGGATGGCCCGTACCGGGTCGAGCTGCCGCGGGATCTGCCCGACGGCGACTATGGGTGGTACATAGGCCTCTACGATCTGGAGACGGGGCAGCGCGCGCCGCTGGAGGGGCCGGGTGACGGAGACCCCCGGGTGCGGCTCGGCCTGCTGTCGGTAAGAGACGGCGGCGGCACGCTTGCCCTGGTCCCAGCTCCCGGCGCCACCTCCCTGGCAGACCGGTATCGGGAGCATCTCAACGTCACGGGAGCGGTCGTGGACTTCGGCCCGGTACGGACTGACGGCAGCGTGGCCATCGAGCGCGACGGCGCAGAGTGGGTGCTGCGGACCTTCCCCCGTGATGTCCCTTTTCTCGTCGAGTTGTCCTCTCGTCGCTTCCCGCCGCCGTCGGACATCGCCTCGTCAGGGGGCGGCACAGAGAGCGTGCGGCCGCAGCTCGACGGTGGGTGGTGGCGGCTCCCGCTGAACGGAGCGAAGACCTACCGGTGGCGCTGATCCGACTTCGCAAGCCATTGCCTGGCTTGGGCACAGGCCCGTACGTCTGCCGGACTCGGTTGAGGGCCCTGTAGAGCACATACTCCAGCCTGTCCCGGAGTCCCCGGATGGGCTCGACTGTACCCACCACGGCCGCCTGGGCTGGCGCGGAGCGTCCTTGGCCGGCCGGAGCAGTTCCAGGACCCTACGGGTCGGTCCGCGCGGCCACCACCACCTCGAGCACGTTCTCGCCTCCCCGGCTTACCTCCATCTCCCCGACGGCCTCGCCTGCCGCCGTGACCGCCCTGACTCGATATCGGCCCAGGTACCCGCGGAACCGCGCCAGTCCGTTCTCGTCTGTCTGGGTCGTCGTCTGCGTCCACCAAGCCCCCTTCACCAGTCGCATGAGCCGATCATAGACCGGCTTCGGCGTCAGATCGGCCCGGACCAATCCCGCCGGTGCGCCCTGCCAGCCGCCATCCATGAAGTCCCACCATGTGATCGCCGAGACCGCGGGGTGTGAGAAGAGAACGGTGTAGAGCTTCTCCACGTGGTCGGCCTGCCGGGCCTCGCCCTCCGGAGTCGTGGGCCACGGGCGCCCCTCGCGCGATCCGTGCTGCCCTGAGAGGACGGTGAGCTCTGTGAAGTGCAGCGGCTTCCCGAACCGGGCGTAGGCCTCGCACGTCTCCCATGCGGTCGTGAGGGGCCATTCGCCGCCGTGCATGTGGCTCTGGATCCCGAAGGCGTCCACGGGCGCGCCTGCCTCCACCAGGCCCTGTGCGAGCCGGTCGTAGTCGGCGCCCAGGTTGAAGTCGTTGTAGATCAGACACGCGTTCGGGTTCGCCGAGTGCGCCCAGTCCAGGGACTCGCGCACCATCGACAGCGGCCCGTCCCGCTTCGCCCAGCGGCCGACGCCGTTGTCGGCGCCGGCCGATACCGTCGCCTCGTTCACCACATCCCATTTGTCCACCAGGCCTGCGAACCGGCCCACGATATCGGTCACGCGCTCCCGCAGCCGCGCCCGCGTCTCGTCGGCATCGGCGGGGCCCCACCTGGGGTATGCGATGTGCCAGACGAGCGGATGTCCCTTCGTCGCGATCCCGCGCTCGCGGCACCACCGCGCCTGCCGCTCCAGTCGCGCGGCATCCGTCTTACCCTCCTCCGGTTCGTAGCTTCCCCAGTAGAAGCCAAGCGTCGCGTAGTTGAGCAGGGCCGCGAACTCCCGCTCGTAGGTCAACTCCATCTCCGGGTCGTCGTAGCCCAACACCGGAGACGCGTTGCACCCGAAGAGGAACTCGTGTTGCACTTGCGCTGCGTCCACCTGAGCTCCGGGCACTGCCTTGCCCGATGCATCCACTACGCGCACCGTCGCATCGGCCTTGCGGTGCCTCTCGATGCGCTCGCCTGCTTCGGCCAGTATCTGCTCCTCGGTCATCGCAGAGCCGCCGGCGCCACCCGATCGCGCCTCCCAGGTGGCTGTCGTGCAGACGAGCACACTCATCGCCCCTGCCAGCAGCAGCAACGCCGTGTGTCTCGACATCGTGGCCCATCCTCCTGGTCCCCGGACGAGTGCCGGGGCGATGGCCTCGCCTTCGTCACGGCGCCCCGCCCGTCCTGCTCGCCTGGTGTCATCTGTCACCTGACCTCCGAGGACGGACCCGGACCGAGCACAGACGCCACGCAACGCATTCTGTGGCGAGCCGCGCCATAACCTTGAAACAAGAGAGTCTATAGCATCCGCGAAATGCCAGAAGAACCGCTGTCACCTGCATGTTGTGCTGAGCCAGCGTTGCAGGTAGTATTGGTCGTGACCAGGAATCCAGGCCGACTCTCGCGTCCCTCGTGAGAGATGGATGCTATCGGCGCGAGGACTAGGAGCGCGAGCAGGGCCTGGACCGCGGATGATCGCGTTCGCGTGTCTGCCCAGCGGCCACAGGGGGAGGGAAGTGCACATGCCAAAGCCGCGCATCGGCGTATACGGCGTGCTGGAGAGATCAGAGCAGGGGTGGGAGAACGCCGAGTCCCTGCTTGCGGGGGTGGCCGAGTCGCTGTCCAGCGCCGGCATGGAGGTTGGTCTCGCCCCGCTGGTCTGCGACGACGCCACCGCGTCCGAGGCTGCGCAGCATCTGCTGTCCTACGACCCCGATGTTCTACTTGCAGTTATCGTCTGCTGGAGCTTCGACAATCTCACGCTCAGCATTCTTCGGCGCGTCCCGCGGCCGTTGGCGATCCTGGCCGTGCCCGGGATTCGCGCCGGATCCATCGTCGGCGCTCACCAGCTTGGCAGCCTCCTCACGGACCTCGGCGTGCAGCACTCCATCTTCTACGGCGACCCCAACGAGTCGAGCACCTACCTGCCCCTGCTCTCCTACGCCCGCGCCGCGGCTGCAAGGCGCCGCCTCGCGCTGGGCAAGGTTGGCAGCGTTGGGCGCAGAACGCCGGGCATGACGCCCATAGCCTTCGACGAGGTGGAGATCACCCGCCTGTTCGGCGCGCAGGTGGTCAGCTACGACTGGGCGGAGATCGAGTCGCTTGCGGCCGACCTCCCCGCTGCCGCAGTCGAGGGCTGTGCGCAAGCGGTGACGTCTGGCGCGGCAACCGTGCGGAGCGCCGCTGAGAGCGTCGCCGACAGCTCCAGGCTCTTCCTCGCGCTCCGTGATCGAGCGCAGGCCGACGGCCTCCTGGCGCTGGGGATCGGCTGCTACCCGCACTATGCCGGCCGCGCCTGCCTGCCCTGTGCGCTGCTTGGGGAGGAGCGGATCCCGGCCGGCTGCGAGGGCGACCTGAACTCGGCCCTGGCGATGTTCCTCCTGCAGTCCTTCACAGGCGAACCCGCACACTTCGGTGAGATCCTGGCCGTGGACGAGGGGGACAACTCCATCGTCACCTCCCACTGCGGCTGCGCCCCGGCCTCGCTCGCAGCCCGGCCCGGCGACGTCGAGATCGCGCCTGTCCGCCTGTGGGAGCGCGGCGCCTCCATCAGGTTCCCGGCGAAGGCCGGTCCGGCCACCTTCGTCAACCTCGTCGGGAGGCGCGACACCTACCGGCTGTGCGCCGTGGAGGGAGAGGCCGAGGTCACGGAGATGGTCTTCGAAGGGAACCCCGTCAAGTTCCGGCCGCGTGTCCCGGTCCTGAAGCTTCTCGACGTCATCGGCGAGCACGGCTTCGGTCACCACTGGATGCTCGGGTATGGCCACGTGGCGGCCGAGCTGCGCGCGTTCTGCAAGCTGACCGGCGTGCGAGGGGTGTTCGTGTGAGCCAGCGGCAGAGCTGCGGCATAACCTTGAAACAAGAGACCCTCTAGGCAGTTGCGCGGCGATGTGACCGCCACCACGGGTCCGACGGCACGATTCGGCCTGGCCACTCACGGGGGAATCCCGAGGAGCAGGAACGCCACCCGCTGGACCCAGACATAGGTGGCGCCCCCTGCCAGCAGGCCAAGGAAGAAGGGGAGCGCGGTGCGATGGGCCCGCAGACCCCCATAGCGCAGCAGCAGGCTCTTGGTAAGCCAGCTGATGAAGAGAGCCGGCTTCATCGCGCCGATCGCCCAGGAAAGGGCGATCGGGAACGCCACCGGGTGGAGGGGCCACCACAGGAAACGCAGTTTGAGCCAGGTTAGCAGTGTCGTGATGATCAGGCCGAACCCCATCGCCGTCACGGCCGGGGTGTTCGGACCCGCTGGATGGCGCAGGTACCCATCCAGGTCCGTGGCTAGCCAGCGCGGCACCACCAGGTTCCAGTGGTGAGTCTTCCCGCTGCCCAGTCCCAGGCTGTAGCCGACGTGAAGCTGGGCCCAGAAATAGCAGATGATCGCCAGTGGCGCGGTTGCCGCCATGGCCAGAGCGATCCGGCGTCGCTCCATCCGTCCCCCCTCCGCCATCTTCAGCGCCTCCAGTTGCGCCGGCGTCGGGTTGCTCCCCTGCAGCAGCAGGAATGGCCGGAGGAGGGTCAGCATTCCCAGCGTCCGCGGCCCGAGCGGACGGCTCCCAGCCAGGGCGAGCAGGATCGAGTCCGGCATCGTCGCCGAAGGCAGCTCGTGAGCAGGCGGGCCGAGCTGGGCCCTGACGCGCGAGAGCACCAGGCACATCGCGAAGTACATGGCCAGCACTGACAGAGCGGCCCAGCTCTGCGCCCCAGAGCGCGCCATGATCCACCACAGGAAAGCCACCCCCGCGACGACGCCTACCATCGCCCACCTGTAGCTGAAGGCTTCGCGCCCATCTTCTCGGAGGACCGACCTGAGCCCAAGCGCCCGCCTCACCACCTGCGCCAGGTAGCGGCGGTCGAGCCACACTATGGCGAGCAGCAGCGCGGCGAGCGCACCCACCACCTGTTGGTCCCCATAGGGGAATCCAGACCACGGGCTCGTCGCCCACCCGAAGTGGCCGGAGACGACGTACTCGGCCGTCCACATGAGGTCGAACGCGAGCAGCGAGAACGTCAGGTCCAGGGGCATCAGGTAGCAGAGGCCCAATGGGAACGGCGACCATAGCAGGGCCGGATACCGCATCAGGCTCCACGCGTGGCGGTGCTCTACATAGGCGGTGTAGTCGATGAATACGGGAATCCCGGCCAGGCTGGGCACGAACCGGGCGAGGCCGTTCCATCCCTCGACTCCGATCGCGAGCCCGATCCCTACCCAGAAGAGCTTGTTGCGGAGCAAGCCGAAACGCTCCTCCACCAGCTGCACCGGGAGCGTAACCAGCGGGAACGGCAGTCTCTCTTCATCCTCCCAGCGGCGGCGCACGATGCAGTTCAGACACAGGCACACCCACATCATCGCCGCCGCGATCATCGCCCACCAGAGCGCGGGCCCCGCCCAGGCCCTCAGCACCGCTGGGCTGTACGGGCTGGAGGCGCCCATATAGAAGCCCGCGATCACATTGCGGTCCTGCACCGTCAGCCAGGTGGGAAGGACGGGCCAGATCAGGTCCCGCCAGTGGTTCTCCTCGGTCGCGAACCAGAACGGGTAGGTGATCGTGCTGGCCAGCGAGCCCCCCACATCCCACGCACCGCCGACCAGCCCCGTGCCAACCTCCAGCATCACATACACCGTCAGCAGCTCGCCCGCCCCAAGGGCCCGCGCCGGCCGCCATGCGCGCACGCCCCGGTTGATGAGTGCAATCAGGAACAGGCCTGCCAGCGCGTTGACGAACAGGGCCCCGTTCCCGGTGGTCCACCCGAGAGCATAGCAGGACCTGACCAGGGCAAGCACGTTGAGGGGCGTCAGCACGACCCCGATGACCACCGCGCGCGCCGTCACACCACGCACAGCCTGCCTCCGCTCTGACTACGCTAGCTCGCGCCCGCCACCGCGATCGCGAATGCACGGGCGTGGTCACAGGGCCTCTGCTTCGGCATCGTGATCCTCACCCCGGCCTGCTCACCCAGAACGGGGCGGAGCGCCCGGGGGCGCTCCGCCCGCACTGCGCTCAGCACTGCCCTGCTCGAGGGCGGTGCAGCAGTCGGCTACAGATTCGGCATCCGGCAGAGTCCCAGGGGACCGACGATCGCGGGGTTCTGGTTCTTCTGCGCGTCGGGGATGAAATACCGCCAGTCCGGCATGCCGATCATCACGGCCTCCGAGGCCATCCACGCCGCGTGCCCGTCGGCGTACCCCAGGTTCACGCCGCCCAGGTGGCGGGTCGTGATGAACTCCTTCCGGTAGGTGACATCGGAGCCGAGCCTGGCGTCGCCGGCGCCGCACCTGGTATCCCAGGTCCAGGGGCAGTCCTCCCACATGTTCATGTTACTGTTGCCTTCGCACAGGTCGCCTGGATACACCGCGCATCCCAGCTTGCAGATGTCCGGGTAGGCGACGGTATAGCTCGTCCAGCTCATGGCCTCGTTAGGCCCTACCTCCGTGACCACGAGCCACCGCGCCGGATCGGTGATCTGGCTGGTCTTCATCTCCCGGTTGTCGTAGACCGTGTTGTAGTTGAACTCGAAGGCTCCCGAGCCCATCACGCCGTCCCCGAGCCGGCAGCCCGACGTGCCCCAGCCCAGGCCTCCCTCGGTCACCGCGCCTCCCCAGCCCGGGGGAAACGGGTTGTTGCACGCCTGGATCGGACAGGCTCCCCCGAGCGTGTCGCCCGAGGCCTCCACCATCACCGCAAACCAGTCGCCGCCCCGCGGGTTCAGGATGCTCCAGCCCGACGGC
>Ga0315277_10010622_pt1 | contig 11652 bp, 4 predicted proteins | sample YL17G05_15_MG_FD_203695 | JGI IMG/M metagenome (GOLD analysis project Ga0315277, IMG submission 203695) | Sediment microbial communities from Yellowstone Lake, YNP, Wyoming, USA - YL17G05_15 | ecosystem: Environmental > Aquatic > Freshwater > Lake > Sediment | place: USA: Wyoming | collected...
TCGTCTGGTCATTGACCTTAATAAAATGATTCCTTATAAAATTGATAAGATTGATGAAGGACTACAAATTACTTTCGGTGAAGCTGGAGCTGTTGCTGAAAAGCCAGCAGAACCTGCTAAAGAGGCCATTGTCAAACCATCACCTGCTGAGAAAGAACTAAAACCTGTTGAACCTGCAAAGGTGGAAGAGCCAAAAAAGAAAGAGAAAGTAATGGTAGGACCACCTGAAAAGAAGGTCGAAGCTCCGAAACCTGCTCCTGAAAAGGTAAAGGAGGCGGCTAAGCCTGCTCCTGAAGTCAAAGCAGAAAAACCAAAAGAACCAGTAAAACCTGCTGTTTCTGAAACTAAAGTCGAAAAACCTAAAGAGGTAAAACCAGAAGTTAAAGAAGTTAAAAAAGCTGAAGAAAAAATTATTCAAAAACCTGAAGTCAAAAAAGAACCTGAAAAAACACCTAAACCGACACCAACTCCAGCACCGACTCCTAAGCCCACTCCAACTCCGGCTCCCACACCCATACCTACTCCTACTCCGGCTCCAACCCCAGCACCAACGCCTATTCCCACACCCACACCTGAATTAAAACCTGTGGTTACGCCAGCACCAACACCAGAGCCTGTTAAAGAAGAAGCAAAAGAACTCAAACCAGTTGAAGAACAAAAACCACCTATTGAAATGAAACCTGTTGAAGAAAAACCTGTAGAAAAGAAAGAAGAGGTAAAAGCTCCTGAAAAACCCAAAGAAGAACCAGCAAAAGCCTTCTTGCCCGAAACAGAGTCTCTGAAGGTTACAAAGGAAAAAACAATCTTTGAACAATCTCAATTCCAGCAATTAATTTCTCTTGATTTCAAACAAGCAGATTTAAGAAACGTCGTTCGCGTTATAGCGGCAAAGACGGGTATGAACATAATTGCTGGTCCTGAACTTGCAGGAACTATAACAATACATTTTGAAAACGTTCCATTAAAAACAGCCCTTGATACTATCCTCAAGATTAACGGCTTTGGCTATGTCGTAGAAGAAGGTGGCGTTGTAAGAATTGCACGGCTTTCACAATTGGGTGCTGATAAAGTCGAAACCCAAATGCGAATTTTTAAGATAAACTGGATACCTGCCGCACAAATGGCTAAATCTCTACAACCCTTCCTAACAAATTATGGAAGCATTGTTGCAAACGCTGAGACAAATGCTGTTCTTGTTACGGATACAATTCCAAATCTCAAGAAAATAGATGAATTAGTGAAAGAATTAGACCAACCCCAGAAACAAGTTCTCATCGAATCACGTCTTGTTGATATGGGAACTGATTTCTTAAGAGGTCTCGGAATTAACTGGAAAATAATGGCTCCTGATACCATTGGGACTCAATACAACGATGTCTTTACAAAAGATCCAAGTAGTGGTTATTACAAAAAAGGTGCAAGAATCAGAAATCCCAACTTTGATCCAACGAGTCCTCCAAGCAACGATAATCCACTCTATATCTGGGATGATGCTCTTAAAACAGCAGAAAAAGTCGTTACTGCCTATGATTCCTTTGAGACACTTACAAAGAATCCTTATACTTCAGCAATGAGTTTCTTATTAAGCGATACATTCGGCTCTAAAAACGGCTTCCCATACCAATTGGAAATGGGAATTCAGGCTGGTGAAGATAATGACCAATTCGAAGTGTTAGCTCAACCAAAAGTTGTTACGCTTAATAATATTCCTGCTAATATTGATATTACAACAAGAATTCCTTATGTTACATCAGTTATTGGGGCTGGTGGTGCCGTCACAGAAACTGTGAATTTTGAAACTGCTGGTGTCTCTCTCGAAGTTACTCCGAACATTACAAATAACGATTATATAAGAATGCGTATTATTCCGACAGAAAGAATCGTAACAGGTTACAAAAGCACCAGCACTGACACTGTTCCTATAATTGATACAAGAACTGCTACAACAAATGTTATAGTTTATAATGACCAGCCTGTTGTCATTGGTGGATTAAGAAGTTCTGATAAAAAGGACCAATCATTTGGAATACCCTGGCTAAATAAAATACCTGTTTTAGGCTGGCTCTTTAAGAATGATTACAAATCACACATTAAGAAAGAACTTGTCATCTTTGTAACGCCACACATCATAAAAGAACCGAATCTTGATAGCAAAGAGAAATTTTATTATGAGAAGATAGACTATAACTGGAACTTACCTGATTGGTATAGAGACGATACGGCAGTTAAAATTGATAAACCATATTAATGATAGTGTAGCGGTTTGATTTATCAAACATAATCGTCATATAAATGCGACCGCTATATATTAAGCGACAAAAATGTCGCATAAAATAATGGAACGGGGCAATAAATGCCCCGTTTTTTATTTACAGCTTTTTTAACAAAAATAGATAAACGCTGATTAACACTGATTCAAAGACATAAACAAAGAATTAATGTTTTTTAAATATATGTAATTTGATTTTTAATTCATGGAGATTAGTGAGATTCGTGGTTTCAAATAATTTCTTGCTTTCGTGCTTTCGTGGTAAAAAATTTTTAACCGCAGATTGACGCGAATAAACGCAGATAAATACTGATGTTTCATAATGAATAAAATTCTTTTATTAAACAGTGTTAATCCGTGGTTAATAAATGTTTTTTTCTTATAAAAATTAAAATAATTTAAAAAACCACGGGTAAACACTGATGAACACTGTAAAACAAAATTAGATCAAAAAAGTTATAATCATTTAAACTGTGGTTATCTGTGTTTTTCAACAATATTTGTGAGGATTCATGTAATTCGTGGTTTAAATAAAAAATGGTGCAGGAAGACGCCCTACACCATTTTTTTTATTCTATTTTAGAGTGCGAAAGCTTGCTTCTGCTGTAGCGGTACGATTCATCGCACAATTAACGTCGCATAAATGCGACCGCTACAATTTATTTAAGGGACGGTCGCTACCGTTCCCTAAAGCAGAAACAAGTTTCTGCTCCCCCTCTCCCTATCCCTCTCCCGCAATGGGGAGAGGGAATTTTATAATGCAGTAGCAGGGCAACCGCACTCCATATTAAAATATACCAATATAAAAGGGACAGAACACTGTTCTGTCCCTACATTATTTTGGAGTGCGAAAGCTTGCTTTCGCTTTACATTAGCAGAAGCTTGCTTCTGCTGTAGCGGTACGATTCATCGCACAATTAACGTCGCATAAATGCGACCGCTACAACTAATTAACGAAACCAAGGTCTCGCAATAAAGGCAGTAGCAGAGCTACCGCTCTCCACATTCTATTACGGTGTTGGTGCTGTATGAGCTGTTAGCCAGAAATCTCTTAATGTGATTGATGCACCGTCTGGAATTCCCATTCCTTTAATTGCAAAAAATTCAAAGGACGGGAAGAGCTTATTCTCTTTATTTGTTCCTGTTCTTGTATTTGGATAATAGAACCATAAGTCAATATAATTATCCGGATTTTCTGCAGGACCGATTATTTTATTAAAGGCAGATAAACTGTTAGTACTCGCCATAAGAATGAGATGACTATCTCCTGTCTGTATTCTTACCTGAGGCATCGGTATATTCACTCCACCACCTGCCGTAACATCTGTTGTAAGATTAAATGTCGCTCTGTATAAGGTTCCACCACCAAATGACGGCAAGTTTGTTCCTATGAATGGATTCGCATCAAAGGCACCATAAGCAAAGTTATTTGTTCCCATCGGATTCGCTTTTATAACAAGTCCTTGATTATCAGCCGTTCTTGAACCTGTCGCTCTTGCATTACCTGCTATAGATGGACTCGAGAATGTCCAACCATTAGCCGTCCCACTTCCTATGGCAAAGCCTATGGAACTCGTGATTGTATGGACAGATGCACCTGCCTCATTCACATCAAATCCACTGTATTTTTCTAATACAAACCTGTTCAGACCTATTGATGTTCCAACTAAATTTGGTCTGCCACCGAATGGGAAATTAAATCCTTCAAATTGGAACACAAGATTAGCATCCGAAACAGGATAAGGTGAATAAGGTGGATTTGGTGTTAATCCTGTTGGCTCAAAGTAATAGGAGTATTCTGTCCCTGTTGATTTTGGAGAAATATAATTAGCACCACCATTACTTAAGAAACTGCTGACGAAATAGAGATTACCTGTGCCGGAATATGTCCCCGCATAGAGCCTGAAATCAGGATACGAACCAACAGTTGAACCTGTCGCTGAAGATAAAACTGTTACGTCTGCCTTGTATAATGTATCAGGCTCAAGTCTTACTACATTAGTTGCAATTGGTCGCTGCCAAAAACTATACACACTGGTATTATTATAAGTAATCGTTAAAACGCCTGCGAGATTAGACCCTGTTGAATCTCCAAGAACAGTATTGAATGTCCAATTATCTGTGCCAGAAGAACCATAGATTCTCTCCCATAACAGCTCACCATTGTTATTGTATTTTAAGACAACAAAATCATAGCCCGAAGAACCGGGTGTATATCTCTTACCTGCGATGTAGACATTTCCATCTTCATCAAGAACCATATCAGCGGGTTGATTGAGATTCTTCCCGCTACCATAATTCGCACGCCATTCCTCTCTATTCGCATTATATGCCGCATCATAATCATACCCAATCGTCATATATTCTGTATCATTAGTCGTTAGATAACTATGACCTGTTACAATTACCTTAACATTGGCTTGATTAGCATACCCAACTGCAATAGCCTGATCATCTAGAGGGGCATTGTATCCTGCTACCCACACTGGATCAGCATTCATTATATTTGTTATATCATATTTCAACGTGACATAGTCAAAAAAGGTATCTGGATGAGTATCATAAGCCGTTCCTCTGCGTTTCCCTGTTATATACAATGCATTTTCACCCGGAACCAAAACCATATCAAAGGGTTCATCATCACTCAACCCCGACCCATCATAGTAAGTATAAAAATATGGAATTTGAAGAGGACTAATTCTAACTATACCGTTGTACATAATGGCACCACTAAGATCATTATAAACTGCTTTTATAGTAAGAGGTGTCTGAATATAATTTTGCACATAGCCCAATTTGAATTTGATTTTTGCAATTTCTGGATTAGGTGTAGTGATATCATCGTTTATCGGTGTAGAACCAACGCAACTAACTACTAGTATATTCCCAAAACTGTTTCCTGAGATTGTCCAATCACCTGGTGCGTTTGTTCCACTAAGTACACCTGTATAGGTCAACAAAGTATTATTAAACTCAAGCTCAAATTCCCAATTACGAAAACCGCTCACATTCTCTACATAAACGGGTATTTGAACTTCATCATATGATTTTCCGGATCCTGTCCCAATTGTTAAGCCCTTCTGGTCATTTTGTTCAATTGTATAATTTTCATTTTCACTACCCTGTTCTGCTGAAATATAATCGGGATATTTTACAGTTACTATTTCCCAATCACTCGTCACAGGATTGTAACTATGAATAGTTACGAAGATAAAGTCTCCCTGACCAGGAACAGTACCAACATCAATATTTTTACCAATATCATCATCTCTTTTCGGTTTACCATCATCTCCATACCAGAACATTGGAATACGATCTGCGATTAATTCTTCCCCTGTGTCTTTATTATACTTCAAGATAACTGCATCAAAGTCATCTGCTTTTGGATCTTCATTAAGATTCTTGTAATAGGTTTTTCCAGTAATGTAAACGGCATTATTTTTCACAACCATATCATAGGGCTCATCAATAGGTACCAAAATTCCAAACTTTTGCCCAGTATAAACTTTACACCAGACAGGATTCCTATAAGGATCGCCATTCGGATCGGGAATACCACCATTCGCACTATATTTTATAGTAACAATATCGCTTAATTCACCTGGTCCCCAACTTTTCCCTGTTATATAAACATTCCCCTGGTCATCAAGGTCCATATCCACTGGGTCATCATAGTAGAAATCAAAGCCATTAAAGACCTCGAACCAGAGTAAATTTCCATCCGTATCGTATTTCAAAGTAAAATAATCACTTACATAATCGTGACCAGGTTCACCTACCCAGGCTTGAGCAGCAATATAAACACTTCCATCAGTAAAAACAGATAATGCGGCAGGTCTAAATTGTTGATAAGTGGGCGGATAAGTCGTATTAACATCAAATATCTTCGTCCACAATTCATTACCGTCATTATCATACTTAACGGTTAAGATTCCTGACAGATTTTGCTCATTGAAAGTAACACCTGTCGCATAAACGTTGCCTTCGCTATCCACACCTACTCTAATTGCTTCTTCATAGCCCATAGTAAGCTCGACTGTAATTTGCCCACTAATTAATGTGGCATCAGCAAGAGAGTTTGTTGTTGTTGTTGCACCAGGAATTTTGGAAGGTGTAAGGAAAAGTACACCCGCTGCATTCTCTCCTATTTTAAATGTAATTTTCGCAATTTCGTATCCACTACCTGTTAGAGTGGTTCCTCCTCCTCGAACTCCCTTTACATTTAAAACCTCTCCTGTTAAAGAACCAGTTACAGAACTCCAATCTTCTATAGATGCTCCCTTTTCGACTTTCACAAATGACAATCCTGAGTTGTCAAAGCCCAGATCAAATTCCCAATTACTGAAACTGGCAACATTATTCACTGTAACTGAAATCGTTACCTCTTCTCCCTTTTTTCCCGAACCAGAACCTATGGTAAGAACAGGATTACCCGATATACCTATTGTGAGCGTGCCATTTTTAAATGTGGCATCAGTCAGAGCCCCAGTTCCTGACCCATTAACACCAATAAGATCAACTTCTCCTGCTATAGCATTAGCTTTTATTTGGAATGTAATTATGAGAATTTGTTGATTCTGACCACTTACAGGAGTCCCAGTGCTTCCTGCATTACCAGTTATACGCAACACGCCACTACTGACTTCGTTACCTGATATTGACCAATTAGTAGTAGCACTTCCAGGTAGTACACTCACAACATCCAGTTTATTGGAATCAAACTGCAAATCAAATCCCCAATCAATCGCTTCAACCATATTATTCGTACTAACAGGAATGGCAACCTCCTCACCTTGTAAGCCCTCTTTTGACTCTACTATCAACTCAACCCCAGGGACTTGTGCTACAAATCCTGAAATCCAGATTTCATGCCCATTCTGATTATATCTTATAGTTAAGAAATCAGAAACACCAGAAGCATCTTGTGTACTTCCTGTAACATAGATATTACCTACACTATCAATAGCAATAGCAGCAGGCGATTCATCACCCTTATTATACCTTGCTAACCAATCTTTAGTCCCATCAAGTTCATATTTAATTAGGACGTAGTCATATAATTCTGCTGTCGAGCTATAACTTTTCCCAAAAACAAAAACATTATTATTATAAACTGCGACATCAACAGCCTCATCATGATAATTAATAGGACCATTGAACTTATTAATCCAAAGCTGAGTTCCAGCCGAATTGTATTTAACAGTTGTCATATCATTAAAATTGGGAAAGTTATCACTATATCCTACCACATAGACACCACCAGCAGAATCTACGGCTATGGAACTTGGTCTATCATTACCATCGGTTGTTCCAATATATCTTTTTTCCCATTGAAGATTTCCATTAACATCATATTTAAGAGTTGCCCAATCCTCACCCGAAACGCCACCATAACTATATCCTGTAACGTAAATGTTATCATCCTCATCTACGAATAGTTTGGTAGGAAGATCATAATCGCCACCTGTGCCATTATAAGTCTTAACCCAGGATTCCGTACCTGTAGGAGTATACTTAATTAATACGTAATCTTCATAATTACTCGCTGTTAGAGAATAACCTGTTACATAGGCATTTCCATTAGAATCAAGACCAATATCAACACCTACGTCTTTATCATCTGGTGAACCGCTATAAGACTTAGTCCAAAGTAAATTACCATTGGTATCATACTTTATAGTCATAATATCATCGTCGTCACTACCCACAGTTAAATTTGTGCAAGTTCCAGTTACATATACACTCCCATATTGATTTACAACAATTGCCTTAGCTTCATCAATATAAGCGGCGGGACCATTATAAGTTTTAGCCCAGAGTAACTGACCTTTTTCATTACTATATTTCAAAGTCAGATAATCATAATTAGAAGCGGTATTCAGTGTTCTACCACAGATATAGATATTTCCGCTATCATCGATATCAATATCTGTTGGCTCGTCATTCTTACCATCAGGTCCAATGTAAAACTCCGCCCAGAGTTGAATGCCAGAGGCACTATATTTAACCAAAAGCACGTCACTATCATCCGCTGTCGTATACCGTTTACCCACAACAAAGATATTGCCAGCACTATCCAACTTCATCCCAACAGCCTGATAATTTTGAGAAAACACGCAGATAGAAAGCAAACTAATAAAACATAATACAACAAAAGACTTAGTTAAATTTAAACGATTCAGGCACATATTCATTTTTTCCCCCTGAATTATGATTTTATTCTATTTATCGACAAATTTTTATTATTTTTAACATAAATTTCAAAGCAATGTCAATATCTATTTATAGAGGGAAACTAATAATACAAAATCGGAAAAATTTTAACCGCAAAGAACGCAATGAAGACACAGAGAACACAAAGAAAACTCGTTACTTACAATTTATACTTGTAAAACCTATTTTTATTTTATATTTAAATAGTTTTAAAAGTTTCATTATTAGAACAGTTAAACAAAATGAAATTTATTGATGAGTATCGAAACAAAAAATTAGTCACAGCAATGCTTGAAAAAATAAATTCTCTTAATTTTAATTTTATCCCCACATTAATGGAGGTTTGTGGGACACATACAATGGCTATATTCCGTAACGGCATTCCCAAATTGCTTTCAGGGAAAGTCAATTTAATCTCGGGTCCCGGATGCCCCGTTTGTGTTTCTCCTAATAATTACATCGATAGGGCAATAGCCCTTTCTAAAAATCCAAATCACATTATCATCACATTTGGAGATATGATGAGGGTTCCTGGCTCAACTTCAAGTTTAGAAAAAGCTAAAGCATCTGGTGGAGACATCAGAATCGTGTATTCACCTCTCGATGCTATGAAAATTGTATCCGAAAATAGGAACAAAAAAGTTATATTCTTAGGTGTTGGATTTGAAACCACAGCTCCTACAATCGCAATGACAATTTTAGAGGCAAAGAAACATAATCTAAAAAATTTCTCTGTTTTAACTTCTCTTAAAACAATTCCACCTGCGATGAAAGCACTTGTGGAGTCCGGAGATTTAAATATCGATGGTTTCATTTGTCCGGGACACGTGAGCGTTATCATTGGCGCAAAGACTTATGAATTCATTACAAGAGATTATAAAATACCTTGCGTTGTGATTGGATTTGAACCTCTCGACATATTTCAAGGAGTTTATATGTTATTAAAACAGATTGTTCAATCAGAAGCTAAAGTTGAAATTCAGTATAATAGAGCAGTGAATTATAATGGAAATATAAAAGCACAAAAAATTATGAATGAAGTTTTCGAGGTTTCTGATGCTGAATGGCGAGGCATCGGTAGCATCAAAGAAAGTGGTCTAAAAATAAATAATAAATATCAAGAGTTTGACGCAATTAATATTAAAGTTGATGTTGAACCCAATAAAAAGGCAAAGGGATGTATATGTGGAGATGTGTTAAAGGGTATTAAAAGACCTTCAGATTGTAAGTTATTTAGGAAAGTATGTAATCCGATGAATCCTATCGGGGCGTGTATGGTCTCAACAGAAGGCACTTGCTCTGCTTATTATAAATATTCAGAAAAATAATTGAAACACAACGAAAACAAAAAAGACATTTGACAGGATAAACAGGATGAAAAGGATTAACAGGATATGAATAAATATGAAATCTAAAACTGACAATTCAAAATGAATCCCTGTCATATTATATTGTAAATTGTCAGTTGTCAGTTTTAAATTGTTAATTGTTTTTATGTTCTTCGTGTCGTTGTGGTAAATTCATATTGGAGATGGTAATGTTAGAGAAAGAAAAAATAAAATTAGACTATGGTAGTGGTGGTTTACTAACTGATTCACTGATAAAAGAATTGTTTCTTAAAATTTTTAATAATAAATATCTGAGCGATCTGGATGATTCGGCAATATTCAAAATTGGGAAAAATATTTTCGCTTTTACAACAGATTCTTATGTAGTGAATCCAATTTTCTTCCCCGGTGGTGATATAGGAAAATTAGCAGTTTGTGGAACAATAAATGATTTAGTCGTGATGGGTGCTAAACCTCTTTTTCTCTCTTGCGGACTCATTATTGAGGAAGGGCTTGAAATGGATACGCTTAAAAAAATTGTTCAATCAATGCAAAAGGTTGCGAAAGAAAATGATGTCCAGATTATTACTGGTGATACAAAAGTTGTAAATAAAGGCACGGCTGATAAAATCTTTATTAACACATCCGGAATTGGAATAATGGAAGAGAGTTATGTGCCTGATAAAAATAAAATAAAACCAGATGATGAAATTATTATCAGCGGCTATATTGGCGACCATGGAATTGCTGTTCTGATACAGCGTGAAGGCTTCAAATTTAATACAAATATCAAAAGCGATTGTTCCTCCTGTTATAGTTTAATCAGAGATGTGATGAGAGTCTCCAAAAATATAAAATTTATGCGAGACCCAACGAGAGGTGGTTTGGCAACTGTTCTATGCGAAATATGCGAGCGTTCAGGTTATAGTGCAATTATTAAAGAACAGGAAATCCCGATTAGAAAAGGAGTTAAAGGAATTTGCGAAATATTAGGATTCGACCCATTATATATTGCGAATGAAGGCAAAGTCGTATTTGTCGTAGATAAAAAAGATTCAAAAAATATCCTCAATACTTTAAGGAAAAATAAAATAGGCAAAGCAGCTAAAATAATCGGGAAAATTCTCAATGAGAAAAAAGGCAAACTTTATCTTGAGACTCAAATTGGTGGAACAAGAATAATTGAGAAACTTTACGGTGACCAATTACCAAGAATTTGCTAATTATAAGGATTGAACATAATTATTAAATCATAAAAAAAGCGGGGCAAAAGCCCCCGCTCTTTTAGATAATTTCAAGAATTGCCTAAGGATAAGTTACTTCATGATCATAACCGAGCACTTCAGGTCGTGCTTGTGACCTGATAACATCTCCTTTAGAAGATGTTCCATTTGTTGGATCATAAATCTGCCATAACCAATCATCCTGGTCATCACCCTGTTGAGCACTGTTTATACCCCAAGTTGTAGGCATAGGACCAAGCCAATTATCTGGACCTCTCGAAACTATAAACCAAGCTCCAAAAACACTTCTGGCATATGCATTTCCAGGTGCGTTTTTCTCTGGAAAAGCACTCCATCCATATTGTCTAATATAATTTTCATCGAATGCTCTGTATCTGAATCTCCTTTGAATATTGTCATATTGTGGAAATCTACTATCTGCAAGAGCAAATGGATCAATCAATCTTGCCACATCGCTTATATAAGCAGTAGGAGTGGTTAATCCATAACTCAAATAATATGGAAAATAACCAGGTCTATCAAAATCAAAAGGACAATGATTATAATCAACAGCATAGGCTTCAATGGCAGTAGCCACACTTCTCATATCTGCTTTTGC
>Ga0315277_10010625_pt1 | contig 11650 bp, 10 predicted proteins | sample YL17G05_15_MG_FD_203695 | JGI IMG/M metagenome (GOLD analysis project Ga0315277, IMG submission 203695) | Sediment microbial communities from Yellowstone Lake, YNP, Wyoming, USA - YL17G05_15 | ecosystem: Environmental > Aquatic > Freshwater > Lake > Sediment | place: USA: Wyoming | collected...
GGAAGGCGGCGATGTCCTTTTCTCCTTCTACGGCGGCCCAGTGGAGGGGCGTGCGGTTCACCTTGTCCCGGGAATCGACGGCGGCCCCCTGTTCGAGGAGGTAGGCGGCGACCTGCGACTGACCGCCCATGGCGGCGTAGTGGATGGGGGCGCGACCTTCGGCGTCCGCAGCATTCAGGAGCTTGGGGTCCTGGGCGAGGAGTCGCTTGACGGTGGCCAGGGCGCCGGCCTCTGCGGCACGGCAGATTCTGGGCGCTCGGTCCTCGTCCTGCGCCCCGGAGGGCGCAGCCGCCAGGAGTGCCATCACGCCCACAGTAACCCACCGCAGACCCATTGTTTCGCTCCCCGGCGGGATATCTCTGCTTGTTCCCGCATACACTGTAGATGTACTTGGGGTGCCGTACTCCCATCCTTCCGAATCTCTGCAACTACTTGAAGACGACGCCGGTTTTGCCGGCGACGACGTCGCCGATGGGGTAGGGTTCGATGCCGGAGCGGCGGAAGCGTTTCATGACGGCTGCGGCGTAGTATTCGGAGACGACGAGGACCATTCCGATGCCCATGTTGAAGACCTGGTACATCTCGTCCTCATCGACTTTGCCTATTTTTTGGATGAGGGGGAAGACGGGCGGGACAGGCCAGGAGCCCTTTCGGATTCGGGCGGCGCGGCCCTCGCCGAGAACGCGGGGGATGTTGCCGACGAGTCCGCCCCCGGCGATGTGCGCGACGGCGTGGACGACCTGCTTCACCTTGTAGTACCGGAGGACATTGAGGACGCTTCGGACATAGATGCGGGTGGGACGCAAGAGCTCGCGGCCGAGCGTTCCGCCGAGTTCCTCGACGTAATCATCCACGGACATTCCCGCCTGCTCGAAGAAGACCTTGCGGACCAGGGCGTAGCCGTCGGCGTGGAGGCCTGAGGAGGCGAGGCCGATGAGGCGGTCGCCGACATCGGCGGGGCTCCGGCCGAGGATGTGGTCGCGCTCGGCGACGCCGACGGCGAAGCCGGACAGGTCGTATTCCCCGTCGGCGTAGAACCCGGGCATCTGGGCGGTGTCGCCGGAGAGGAGGGCGCATTCGGCTTCGACGCAGCCGGTGGCGATGCCGGCGACCACCTCGGCCATCGTCTCGGGCTTGAGCGCGCTCGTGTTGATGGTATCCAGGAAGAAGAGGGGCTCGGCGCCTCGGACGACGAGGTCGTTGACGTTCATGGCGACGAGGTCGATGCCGACGGTGTCGTGCTTGTTCATGAGGAAGGCGATCTTGAGCTTGGTGCCGACGCCGTTGGCACAGGCGGCGAGGACGGGGTCACGGTAGTTGCGGGCGAAGAGCCGGACGTCGTGATCGAGGCGGAAGAGTCCGGCGAAGCCCTTCGGGGAGTCGACGACGCGGGGGCCGTAGGTCCGACGGAGGTGATGCTGGATTTCCTCGGCGAAGGCTGCGGCGGCGTCTACGTCCACCCCGGCTTCCTCGTAGGCTTTTCTCTTTCCCATGACAAGACCCCATGCGTGGCGGTTATTTTTTCCGACGGCTACGGAAGCGACCGAGGTGCTTATCGACGGGGACGACGTACTCGCCGGACCAGCAGGCGGTACAGTAGTTTGCGCGGGGTCCGGAGAGGCTTCCGAGGAGGCCGTCGAGCGAGAGGTAGCCGACGGAGTCGAGTTCGAGGAAACTGCGGATCTGGTCGAGGTCGCGCTCGGAGGCGAGGAGTTCGCCCGGGGTGGGGAAATCGATCCCGTAGAAGCAGGGGTACCGGGTGGGGGGACAGGAGACGCGCATGTGGATTTCCTTAGCGCCGGCGCGGCGGAGCATGCGGATGCGGCCCCGGCTGGTGGTGCCGCGGATGATGGAGTCGTCGACGACGATGACGCGTCGGCCCTTGATGACGGACTTGACGGCGTTGAGCTTGACGTCGACGCCGGTGACGCGGTCCTCGGGCGTGGGGTTGATGAAGGTGCGTCCGACGTAGTGGTTGCGGATGAGTCCGCGGTCGTAGGGGATTTTGCTTTCGCGGGCGTAGCCGATGGCGGCGGAGTTTCCGGAGTCGGGGACGGACATGACGACGTCGGCGTCGACGGGGCACTCCCTGGCGAGGGTCCGGCCGAGACGGATGCGCACCTCGTGGACGGAGTCGGCGAACACCACGCTGTCGGGACGGGCGAAGTAGACCTGCTCGAAGACGCAGTAATGCGGACGGATGCGGTCCGGGGGGACGAAACGCTCGCTCCTGAGTCCGCGGGAATCGATGAAGAGGATTTCGCCCGGGAGTATCTCGCGGACGTAGCGGGCCTTGACGAGGTCGAGGGCGCAGGTCTCGGAGGCGACGACCCACCCTTTTTTGCCGGCACGACCGAGGACGAGGGGACGGAAGCCTTGCGGGTCGCGCACGGCGATGAGCTGCTCGGGGGTGAGGAGCAAGAGGGAGAACGCCCCCTTGAGCGTCGCCAGGGCCTCCTTCATGCCCTTCTCCCCGTTCATGACGTAATTGGGCCGGGCGAGGAGATGGACGATGAGCTCGGTGTCGGTGGTGGTGTGGAAGATGGAGCCGTGGGCTTCGAACTCGTCCCGGATGTTGTCGGCTTCGACGAGGGTACCGTTGTGGGCGACGGCGAGCTGTCCGCGGGAACAATCGACCAGCATGGGCTGGGCGTTTCGGAGCTCGGAGGAGCCGGCGGTGCCGTAACGGACGTGTCCGACGGCGGCGAGTCCCTTCAAGGAGCTTAGGCGGGCGTCGTCAAAGACCTCGGTCACCAGTCCCATGCCGAGGTGCGCGCGGAGGGCTTTCCCGTCGCTCACGGCGATGCCGGCGGCTTCCTCTCCGCGATGCTGGAGGGCGTAGAGTCCGAAGTAGGTCGCCCGGGCGGCATTGCGGACTCCGTACACCCCGAAGAGTCCGCAGGATTCGGTCAATTCTCGAAGCATCGACGGCCTTTCGACGGGAGCGCTCTTGCTGGAAGGGACACAGAACAAGAATACCCGTCGAGGGAGGCGAGGTCAAGCTTTTTCGAGGGGGTGCTGGAACCCGTCGAAAAGGCCAATTTCCCCGCAAAACCGGGCGGAATCAGACCGACGATTCGAGTTTTTTGAGAAGCCGGAGGGCGTCGGGGAACTTGCGGGCGTAGGAACGCCGCGTGGTGAAGTCCTCGAGACTGAGCCAGCCCTTGAACTTGACCGCATGAAGGGCCTTCATGACCCGGGCCCAATTGACCTGCCCATCCGGGATTTCCGTCCACGCCATCTTCCAGAGCCGGAGACCGTGGGGGTCTCGCCCGCGCCGGGTCCACGCGACGTTCTTGACGTGCACCTGGGCGAGGTATTTCCCAAGGAGCTCGAGACCCATCTGGTAGTTTTCGAACCCCTCGATGACCATGTTGCCTGGGTCGTAGATGACGCCGACGTGCGCGGGGTCGAAATGGGAGACGAAGCGGTATGCGGCGCTGGCGCTGGGGACGATGTTGCCCATGTGCGTCTCGACGTTGGCGCGGACGCCGTACTTGCGGGCGAGTTTCTCCACGCGGGCCCAGCTCCGCCTCGCGGAATCGAAGAGACGGTCATAGTGGACGGAGCCGTTGTATCGGGGGACACCGACGCGAGCCTGGGGGGCGCCCATGCGGACGCACGCCTCGAAGACGCGCTCGACGTCTTTGGGCCGGTCGGAGGAGCAATAGGAGCCGAGGGCGGAGATCCTGATCCCGGCGGCACGACAACGGCGGGCGACGTCCTTCGCACGGTCCAGCACCTCGTCCATGGTGATGGTGCAGAGGTTGCCTTCCCAGAAGTCGGGCTTGCCATCCTCGGACGGATCCTGGTTGGTGACGCGCCACTCGACGCCGTCGTAACCCCACTCGGCGAGCTTGTCGACGGCTTCTTCGACGGTCAGCCTGGGCATGCACACGGTGAAGACAGAATACTTCATGTCGGTTCTCCTCGGAAATGGGAGTGAGAGGGGTGAATGCGAAGCCCTGTATAGCCGAAAAGGGTCGGGAAGTCAATGAAAAGCCGGAGGGGCGAGGGCGGAAAAGGGGTCAGGAACCTTTTGCCTGTAGGCCCCGACGGGTGCTTCGCACAAAAGGTTCCTGACCCCTTTTCCATGGCAAGTTACAGCTTGCAAGTTGCGGGCGGGCCGGTAGCATAGTCCAGCCGCACCGTTTGGACGGCCGGGAGAAGACATGAAGATCACGTGCAGTTGGCGGAGTTTCCGGGACGCGTTCGAGAAGAGGACGCTGGATCTCGTTTCGTTTCTGACGCTCGCTGCGGAGCTGGGTTTCGACGGGATCGAGGCGGGTGCGGGGGTGTTTCCGAGCGTATCGCAACGGTTCCTGAGAGAGCTGCGCGGGATCGTTCGGGTGTCGCCGGTCGAGATCGCCGCGATCCGCCTGGCGAACGACTTCGCCCGGCCGGAAGCGTCGGAGCGGGAGGACCAGTGCGACGACATCGTCGCGTGGACGTTCGTCTCGCAGGAACTCGGGGTCCCGGTCCTTTGCACCTCGACGGGAGAACTGCGGGAAGGGACCAACAAGCGCGAGGCCAAGAGCCGGGTCTACGAGTGCTACGAGAAGGTGCTGGGTGCGGCGGAACGCGCGGGGGTGACGCTCGCGGTGGGTCCGGGGCACGGCGAGAGGCGAGTGCTGAGGTCGTGCGCGGAACTCGCCGAACTGGTCATGCACTTCGGGAGCGGGAGCCTGCAGTTGAGCGCGGATCCGAGGGATTTCCTCGCCGGTTCTTCCCCGGTCGCGAGTGAGGCGACATATGCGTCGCTGGGCCGGGTCGCGAGGCTATCGGTACACAGCCGGCTGGACGTCTTGGACGCGGGGGGAAGGACGGCAAGGGATGCCTGGGGCGGACTCGACCTCGCGCGGGTCATCCAAGTGTATCGCGCGGCGTGCTACGACCGAACGGTGTCGCTGGAATACCTCGGCGACGGGGACGCGCGAAAGGCGCTCCGGGAGGGAGTCATCAAGCTGAGGGGGCTCCTTGGAGGATGAGGGGCTTCACCGATTTTCGGTTCCGCCCGCGCGTTCTTTTTCGAGGCGGGACTTGGTCATTTTCATGATGACGAAGCCGTCGCGTTCGCGCTCCTCGAGGACGTCCATGATGTATTTGAGGGTCTCGCGGTAGTCGGGGAGAAGGACCTTGTTGAGGGCGTTGACGCGTCGCTGGGTTTTTTTGAGCTCGTGGGAGAGTCGGACGACGGCGTTCTCGACCTCGGCGAGCCTAGCGACGGCTTCGAGGGCGTCGCGGAAGCGCTTCATCACGTCGTCGGCCTGGACGGTCCCCTGGCCGGGCGCGAACTCCGGCACCACCGGCCTGACCAGGAGCTCGACCTTGGGGAGGCTGATGCCCATCACGCGCTGGCTGCTGACTCCGATTTCGTAGGTATCGGTGATCCCGAGGCTTTCCCGGGCCATCTGGGCCGCCCCGACGCAGGCGAGGGCGGCACGGAGGGTCTTGTGGGCCGAGGCGAGCCGCTCGTCCACCTCGCGGTGCACGGCGCGGACGTGTTCGAGCCGGGCCATGAGTTCGAGCGTCAGGATCTGACGCTTCTGCTCCAGGAGCTCAGCCCCCTCCTTCGCGAAGGCGAAATCCCGTCTCACGCGCAGCAGACTCGACTTGGTCGGAGGCACGTTGAGCTTGGCCATGGAACTCACTCCCGGAAATCTTCCACCAGCAACTTGCAACTAGCAACCGGCAAACAACAACAAACAATCCGTCCGGCGGCTGCACCTCTCAGGCCTTTGCGGGTTTGGGAGCGCTCGGCGCGGGGCGGTAATACTTTTTCAGTTCCTCCTCGGTGACCCGGTAGAGCTCGGAAGAGGGAAGCGCGGTGAGGACCTTCCACCCGATCTCGAGGGTCTGCTCGATGGGGCGGTTCTCGTATTCTCCCTGCTCGAGGAACTCGTGCTCGAAGCGGTTGCCGAAGTCGATGTAGCACTTGTCGAGGGCGGGGAGCTCCTCTTCGCCGATGACGGCGGCGAGCCCACGCACCTGCTTGACGCGCGAATAGGCCGCGAAGAGCTGACTGGCGAGGTGTGCGTGGTCGTCGCGGGTGCGGCCGGGGCCGATCCCGTCCTTCATCAGACGCGAGAGACTGGGAAGTCCCGCGATCGGGGGATAGAGTCCGCGCTGGAAGAGTTCGCGGTCGAGCACGATCTGTCCCTCGGTGATGTAGCCGGTGAGGTCGGGGACGGGATGAGAGATGTCGTCGGAGGGCATGGTGAGGATGGCCATCTGGGTGATGGAGCCCTGGGAGGAGCGGACGCGGCCGGCCCGCTCGTAGATGCTGGCGAGGTCGGAATAGAGGTAGCCCGGGTAGCCTTTCCGGGCGGGGATTTCGCCGCGGGCGGTCCCCACCTCGCGGAGGCTTTCGCAGTAGTTGGTCATGTCGGTGAGGATGACGAGGACGTGCATGCCGAGGTCGAAGGCGAGGTGCTCGGCGAGGGTGAGCGCGGCGCGCGGGGTGAGCAGCCGCTCGACCGAGGGGGCGGACGCGAGGCTGAGGAACATGGCGACGTTCGACAGCACCCCGTTCTCCTCGAAGTTGCGGATGAAGTAGTGCGCCACGTCGTGCTTAACGCCCATGGCGGCGAAGACGATGCGGAACTGCACCTCTTCGCGGAGGAGCTTGGCCTGACGGGTGATCTGCGCGGTGATCTGGTTATGGGACATCCCGTTGCCGGAGAAGATGGGGAGCTTCTGTCCGCGGACGAGCGTGTTCATCCCGTCGAGGATGGAGATGCCGGTCTGGATGAAATCACGGGGATAGACGCGGGAGTAGGGGTTGATGGGGGCGCCGTTGACGTCGCGGCTGGCCCCGTGGAAGAGCGCGGGGCCCCCGTCGACGGCCCGACCGATGCCGTCGAAGACGCGACCGAGCATCCGCTCGGAAACGGGAATGGCGAGGGAGCGGCCCAGGAAGCGGACGCGCGTCCCGGCGTTGGAAAGTCCCGTGGTGCCTCCCAGCACCTGGACCACCGCGAAGTCGCGCGACACGTCCAGCACCTGTCCCACGCGGAGCTCGCCGGCGGGGTCGGTGACCTCGACCACCTCGTCGAACCCCACGTCGTGGACCTTCTCGACCACGATGAGCGGTCCTTCGATCCGGCTGACCCCGACGTATTCCACCTCATGAACGCTCATTGGGCAAGTCCCCTTTCGATGAGACCGAACTGGTCGTCCAGGCGCTGTGCGAGCTGGTCGAAGGCGGCCGGGTCGTCGTTGGGGATGGTGGACTTGGCGCGCATGATCTCCTCGATGACGGGCATTCCGCGGAGCGTCACGAGCGGCGCGCCGCGGGCGATCGCCGCGCGTCCCCTCTCGTGGACCGTGAGGATCACCTTGAGGAGCGCCATCTGCTTTTTGGGGCTGCAGTACATGTCCACGGGGTCGAAGGCGCTCTGCTGGAGGAAGGCGTTCTTCAGGAGCTCGGCGACGAAGAGGACGAGGCGCTCCTGCTCGGGGAGGACGTCCGGTCCCACCAGCTTCACGATCTGCTGAAGCTTGTCCTCCCGCTGGAGGATCTCGAGGGCGGACTGTCTGTGCTCGGACCATTTCGGGTCGACCTTGCTCCACCACGCGCGGACGTCCGGGACGTATTCGCTGTAGCTGACGAGCCAGTGGATGGCCGGGTAGTGACGGGAACTCGCCAGGAGGGTGTCGAGGGCCCAGTAGGCGCGGATGAAGCGCCGGGTGTGCTGAGTGACGGGCTCGCTGAAGTCCCCTCCCGGGGGAGAGACGGACCCGATGACGGTCACCGAGGCCTCTTTTCCGCCCAGGGTGGTGACGAATCCGGCGCGTTCGTAGAACTCGGCGAGCTTGGAGGGGAGGTTGGCGGGGAAGCCCTCCTCGGCGGGCATCTCCTCGAGGCGGGCGGCGAGCTCGCGGAGCGCCTCCGCCCAGCGGCTGGTCGAGTCGGCCATGACCGCGACGTCGTACCCCATGTCCCGGAAGTATTCGGCGATGGTGATGCCGGTGTAGATGGAGACCTCACGGGCGGCCACGGGCATGTTGGAGGTGTTGGCGATGAGGACCGTGCGCTCCATGAGGGGTCGGCCGCTCCGAGGGTCGACGAGCTCGGGGAAGGAGGTCAGGACGTCGGTCATCTCGTTTCCGCGTTCCCCGCAACCGATGTAGACGATGATGTCGGCGTCGCACCACTTGGCGAGGGAATGCTGGATGATGGTTTTCCCGGTGCCAAACCCCCCCGGGACCCCGGCCGTGCCACCCCGGGCGAGCGGGAAGAAGGTGTCGATGACCCGCTGTCCGGTGACCAGAGGAACCGTGGGCACCCCGCGCGAGAGGACGGGTCGGGCGCGTCGCGCGGGCCACGACTGCACCATCGTGAGGGGATGCTCGCCCTTCGGGCCCGTCACGCGCAGGAGGACGTCCTTGAGCGTGTAGTCCCCTTCGGCGACGAGACCCTGCACGACGCCTTCGACGGACGGCGGGACGAGCAGACGGTGCTCGATGAGCTGCGTTTCGCGGACGGCGCCGAAGACCGTGCCCGGGGCGACGTTGGAGCCTTCCGCGACCGCGGGGCGGAAATGCCACCTCCGCTCGAGGTCGAGCGGCGGGACCTTTTCGCCGCGCTCGATGTAGGTCCCCTTCCGCTCGGAGATGACCCGCAGCGGTCGCTGGATTCCGTCGTAGATGTTTCCGACGAGCCCGGGACCCAGCAAGAGAGACAGCGGATGTTCGGTGCGGAAGACCGGCTCCCCCGGCTTGAGGCCCGAGGTGTTCTCGTAGACCTGGATGACCGCCCGGTCGCCCGCGAGGCGGATGATCTCTCCGATGAGACGCAGCGGCCCCACCTCGACGAGTTCGTACATTTCCGCGTCGCGCATGCCCGTCGCGGTCACGATCGGACCGTTCACCCGGATGATGGTCGCCGTCTTCTCGGTCATGCCGATTCTTCCTCCTCGGGGAAGAGGAGCTTCGCGAGGTCGAAGCGGATCTCTTCCTTGCGGCGGACGAGACGGGCGGCGAGGGTGTTGTCCACCCGCTCGCGTCCGTCCGGGGTTTCCACGACGATGCCTGCGGCTTCAGGCACGGGCTCGTCCGCGACGGTGACGCGGATCTCGCGGCCGGACTTTCGACGCACCTCGTCGGCGAGCGCCGCCGGGAAGGCGTCCTTGCTCGAAGCGAGGTCCGCTTTCGTCAGACGCACCACGAAGGCGTCGCCTCCCATGGCGAGGACGGCTTCGACGGCGAGATTCAAGACGACGGTTCCGGTCGGCGTCTTTCCGCCGGCGAGTCGCGACCCGGCGGCGGCGAAGACCTCGTCGATCAACGCCCCCTGGACCTTGAGCCGACGCATCCTTTTTTCGAGACGGAGACCCGACTCGTGCACGAGGCGCGCGTGGTCGATGGTTCGACCGGCTTCGCGAAGGACTTCGTCGCGACCGGTCTCGGCCTCGTGCACGGCCTTCTCCATCTCCTCCCGGGCGGAGGTCTCGGCCTGGCTCACGGCGAGTTCGGCCTTCCGCCGGGCTTCCGAGAGGATCTCGTCGGAGAGGGTCCTCTCGACGTCCTGGTTCCCTTTGTCTTCCACGAAGTTCACTCCCGTCCTGCAGCGCGCAGGCGACCGCCTGGACGCCGCGAGTTTCACGTGGTCAGTTTCACCCCGACGGCCTCCTGGATCAGCTTGAGCAGGTCCGGTCGTCCCGTCGCGGGCCCGCGGGCCCCCGGAACCTCCACGACGAGGGGCGTCTGGAGAACGAAGCGGACATGGTTGACGGCGGCGCGGATGCCGGCGGCGAGGTCCTCGGTGAGGATGATGACGTCGCTCTTGCGGGAGGAGGTGACGCGCCGGAAGGCCTCGAGGGCCTGCTCGGGGTTCTCCGCGACCTCGCCCGGGACGCCCGCATACCGGAAGCCCAGCACGGTGTCTTCGTCCGCGATGACATAGTAGCTCATGGCTGAGTCACTCCCAAGTCACAGGTCGGGAGTCCCCGGCCGCCGCGGTCGCGGAGCCAAGTTTCCGACCCGGGCGTTGCGGCTTCCCGCAGTCATTTCGGCAGCTTGAGGACCAGGAGTATGGCGACCACCAGACCGAAGATGGCGATCCCTTCTCCGAGTGCGACGAAGACGAGGGACCGTATGAGGAGCTCGGGACGCTCCGACGCCGCTCCCATGGCCGCCGCCCCCACCCGGGCCACCGCGTACCCCCCGCCGAGAAACCCCAATCCGCCCGCCACCGCCGCCGCCAGCGACAGCACCATGTAATACCTCGAATTCATCTCGGTGACCGTCTTCGTCTCGGCATTCACCGTCGGGGTCTCGGCGGTCTGGGCGAAGACCGTGCGGACGCCGAAAGCCACGGTCACGGCGAGCAGAATCCCGCCTACGCCGGCGAGCACAACCATCCATCGCAACGTTTTCATGGTTCCTCCTCTACCCTTCCGGACTCAAGTCAAAAGGTCTATAGGCCTGTCCCTCTCCCATGAAGAACTTGCCGAAGAACTCGTAGTATTCGAGACGCAGCACCTGGACCGTCACGACCAATCCCTCCAGGACAATGACGATCGCGTTGCCTCCGACGAGGAGAAGCGCGGACCAAAGGGGTCCACCGGTCGAGCCGGACGCCGCGTCCATCAGCGCGAAAATGACGAGGCAGAGTCCCGCGTGACTCACGGCGTAGGCCCCCACCCGCATGAACGAGGCGGTGTTGGCCGTGTACATGAGGAGCGCCTCGAGGACCTCGGTGAACCCCTGGGTGACGGCGACGAAGAGTCCGCCCGATTCCTCGCCGTGGGGCCGGGCCGGGAACCCCGCGTGCTCCGTGTCGGACGTGCGTTCCAGGCCGCTGCGTCCCGCGCGCGTCAGGACGAATTGCACCGGCTCCTTGAGAAGCAGCAGGACGAGGGGGCCGAGGAGCAGCACCGCGGCGAGCGTGGTGTCGACATGTCCGGAGAACATGTACCGTGCCCACAGTCCCAGGGCCCCCCAGTAGAACGCGATGCCCACGATCCCGAAGCGGTCGAAGACCGCCGCCGCCCAGTCCCCGGCACGGAACTTGTTCAGGATGTTCAGGACCACCCCCACGCTGATGACGATGACGCCGACCACGAGACTGACCTGGAGGAGCTGGAGCACCTTGTCCATCGGCTCGCCCCAGAGGGCCGGGATGAGGCCGATTCTGCCGAAGACCGACCCGTAGACGAACCCGAAGACCGTGGCGCTGAGGCCGCACAGCGCGACGAGCATGGCAAAATCCCTGGCGACGGGCTTCGTCATTCGCCACCGGATGAGAAGTCCGGCGGCGAGCATCACCGCGCCCTGTCCCACGTCGCCGAACATCACGCCGAACATCGCCAGGAAACTGAGCGCCACGAGGATCGTGGGCTCCACCTCGCGGTATCTCGGATACCCGTAGCCCGAGACGAGGAGGGCGAAAGGCCGGGTGAGCCACGAATGGCGGAGCGAGGTGGGGGGCTCCTCGGAGCCGGCGAGGTCCCTGGGGTCCCGAATCTCGATCACCGCGCGATGCCCCGTGAGGTCGAGCACCTTGTCCACGAACCGCTCGACCATGACCTCGGGCACCCACCCGGAGACGAGGACCGTGGACTCGGTCCGGCCGATGTTTTCGTAGGCCCGGACCATTTTCCGGCGGACATGGAGCTGTCGCCAGAACCTTCGCAGGAGTTTCCCC
>Ga0315277_10010626_pt1 | contig 11649 bp, 13 predicted proteins | sample YL17G05_15_MG_FD_203695 | JGI IMG/M metagenome (GOLD analysis project Ga0315277, IMG submission 203695) | Sediment microbial communities from Yellowstone Lake, YNP, Wyoming, USA - YL17G05_15 | ecosystem: Environmental > Aquatic > Freshwater > Lake > Sediment | place: USA: Wyoming | collected...
CAATTGCACCGAAGAGCATCAAGAGGGAGCCGGCAACTTTGTTGACAATGCCAAGTCCGCGAGCGGAGACTTTTTCTTTGAAGATGCGGGCAAGGATGGTGAGCAACGAAGACCAGAGGAGCGAGCCAAGAAAAATTCCTGTAACCAGCAGCGTGAGATAAACGCCGTCACTTTTGATGTTCTCAACACCGATACCCGATAGCGCGGCGGCGTAAGCGAACAATGTCAATGGATTCGTCAGAGCGAGAAGGAACGTGGAGATGAACACCCGTGCTTCTCTGCCCATCGCCCTCGTTGGGACATGCGTATCCAGGCGGGATCGAAAGGTGTAAAAACCCAGGGCCAGCAGAAGGATCCCGCCTACAAGGCGAAGCCATTGTTGATGGCCCGCGACGAAATTGGAGATGAGCGTGACACCGAACGCCGCAACAACGGCATAGACGGCATCCGCCGAGGCACTGCTCAGCCCTGTCAGGAAGCCGCGCCAGCCGCCGTGCGCGAGTGTGCGTCGGACGCAGAGAATTCCGATCGGTCCTACCGGCGCCGCGAGAGAGAACCCGATGATGATGCCTTTGAGAAGGCAGGTGAAGGCCATAGGTGGTGACATGCCCCCTTCAAAGGTAGAGCTTCACCCATTCAATGGCAAATCGACTTCTCAATGGACGAGATCGTCTTTTCCAGAGAAGATTCGTCTGCCCTTCGCACGCCCAAGAAGTGGTCAAAACATTCGGAAAGACGGCGTCTGTCTCTTTTCAAGTTGGTCACGTCGAGACGAATCGGATGAATGCCCCAGTTGCCTTGCTATTGACGTAGAAAGGGTCTACACTACATATACGGAATTTCAGCCCCCTGTGCTCGCCAATGACCCCAGGGGCGAGTCCCGATAATAGTTTCGGGCTTAGGCTGGCAGTGGCCGTCCCGTCAAACAGCGTTCGTCGTAAGCCTACCTCGAATCTCCACCATCACGCTGCTTTTCCATTCATCCACGGTACGGTAGCTCGTTGTTGTTTCTCACGCTCCGGTATTGCGAGCGCTTACGACATTTATGAACAAGCATGACCAAGAGAGAGCAAAAAGGTTGAGGCGTTGATTTCTGCGCGAGCGCCATCCGCCAGGATGCGGCCGACGGCAAGCGGTTCGCGACAATACCAGGCTTTTCACATGAAAGAAATATTTGTCATATCGAATGATCGAGATTGCTTCATTGAGCTCACGCACCGTGACTCCGATCCTAGTGTCTGGATCGTACGACGTTGGACAAAATTCATGTGGTTCAAAAAGCGGATCTCGTCTGATTGGTTTATTAATCGGAGCCAGGCATTTGCCTATGCCAAAGAGATGAAGCGGGAGCACGACAGATACTAAGTTCCTCGTGATGAAAAGGAGATACCTCGACATGCAGAATAACCATTATCAAACAAAACACCACAGGGGAAGCACGCCCCATCAAGAAATGCAGCAAGGATTCGACCGTTGGGTGAGGGGGCTTCGGTCAATTGAACAAGACCCAGAAGGCCCGCAGCGAAGAGACCGGCCGGGAGAATTAATTACTCAGGAAGCCGGTCCCCGCCAAGCCCGCTCGACCGACTCGATCGGGCGAGCCGAAGGCTCGCAGGCCGGACGACAATGGGACGAAGAAGGACGTTGGCAGGACGATGGAGGAGAGAGCGGATAAGTGAAGCGAGGTAACGCATCCGTCCTCCCCCAAATTCAAGTAGCAACGCCGTTCATGTTGTATGAGGTGCCTTATGCCTGAAACCAGTCACCCCCCCTCGATCGAATCCACTCCAGATATGCGGATTACGGGTCTTAATAGAGACAAGACCCGTACAACAGAAGGATCAGATACGGTGTATCAAGTGTATTTCGAACTGTCAGGAACTCCGCCCCAGGCATGGAGAAGCATTTTTGAAGGGGAATGGAAAGTTTTGAACCCGACGCAGCCGCACCTGTGGCAAGCAGCAAGCATAGACGGAAGATTTCTTCTGATGCATTGCCCCCTTAAAGGAATCGCTTCACATTTGCCCGTTCTGAAGAAGGCCGTTGCTGCAACGAACAAATCATACAAACAATATGTCCAAGAGCAAGCAACGGAACGGGGGCGTCGGGAAGATGTGTGGCAGCAAGAACGGAAAGCCGTTGACAATATCGCTGATTCGTTAGATTTCGATTGACGGGGTCATCACCGCGGGTTCTTTTCATGTCTTGAAAACGAGGGTGAATCAAACAGAACGATCTCACGAGAGGAAGAAGATGAGCAGGTATGAAATGCGTGGTCGTGAGCTCTATGGTGCTCATAACCGCAGAATAGCAGTGGCGAGGGGAGGGGGCATCTACGATGGAGGCAATCGGAGAGTCGCAACATTTCGAGGCAATGATCTTTTTGATTCAGACGACAGGAAAATGGCAACCATTCGTGGTTCAGATATCTACGATGCTGACAACACAAGGGTTGCTTCGCTTTCGGAAGCGCTGGAGTCGATCGAGGGAGCAGAAGAAGGGATTATGCTCGTGGCTCTCTGGTATTGCTTCGTACGGTAGCAATTCAAGAGAAGGCTGGTGTGCGACTGTTTTCCTTCCGATTACGCCGCACGGAAGGGCATCGAAAACGAAGCTACGGAATTGAAGAGATTGGGTGGAAAACACATCGGCTAGAAAGCCGTACTCCCCCTTACCCTGTCTACGCGTAATCCCCAATCGGCGAATGCTGGCTGGGGTTTTGCATTTCTCCCCGAACTGTAAACAGTTGGGAGAATTTGAAACTGGTACTGGTCTTTCGTTGTTGAATATGGTCAGACGCTTCCCTGCCTTTCAATCTGACCTGCTGGATGGACTACCGCAAGAACAATCCACCATCATCCCTTCAACAAACAAAGAGAGGCAAACCCGTGAAGAACCGAACGCGCTCCTCTTTTCTTCTTGTCTTCGTTTTCTTCCTCTCCTCCATTGTTTCCGCTCAGCCCGAGATTCCGGATTCGATCTACGTCCGTGAGAACTACACAAAGAAAGAATACATGATCCCGATGCGGGACGGTGTCCAGCTCTTCACCGCCGTTTACATCCCCAAGGATACGACGACGCTCCCTCCCATCATCATGATGCGCACGCCTTACAGCTGCGCCCCGTACGGTGAGGATGGGTATCCTCGATTCTACGGGGAACAGGACTCCTAACCGTGGCGGACTGTCTTTCGAGAAGCCGACGGCATCGAGAACCGACTACGATGAGTACGTGAGCGATCCGAGCAAGCCTGTTCCGTATACGGATGAGATCACGCAGTGGTACAATCCGGCGTTCATGGACAAGGATCAGAGGTTTGCCGCGCGGCGGCCCGATGTGCTCGTGTATCAGTGCGATGTGCTGGAGAAGGACGTGACCATTGCGGGCCCGATCACCGTCCACCTCGTCGGCTCCACCTCGGGCACGGATTGCGACTGGATTGTCAAGGTGATTGACGTCTTCCCGGAGAGGCCCATGGCACGCGGGGGCAGGTTTAGCGACCGGCGAAACGCCGTGCTGGATGGTTATCAGTTGCTCGTACGGGGTGATGTGCTCCGCGGAAAACTCCGGAACAACATGTCAAAACTGGAGCCTTTCGCGCCCAGCAAGCCGACCACGATCAAGTATGTCCTTCAGGATGTCTTCCACACGTTCAAGAAGGGACATCGGCTGATGGTGCAGATCCAGAGCACCTGGTTCCCGATGATCGATCGGAACCCGGGGAAGTTCATGAATATCTACAAGGCGAAGGACGCCGATTTTCAGAAAACGACGCAGAGAGTCTATTATTCACCCAAGTATCCGTCTCATCTTGTCGTAGGTGTTGTGCAGTGAAGCGTGGGAACACAGATACAAAAGGCTCAGTCATAGACTGAGCCTTTTTCATTTCAGCGCCTTGTCGACACTTTTCAGGCGCATCCTGCCCCCGCCACACCGCTAGCAACACGTCTGCACACGGCTCATCGCTGCTTTCTTGCGTGCAGTGGTAGGTCAAATTCCTTTGCGACGGAAGCGGCGAGTTTCCTCCCTTCGGCACTAAAGGCCCAGTAGAAGAGATGCTTGATCGGATGCTGCTTCCGAATGGATTTGATCGCCCTGGAGATCAGGAGTTTCGCCAACCCCTTCCCCCGGTGCTCGGGCAAAACAAGCGCCGAGCATAAGTAGAGTGCGTCATAACTCTGTCCAAGCGGAGTCCGATCCAGGAGTTGCTGCTCGTTGATCTCTTTCGCTATGAATTTGTGCATCAGGTCATGCATGGTGGGAATGACCAAGACCCATGCGATCGGGCCGTTCTTGTCTTTCTTCTCCTTCAATGTACTGGGGTGAATCCTTTTGAGCTTCCGTACGGATTCTCTGGTAATCGAGATCTGAGTGGGGTCGCTCTTCGTCTCGAAAAACTGCTCCGCCAGTCTTATCATCCTCTCCAGGTTTTCTTCCCGCTTCATGTGCAGTCGGCGTGTCTAAGGGCGTGAGCCGCGGGCCATCCTCGCGCATGGCCCGAGCCGCTGGATCGCCTGGAAGATACAAAGACAGATGAGAACGATCGGTAGTTGCATATCCTACACCTCTCCTGCCGCTGCCGACAGCCAAAACGCAAGGGGAATAGAGCCGGGTTTGAGAGCTTGGTCAAATCCTCCTTATCGTATCGGGAAGAAGGATAGCCGACATTGAGCCTTGGGAACCTCCTGAAGTCTCCCTCCGGGGTAGACGGAGACAGCCTCATTTCGTCCGTGTGTAGGTGATCTCGACGATCTTGGTGTTCGGCTCGCCAATGGACAGATCGTGAATCTCAAACACGTGCTTGTCCTTGTTGATGATTCGGGTGACATACTTCACGTTCTTGCTGAGTTCCCCGGTCATCCATTCATCCATCTTCCCGTACAACGTCAGCACTTTCCCACTTCGGTCGAACGTTCCCTCCATCGTCGAAAGCGCGGTGCCCATATTGTCCATCCACATGCCTGTGTACTTCTTTGCGTAGTTGTCGTAACCCGTGAAGCCGAACCCCGTCATCGGCATACCCATCATATCCCCTTTGAAGTCCTCTCGGAGATATCTCCCGCCAAGGACCCAGCTGTACTCCGCGCTCCCCTTACTAATCGCTGGCTGGCCCGTGCCATCTCCTCCCATCCACATTTTCGTCTCGGCATCCCAGACGCCGACGAGATCGTTGAGCTTCTTATGCCCCTCGCTGGGTGATGCCAGTTCCATCATTTTCTTCATCATGTCATCCATCGCCCCCTGCGGAGGTTTTTGCTCTTTCTTCTCTTGAGCCGATGCCAGGGAGAGAACCAGAAACGATACGATCATCCAAGCTGCTAACCTGTTCATATAGCCTCTTAGTTTGTATGGTTGGATTTGAGCAAACGGGTTGATTAACGACCATGAACAATGGCTCCTACCGTTGGGTTCCGCAGTTGCACGCGGGAATCCTTTGACGGAGGGATGGACTGAGCGCGGGCAGCTCGCTTCCAGCCTGCCTGTTGGTTCTCTAACCTTTCTCTCTTACATTCCTCGGTGTGCCGGGGTCCCCGAATCGGGCTCTGAAAGCTATAAGCTGAAAAGCACCGAATGATTGGTCTAGTGTTTGCACCGGTTATCTCTAGGTTCAACCGGCTTGCTCATTGAAAGTTACAACCCTTCGTACCGTGCGCCGCGCCGAGTGGTAGCCACGGGGTGGTGCTGCGCCCGAACCCAAATCCGACGATGGAAAAAAATTCGATGGGGATGAGCGAAGACTTGTGCCGGTGCGTACGACCATATCTTCAAGTCGGTCCATCGCGCTCCCAAGCTGTGCAAGTAGTCGGCGATCGCTACCAGGCTCCCGCCGACGACAAGGAGCAAAGGGAGTGGCGCCCGGATATGCAATTCTATCCCCCGCTGTTAAGATGAGCTACCGTCAAGAAGTCTATGGTCAACCATGAAATGTTGGCGGAGCCACAGCGGGATATCTACAACGGTCATCCCCTTCAATATTTCGGAACAGAAGCGCGTTGATATTACCTGAATCGTATCCGTTGTTCCTTCCGAAAGTTTGGAATAGCAACGCGGACGCCGGGGCCGATGAGATGGACTTGCGAACGCTGGAGTCCGTCCAGATTCTTCTTGTTGATTCGCCCGGAACGAATGGAGCCAATAGTTCAAGAGAATTCAATGTCGAGATAGTTACTGTGGGCTTGACGAGATAGAAGGAAAGAGGCGGAACGGTGGAATGCTGGTACGAAACAGCCGGCAGCGGACAGTGGAAAGAGCCGTTTCACTAACCAGTAATATTCCTTGGCTTCTCCTTCCTGCATCGACGGCTCGAAGAAAGAAAACATAAGGAGATATCCAATGAAAAATCTTCTTCGCTTCCTTGTTTACGCCCCCGCACTCTTCACCATAATGGTTGGTGCTCAAACTTCTGTGTCCCAAGAAAAGGGGATAGGATCGCGCGAATCCTTCAACAGGGGTGGCTCTTCGCGCGCTTCGGTCCGATGCCGGACGGATGAACGACGGAGGAGCCGACAGGGATGGAGAAGCCAGACTTCGATGATGCAACGTGGCGCAGCCTGAGCCTACCTCATGACTGGGGCATCGAAGGGCCGTTCCGCAAGGACCTCCCGAGCAACACCGGCAGGCTCCCATGGGCCGGGATTGGTTGGTACCGAAAGCACTTCAAAATATCCCCCCAAGACAAGGGCAAACGCTTCTGTGTCGATTTTGACGGTGCTATGTCCCACGCAAAGGTCTGGTTGAATGGCGAGTACCTCGGCGAATGGCCGTACGGCTATGCTTCCTTCCGATTCGAGATGACGATTCATCTCCGATACGGCGGAGAAAACGTTTTGGCAGTGAGGTTAGATAATCCTCCTAATTCGTCCCGTTGGTACCCCGGCGGAGGAATTTATAGAAATGTCTGGCTGGTCAAGACTGCGCCTGTTCATGTAGCACATTGGGGAAGCTTTGTTACAACCCCGAAGGTCTCGCCTGATAGTTCAACGGTTCGCATCCAGACGGAAGTTGACAACCAATCCGATGCCCCCGCAACGATATCTGTGCTGGTTGACATCAGCGAAGTCGGCAAGAACGCCATTCTCGCCTCCGCACCCGAAACCAAGTTGACGATCCCTGCCGGAGCAACGGGAAAGTGTGAAGCTGAAGTTGCGCTCAGGCATCCAAGACTCTGGGACCTTCAATCACCCAATCTCTACTGGGCTACAACGTCGATCCGACAGAATGGGCGTGTTGTTGAATCGGTCAGAACCGTTTTCGGCATTCGCACAGCTGAGTTTACCGCAGGCAATGGGTTCCTACTAAACGGGAAGAGAGTTCGCATCAACGGCGTGTGCAACCACCATGATCTTGGACCGCTGTCCCGAGCAAGGTCGAGACAAGGTTAGTGGGGGGTGTCAGCTGGGTTTCGAGTTGATGTGTGCTAGAGTTTGGAGATAAGATACTCTGCGTTATACTTGAGCAATGCGTACGCTTCGCTGGTGAGGTGTTTGTCTTTCTGCGCCTCTACCTCATTGAGGAAGGCGTCGAGGATGTTCTTTGCCGCTTTGTTATTGCCCCGCTGAAGTTGTTTGCGGGCGTTCTCGAGCTTCTGGTCGAAGCTGTTGGCGATCCCTTGGTTGGTGATCCAGCCGAGGGAGAGAGCTTGGTGTTTGTAAGAGATCAGGGTATCAAGCCAGATTGTGGGGGCGAAGTCCGTTGGAGGAGCGACTGGTGCCACAGTGAGGTCGCGGAATTTGACTGCTTCCCGATCCTCGTCAATTCTACGTGCCAGAGAGTCTGGATTTGATACTTCATCGGGGCTAGGATACAGATCTGAGATGTCCCTCGGTTCAGCGGAGAAAGACCTAATTCCCGGGAGCCCCCTGCTTGTGATCGCGAAACCTTGGAGAGTTTCGCCGGGTTCGATTGACTGACCATAGAACGATACTTTTGCTCCCTCGGTCATGCTACCGATCCAGAGAGGGGGCAAACCAGGGAAACCGACTGGAACTGCTCGACCGAGCAGTTTGGGATAGTTCGTTTCAAACAACAACTTGATAAAGGGTCTCGCAAATTTCAGTCCAGTTGTGTCCAGAAGCATGCTGTTCTTTTCCGTAGCTATGTCTATCTGAGCTCGATCTACCGTTCCTACACTGGAGCTATCGTTTCTTATTTTATACCCATACGTATAGATCGCATCGCCCGCCTGTAATTGTACGGTCGCCATGATGGTCACGCGACGTAGAAAAGGAAGCTCCTGTGCAACCACAGCACAACGGAACAACCAAAACACGAGCTGAACTATTGAAACAACTCTGATTTTGGCCCAAATAGGTCGCATTTCATTTTCCTCCAAATCCATAGTGAATTGGTTCTTCTTTGAACTTTTGGCCTTGGTGATCTCTTACGAATTCTTCTTCGACGCTCTGCGTAGTCACGTGGGCCGGTCGTCGTCCGAAGTTGCACTGTCGGACGCGGTTCAAACAGGACCTGGACTCGTTCATGTGGGGGGTCTACTTGACGAGAAGCATCGTTTTGCGCAGAATCCGTTGGTCTCCGAGCTCCCCTGTCGTCATCAGCTGGTAGACATACATCCCGCTTGAAAGCCCGCTGGCATTAAACGTTGTCTGGTGAAATCCCGCTGGCCGATTCTCCTCGACGAGTGTCGCTATCTCCCGCCCAAGAAGATCGAACACCTTCAGGCTCACCCTGCTGTCGGCCGAGAGCTGATAGCCGTGCTCGGATTGAAGGGATTGGGGTAGTTCTGGAAGAGCTCGAGGAGAGGTGATCTCGAATCGGAGCGTATGGGATTGGTTGACTGGTGCCGACTTATCGACGGCAAAAGTGAAGGAGACCGGGATCTCCTCATCCGCACGAAGGGAGGCGATACGTTGCGCTGTGGCATCGAACCTCAGCCACGAGGGGATGTTGGTGGCCTGGACCGTGATGCCCGATTTGCCCTTCCTCCTTGTAGATTCGCGTTCACATCCATCATTCCGACGTGGCTGCACAACCTGTCGTCCTGAGGCGGTTTCGATGTGCCGATCAGGAGATCGGCTGCTACGGCTTCGCGCCGCATTCCGAGGCTGGAACCACTGTGTCGTAGCTGGTCTTCTGGACCACACTTCCGGATGTGCCGGCCGTCGTGCTTGGTATCCCGACCTGAACGTCGGGCCTACCGACAGGATTAGCCTCACTCCTTACTCTTCACCCACCGCGTCTTCCGCATCCTCTCAGTCATCATCCTTGTCGCCGCCCTTCTTCTCTTTCTCCCCCTTTTTCTCCTTTCCGTCTGGAAGGCGATCAATCAGGTATTCCGTGTTGTACAACAGCAGTGCATACGCCTCACTTGTCATAATCACGTCTTCCTTTCTCTCCCGTTGCTCGCCTTTGTGCTTCTTCTCTTCATCCTGGCTTCGTTTCCAGATCCGCTCGACTTTATCGACGAGCTTTTCGAGTTCTTTGCGTGCTTTGGTGGAGTCTCCCTTTGAGAGCTCTTTCTTGGCCTTTTCGAGTCGCTTCTCGATGTTCTTGGTAATGCCGTCGTCTGGTCGTTCGTCGTCATCGCAGTCGTTGTCGCGACTTCTGCCCAACCAGCCTAGCGCAGCGGATTGGCGAGTGTAGGAAATGAGGGAGTCCAGCAGGGCTGACACCGCGATAGAGTCGGGCTTGACGATAGGTGCTATTGTTTTCTTTGAAACGTAGTTTGTTGGAAAAGTCCTTAGAGCGAAAATCTGTTTTGCCAGCTCGCGATTTCGCATTGCGCCCGCAAATTGTGCCCTCATGGATGTCGCGCCCTGGAAACATGCATTGGCAATACCCGGCAATCCAGGGCTTGCTAACTTAAAGCCACCACAGGATTCCCCTGGCCTAATGACCCGGACACCGGGCTTAGCACCCGACCAGGACCATTTGTTGTCTAGCCCTTCGGCTCCGGCCTTCAATCTGCGTTGGTTTCGCCAACCATTATTTGTCCTGCTAAAGACCTCTAGGTCTTCGCCGAACTCGACAATGAAGTAATCGAGATTCTGTTTACTCACCGCGCCGTTCGACAGTACATAATCATACATGAACGTCTTTGACCCCTTCTCGATGGTTACATCGCTTGTTACTGTAGGGGCGATCTTGGTGGCGGGTTCAAATGTTGTCGTGAACAGCGAATCAAGCTCTATGTACACATCACCTTCCCGCAATTCATCCTCTCTCCCTAACCTTCTGAGGCTTCCATCTTTTGCCCGTGCGTATGCGAGAGTCGCGGTATAACGAATGACATAATTGCCGGAATTGGGATCATAGATTACTGTATCCCTGTCCTGTCCAAAAGCATTGAATAGCAGGAAGAAAGTGGCCGCAAGAATAGATGATTTGGTTCCCATACATCCTCCACTTAACTTTGTTGAGGAATTATCACCCGGCGTTCCAAAAATACAGATGGTAATGCGCCTCATCTTCCGGATCAGGGTCTATCACTCCGTTGTCCAAACATACTCTCACGAATTCTTCTTCGTTCTCGGCAGGCATCGATGTCCGGTCGACATCGACATCTTTTCCGAAGCGATGATACTGATGGTACGCATTGCCAGCCCATTGACCATAGATGTCAAACCTCCCGCCCATAGGCAAGCTGATGTCATTTATCCACAGGATGGGATCCTCAGGAAATTCCCGATGATAGATCGCGGCGATTGAGTCTATTCCCCGCAGGGTGAGCGGTGCACCCCAATGATTGTTGTCCGGCGTGCGACAGCCTTGGTATTTGGTGTCATTGCGCGGACCATAGTGGTTGCACCTGCCGCCAACCTTCTCGTAGTAAACCCTCTCTGGCAACAACTCCAAGTCCGGAACCCGCTCAGCCAGCGATAAGGTATCCCAGAGAAGGGAATTTCTGGTAGACTCTACTTTTAACAGCATCCTGTCGCCGAATATCGAGGCAACATATTCATAGGAAGCCCTCCCATTCGGCTGCGTGCTCTCTTCCATTGGGTTGGCCCGCGTATTTGGTGTCGTTTGGGCTGAAACGAAGTGACCGTTGCACGCGAAGTCACCCTCTGGTCTCCCCGTCCGGGCCTGCTGCTCATCGTGATCGTGGGCGCCAGATCGATCGACATACGCTGTCCAGAGCTTGAAGGGATGTGCTGCCACCGGCTCACTACCTCTTGTCATTTGTATCTCAAGCAGGGTTCTATTGTCGGCATGTGGATGCTCTGGATCTGCAGGTGGTAGAATCGGCCAGATCTCGCGAGGCCCGAAGAGCACAATCTTCAGCGTCTGCTCCAACACCGCAATCTCCGTTTCCCCCTTCTTCGTCTCGTCCCCTTGCCATGCCACCCGGATCTTTGCCACCTCCCTGACGGCAGGATTCTTCTTCACCGCGGCAAATCGAATCTGGCCGCTCCTTGCATCGGCGTATGTGACATCCCCCAGCGTCGGCGGCGCGGTTTTCACCGTGTCTCCGCTCTTGTTGATGAACGTGCCATACTGACCATTCTCGATCACGGTGAAGAACAACTTCTCGTTGTCATCGAACACGACATCCTGGCCATTCACATCCTTCGCCTGGACGAAGATCTTCGATGTCTCGGTGAACGCGATCTCGTCGTGCTCGAGCGTTATGGCAAAGTGATCGGGGCCTCTCCTCTTTACCTTGAAGCTCTTCTCCAGCACGATGTTCGC
>Ga0315277_10010627_pt1 | contig 11649 bp, 7 predicted proteins | sample YL17G05_15_MG_FD_203695 | JGI IMG/M metagenome (GOLD analysis project Ga0315277, IMG submission 203695) | Sediment microbial communities from Yellowstone Lake, YNP, Wyoming, USA - YL17G05_15 | ecosystem: Environmental > Aquatic > Freshwater > Lake > Sediment | place: USA: Wyoming | collected...
GCGATTTCGGCGATGCGCTGGCCGCTGATGCCGTCGGCCTCGGCGAAGACGCCGAGGCGGTGGTTGCGGGTGGGCATGCTCGCCACGTTCTCGCGGTTGACGAAGCGGATAACGCCGGCGGTGCCGTAGGCGGACATGTTCTTGGTGCGGGGATCGTCGAGGACGGTGCGGGAGAAGTCCAGCACCCTCTGCCGGTACTGGTCGCGAGCGGCGGCCTCCACGTTCCTGGTGCCAGCATCGTCCACCAAGATGGCCTTCAGTCCCTTGGCGCCCATCAGCGCCCCCAGGCCGCCGCGGGCCGCGTGCCGGGTGGGCCGGCCTTCGGGGTCGCTGACGGCGACGGAGGCGGCCGCCATCCTCATTTCGCCCCCCGGCCCTATGGAGACCACGCAGCTCGACCGACCGCCCGCTCGCCTGTCAGACAGGCGGGCCGGACCGTCAGGGGAGTCGCCAGCCAGGAGACGCCGCACGGTATCGTAGTTGCCCAGGCCGGCCAGCTCGTCGGCGGGCTCCAGGCGCGCTCCCTCGGCGTCGACTCGCAGCAGCCGCCAGCGGCGGTCCGACGGCTGCCCCTGGACGATGATGGCCTCGATCCCCATCCTGGCCAGCTTGTGCCCCAGCAGGCCGCCGACGTTGGACTCCTTGATGCCGCCGGTGAGAGGGCTCTTACCTCCCACCGAGGTGCGTCCGGAGGTGGTGGCAGCCGTGCCGCCCAGGAGCCCCGGCGCGAAGACCAGCCGGTTCTGGGCGCTCAGCGGGTGGCAGGTGGGAGGCACCTCGCGGGCAACGATGTGTGAGGAGAGGGCGCGCCCGCCGAGGAGGCGATATTCCTCGTGGGCCTCCTCAGCCTCCACACGCAGGCTGGACATGTCGACGCGGAGCACTTTGCTCATAGCCTAGAAACGGGCCACTGGTCGCCGACCGGCGGCAGCGAAGTTGCGAAGCAAAGACACTGCCAGCTCGCAAGAAACGAGTCTACCTGAAGACGAGCAAGCCCGGCTAGCCCCCGCACTGGCGTGGTTTGGCTTCCCCGCATGGGTCCCACCCGCTTCGCCCGCTTGGACGAGCCTTGGGGGGCTGCTACCATTTCACCTTGAAAGCCCTACCGGGCGGTGTCGGCTTGCCGAGAGATAGGGCCAGGGAAGGGCTAGAGTCCACAGAGAATCTACATGTGTCCTGAGGGAACGCCATTGCGGGAGACTTGGGGTCTCGTTGAAAGGGTGCGGCGCGCGGCCGAAGGCCCGAACCACAAGTGGTGGGCCTTCGGCGCCGTTTCTGTCGGCGTGTTCATGACCACCCTGGACATCAGCATTGTCAACATCTCCCTGCCTCAGATCATGGGCGACCTGGACGCCAGCCTGGACGCCGTCCAGTGGGTGATCCTGGCCTACCTGCTCACGATCAGCTCTCTCCTCCTGACCTTCGGCCGCCTGGCTGACCTGATGGGGCGCAAGAGGGTTTACATCGCCGGCTTTGCCGTGTTCACCCTGGGCAACCTGCTGGCCGGTCTCTCCCACAGCGTCATCGAGCTCACCCTGGCCCGGGCGCTAACGGGCGTCGGCGGCGCCATGATCCAGGCCAACGGCGCCGCCGTCACTGCCGCCGTCTTTCCACCAGAAGAGCGGGGCAAGGCTCTTGGGCTCAATGGGACCATCGTGGCCTCCGGCCTGGTGACCGGCCCCACCATCGGCGGCGTGCTGACCGATGCGCTGGGCTGGCGCTCCATCTTCTTCGTCGCTATCCCCGTGGGACTCCTGGCCATTCCCTTTGCCTCTCTAGTCCTGCAAGAGAAGCGCATTTCAGCACCCCGCGGTATCAGGCGGGAACCATTCGACTGGCTGGGTACCGTTCTCTGGGCAGGCTTCCTGTTTGCTTTTCTCTTCGCACTGAACCGCGGCCCGGACATCGGTTGGGGCTCGCCCGCCATCGTAACCCTGTTCGTGGCTAGCGGTTTCTTGCTGGTCATTTTCACGCTGGTGGAGCTGAGGAACGCCTACCCGATCATTCGCCTCAGTCTCTTCCGGATCTGGGGCTTCTCTGCCGGCTCCACCGCCAGCTTCTCGATTTTCGTTGGCCAGCAAGCGAACACCTTCCTTATGCCCTTCTACCTCCAGATGGCCCTCGGCCTCAGCACCCGGACCGCGGGTTTCCTCATGACGACAGTCGCCTTCACCATGGCCCTGGCGGCCCCTGTCAGTGGGCGCCTGTCGGACCGCTACGGCTCGCGTGGCCTTGCCACAGCCGGCCTGACGATACTTGTGTTGGGCCTCTTCCTGCTCTCCCGCGTCACAACCGCCGACCAGGGCTACGCCCCCATCATCGGCACTCTAGTGCTGCTGGGCCTGGGCATTGGGATGTTTCAGTCCCCCAACAACAGCTTCATCTTCGGTTCCGTGCCGCGGGAGCACTACGGCGTGGCCTCAGGGTTCATCGCTACCATGCGCACCGCCGGGAGCTCACTGGGCATCACCCTGTGGGGCACCATCGTCACGTCGCGACTGGCATCAGAAGGGTTCAAGGGCAGTTTGGATGCGGCCGTGGCGAACCCCGCGACCGCCGGCAAGGTAATGCCGGTCTTCCTCGATGGCCTGCACCTCGCCATCTACGGCGCGATGGCCGTGGTGCTCGTCGGCATCCTGGCGTCCGCCCTGCGCGGCGAGCGGCCCCTGCCGTCTGCCGCATCTGCCCGGCCCTTCGCCATCCCAGGAGACGAGCCGCGAAGCGGCTAGCGAGCGTCCAGCCCTCCACTTGACGGGGTGATCAGCGGAGGCTCCACCGGCGCTGCCTGCCTCTACACTCGGGCACAGGGCCAGCCGATACTTCTCCAGGATACCGTACCTACCCCAGAGGAATACTTCTTTCGGCAGGCGCAAGAGGGCGCAGAGCGGTTGGCGAAGCGCGACCAAGGACTGCAACGCGGAACGGCCGGGCGGCGCCGGGCGGAGGAAGCGCTTCGCGAGAGCGAGGAACGGCTGCGCCTCGTCGTCAGCAACGCTCCCATCATCCTCTTTGCGGTTGACCGCCACGGCATCTTCACGCTTTCGGAGGGGAACGGCCTGGAGGCCCTGGGGCTGAAGCCGGGGGAAGCGGTAGGCCTATCCGCCTTCGAGATGTTCCAGGACATTGCAGACGTGGGGGAGAACCTGCGCCGTGCGCTCGCCGGCGAAGCGTTCACGAGGACGGTGGACCTGGCTGGTCTCACCTTCGAGACCCACTGCGCTCCGCTGCGAGGCCGCAATGGGCAGATCTCCGGCCTTATCGGGGTGGCCATCGACATAAACGAGCGCAAACGGATGGAGGAAGCGCTGCGGGAGAGCGATGAGAAATTCCACCGTATCTTCGACAACGCGTACGACATCTATTACCGGACGGATGCCCAGGGCATCATCACCGACATCAGCCCATCGGTGGAACGCTTCGGATATGCCCCCGAAGGGCTAGTTGGCAGGCAGGTGCTAGACATCTACGAGAACCCAGAAGAGCGCTCCGCGCTCCTAAAGGCGCTCTTCGAATCGGGAGTGGTCATTGACTACGAAGTCCACCTGAAGACGGGAGACGGGCGCGTGAGCACCGCCTCTGTCGGCAGTCATCTTCTTCGCGGCCCCGATGGCGCATTTGCCGGGGTCGAAGGCTCCCTCAGAGACATTACCGAGCGCAAGCAGGCGGCGCAGGCGCTTGCCAGGCAAAGCGCTCTCGTGCGAGCAATGAACCGGGTGTTCGCAGAAGCGCTGACCTCTGAAAGCGAAGAGGCGGTGGCTCGCACCTGTCTGGCGGTGGCCGAGCAGTTGACCGGGAGCAAGTTCGGCTTTATTGGCGAGGTGAATCAGGCGGGCCACTTCGACACATTTGCCTTGAGTGATCCGGGCTGGCAGGCTTGCAGAATGCCCAACTCGGATGCAGTGGCGGCGATAAGGGACATGGAGATCCGCGGCATCTGGGGGAGTGTAATCAAGGAAGGACGATCGCTGATAGCCAACGACCCTGCCTCTCACCCCGATCGAGTCGGGACCCCCGAAGGACACCCGCCCATCACCGCGTTCCTTGGCACCCCGTTGAAGCGTGGTGGTAAGAACATCGGCATGATCGCCGTTGCCAACAAAGAGGCGGGCTATGACTTGGCCGACCAAAAAGACCTTGAAACGCTGTCGGCAGCCTTCGTGGAAGCATTGGAGCGCAAGCGGGCGGAGCAGGCGCTACGGGAGAGCGAAGAGGCATATCGCGAGCTGTTCGACAACGCCAACGATATCGTCTACACGCACGACCTCACGGGCCGGTTCACCTCCATCAACCGGGCAGCAGAGCGGGTCTTCGGCTACACGCTCGACGAGGCTCTCCAAGAGAATATTGCCAGAATCGTAGCACCGGAGGACCTGGAGATGGCCCGCGAGATGATCCTGCGCAAGGCCCGCGGGGAGCCTGTGACCACCTACGAGTTGGAGACTATTACAAAGGACGGCCGCAGGGTGCCGGTCGAAGTCAGCACCCGGCTGATCTACAAGGACGGCAAGCCCGTTGGCGTGCAGGGCATCGCCCGCGACATCAGCGAGCGCAAGCGGGCGGAGGAGGCGCTGCGGGAGAGCGAAGAGAAGTTCCGCGGCATATTCGAGAACGTCCAGGACATCTACTACCGGACAGATGCCCAGGGCATGATCATAGAGATAAGCCCGTCAGTGGAGCGCTGGGGATACACCCGCGAGGGGCTGATTGGCACGCAGGTGCTGGATGTCTATGAGGATCCCGAAGAGCGTTCGGAGCTCTTGAAAGTGCTCTTCGAACGTGGGGAGGTCGCCGACTACGAGGTCCGACTGAAGACAGGAGACGGCCGCGTCATTCCCACCTCCGTCAGTACACGCCTCCTTCGTGGCCCCGATGGCTCACCCATCGGCGTGGAAGGCTCCCTCAGAGACATCAGCGAGCGCAAGCGGATGGAGAAGGCGCTGCGGGAGAGCGAGCAGCGTTATCGCACCCTTGTTGAGACTTCGCCCGATGCTATCACACTGACCGACCTCAGCACGAACCTCATCATGCTCAATCGACAGGCTGCCCTATTGCACGGATTCGACAGCGTGGAGGAGATCCTCTCAACGGGCGTGAGCGCCTTCGACTTCATCGCCCCTGAAGACCGGGAACGCGCGATTCAGAACGCGCAAAAGACGCTGGAGACGGGCACCCTGAGAGACGTCGGGTACACCCTGCTAAGGAAAGACGGCAGCCGTTTCCCCGGGGAGATAACTGCTTCGTTGGTCACTGACGCGGAAGGGAACCCCACAGCCTTCATCGGGGTGGTGAGGGACATCACCGAGCGCAAGCGGGCGGAGGAAGCGCTGCGGGAGCAGGTCCGGCGTGACCCGTTGACCGGCGCACTCAACCACGCAGCCATCGTGGAGGAACTGCGCCACCTCATCTCTAGCGGCGCCGAGGGCTCTCCCCACGCCGTGGCAATGATCGACGTCAACGACCTGAAGCTCGTAAACGACACCTTCGGACACCAGGTGGGCGACGAGGTCCTGGTCACAGTAGCGGACGCACTTGCAGAAGGGGGCGTGCTGGTGGGTCGCTACGGGGGGGACGAGTTCGTAGCGATCCTGCCGGGCGCCGACCGAGAGGCGGCCGAAAGCTATCGCCAGGAGGTCCTTGCCAGCCTGGAAGACGTGGAATTGCGGGACCCGGACACCGAGGCAAGGGTTCCCGTCGCTGTCAGCGTCGGGTTTGCCATCTACCCGGCCGAGGCCGAGCGGATCGAGGATCTCATCAAGCTCGCTGATAGCGCGATGTATGCCTGGCGACGGCAGCGCCCCGTGCTCTCGACTGTAAGAGCTCTGTCGAGGTCCCTGGGCGGCGACCGCGCCGCCAAGATGGTGGGGGAGATAGTGCCCCTCTTGACGTCCTCCGGAGACCTCAATGACAAGCTGCGCCTGGTGGCCCATCGTCTGTCGGTCGGCGCCAGTTACGACGCGGTGAACTTTGCGCTGCTCAGGCCTGGGTTCGAGGAGCCGCTCTCCCTAAATACGTTTGCCGAGCTGCCCGAGCAGACGATCGAGGCGTGGAACCACGAACAGCACGAGATCGGTTGGGATAGGAACCCGCTGCGTCTGCTGGCGGAGCGAGGCCGCCCCGTCATCCTAGACAACCCGCAGCGCGACAAACGCCTTACCGATGTCGAGCGGGAACTGCTGCGCGCCGCGGGAATGCAGTCAGCCATGGTGGCGCCCATGCTCTGGCGGAACGAGCTGGTCGGCCTGCTATCGGTTGCCAGCAAACAGAAGGCAGCCTTTGGGCCCAGAGACGCCCAGTTCTTGATGGCTGTCGCCGCCCAGGTCACCGGCATCGTGCGCATGGCGACACTGGTCGGCGAGCTTCAGTCAACTTCAACCCGCCTGGCACAGGCCCAGACCGAAACCGTCATGATGCTTGCCGCCGCTGCCGAAGCGCACGATCAGGCTACAGGTCTCCACCTCCAGAACGTGCGCGCCATCACCGAAACCCTGGCACGCGAGCTCGGCTACCAGCAAGAGGACGCGGAAGAGCTGGGCCTGGCCGCAGTACTCCACGACATCGGCAAGGTACGCGTGCCAGACGTCGTCCTCTCCACTGCCGGTCAGCTCACCGATCCGGAATGGGAACTCATGAAACAACATACCGTCTGGGGAGGCGATTTCCTGGCCGGGCGGCCCGGCTTCGAGCTGGCCGCCACCATCGCCCGCTCGCACCACGAGCGCTGGGACGGCGGCGGGTATCCTGACGGCCTGGTGGACGACACCATCCCCAAGGCCGCCATCATCGTCGCCGTGGCCGACGCCTTCGATGCCATGACCAGCGACCGGCCTTACAGGGGGGCCCGCTCCGTTGCCGCGGCTGTAAGGGAGATCGTGGCGTGCTCGGGCGGGCAGTTCAGCCCCAGCGTTGTGCAGGCCCTGGTGCGGCTCCACAAGCGAAAGAGACTGCCTCGCCTGCGCCGCGAGGGACTCGGCAAACTGGCCGCGTAAAGGTAGCCGGCCTCCGCGTTACACGCCCCGCCTGCCGGCAGGCGCAACCCCCTGGTTCGAAGCCGCCGCATGAGGGCCGCGCCAAGCCAATACCCTCCAATCCGCAGTTCAACGGGCCCACCAATGGCCAGCCGGTCATTACGAGGGGTCGCCGGACGGCACTGGCCTGCTACCGGTACCGTCAGACGGTATAGAATAGACACGATCGAGCACGACCGCGCGCAAGCCGGGGCGGCTCTGCCCTGGCGCGGGCTGGGGGAGTCGACGGTGGCGCTGCGGCCCTCTACGGGCGTAGCCTGGCGCCACCCAGGCCATCACTAGGGACGAACCGGCCACAGATCTCCACAGATGAGAGAGGGAGAGGCAACGGCCAGAGCGTGAAGCAGGCAATTCGCGCCAATCTGTGTCAATCTCTGACCTAAGGGTGTTGGGAGAAGGCTGATGAGGATCGGAGCGCACGTGTCCACAGAGGGTGGGCTGGAGAAGGCCGTTGAGCGGGCGCAGGCTATGGGCGCCGAGACGATCCAGGTCTTCGGTGCAGCGCCCCAGTCCTGGCGCAAGAAGGAGTACTCGGCAGAGGAGGCGGAGGCTTTCCAGAAGAAGGCCAGCGAGGCCGACGTACAGCCCGTTTTCGTCCACGGGGTTTACCTGGTTAATCTGGCCACCAGCGACCCTGCCGGCCTGGAGCGCTCCGTTGACGCCCTCACCTGGTCCCTGGACGTCTGCCGTCAGATCGGGGCCCTGGGCACCATATTCCACCTGGGCAGCCACCGCGGCGCCGGCTTCGAGGCCGTCCTCTCGCAGGTGGTGTCCGCCGTGCGCCGCATCCTGGAGGGCTCCCGCGGCGGTACCTGGCTCATCCTGGAGAACAGCGCCGGCATGGGGGGAAGCGTAGGGTCACGCTTCTCGGAGCTGGGGGTGATCATGCGGGAGGCGGCGAGCCCGCGGGTCAAGGTCTGCTTCGATACCCAGCACGCCTTCGCCGCCGGATACGATGTGGCGACAGCCCAGGGGCTGGAGGCCACCCTCGCCGAGTTCGAGAAGCAGGTGGGGCTGGCGAACCTGGTGGCCATGCACGCCAACGACTCCAAGATACCCCTCGGCGGCGGCGTCGACCGGCACGAGAACATCGGCGAGGGGCTCATCGGCCTGGAGGGCTTCAAGGTGATCATGGGGCACCCGGCCTTCCGAGACATCCCCTTCCTGCTAGAGGTGCCGGGCTTCGAGAAGAAGGGGCCCGACAAGGAGAACGTGGACATCCTCCGCCAGATCCGGCAGGAGCTGGGCCTGGAGTAGGGCGGCTAGTAGGGGACGGTGGGGGCCGGCTGGCCCATGCTGGCCGGCCACTCGAAGTCGTAGATCTCGTGGAGCACGTTGAGGAAGGCGACCATGGTCCGGGAGGGACGACGGTTACGGCGGTAGATGAGTGCGATGCGCCGCCGGGGGTTCTCCGCATCGCGTAGCTTGATCTCGGCCAGCACGCCCAGCTTGACTTCACGCTCCACCGATACCCGAGGCAGCATGGCGATGCCCAGCCCCTCCTCCACCATTTTCTTCGTGGCATCCATGCTATCCAGCTCCATTGCTGTCCAGGGCACAACCCCAGCCTGGCGGAAGAGGCCCTGCACCAAGTCGTGATAGCTGGATCCCTTATCAAACAGGATCAGGGGCTGTCGACCCACGTCCTCCAAACGCGCCTCGCCGCTGGCAGCGAAGGGGTGCTCGGAGTTGGTGACCAGCACGACCTCATCCTCGTAGAGCTGGACCGTCTCGACATCGGGGTGAACGACGGCGCGGACCACGCCTGCCTGCACCTCGTCGCCGAGCACCAGATGCAGGACTTCCTCGGAACGGCCTGTCTTAACCGAGATCTCGACGCCAGGGAAGCGCTCGTGGTAGGTCTTGAGGATCTTGGGGAGGACGTAGGTGCTAACTGTAAAGGCGGAACCCAGGCGCAGGGCACCGATCTGCAAGCTACGCAGCCCCTCCAGGGCGTCGCGGCCCTCCTGGAGGGCTTTCAGCACCCGCTGGGCGTAGGGCAGGAAGGAGCTGCCGACATCGGTGAGGCGGACGCCACGCCCGTTGCGCTCGAACAGCGGTTCGCCCAGCTCGCGCTCCAGCGATTGGATGCGCGCCGTGACGGAGGGCTGCGTCAGGAAAAGAGCCTCTGCCGCCTTGCTGAAGCTCTGGTGTTGCGCCACCTCGACAAAGGCCTCTAGCTGACCCAGGTCCACGCATCACCTCTGGCTATCGGCGCTGTCTATGGCTCCGCCCTGCGGTTACGAGGCGATTATAGCACGACCGTAGCTGGCCGGGGGCGATCCCGGAGTCGTCTCCTCTCCCTCACTGGCTGTCGGCTCGCCTGCCCAGCCCGCGCAGCTCGAGGCTTCAGCCCTTGGCGTGCCAGTCGCGGCGGACACCGGGCTTGAGCACCACGATGTCTCCCAGGACACAGGCCTGGCAGGCCAGGCGCATGCCCCGCGCCAGGGCCACGGAGCCCAGCTCGGCTTCGATGGCCTGGCGCTCCGAGCGGCCCATCTCAGAGAGGTTCTCCTGTCCGCTGACGACGGTGAGGACACAGGTGGTGCAGCGCCCGTGGCCGCCGCAGGTGGTGGGCCAGTAGTAACCCTGAGCCTGAGCGGCCGCCATGATCGTATGCCGAGGCCGCGCCTCGACCACAACACCCAGCGGCCGGATGGTGATCCGGGGCACTCTGCTCCTCTGAACGCTCTTTGAGCCATTGTAGCACGGGGCACCTGCTTGCCCCGTCGCGTATACTAGGTTCGACCGGTGGAAGATGCCCGGAGGCGTCCGTGCGAGGGGGAATCGGCGATGAAGATCAACCTGGTGGCGGTGCAGGCAAGGCCGACCCTGGAGGACTACCGCAGCGCCCGCGCCTTCCAGGCCAAGATGTCGGACCTGACGCAGCGGGCCGTCTCCCAAGTGGACACGGGGCTGCCTACGCTGGTGGCCTTCCCCGAGGCGATCGGCCTCTTCCTCTCCTTCGTGCCCTTCTATTACGAGCAGGTGAAGGACTGCCGGACAGTGGCACAGGTCATCATGCGCGTCGTGCCCCGAAAGCTTCTGCCCTTCCTGGGTACCGCTCTCCGCTACCGGACCTTCGGCTTGAAGACGGCTTTCGTGCACACTGCCCTCAAGGCGGAGAGTATCTACCGCGACACTTTCTCGGCCCTGGCGCGGGATCACGGCGTGTACCTGCTGGGCGGCAGCCTCTACACGCCGCCCATCGAGTACGAGGCGAGCCGCGGGCGGCACATCGCCGCCGCCCGCGTCCAGAACACGGCCTACCTCTTCTCGCCCAAGGGCCTCTGCCTGCGACGCGTCCCCAAGCTGAACTTCCCGCCGCCCCTGGAGACGCGCATCGGCTTCCGGCGCGGCGAGCGCAGCGACCTGGTGCCCGTCGATACCGCCCTGGGGCGCATCGGCATCCTCGTCTGCTACGACGGCTTCTTCGAAACGCTCATCGAGCACTACGACGGCCTGGGCGCCCAGATCATCGTCCAGCCGTCGTACAACATGCACCCCTGGGACGCCCCCTGGCCCTTCGACCACAGCCTGAAGGAGGGCGAGGCCTGGCTCCGATACGGGCTGCCGGCCATGATCCAGGGGCGGGAGAACATTCTCTACGGCGTCAACCCCATGCTGGTGGGCAAGATCCTGGACCTGGAGGCCGAGGGGCTCTCCAGCGTCTCCTGGAACACCGGCGACCCATCGACGCCGGGGGAGAAGGCGCTGCTGGCCGTGGCGGACCGTCCGGACGAGGAGGCCATCGTCGCCGCCACCGTCGATATGCCGGAGCGCCGCCCGGCCGCCGTCCTCGAGCGCCCGTAGGGGGGCCGAACCGCTTGGAACCGCCTCTGCGGCTTTCCGCCGAAGGCGAATCCGCCTCTGGCGGAGAAACCCGCAGCTTCGGGCCGTAGGGGCGGAGCTTCAGCTCCGCCCTAGCCCACCCGTAGGGGCGAACCTTCACGTCCGCCCCCCCACGGGCCGACCTGAAGGTCGGCCCCTACAGGTGAAGTCGCGAAGGCCAGGCTTACCTGCCCGCCGGCAGGCGGGAGCCTGGCCTTGGGTTGTGTGGGCCGTGTTCGGTCGTGTGGGTGGTGCGCTGCTGTGTCACCTAGCGCATTAGCCGCAGGAGGAAGGGGGCCAGGAGGGCGGCCAGCAGGATCAGGGAGACGATGACGACCAGCGTGCGCGAGGGGAACTGCCGGCTGGAATCGTAGCCGGCGTAGCCCGCCCCCTCCGACAGGTCATAGTCGGGGTCCTCGGGACGGTTGGGGTCCCACTCCTCCTCGTCCCAGCCCTCCTCAGGCTCTTCTTCGCAGCTCTCTCGCTCCACCGCGCTCCCCCAGGGCGGAGCTAAAGCTCCGCCCCTACCGGTGTGTATCTCGTTCCACCGAGCTGCTCCCGGTGGGAGCCACAGATCAACACAGACGGACACAGATTTGTAAGCGACGAGACGCTGTCAGCAGCAATCTGTGTACATCTGTGCCCATCTGTGGCCCATTCCGCCGCTACATGAACTCGTAGCCGCCGCGGACGCCGGGCGGCTCCGGGTCGGTGATGACGTTGACGCAGGCCGGCTTGCCGGAGGCGAAGGCCCTCTCGATGGCGGGCCGGATCTGGGCCGGCTCCGTCACGA
>Ga0315277_10010629_pt1 | contig 11647 bp, 6 predicted proteins | sample YL17G05_15_MG_FD_203695 | JGI IMG/M metagenome (GOLD analysis project Ga0315277, IMG submission 203695) | Sediment microbial communities from Yellowstone Lake, YNP, Wyoming, USA - YL17G05_15 | ecosystem: Environmental > Aquatic > Freshwater > Lake > Sediment | place: USA: Wyoming | collected...
CCGTGCAGTACGGGCATTCCTCGCTGTAGTAGTGGAGCAGGCTCGGGCGGACGCGCTTGCGGCTCACCTCGATGATGCCGAGGTCGCTCATCGCATAGACCCGCACGCGCGAGCGGTCCTTGCGCAGAAGGTTGCGGAACTCGTTGTAGACCTTGCGGCGGTTCTCCTCGACCTCCATGTCGATGAAATCGATGACGATGATCCCTCCGATGTCGCGGAGCCTGAGCTGGCGCGCGATCTCTTTCGCGGCGATCATGTTCGTCTCGAGGATCGTTTCTTCCTGATCCTTCTTGCCGATGAAGCGCCCCGTATTGACGTCGATCGTGACGAGCGCCTCCGTATGCTCGATGATGATGTAGCCGCCCTTCTTCAGCCATATCTTGCTCTCGAGGATCTTCTCGATGTCTCCCTCGACGTCGTAGAAATCGAAGATGGGCGTTTTTTCCTCGTAGTGCCGCACACGGGCGGCGAGCTGCGGAGCGAACGATTTGAAATACGTGCGCAGGCGCTCGAACTCCTCCTTGTTGTCGATGATGATCGACTCCACGCTCTCCGAGAAGAGATCGCGGATGGCGAAAATCGTGAGATCGACGTCCTCGTGGATGAGCGCGGGCGGCGTAGCGCGCTCGCTCTTCTCCTTGATCTCCTGCGCGGTCTTCTCGAGGTACTTGATGTCGTCGCGGAGCGCGTCGTTGTCGACCCCGACGCCCGCCGTGCGGACGATGATCGCCGCGCCCGCGGGGCGGTATTTCTTCACGATGGCCTTGAGACGCGAGCGCTCGCGGCGATCCTCGATCTTCTTGCTCACGCCTATGTGGTCGAGGCCGGGCATGTACACGGCGTAGCGTCCCGGAAGCGAAATCTCCGACGAGATGCGGGGACCCTTCGTGCCGATCGCTTCCTTGCGGACCTGGACGAGGATGTTCTGTCCCTTCTTGAGGAGGTTCTCGATCGGCGGGAGCTCTTTCTCCTTCCGGCCGCGGGCATGATCGACGTCCTCGTCGTCGAGAAGCTCGGGATCGATCGAGCCCGTCGCGACGTCGCTCACGTGGAGAAACGCCGCTTTCTCCTGGCCGATGTCGACGAACGCCGCCTGAATGCCGGGAATGACCGCCGAGACGCGGCCGAGGAAAATGTCGCCGACCGTGTGCCGGCTGTCCTCGCGCTCGATGAGGAGCTCGACGAGCTCGCGTTCCTCGAGAATCGCGATGCGCACCTCGCGCGCCGTGTAGTTGATCAGTATCTGCGTCTTTACGTTCTTGGGTGCTTCGGATCGATCATCTCTACGGGATCTTTGAAACCTTCTTCGCATTTGTACCGTATCTCCAGCCTTTGAATTCTGACGAGCGAGGCGATATTCTTCGGTAAGAATGTCTGCAACAAATCCTGGGGCCGGGGCGCGCCTTCGGCGCCGGGCAGAACGAGCTCGAGAGCGCCGGGCGCAACGGGACCGTCGGAGCCGGGAGCGTTATCTCCCGCCGGCCGTACCGAGCAGCCCGCGCACGAGCGCTCCTTTCCCTTCTCGTTCCGCATGGAGACGCCTCGCTCGAACATCCGCCTCCACTCGGCCTCAAACCATTGAGCCGGATCAACCGGCGAGCCGCATTCAAACAGGGCAATGCCTCCCGGGAGTCCGAGCTCCTTTCCGAGAAGATACCACATGCGCCCCGTTTCGGACAACTTTTCGCTTGGAGCGCTCGAGGATTTCATGAGCTCCCGGAGACCGTCGAAACGAAGCAGATAGGTGAACCGGGCCTCCTGCGGGAGCTTCCCGGCCTTTCTCGCGAACGGCCCGGCGCAGGCCTTGATCCTGAGCCCCGCCGGAAGAAACCGGTTCAGGAGTCCGGGGGAAGGCTCGGCCTCCCCGATGAACTCGACGTCGAAGAACTCGCGCAGGCCCTCCATGCCGACGGCGAGTGACGGGCCCGCGGAGATCCTCGGGTGCGGGCGGAATCCCTCGGTGTAATGGAGCGGCAGCTTCGAGCGGCGCAGCGCACGCTGTATCACGTTCATCGTCTCGATGTGCGACAGGTATCGCTCGCGGCCGCGCTTCTCGAAGAGAAAGCGGTAGCGGAAAACGGCGTTAAGACCGGACGGCCCCGTTTCGGGCCCCGGCACAGGAGCGCCGCGATCGGCCGTTCCCTCGTCGGGCCCCGCCGCAGGAGCGGCGGAAGGCACCGCCTCGGAAACGGCCTGCTCGCGATCAGAGCACGCCGCCGGTGCGATGCACGCCGCCTCGGCCTCGGCGTACGCCCGCTCCCGTTCCTTGAGCAGGAGGCTCTTCCCCGCGTGAAGTTCGAACGCGTCCCACGGAAGCGGCTCATCGAGCGGCCGCGCCGCGATGAGCCCGTCGATATCGAAGCCGCATTCATCGAGAGCGCGCCGCCAGAGATCGAAGCGCAGTCCCTCCTTCCATCCGTCGAAGCGGCAGCCGAGCTCGTAGGCGCGCCGGAGCACGGGCCAGAGGCGGCGGTCTCCCCGGGCGAGGATTCCCTCGAGAACGCTGATCGACGGCTCCCGCCGGCTCAACTGCACGAACCGGCTCCGGATGCGCCGCGCCAGGTATTCCTCCTTCGCGCGGAACTCCTCGATCGAGCACTGCCGCTCCCACTGGAACGGCGTATGCGGCTTTGGAACGAAGGGGGAAATCGAAACGCCCAGGTTGAACCTGCCCGACCGCCTCGGCAGGTCGAGGATCCGCTCGATGAGCCGGGCTATGCCGTCGAGATCACCTTCCGTCTCCGTCGGAAGCCCGATCATGAAGTAGAGCTTCAAGGTCTGCCAGCCGCCGGCGAGGATCTTCGCGACGCCCGCGAATATCTCTTCATCGCTGAAATCCTTCCTGATGACGCGGCGGAGACGCTCCGTCCCCGCCTCGGGCGCGAGCGTGAAGCCTGACTTCGTCACGGTCGAGGAGGCCGAAACGATCGCGCTCGTGATCGTCCCGGGTCTGAGGCTCGGGAGCGCGAGCGACACCGTGCGCCGCTCGAGCTCGGGAACGAGCCGGGCGAGGAGCTCGTCGAGCCGCGAGTAATCCGACGTCGAGAGCGAGAGTAACGAGACCTCGTCCCACCCCGTCCAGTCGAGTCCCTCGAGAACGGCGCTCATGATCTCGTCGACCGTCCGCTCGCGGCAGGGGCGGTAGAACATTCCCGCGTGGCAGAAACGGCACCCGCGCGCGCACCCGCGCATGACCTCGATCGCGAGCCGCTGGTGGACGACCTCGCTCGAGGGCACGATCGGCCGGCGCGGGAGATCCCCGGGCCCGAAACGGTGCGTGCGCGCCGCGACGGAGGAGCTCATCCCTTCCACGTAGACGCCCTCGACGCGCGCGAGCGCCTCCCTGCGCGCCGCGCGCCCCGAGCGCGCCCTCTTGAGCTCCGCGAGCGCGGCGACGGCCTCGGGAAGCGATTCCTCACCGTCCCCGAGAAACACCGCGTCGATCGCATCGATGAAGGGGAACGGATTCGTGCAGCAGGGCCCCCCCGCGACCACAAGCGGATCGTTCTCGCGCCGCGCCGCGGCATCGAGGGAGAGTCCCGCGAGATCGAGCACCATGAGGAGATTCGTGTAATGGAGCTCGTAGGTGACCGAGACGCCGATGAGGTCGAACCGCGCGGCGGGAGTCCCCGTCTGCATCGACCGGAGCGGCTCGCCGCACGCGCGCATGAGCCCGGCCGCGTCGGGCCAGGGCGCGAAGGCGAATTCGACCCCGACGTCCGGCATCGAAACGAGCGCGTGATAAAGGAAGCGGATCCCCTGATGGGACATCCCGATCTCGTAGAGGTCGGGGAAGACCAGGAGGACGTTGAAGCCCCCCTCGCGAAAGCCCTCGCTGGCGAGGTTCATCTCGCCGCCGGCGTACCGCGACGGCCGCTGGACGAGCGGGAGCACTCCCGCGGCCGCGAAAGAATCGAATTTTTCGGGGGCGCCATCGCGCTCGGGAGCGATCCTCAACGACCCACGTCCTCCCTCACGCCGAAGCCCTCGCCGCACCCGGTCCGGTTCTCGAAAACGTCCTTGTGCAGGCAGCCGTCCGGCGTGATCGGGTAGTTGCCGCTGAAGCACGCGATGCAGTAGTTATCGGGGTCTTCGACGCACGTGAGAAGGCCCTCGGTGGATAGGTAATGGAGACTGTCGACGCCGAGGTAGTCCCTGATCTGGTCGACCGTGTGGCTCGAGGCGATGAGCTCGCCGCGCGTCGGCGTGTCGATGCCGTAGTAGCACGAATGCGTGATCGGCGGGGAACCGATTCGGAGGTGGATTGTGTCCGTGCCGGCCTGACGGAGCATCGTGATGAGCTTCTGCATCGTCGAGCCGCGCACGATCGAATCATCGACGAGCACGATCTTCTTCCCCTTGAGAACGCCGCGCACGGGGTTGAATTTGATCCGCACGTCCCAGTCGCGCATGGTCTGGCGCGGCTGAATGAACGTGCGCCCGACGTAGTGGTTCCTGATGAGGCCGAGCTCGAAGGGGATCTTCGACTCCTCCGCGTAGCCCAACGCGATCGTGTTCGACGAGTCGGGCACGGCGATGACCATGTCCGCGTCGACGGCCGATTCGAGCGCGAGCCGGCGGCCGAGCTTGCGGCGCACCTTGTCGACGTTTTCGCCAAAGACCTTGCTGTCGGGGCGCGAAAAGTAGATGAACTCGAAGATGCAGCGCATGAGAGGCCTCTCCGGCTCGGCGAAGCGCAGGAACTGCGGCCCGCCCGGCCCGAGGACGCAGAGCTCCCCCGGCGCGATCTCGCGCATGTACATGGCGCCGATGATGTCGAAGGCGCAGCTCTCCGAGGCGAAAACGTACGCGTTGTCGAGGCGCCCGAGACAGAGCGGCCGGAAGCCTCTCGTGTCGCGCGCCGCGATGACCTTGTCCTTCGTGAGAAACACGAGCGAGAAGGCGCCCTGCACCTTCCGGAGCGCCTCCATGATCATCTCTTCGAGCGTGGCGGCGCGGCTGCGGGCGATGAGATGGAGGATGACCTCGCTGTCCGTCGTGCTTCGGAAGATCGAGCCGTCCGTCTCCATCTGGCGGCGGAGCTCCACGGCGTTCACGAGATTGCCGTTGTGGGCGACGGCGATTTTGCCGACCTTGCAGTCGACGAGAAGCGGCTGGATGTTGGCGACGCTCGAAAGCCCCATGGTCGAGTACCGGTTGTGGCCGATCGCCATGTTCCCCTTGAGCCCCAAAAGAACGTCCTTGTCGTAGACCTTCGCGACGAGCCCGAGGGCGCGGTGCTCATAGACGCGGCCGCCGTCGGACGTGATGATGCCCGAGCTCTCCTGCCCGCGGTGCTGAAGCGAGTAGAGGCCGAGGTACGCGATCTCGGCCGCATCCTCCATGCCGTATACCCCGAATATCGCGCACTCCTCTTTGAGCTTCACGCCGTTCACTCCTTCGTACGGGCGCTCCCCGTTGATTTCCCCGCCTCGATGCGCGTCGTTGCGATAATCTCGTAGAGCTGATAATGCGGATTGAGCAGCAGGCCTTCGCGCCGCGAGCGGCTCACGAGCATCCGCTCGACGTCCGCGAGAGCCGCATCGCTCGACGGCGCGCTCACGATGAGCCTCCAGACCTCGCCGTATTTCATATTGGAAACGGCGACTCCCCTGAGCCGCCCGTTGAGACGTTCCGCGAAGCCGGTTTCCCGATCCGGGCGCTTCTCGCGGACGAGGCAGTCGAAGGCGAAAAGGCCGCCACCCGTCGCGCCCGGGCCCGACGCTCCGCCGGCCGCGCCCGATACGGCTGGGCCCGATACGGCGAAATCTTTTTCGAGCGCGAGGTCGCCGCGCACAGGCTCCCGTTCCCCCGCGAGCCGGTACAGATGCTTGTTCTGGTTCGTGAACGCGCCGTCGAGACGGATCACGCGATCGATCTCGTCGAGAGCGCCCTTCGCGTCGGTCCCCTCGGCGTCCATGCCCCAGTACCAGTAGTGCGTCATCCCGCGCAGCGTGTCCGCGAAGTTGAGCTTCTCGGCGAGCGTCATCCGCGCCGTCTGCGTCACGAGATCGATCACCTTGAGCCGCACCCAGAGCTCGACGCGTGTCTTCATCGCGCGCCTCCCTTCCCGTCGCGGAGCGCCGCGAAGAACCTGCGCCCCGGCCCCTCGTCCTCCATCCGCGCCGCCTCCCCCGCCGCGCCGCGGCGTTTGCGCCCCCACGGGCCGCCGAGATCCTCGGGCACCTGGCGGAGCCACGTCGCCCGCTCGGGATGGGGCATCATGGCGAGCACGTTCCCCTCCCGGTTCGAGACCCCGGCGATGTTCTCGACGGAGCCGTTCGGATTGACGGGAAACGATTCGATGACGGCGCCCGCCGGGTCGCAGTAGCGAAGCGCGATCTGGTCATTCTTCTTCATCGCGGCGAGCACTCCCGCGTCCTCCGTCACGAACCGCCCCTCGGCGTGGGCGATCGGAACCGGAATCACCTCGCCGTCGTGGAAGCCCTTCGTCCAGAGGCAGTCGCTTTTCTCCTTCTTCAGATGAACCCAGTTGCAGTAGTACCCTTCACGGTCGGCCATGACGTTCGGCGCGAGCGCCAGATCGACCTTCTCCCAGTGAATGCCGGGAATGAGGCCCGATTCGACAAGCACCTGCGCGCCGTTGCAGATGCCGAGCACGGGTTTGCCGCCGCGCGCGAGCTCGGCGACTTTGTCCATGATGCGGTCCTTCGCCGCGACGACGCCCGCGCGAATGCGGTCCTGGTACGAGAACCCTCCCGGGATAATGATACCCGTGCAGTCGTCGAGGAGCGACGGGGCCTCGTTCCAGCGGAAGATCGCGACGCCGAGCCCGATCGAGCGCACCGCCGCGGCGGTCTCGTATTCGCAGTTCACTCCGGGAAACTGGATGACGACGATCGTGTCCTTGAGGGGATTCTTCACGAGCGCTCGCCCCCCTTCCCGCCGATCCCGAATATCGGCCGGCACCCCGACAGGTATGCGCTCGCGAGCTCCGCAAGGTCCCATTTCGCGAGGCTTTTCTTCTTGTGAACGATCTCGAGGCGCGGCCGGCCGATGATCTCCCCGAGCTTCGTGAGCTTGACGTTGTTTCTCGTCGAGACGGCGAGGGCCTCCCGCTCGATGCCGGGCGGGAGCTCCACGACGAAGCATCCCGTCTCGGAAAAGAGGAGCTTCTCCGGGGGAAGCTTGAAGCCGGCGAGCGTGTCGAGATCGAGCGTGAAGCCGAGAACGCCGGCCCCGCGGCCGCCGAGCGCCATCTCGGCGAGCGCCGTGAGGAGCCCTCCCTGGCTCACGTCGTGGCACGCGCGCACCCATCCGAGACCGTGCATCTCGATCACCGTGCGGATGAGACGCCGCTCGCGTAGAAAATCGGCCTTCGGCACGTTCGCGCCGAGGGTACCGTAGACGATCCGGTAGTACTCGCTCCCGCCGAGCTCGTCGAGAATGTCACCCACGAGGTAGAGCGTGTTCTCCTCCTCCTTGAGCTGGATCGAGCGGCATTTCGCATAGTCCTCGACGACGCCGACGCAGCAGAGAACGGGGGAAGGTGGAATCGATTTCCCGCTTTCGCTCTGGTTGTAGAAGCTCACGTTGCCCGAGACAACGGGGAGCGGGTGCCCCTCGTGGGCGAGGTGCCCGATCCCGCGGCAGGCGTCCCCGATGCCGCGCACCCCTTCGGAAAATTCCCAGAAGACCTCCTCGACCTCGGGGTTGCCGTAGTTGAGACAGTCGGTGATCGTCGCGGGCACGGCACCGACGGCGGCGACGTTGCGCGCCGCCTCGCAGACGCCGAGCGCGCCTCCCTGGTACGGATCGATGAGGCCGTAGAACGGATTTCCGTCGACGGAAAACGCGAGGCCCGTCTTCCGGCCCGGGAGCGGCGCGATGACGGAGGCGTCCGCCTCGCCGGGGCGAAGCACCGCTCTCCCCTGCACCTCACCGTCATATCTGCGGTACACGTAGTTCCTCGACGCACCGTTCGGCGAGCCGGCCATCGCGAGAAAATCGTCGCGGAGCGATCGCTTCGGATCGAGCGCGGGCTCCTCGAAGACGCGCCGCCGCGGCTTTCCCGTGCGGTTGTATGAGATGCCGGTCGTGATGACCTCTACCGGCGCGGTGCACACGACGCTTCCCGCGGTCTCGATCGTGTAGTTCGGCTCGTTCGTGATGTCCCCGATGACGACGGCGCCCGCTCCATGATAGATGTGGGGCAGCTCGAAATCTTCGTTGAAAATCCTGAGCACCTCGTCGACAAAATCGGCGGGCACGGCCATCGCGTAGCGCTCCTGCGTTTCGGAGCACGAGATCACGGCCGGCGGATACTGCCCGATCGCGAGGTTCACCTTGTCGAGGTCGATCTTCACGCCGAAGCCCCCCGCGTGCGCGAGCTCGCTCGTCGCGCAGGCGATTCCGCCGGCGCCGAGGTCCTTGAAGCCGATCACGACGCCGCGTCGCTCCGCCGCCTCGAACACCTTCTTCATCGCCTCACTCAGCACGCGTTTGAGGAACGGATCGGGCACCTGCACGGCGCCCCGGTTCGCCTTCTCTTCGGCGGCGAGGTCCTCCGAGGCGAACGCGGCGCCGCCGAATCCCGAGTCGTCCGTGGGCTTCCCGATGAGTATCATCTTGTACGGCGTCTTTCGCGCCTCGGCCGGAACGCGGCTCCGGATCACACGCGACTCCCTGACGAGCCCGACCGCGACGACGTTCACGAGGCAGTTGTCGTCGTAGCCCCGGTCGAAGATAATGTCGCCGCCCAGGTTCGGCACCCCGAGGGCGTTTCCGTACTGCGCGATGCCCTCGATGACGCCCCGCGCGATCGAGACCACCTGCTGCCCCTTCGGCCCCGACGGATCACCGAAGCGGAGCGGATCGAGGGAGCCGACGACGTCGGCGCCCATGCAGTAGACGTCGCGCACGATGCCGCCGATGCCGGTCGCCGCGCCTTCGACGGGAAGCACCTGCGACGGGTGGTTGTGGCTCTCGTGGCTGATGACGAGGCACCAGAAGTCGCCGTTTTCCGCCGGGGCGAAACGGATGATCCCCGAATCCTCCCCCGGCCCGAGGACGACGTTCGGCGCCTCCGTCGGGAGAAACTCCTTGAGCACGCTGCGGCTGCTCTTGTAGCTGCAGTGCTCGCTCCACATCGTGTTGAAGATCGTGAGCTCGACGATCGTGGGGTCGCGCCCGAGGAGCTCGACGACGCGCCTCGCCTCCCCCGTCGTGATATTGAAGCCGTGGCGCTTGAGCGCCGCGGCGACTCCCAAGTCGGATGTTCCCCGTATCGATATGATTCCCGAAAGCGCCGTGCCCATATGCTATTTCCTTCTCCCGAGCGTCCGCTTGAAAATAAAATCGATCTTCTTGAAATGCCCGTCGAGGTCGAAGAGAGCGTCGATCTCCTCCTTCGCAAAGCGGCTCCGCAGGCGCTTGTCGGAGGCGAGGAGCTCCCGGAAGCTATGCATCGACTTCATGCTCTCCATTGCGGCCCCCTGCACGATCGCGTACGCCTCCTCCCGCGAGAACCCGCGATCGACGAGGAACAGAAGCACGTGCTCCGAAAAGACGAGCCCGCCGGTGCGGTTCAGGTTCTCCCGCATCGCGCGCTTGTTCACGCGAACGTTCTCCATGATCCACGTGAACTTTTCGAGCATGTACGCGACGAGCATCGTCGAATCGGGGATGATGACGCGCTCGACCGACGAGTGGCTGATATCGCGCTCGTGCCAGAGCGCGACGTTCTCGAGCGCCGCGTGCGCGTTCGCGCGCAGCAGACGCGCCATGCCGCAGATCCGCTCGCAGAGGATCGGGTTGCGCTTGTGCGGCATCGCGCTCGAACCCTTTTGCCCGCGCGTGAACGGCTCCTCCGCCTCGGCGATTTCGGTGCGCTGGAGCGCGCGGATCTCGGCGGCCATCTTCTCGAGCGAGGCGCCGATCAGGGCGATGGCCGCCATGTAGGCCGCGTGGCGGTCGCGCTGGATGATCTGCGTCGTGACGCGTGCTGTTTCGAGGCCGAGCTTTCGCATCACGAATCGCTCGACCCGGTGGTCGATGTGCGTCTGCGTGCCGACGGCGCCCGTCATCTTGCCGACGCGGATCTCCTCGATTGCGCGCTCGAGGCGCTCGATATCGCGCCCCGTCTCCTCGTACCAGACAAGGAGCTTGAGGCCGAAGGTGATCGGCTCGGCGTGGATGCCGTGCGTGCGGCCAACCATCGGCGTGCGGCGGTAGCGGACCGCCTGCCTCCGGAGCACGCGCTGCAGCCGCTTCAAACGCACGAGGATCTCCCGCCCGGCCGCCGTCATCTGGCACGCGAGCGCCGTGTCGAGGAGGTCGCTGCTCGTAAGCCCACGATGCAGGTAGCGCCCCGACGGCCCGATGCGGCTCGACATGTCGGTGAGGAACGCGATCACGTCGTGCCGCACCTTGGCCTCGATCCGTTCGATCCGCCTGGCGTTGAATCCCGCGCGAGCGCGTATCTCGCGCGCCGCCCGCGCGGGAATGAGCCCGTACTTCGCCATCCCCTCGCAGTAGAGGACCTCGATCTCGCACCAGAGATCGAACTTGCATTCTTCCGACCAGATTCTCGTTATCTCGGGAACGGAGTACCGTGGAATCAAGCGAAACCTCCTCGTTCGAGCATCAGGCGCCCTTCGGAAGCTCGGCGAGCCGTACCTTCACCGTCTGCAGCTTGCCGCCGCGGTTGATGATCATCTCGATCGTGTCTCCGACACGCAGACCGAACACCGACCGCACGGTTTGCTCGGGCGTGCCCACCTTCGCGCCGTTCACCTCGATGATGACGTCTCCCTGCCGGATGCCGGCCTGGGCGCCGGGGCTCTCCTCCTCGACCTTCTCGACGAAGAGCCCGCTCTCCACGCCGAGGCCGAGCCGCCGCGCGACTTCCGGGGTGAGGCCGCTCACCCGGATACCCGTCCACGTCGTGCGCACGCGGCCGTAGTGGAGGAGCTCGTCCGTGATCATTTTCGTGGTGTTGACCGGGATCGCGAAGCTCATTCCCGGAACGTTGCCCTCCGCCGTCGTGAAGATGAAGGTGTTGATGCCGATGACCTCTCCGGCGCTCGACACGAGAGGCCCGCCGCTGTTGCCCGGATTGATCGCCGCGTCCGTCTGTATCATGTTCTGGAACACCGGGGTCTCGGTGCTCGATTTCACGTCGCGATGGAGCGCGCTGACCACTCCCACCGTCACGCTCGGCTGCGCGTCGCCGAGAAGATAGCCGAAGGGGCTCCCGATCGCGATCACCCATTCGCCGATCGAGAGTCGGTCGGAGTCACCGAGCGGCGCGTACGGCAGATTCTTCGCCTCGATCTTGAGCAGCGCGATGTCGTATATGTCATCCGCCCCGATCACCGTGCTCTCCGCTCTCGTTCCGTCGCTCATCGTGATTACGATGCGTTCCGCCTGGCGCACGACGTGCTCGTTCGTGAGGATATGGCCGTCGGGGGACACGATGAGGCCGGAGCCGAAGCTCGTGTACTCGAGCACGGGCCGGCCCCCGAGCCGGTCGAGGAGCGCCGGGTTGAAATAGTACTGCTGCAGCCACCGGTAGTAGAGCTCCGGATTCGTCCTGATGTCCCTGGTCCTGATGGCCGTCACCGAGACCACGGCGGGGCTCACGCGCCGCGTCGCCTCGACGATTGTATTCGAGCGTTCCTCGCCG